>Ga0182021_10008711_pt1 | contig 12013 bp, 5 predicted proteins | sample 612E3MmetaG_FD_120493 | JGI IMG/M metagenome (GOLD analysis project Ga0182021, IMG submission 120493) | Permafrost microbial communities from Stordalen Mire, Sweden - 612E3M metaG (Illumina Assembly) | ecosystem: Environmental > Terrestrial > Soil > Wetlands > Permafrost | place: Sweden...
ACCATCCAGGTCTCGGCGGGCCTGCCCGGCGCGAACCCGGAAACCATGGCGTCGTCCGTGGCGACGCCGTTGGAGAAACAATTCTCGATCATCGCTGGCGTGGACTCCATGTCGTCGGTCAGCACGCTGGGCAGTGTGCAAATCACCGTCCAGTTCACACTGGATCGCAACATTGACGCGGCAGCGCAGGACGTGCAGGCGGCCATTGCGCGGGCGGCGCGGCAACTGCCGCCGAACATGCCGTCGCCGCCCACCTACCAGAAGGTCAACCCGGCGGATGCCCCGATTCTTTATCTTGCTTTGTCGTCCCCCACGCTGCCGCTTTCGACGGTGGACGATTATGCCGAGACAATGCTGGCGCAGCGCATTTCGATGATCAACGGCGTCGCGCAGGTGTCGGTCTTTGGCTCGCAGCAATACGCCGTGCGCGTGCAGGTGGATCCGAACAAGCTGGCCGGCTACGGCATCGGCATTGACGAGGTCGAGTCGGCGGTGGAACAGGGCAACGTGGACCAGCCGACCGGCACGCTTTACGGCCGGCACCAGGCGTTCACCGTGCAGGCCACGGGCCAGCTCCAGAAGGCGGCGGACTACCGGCCGCTCATCGTCGCGTATCGCAATGGCCATCCGGTGCGCCTGCAGGAACTGGGGCGCGTGATTGACAGCGTGCAAAACGACAAGGTTGCCGCGTGGTATAACACGCACAATTCCAGCGCGCGCGCCATTGTGCTGGCCATTCAACGCCAGCCCGGCGCGAACACGGTCGCCGTGGTGGACAACATCACCCGCTTGCTCCCGCAGTTCCGCAATCAAATTCCGGCGGCGGTGCATATTGACGTGCTTTTTGACCGCTCGCAGTCCATCCGCGCGTCGGTCGCGGATGTCAAACACACGCTCTTCATCGCCGTCTGCCTCGTAATCCTGGTCATCTTCCTTTTTCTGCGGAACCTCTCGGCCACGATCATTCCCAGCCTGGCGCTGCCGATGTCCATCATCGGCACGTTCGCCGCCATGGCCTTGCTGGGCTACAGCGTGGACAATTTGTCGCTCATGGCGCTCACGCTGTGCGTTGGCTTCGTCGTGGACGACGCCATTGTCATGCTCGAAAACATCGTGCGCCACATGGAAAACGGCGAGCCGCCGATGCAGGCCGCGTTGAACGGTTCCCGGGAAATCGGCTTCACCATCATTTCCATGACGCTGTCGCTGTCGGCGGTGTTCATTCCGGTGTTGTTCATGGGCGGCCTGGTGGGGCGTCTGTTGCACGAATTTGCCGTGACGACTGTGGTCGCGGTGCTGGTGTCCGGCTTCGTTTCGCTGACGCTGACGCCGATGATGTGCAGCCGGTTCATCCGCTCGGAACACGGGAAAAAACACGGCCGGCTCTACGACGCCTTCGAGCGCTTCTTCGACGGAATGCGCGGCGTCTATGATCGCAGTTTGCAGACGGTGATGCGCCACCGGCTTGCGACGCTCAACGTGTCGCTGGCCGTGCTGGTGGCGACCTTGGCCCTGTTTGTTGTAATTCCCAAGGGTTTTTTCCCCGATGACGACACCGGCCAGATTCGCGGCAGCACGGAGGCCGCGCAGGGCATATCCTTCGAGGCAATGCGCGAGCACCAGATGGCCGTGGCAAAAATCGTCGCCGCCGACCCGAACATTGATGGTTCCATGTCGTTCATTGGCGGCGGCGGCGGAAACAACGGCCGCATTTTCATGCGCTCGAAACCGCGTTCCGAGCGCAAATTGGATGCGAACCAGGTCATCCAGGAACTCCGCCCGAAATTCGCCCAGGTGCCGGGCATCAACGTGTATTTGCAAAACCCGCCGACCATTCCCATGGGAGGCATGATGTCCAAGGCGCTCTATCAATTCAGCCTGCAGGACACCGACACGAAGGAGCTTTTCCATTGGGCGCCCATTCTGATGGCCAGGATGGCGGAGCAGACCAACCTGCTTCAGGACGTGACCAGTGACCTGCTTGTCGCCAATCCGCAGGTCGTGGTCGAAATTGACCGCGACAAGTCCTCCGCACTGGGCGTCACGGCCGGCCAGATCGAAAACGCGCTCTACGACGCCTATGGCTCGCGCCAGACCTCCACCATTTACACCGACATCAACGAATACTGGGTCATTCTGGAAGTCGAACCGCAATTTCAACGTGACCCGAACGCGATCGGGCAGCTCTACATCAGCAGTTCGGTCACCGATTCCAACGGCCTGCCGAAGCATATTCCGCTCAGCGCCGTAGCCCGGCTCACGCGCAACCTAGGGCCAATGAGCATTTCCCACGTCGGCCAGTTGCCGTCCGTCACCATTTCCTTCAACCTGGTGCCTGGCGTTTCCTTGGGCACCGCGGTTGAACGCGTGCAGAAGCTCCAGACCGATTTGCACATGCCTGCCACCATCAGCGCCAGCTTCCAGGGTTCGGCGCAGGTTTTCCAATCGTCCCAGCAAGGCCTCCTGGTCTTGCTCATCATGGCCATTTTCGTCATCTACCTCATCCTGGGAATCCTTTACGAAAGCTTCATTCATCCCATCACCATTTTGTCCGGCCTGCCGGCGGCGGGCTTCGGCGCGCTGATCACATTGATTCTATTCCGCCTGGATTTGAACATCTACGGCTTTGTCGGCCTCATCATGCTCGTCGGCATCGTGAAGAAGAACGCCATCATGATGATTGACTTCGCCATTGACGCGCAACGGAAGGGGAAATCCGCAGCCGAGGCGATTCACGAGGGCTGTCTGCTGCGCTTCCGTCCCATCATGATGACCACGATGTCCGCGCTCATGGCCACGCTGCCCATCGCGCTCGGCTTCGGCGCGGGCGGCGAAGCCCGCCGGGCGCTCGGCCTGGCCGTCGTCGGCGGATTGGTGGTGTCACAATGCCTGACGCTTTACATCACGCCGGTGATTTATCTCTACCTGGAATCAGCCCACCAATGGTATCTGCGCCGGCACAACCGGCCTGCCAAGCCTGCGGCGTTTCAATCCGGAATCAAGCCGACGACCGCGTAACGCCCGCTTTCAATCACAGGATTAACCACACATGTAAGCGACCGGCACCGGAAAGGCGAAGCGGTTTTTCAGCCGTATATCCCCCTGCCATGCTCAAAAATCCGTGTTCATCCGTGTCCATCCGTGGTAAAAATTCCCCCGCGATATATGGAATACGAAGCAGTCATCGGGCTGGAAACGCACGTCCAGCTCAAAACGAAATCGAAGATGTGGTGCGGCTGCGCCAACACATTCGGCGCGCCGCCGAACACCAACGTCTGCCCCGTCTGCCTCGGCCTGCCCGGCGTGCTGCCCGTGCCCAACGACGAGGCGCTGCGCCTGACGGTGCTCACCGGTTATTTGTTGAACTGTGAGATTCCCCGCTTCGCCAAGTTCGACCGGAAAAGTTATTTCTATCCGGACATGCCGAAGAATTACCAGATCACCCAATACGACAAACCGTCCACGGCCAACGGCCACGTCGAGTTTGAATTCAACGGCGGCCTGGCGCGCGTGCGCATCACCCGGGCGCACCTGGAGGAGGACGTCGGCAAGAGCACGCATTTCGAGCGCAACAGCGGCGTGGATTTCAACCGCGCCGGCGTGCCGCTTATGGAAATCGTTTCCGAGCCGGACCTGACCAGCGCGGACATGGCCTACGAATATCTCAACGCGCTCAAGGACATTCTGGTCTATGGCGGCGTGAGCGATTGCGACATGGAAAAGGGCATGGTGCGCTGCGATGTGAACGTGAGTGTGCGGCCCAAAGGCATAAAGGAACTCGGCGCAAAAATCGAAATCAAAAACATGAACAGCTTTTCCGGCGTGCGCCGTGCGCTGGAATACGAAATCCCGCGCCAGATCGAAGTCGTGTCCAAGGGCGGCAAATTGATTCAATCCACGCGCCGGTGGGACGACGTGGCCGGCATCACCGAGGAAATGCGCACGAAGGAAGATGCCCACGATTACCGCTATTTCCCCGACCCCGACCTGATGCCGTTGGAGCCGGCGGACGAGTGGCTGGCCGAGGTGAAGTCGCGCGTGGTGGAACTGCCGCTGGCGCGCAAGCAACGGTTCATGAAGGATTACGGGTTGCCCGCCAGTGACGCCCAGACATTCGTGTGGGACGTGCCGCTGGGAAATTATTTTGAAGGGATTGCCAAAAAATCGAAGAACCCGAAATCCATTGCCAATTGGGTCATCAACAATCTTCGGGCGAAACTCGCTGATGCGAACGAGCGTAGGACAGGCGTCACGCCTGTCTCCATTGAAGAAGAAAAGTTAGAGACAGGCGCGACGCCTGTCCTACAGTTGACGTTGGCCGACCTCAAATTCAAACCCGAAGCCATCATCGAGCTGGCTGGCCTGGTCGAGAACAAGACCATCAGCAGTTCTGCCGCGCAGCAGGTGTTTGCCGAAATGTTCGCGACCGGCAAATCACCGGCGGCGATTGTTCAGGAAAAAGGCCTGGCGCAGGTGAGCGACATGGGGGCGATTGAAAAATTCTGCGACGAGGCGATTGCCGCCAATCCCGGGCCTGCGGCCGATTTCAAATCCGGCAAGGCCGCCGCGCTGAATTTTCTCAAAGGCCAGGTGATGAAATTGAGCAAGGGCAAGGCAAACCCGGCCCTCGCCGGCGAAATCTTGGAAAAGAAACTGAAAGGCTGATTTTAATGCAACTCCGCTGCTGCGCGAGCGGGAGGCGCAGCGCGACGGAACCGCAACCAAACGGAAAAGCCTTCAACGCAGAGACGCCGCATAGTTTTTTTATGAGGAAGCCAGGAAACCAACCCCGAAAGCTTTCGGGGCTGGCTTCCTTATGAAGTTGTTTTTGGTTGCGTCTTTGCGTTGATCAACTCCTCATCACTGCCGGACGCGATGGAACTGCTGTGAATTGGTGGTGGAATTCATCAAAACGATTACTGCTCGGTGGCCCGGTAAAAACGCCGGGGCCGGTTGGTGGCCGATGAATCCAGGAACAGGACCGAACCCGTGGCCGGGGGATTGGTCAGGATGGGCAACCAGCTTAGCAGGTCCGTAGAAGCATAGATTACCACTGACTGGCTTGCAAAAACCCCGTTCAGCCGCAATTGCAGTCCGTTGGTCGTCATCAGCAGATTTGTTGAACTGGTGTTGAATACAAACGGTGGTGTCAGGAGTTTTATGGGAGCGCTGGTTGTCGTGCCAGATATATTGGTGGCCGTCAACGTATAGCAGGTTCCTGACTGACTTGGTTGGACGCTGGTCAGCACGAGGACCGTGTTGGTGGCGCCGGGAATATTTGTTCCGTTGCAATTCCATTGATAACTCAACGGGAACGCGCCGACGGCCATCAGGCGCAAATAAGCCGTCGCACCGCAGGCAACCGTGCGATTGACAGGGATTCCCGGAAAAACCGGCGGACCACTGCCAACCAAGGCCAGACCATCGTAACTGCCTGCGGCAATGGCGGCAACATTGGTCGCGTTCGCCGGGGGATTTACCGACCCGGATGCCGCCGATTCCACGACCGTGCCATCGCTCCGAAGGGCAAGGAAGGAACAGTCAACTGGTTGGGGACCGCCGGCGATGTTTCCGGCATTGTTAAAAGGACAGGCCACATCAACTACATTGGTGAAATCTGTGAATTGCGGTGCCGGGCCATTGGTACCCCAGACGAGTATCGTTCCATCGGCACGCAAAGCGGCATTACCATACCAGCCGGCGGCAATGGCCACGATGTTGGTGGCGTCGGCGGGCACATTGGTTTGCCCATAACTGTTATAGCCCCAAGCCACCACCTGCCCATCGGAACGCAGTGCCAAACTATGCTCGGCTCCCGCCGCCACGCTGACGATGTTTCGGACAGTCGGCGGTATGTTGGTCAGGGGGTTTACAGGGCTGCTTGGAGGCCAAGTTGGAACAGTTTGCACAAACTTGCCCCAGTCCAACACAGTGCCGTCGGCCCGCAAAACCAAGGCATGTTGCGCGCCCGGACCCAAGGCCAAGGCCACGACATTGGTAGCCTCCGGAGGCACGTTGGTGACGCCGCTGCCCATAATTTTCCCCCACAGCGCCACCGTGCCGTCACTGCGCAAGGCCAGGCTGTGTGTGCTGCCGGCGGCTATACTTACGGCGTTGGTCAGGTCGGATGGAACATTGATCTGGCCGCTGTTATTCCTTCCCCAGGCGACGACCGTGCCGTCGGTTCGCAAGGCTAGGCAATGATAATCCCCCGCCGCCAGAGCCATCACGTTGGTCGCGTTCGCCGGCGCAGTCAACTGGCCATAGGAATTGTTTCCCCACACCAGCACCTGACCAGCCGCGCGTCCACCGCAGAAGCAGGAACACAACGTCACAAAAACAACCAATGAAACGCTGCTGAAAGGTCTTATGAATAGTTTCATAATATCTGATTGAAGTACAAAAATCAACCTAACCGACATATCCTGCCCGAACTGAAGGTTGCGTCAAGCGACAAGCCAGCCCAAAAAACTTTGTGCCTTTGCGTCCGGATTTCTTTGTTGTTCTTTGGAACCAGATTCCTACCACCGTCGGACGCGATAGAACCGTTGTGAGTTGGTGGCGGTGGTGTCGGTCAATATCTGAATTCCTCCGACCCCGGCCGCCAGCGGCAAAGCTGTCCAGTTGCTGTCCGTCAATGACTTTTTGTATTCGAGCACGAAGACCCGGCCGTTTTGCGTGGGTAAAGAAACGCTGAAGCTGTTGGCGCCAAACTTCGGCTGTGACAAGGGGGCGGAAAGGACCGGCGAACCGTCTGACACCAGCGCCAGACTGTGCGCTCCCCCACCACTAACGGCAATGATGTTGGTTGCCGTGGCCGGCACATCCACTTGGCCATCGTATTCGCCTCCCCAAGCTGCGATCGTGCCTCCGACCTGCAAAGCCAGGCTGTGGTCACCTCCCACGGACACGGCAACTGGATTCGTCACGGAAACCGGCCCGGGGAGCGATTCATACACATTATTTCCCCAGCCGACCAATGTTCCATCGGCACGCAAAGCTACGAAGTACTTATCTCCAGCCGCAATCGCCACCACGTTGGTGGCTGAAGCGGGCCCGAGATTCCGCCCGGAACCCCACCAGCAAACGACCGTACCGTCCCGCCGCAAGGCCATGCTTTGAAAATTACCCCCAGCGATGGCAACAACATTTGATGCCATCGCTGGAACGTTCGTGGTGCCAAAAGGCCAGTTTCCGCCTCCCCAGCTAATGACGCTGCCGTTCCGAAGCAGTGCGAGGCTGTGGAAATTACCTGCTGCGATGGCCACCGCATTCGTGACTGAAGACGGCACCTCGGTTTGTTTCAGGCTGTTGTCTCCCCAGGCGAGCACCGTGCCTCCCTTCAGCAAGGCCAGGCTGTGATTTTCGCCGGCGGCAATGGCGACGATATTGGTCGCTGACGATGGCACGTTGATTTGACCAAATGAGTTGTCCCCCCAAGCCACAATGCCGCCGTCGGCACGAAGGGCCAGATTGTGATCTGCGCCAGCGGTAACCGTCAGAATGTTGGTGGCTTCAACCGGCATGTCGAGCTGGCCGGCCGAATCATCGCCCCAGGCAAGAATGGGTGTGACGATTACGTTTGCCACCAAACCAGTAATGCTGCCAAAGGCGTTGGTCACCATCAAGGTGTAATTCCCGCTGTCCTGATATTCCGCAACGTTGAAGCCAAGCGTTGGCAATGTTGCCCCGCTGATTCGTCCATCATTCGTCAGCATGACTCCATTTTGATACCATTGGAAACCCATCGGTTGGGCGCCGGAAACGGCAGCCGGCAGACATACAGAAGTTCCAAACAACGCGTGGCTCGGCAGCGGTTGGGCAGCCACGGCTGGTCCAGAAAGAACCGTCAAGGTCACGGAAGCATTCGTCGTTTGGCCGAGGGCGTTCGTCACCATCAAAACATAGGTCCCGCCATCCGCCGGCTGCGTACCGGATATTTGCAACCAGGAATTGGTTGCGCCGGAAATAGCGTTGCCATCGTGATACCACTGGAGGCTCAAAGGTGATGCGCCAGTCACACCGGCGTTGAATATCGCCTGCTGGCCGGCGTGAGCAACCACCGAAACTGGCTGCCGGGATAACTGCGGCTGCCCCAATCCGATCACTGCCAGGCTGTAGTCTTCACCAACACCGATGCTCGCCACATTGGAAAGGCTCATGGGAATGTTCGTCACTCCGAACCAGCCTTTTCCCCAGGCAATAACCGTCCCATCCGCCCGCAAAGCCAGGTTGTGATACCATCCGGCCGCGATGGCAACAATATTGGTGGCCGATGCCGGGACACTGGTTTGACCATAAGAATTGTCGCCCCAGGCGATCACCGTTCCGTCCGCCCGCAAGGCGAGGCTGTGCCACCATCCAGCAGCAATCGCCACGACGTTCGAGGCGGAATCCGGAACCGTATCCTGTAATCCCCAGGCCACAACGCTGCCGTCGGCACGAAGGGCCAGGTTGTGGTAATAACCGGCAGCCACCGCAACCGCATTGGTGAGGTAAAATGGAACATTGGTTTGTCCATAATCATTGTTCCCCCAGGCAACCACTGTGCCGTCCGCACGCAAGGCCGCGCTGTGCGCCCAACCGGCAGCGATGGCGATGACATTTACTGCCGTCGGCGGCACGTTGGTCTGGCCGTCCGAGTTGCGACCCCAGGCAATGACCGATCCATCTGCTCGCAGCGCCAGACTGTGATCGCTGCCCGCCGCAATTCCCACGACATTTATGGCCGATGGCGGCACATTGGCTTGACCGCTTAAATTCTTTCCCCAGGCGACGACCGTACCATCAGCGTTCATTGCCAGACAATGCCTGGTGCCGGCAGCGACCGCCACCACGTTCGAGAGACCCGCGGGAACATTGGTCTGACCGTTGCTATTGTTGCCCCAGACCCAGACCGGCACCACATCCAGCGTGCTGGAACAACTCGCGATGCCAAGCGAGTTGCTGACTACCACTGAATAGGTTCCCGCCTGTTCCATCTGAATATTGGACAAAGTTAGTGTCGCGTTGGTTTGCGCCGGGAGGCTGGTTCCATTGAACGACCATTGGTAATTCATGGGAGACAAACCGGAGGCCACGATTTGCAGTGCAACCGGTGCGCCCTTGAACACGGTTTGCCGCAGCACCGGCCTTTGGGTCAGGAACGGCGAACCATCACTTACCAGCGCCAGACTGTTGCTGCCGCCCCCCGCTATCGCCACCACATTGGTCAATCCCGCAGGAATGTTTGTCTGTCCGAAACTGTTATCACCCCAGGCGATGATTGTGCCGTCGCTCTTCAATACCAAGCTGTGGTAATTACCCGCTGCAATTGCAGCAACGTTCGTCACCCCCACGGGAATATTCATTATGGAATTAAACCCCGTCCTGGGACCCCACACGGCAACTGTACGATCCGCCTTTAATGCCAGCACGTAAACGGACCCGGTCGCAATCGCCACCATATTGGTCGCGCCTGTAACAAAATTGAAATTAACCGTGTAATCATACACCATGCCCCAGAAGAATATGGTTCCATCGGTTTTCAGCGCCAGGTTGAACCTGTCATACATGTAACCGTTATAACCCTTGCCGGCGGCAATGGCGGTCACATTTCTAATACCCAGAGAATTGGTCTGTCCGTAGGTATTGTCTCCCCAAGCGATCAGCACCCCATTGGCCTTCAACGCCAGACTCTCGGCATCACCCGCTGCAATCGCCACCACGTTCGTCAGGTCAGCAGGCACATTGGTCTGGCCGTAAGAATTATTTCCCCACGCCACGACGGTTCCATCCGCCTTTAGTGCGAGACAATGCACCGTACCCGCTGCAATGGCCACCACGTTGGTCAAACCGGGAGGAACATTGGTCTGGCCATAGGTATTGTCTCCCCACGCGGAGATTGTCCCGTCTGCCTTCAGCACCATTACGTTGGAGTTGCCGGCGGCGATGGCCACCGCATTCGTCAGCCCCACAGGTACATTCGTCTGACCGGAGGAATTGTCTCCCCAAACGACAACCTGGGTGGCCGCATCGCTGGCAACCAGAGAGGAGAGCAAGCAGATGAGTATTAACAACAACTTGAAGCCGAGTAACTTAAGCCGGATTGTTTTCATAATATTTCCCCAATGTTTTATCTATTGGCCGCACCAACACACGGTGCAGTCCAGTGATAACTCGTGAGCAAAAGGACGTTTCTTTCAAAAATTTGAAAATAAATGGGCCAGAGGGGGATCGCCTTCCGCGAAGCATCTGGCCGGCAACAACAAAGCCCAAAAAACTTTGTGCCTTGGCTGTCCCCGGCGCGGGAAAGTAGGAATTAATTATAAATTCCTACAAATAACTATTGACGGACTATTTGTGCCATGCAATACTCTGCCAATGAATATGACTGAAACCGCAAATGCCGTCTGGTTCACCACCAAGGGCCAGGTGGTGATTCCCCTGCGGCTGCGCAAACAATTCCACATTGAAGACGGAACCAAGGCCATCGTGGAAGCCACCGCCGACGGCATTCTACTGAAACCCGTCACCGCCGTCACCATCCGGCGGCTGCGCGGCATTCTGAAGCGCAAGCCGGGCGAAAAGCCGTTCGCCGAGCAGATGGCCGAACATAAACGCGAGGAAAAGGAACTGGAGGAAGCCAAATATGCCCGCAGCACCGGTTCTCGATAGTCACGCCCTGCTCGCATTACTCCGGGACGAACCGGGCGGCGAGAACGTGGCGCACATCCTCGAACGCGCGGGCCAGCGCGACCAGCCCGTCCACATGACCGAGGTCAACTACGCCGAGGTGCAATACATTGTCCGGCGCAAGGACGGCGACGCCGCCTGGGCCAACATCGCCAACGAACTGAAAGCCGCGCCCATTGAATTTCATCCGGTGAACCGCCGGCTGGCCGACCTGGCCGCTGATTTCAAGACCCGCTTCAAGTTGAGTCTGGCCGACGCCTTTGCCGCCGCGCTGGCGAAGGAGAAGAAAGCCGAACTCGTCACCGGCGACCCGGAATTCAAGGCGCTGGAAAAGGAAATTAAAATCGGATGGCTAAAATGAACAATTTCAAACAACATCAAGCTTAAACCGTTAGCTATGCCAATATGCAGAATGTCGCCATGTCGAATTCATCAGGCCTGCGAACGTTTCACGCGAATGCGCCGATTGAAACCGTCGCCAAAACAGATGGGGACGTTCCATCAACGCCGGTAATCGTTCTTTTGCCTCAAGCGCTCACTGATGATTCGCCGCGATGGCGAGAATATGTCTTTCAACGCTACGTTGATATTATTCTGCGTGAGGCGATTTATCTGTTGGGAAAAGAAGAACCAACCCTAACTCCTGACGATATAAGTCGAAAGGTCGATGATGTGACGACGAAAATTCACGACCAAGCAGCACAGGATTTGGATCGCTTCCTTTTTGACGAGAAATTCAGCGCATAGATTCCGGTATCCACTGTGGATATAGCGTTCATGCATTCCTCTGCGGCAAGAACCGTTTCGGCTCGTCGGTAGCCTCGCCTCGTCTTTCGTGTGTTTCGCAAATTTCGCGGTTAAAGAATTTTACGCTCTTGGCGATCTCTGTATTTTTTCTGCGTTGCCATTGAATTCAAAAAGCTTTGTGCCAGGACGCCGGGACGGTTATTTTCCCTGTAATGTTTTCATCGGAAATCAAATCAGTTCACTTTGTCGGCATCGGCGGCACGGCCATGGCGTCCGCTGCCGCGGCCATGCAGGAAAAAGGCTTTGCCGTCACCGGCTCGGACCAGAATGTTTATCCGCCCATGTCCACGTTCCTCGCCGACCGCAAAATCGGGGTGATGAACGGTTACGCGGAACGGAACCTCGCGCACAAGCCCGGTTTGGTCGTGATTGGCAACGCCATTTCCCGTGGCAACCCGGAGGCGGAGTTCGTGCTCGACCACAAACTGCGTTACTGCTCGCTGCCGGCGCTGCTGGCGGAATTCTTCATTCGTGGCAAACGCTCCATCGTCGTCTCCGGCACGCACGGCAAGACCACCACGACCTCGCTGCT
>Ga0182021_10008712_pt1 | contig 12012 bp, 9 predicted proteins | sample 612E3MmetaG_FD_120493 | JGI IMG/M metagenome (GOLD analysis project Ga0182021, IMG submission 120493) | Permafrost microbial communities from Stordalen Mire, Sweden - 612E3M metaG (Illumina Assembly) | ecosystem: Environmental > Terrestrial > Soil > Wetlands > Permafrost | place: Sweden...
CGGCCACCAGCACGATGGCCGCGGCGCCATCCGAGATCGGCGAGCAGTCGCTGCGCCTTAAGGGATGCGCCACGTAAGGGTTCTTCTCCGAGATCGTGTTGCAGAACTCGAAGCCCAGATCCTTGCGTATCTGCGCATAGGGGTTTTCGACGCCGTTCTTGTGATTCTTGGCGGCGATGCGCGCCAGTTCCCCGGAGCGGTCGCCATAGCGCTGGAAGTAATTCCGCGCGATGCGGGCGAAGATGCCCGCGAAACCGCCTTCCACCTCTGCTTCCTCCTTACGGTAACTGGCGCCGAGCAGGATGTCGCCGGTCTCGGCCGTGGGCTTGGATGTCATTTTCTCGGCGCCCACCACCAGCGCGACCTTGCCTTGCCCGGCTTCCAGGAAATTCAGCGCCGCATAAAGGGCCGCCGAGCCGGTGGCACAGGCATCTTCAAGCCGGACCGCGGGCTTCGATGCAAGCGCGGGCTCGTTCAGCGCCACCAGCGCGCCTTGGAAATCCTGCTTCTGGAAGCCGTTGTTCATCACGCCCACGAAAATCCCGTCGACCTCTTCGGGCGCGACTTGCGCATGGCCGAGTGCTGGGCGGACAACGCGCGCCATCAGCGCCTCGGTGTCAGGGTCTTCGAGCTTGCCGAAGGGCGAATGAGCCCAGCCTGTGATGAGTGCCTTGCGCGCCATGCCATTCTCCTTCCAGCCGTGACAGCATCAACATGGTCGCGAACCAAAAGTTCGCATAGGTGGAACTAACGCATCCGTGATATGCGGATACAAAGGATTACAGGGTTGAATTCACTTAATTGCGTTTTTGTTCTTGTTTGCGCCCGAAGCGGGTTGCATTCTGTGAGCCGTTCGCGATCCGGGGTGGGCCGGTTTTGCGGGGCCGGTATCCTCGCGGGAGTGCTCGAATGTTGAAGATTGCCCGATATGTCCTTGGCGCCGGGCTTTTGATTGGCGCGACGGCCGCCTCGGCTGGAGACCTGTCCTCCGATGTGGCGGATGGCGTCATGGATACCTGCCGCGCGGACTATCACCGGATCTGCTCGCGCGTGGTACCGGGCGACGGGCGCGTGACGCGCTGCCTGCTCGACCACGAAACGGAGCTTTCGCCGCCATGCCTGCAAACGCTCAGGATCGCTTCCGCGGTCGAGGATTGCCTGCCCGATTACGACCGCTACTGCCAGGGCGTCCCCAAAGGAAAAGAGGCGTTCCAATGCCTGGCCGGCAAGATCGAGCGGCTGACGCCCCCCTGCCGGCGCGTTGTGGACGCGAACGCCCCCTACATGCTGCCGCGCGGCGAGCGTTACAGCTACAATGGCGGCACGCCTCCCTACCATGGCACTCCGGCGCCCTATTCCAGCCATGCCCCTTACGGCGAGCGGGAGCCCGCTCCTTACGGTGGCCTGGAGGAGCCGGGCGCGGGCGGCTATGCCGGGCCTGGTGAGCCGCAAGGCCAATCCCAAGGCCAGCCCTATAATGGCTATGCCTACCCCGCCGATCGGAGAGAGGCCGGCAGCTACTCCTATTCCGGGCCGCCGCGCGAGCCCAGCGACCCCTATGCCTATCACTACGGCCCTGGCTATGGCGGCCGGTACGCCGAAGGCGCACCGCGCTTCCGGTCCTACGACGGCAGCGACACCGGCAGCGCTTATGCGCCGCCATATTCCCCCGCTCCCCGCTCGCCTTACTGAGCTGCACGGATTGGCGAAGTCCCCCTCACTCTCTCTCTTCCAGAGGAAAGAGAGAACGCCAGAAACATCCGCAGCGGGTGCAACACCGTCCCCTCTCCCCGAGGGAGAGGGACAGGGTGAGGGGTGGAACGCTTCGAGCATGCCGGAACTTCGCATCTGGCAGCTCCTAAATTAACGCGAATGGAGAAGCCCGGCTTTAACACTAACATAGCGCTTGACCGTGCAATGCCCGGAGGGAATCTCCCCTCATCCTGTCCTTCTCCCCATGGGAGAAGGGACGCCTGAATTACCCGCAGCGTGAATTATGGCGTTCTTTCTCCGCTCGGGGGGAGACAGGAGGGACTTCGCCGCCCTCCACAGCTCCCTCACGCTTCCCCATAGAGTTTGTTCACCCTTTCGACCTCGAAGCCATGCTGGCGGAGCTGCTCGACGGTAGCCTGAGCGTGGGCGCGGTCCTTCGTCTCGATGGCGATCTCGACCACGGCGCCCTTGGCTGGCACGTCGAGGAATAGCCGGCTGTGGTGCACTTCGAGAATGTTCGCGCCGCAGCGGCCAATCCCGGTTGCGATCTCGCCCAGCATGCCGGGCTTGTCGGGAACGGAGATGCGCAGCGAGACGATCTTGCTCTCCCGCTCCAGCCCGCGCATCAGGATGGAGGCGAGCACGCGCGGATCGATGTTCGCGCCGGATTGGAACAGCCCGACCCGCCTGCCGGCAAAGCGTGTGCGGTTGGAGAGCACGGCGGCGAGCCCGGCGGCGCCTGCTCCTTCGGCGATGGTCTTTTGCAGGCTGGCCAGGCAGAAAATCGCCTCCTCGATGGCCTTCTCGCTGACCAGAACCACGTCCTGAACCAACTCGCGGATCATGGGCAGGGTGCGTGCGCCGCAAGACTTGACCGCGATGCCTTCGGCCAGCGTCGGCCCGCCGCCATGGGCGGTCTCCCCACGCAGGGCAGCATGGGCCGAGGGGTAGGACTCGACCTCGACGCCGATAATCTCGACGCCGGGATTAAGCGCCTTGACCGCGGCCGCCACGCCGGAGATGAACCCGCCGCCGCCGATGGGTACGATCATGCAGTCGAGCGCGGGGCAATCCTCGATAAATTCGAGCCCGGCAGTGCCCTGGCCCGCGATCACGATTGCGTCGTCGTAAGGGTGGATCAGGGTGAAACCGCGCTCCGCGATCAGCCGGCGGGCATGGCTTTCGGACTGGCCGATATGCTCGCCCGCCAGGATCACCTTGGCGCCGTAGCCCTCCGTGCTGGCGACCTTGTTGAAGGGCGTGCCTTCGGGCATGACCACCGTCACGGGGATGCCGAGCCGGGCTGCGTGGTAGGCGACGGCCTGAGCGTGGTTTCCGGCCGAGATCGCGATCGCGCCGCGCTCGCGTTCGGCTTCGCTCAGCGACAGGAGCTTCAACAGCGCGCCGCGCTCCTTGAAGCTGCCGGTGGCCTGCATGCACTCGTATTTCAGGAAAATCCGCGCGGCCGTCAGCACGGACAGCTTGGGCGCCTCGACCGCCGGGGTGCGGATGATCGAGCCCTTCAGCTTCTCAGCGGCGGCGCGGATCGTTTGCAGCCATGCGCCGCTGCCGGAAGATGGCTGCGCGTCCTGGTTTAACGCCATGTTAACTCCCAATCGTTCCGGTTGGCCCGCCGAAGGGTGCTTTTCGATCTTGAAGTAATTTAGCAGAAAAACCTTGAGTATACGTTAAGCGTGGATGTTGCGATGTAACCTATTGATATGGAGCGAGAAAAACTGGTTCCGGCGTCGCCGTAAGCAGCGCGGCCGGGCCAGAATTATGGTTAAACGCAAACATTCGCTTATATTTAACGGTAGTTTTGAATCGTAGAAATCGACCCAAAGCGCGGAAAATTTCGCAGAAATGCGCGTGTGGAACGCATGCGCTTCGCGCGTTAACCTTGTCCTCATTAACTATGATTGCATCCCGTATCGAATCAACCATCCGTTTAGGAATGGCGCGCGGGGATTCGCGCGATCCCCTGGCGGAACTGCGCGCGGCCCAGGAATAGGCGGCCCTACTCCCGTTCGCGGTAGAGCGCGACGCCGCCCGGCTCATCGGCGATAGCGAGCGGCGCGCGCGTATCGTCGCGCAGCCTCTGCCGCAGATAATGGCCCCAGCCGGGAGGGGCCGGGCAGCAGCATTTGCGTGGCACGATGGCTCCGTGCAAGCGGGCGAGATCCTGCATGCCCGCGCAACGGCTCCCGGTGCAGGGGCCGTAGGCCATGGCCGGAACGCTGGCTGCACAGAGTACGGTGGCGCAGGCGAAGACAGATATGACGCGCATTTGAGTTCTCCGGGCTGCTTCGTGCACGGATGCCAGCATAGCGCCCGCCCGCGCCTTGAACAGAGGGAATCTCCCCTCACCCTGTCCCTCTCCCCATGGGAGAGGGAATGCCTGAACTTTCCGCAGCGGGATTTCTAGCGTCCCTTCTCCCAGGGGGGAGAAGGACAGGATGAGGGGAGATCCCCTCGATCGTTACGCGCTATGCCAACAGGCCTAGAACTGCTCCACCGCCATTTCCATCACGACCTTGCTGCCGGCGGTGAGGCTCTTGAAGCGGCTATCCACCTCGGGCAGCATCTTTTGCGCGAAGAACACGGCGGTCTTGAGCTTGGCGTCGTAGAACCGCGCCGGAAGGCCGTCCGCCGAGCCTGCGTTGCCGTGCGCGGCGCGAGCCATCTTGAGCCACATCCAGCCAAGGCTTACCAGCGCGAAAATGCGCAGGTAATCGGTTGCGGCGCCGCCTGCCTCGTCGGGGTTCGAGAGGCCGTTCTGGGCGAGCCACATCGTCGCCTGCTGCAGCTTGCCCATGGCATCGCCAAGCGGCTTGGCGATCGCGTCCAGCGCCGGGTTGGCTTTCGCCTCGTCGAGATCGGCCTGAACCAGTGCGAAGAACGCCCGCACCGCGCGGCCGCCGCCCTGCGGCAGCTTCCGTCCGACGAGATCGAGGGCCTGCACGGCGTTAGCACCCTCGTAAAGCTGGAAAATGCGCGCGTCGCGGACGAACTGCTCCATGCCCCATTCGCGGATGTAGCCGTGGCCGCCGTACATCTGCTGCATCTTGACCGTGGTTTCGAGGCCCATGTCGCTGTAGTAGGCTTTGATAACGGGAGTCAGCAGCGCCACGAGATCGTTTGCCTCCTCGCGCACCGCGGCATTGGGATGATGGCGCGTCGTGTCGATCTTGAGCCCGGTGAGCACCGCCAAGGCGCGCGCCGCCTCGATGAACGCTTTCGCTTCGAGCAGGTTCTTGCGCACATCCGGGTGCACGATGATCGGATCGGCCGGCTTATCGGGCGCTTTCGTGCCAGTAAGCGCGCGGCCTTGCAGCCGGTCCTTGGCGTAGACGAGCGCGTTCTGCCGGGCGACCTCGGCCACGCCCAGGCCCTGCATGCCGACGCCGAGCCGGGCCGCGTTCATCATGGTGAACATGGCGCGCATGCCCTGGTTCGCCTCGCCGATGAGCCATCCCTGGGCATCATCGAAGTTCATGACGCAGGTGGCCGAAGCCTTGATGCCCATCTTGTGCTCGATGGAGCCGCATTGCACGCCGTTGCGCTGGCCCGGCTCGCCATTCGCGTCCGGCAGGAATTTGGGCACGATGAACAGCGAGATGCCCTTCGTTCCGGCCGGAGCGTCCGGAAGCTTGGCCAGCACGAGATGGACGATGTTCCTGGTGAGGTCGTGTTCGCCGGCGGAAATGAAGATTTTCGTGCCCGTGATCTTGTAGGAGCCATCGCCCTCGGGGATGGCGCGGGTCTTGACGAGGCCCAGATCGGTGCCGCAATGCGGTTCGGTCAGGCACATCGTCCCGGACCATTCGCCAGCCACCATTTTCGGCAGATAGAGGCCTCTGAGGTCTTCGGAGGCGTGGGCGCTAATGGCGTTGTAGGCGCCAACGGTCAGGCCGGTGTAAATGCCGAAGGACACGTTGGCCGAGCACATGAACTCCTCGATCGTAAAGGCAACCGTATCCGGCAGACCCTGGCCGCCATACTCCGGCGAGCAGGCAAGTCCCTGCCAGCCGCCCTGAACGAAGAGATCGTAGGCTTCCTTGAAGCCCGAAGGCGTTCTGACAACGCCGTTTTCGAAGGTGCAGCCTTCGGCGTCGCCCTTCTGGTTGAGCGGCTGCAGCACGGTCTCGCAGAACTTCGCCCCCTCTTCGAGAACGCTGGCTATCAGATCCAGAGTGGCATCCTCGAAGCCGGGCAGGGCCGAAAGCTCTCCCCCGTCGAGAACCTCATTCATGATAAAGCGATACTCGTCAAGCGGCGCTTTGTAACTAGGCATAAGTGTCCCCTTTTACGGCAGTTCGCCCCTATTTAACGCAAAAGCGGGAACGCGGAATAGGACAAAAGCGGCAGGCTTTGCGTGAATGCCTTGGCAAGGCAATTTCCAGCCGCCTGCCGCTCCGCGAATATTACAAACTCTGCTTGAGCGCCGCCCCAAGCATTACAAAATTTCAAGAGGCACTTCTCCCAACCGGCGTTGCGCGGGCCGGTGGAGAAGCGCTGCCGGGGGCAGCAATTCCGGCAAATGGACCGGAAAGAGGGCTCCGGCGCTTGACGTGCCGGCGTAGGTTGCCTTTATTATTGCTTACCGTGGTGATTTGGCCGGCCGGCTTGCAGCCACGTAAAAGAATTCGCTAAAAGGCTGAGGTCCGGGGGACCCCAACACGTAAGCGGCCGGAATGGGATTAGTGCCTACACGGAGGCTGGCCGCGTATTTATGAATAAGCCGATCCTTCCGGGCCGCGAGCTTGGCGCGGCTCCGCAGCAATCGCTCATCTACCGGAGCGAAATAGCCCTGCCGCTCGATTGCGGCCGGGAGCTTGTACCCTTCGACATCGCCTACCAGACCTACGGGACGCTGAACGCGGAGCGTACGAATGCCGTTCTTGTCTGCCACGCGCTCACCGGCGACCAGCATGTTGCCAGCCTGCATCCCGTGACCGGCAAGCCGGGTTGGTGGGAAACCGTGGTGGGTCCCGGAAAGCCGGTGGATACGGATCGCTATTTCGTGATCTGCGCCAATGTACTGGGCGGCTGCATGGGCTCGACGGGGCCGGCCTCGGTCAATCCCGGCACGGGCAAGCCCTACGGCCTCGACTTTCCCGTCATCACCATCGCCGACATGGTGCGCGCGCAGGCCCGCCTCCTCGATCACCTGGAAATACCGGATCTGTTCTGCGTGATCGGCGGCTCGATGGGCGGCATGCAGGTGCTCCAGTGGTGCGCGAGCTTCGGGCGGAAGGTTTTCTCCGCCGTGCCCATCGCGACCACGCCCCGGCATTCGTCGCAGAACATCGCCTTCCACGAGGTGGGCCGCCAGGCCGTGATGGCGGACCCGGATTGGCGCGGCGGCAGCTATCTGGAGGAGGGCACGACGCCCGCCAAGGGGCTCGCGGTCGCGCGCATGGCCGCGCACATCACCTATCTCTCCGACGAGGCGCTGCACCGCAAGTTCGGCCGCAATCTGCAAGACCGCGACAAAGTTACGTTCGGCTTCGACGCCGATTTTCAGGTGGAGAGTTATCTGCGCCATCAGGGCATCAGCTTCGTCGACCGCTTCGACGCCAACAGCTATCTCTATATCACCCGCGCGATGGATTATTTCGACCTGGCGGCGGATTGCGGCGGCGTGCTCGCCGGCGCTTTCAAGGGCACGAAGACGCGCTTTTGCGTGGTCTCGTTCACCAGCGACTGGCTTTACTCGACGCGGGAGAGCCGCGCCATCGTGCAGGCGCTGAACGCGGTGGCGGCGAATGTGAGCTTCGTCGAGATCGAAAGCGACAAGGGCCACGATGCCTTCCTCCTGCATGAGCCGGAGCTGTTCGGTGCGATCCGCGGCTTTTTGAATGCGGCGGCGCAGCGGCGCGGCCTGATGCAGGGGGCGCGCGGAGGCAGCCAATGACCGCACACCAGAATCCCCTGCTTACGTTCAAGGAACGCGCCAAGGCCGAGTTGGCCAAGACGCCGCGCATCGACTTGCTCGTGATCGCGGGGCTTGTCGAGCCCGGCGCGCGCGTGCTCGATGTCGGCTGCGGCAAGGGCGAGCTTTTGAAGCTGCTCGAAGAACAGAAGCACGTGGACGGGCGCGGCATCGAACTGAAGCAGTCCCGCGTGAACCTTTGCGTGGCCGGCGGGCTTTCGGTGATCCAGGGCGACGCCGACGGCGACCTCGCCACCTATCCCGACCAAGCCTTCGACTACGCCATCCTCTCCCGCACGCTGCAGGCGACGCGCCGGCCGAAGGAGGTGCTGAAGGAGCTGTTGCGCATCGCCCGGCACGTGATCGTCTCGTTCCCGAATTTCGGCTTCTGGCGCATCCGGCTGCAAATCCTGTTCAGGGGGCGCATGCCGGTGACGTGGAACCTGCCCGAGGCGTGGTACGAGACGCCCAACATCCATTTCTGCACCATCCGCGATTTCTACGCGCTCTGCGACGAGATCGGCGCGCGGGTGGAGCGGTCGTTCGCGCTGTCGCCCTACGGGCACCCGCTCGGCATGAAGGTGCCGCCGCCGCTGCATAACCTCATCGCGCAGCAGGCGGTGTTTCTGCTGACGCGGGAGCCGGGGAAGCGGGGGTAATGGCGCGGTAGTACCTGTGGCGATTGCCGGGGTTTACGGTTTCAAGCGTCCCTTTTGGAAAACGCTGGAACAGGGTTGGGCGCCAATATGTAAGCACCTAAGATAAACGAAGGTACGATCCCCAATGCTATAAAGACAAGCCTATCCTGTAGGTAAATGTTTGCAACTCCAAAAAGTGAAATCATTGCTATGCTGTATATCAGGAGAGCAAAGCTTCGGCGCCATATGAAACTAGGTCCGCAGAGTAAGGAAAGGGCAAGCACAAACGATAAACAATACAAAACCTGATATGCTGTGAACAGTATCGTTTTGCCAGTCGAAGGTAATAACATCATAACCAAGTGTAACATATTTTGTGCAATGATCGGCACCGCAAGCAGTAAGCCATATGCAAGCGCAAACCCATAATCTTCATCTATATGGCCGCATATATGCAGGAAAACGGAGGCCAGCAGCGGCAAAAGCATTACCGATACGTTGGTCCTCCATCCTATTATGTCAAATGTGCCAATGTCGTAACTTATAAGATTAACGGCAAGCGATACAGCGGCGTACGTCAAACCGGGGTGCGCGTTAATGAATGCCCCAATTGCGGCACTATCGCCTCGATGCTGGCGCCCACTCTCCATTACCTTCCCCCCTCCATTAAAGGTGCGCCTGCAACGCAGCCCTCACCCGTCCCGGAAAATACGGGCAAGATTTACATCTAAGTTCGCGGCAATAAAATGCGCCGGAAGACGCGCGGGGCCACCGTGCGTGGCTGTGCGCGATGAGCGGCGCGGTTAGAATTTCACGCTGGCCAGCGCGATGAGTCCGATCACGAGCGCGACGATGCCCAGCATGATAATGAGCCCGAACGCCTCGCCCTTGCTCGCGCCCTCCCGCCGCAACTCCTCGATCCGCCGCCGGGCGCGCTCCGCGTAAGCTCCGTTGGGCCAATCCGCGATGAACTGCTCCAGTTCGCGGAGGCTGGTGGTCGTGGTGGCGCTGGTCCAGGCCTCGGACTCGCTGGGCCGCTTTTCCCCGCCCAAATGCCCGCCATCGTGCGCATGCCGCTGGCTGGCTTGTCCGGCTTGCAGCGTTTGAACCCTGTTGAGTGCATAAGTCTCGGTGGGGCCGCCGGGGAAGCGGTCCAGATGGCTGCGGTAAACATCCGGGTCCTTGCTGCCCTTGATGTAATTCCAGTTCGCGAGTTCTTCCGCCTCGCGGTCATCCTCGCGCGCGCTGGCAGCCGGAGCCTGCCGATACGCCCCTTGCCCGGCCTGAGGCGCATGCGCCGCCTGCCGCGCGGCTTCGGGCCGCCGGTTGGCACGCCCGGCCGCCGCGAAAGCCTGCTTCAAGGCATTGATCAGCGAGTCGCAATCGGCCTCGAACTCACCCGGGCGCAGGCTCACCGAGCCCCGGCGCACGAGGTCGCGGATGGCTTCGGGCAGATCTTCCGCGCGGGGAAGCGTGGCGCCGCCGACGAGAACGGGGATCGCGGGCCTGTGCTGGTAGAGCGCTGCCTCGATCTCGATCTGGACGAAGTCTTCCGGGTCGCCCGCGCGCATCGCGAGCCTCTCCAGCCAGCGCGGCCCGATGACCGCCAGGAGCACGTCGCCCCGCGCCACCATCGCGGCCAGCTCCCTGGCATATCCCGGACCCGGTTCGGCGTAGGCTTCCTCGTCCATGAGGACATTGTCCCGGCCGAATTCCTGCTCCAGCCGCCCGTAAAGCGCGCCGATAGAGCGCGGATCGTCGCTGCGCCTGTAGTTTATGAAAATTTTGCCCGCCACGCGTGCCTCGCCCGCCCCGGAAAATATTGGGGGAAATTTACATCCAAAGCGCCATAAAGGGAACCGTCTATCCTGGCCCGGCGGAATACTTTTCCGCTATCATGGCGTGGCGTATTGGCGCGGCGGCGGTCCGGAGCGGCTCGCGCCCTTTGCGGCCGCTCCGCCTTGAGGCTTAGCCTCAGCAATGAGGCCCTGGCGAAACGGCCGGCCCGGCGCTACTTCGCGGGCATCGCCTGGCCGCGAATCTCGCCGCTCTTGTGCTGGGCGGTGTGCACGTTGACGTACCATTTCCCGCCTTGCAGGTCTGCGGCCTGGGCCTCGGTAAGCGTCGCCGAGCCTACGATGGGGCTCGCCGGGTTTTCGAACTTGATCGCCACGGGGGCATCCTTGCCCGGGTCCGCCGGGCCGTGAATATGGGCGCCGGTGGCCGGACCGCTGAGGCCGGAATAGGTGATTTTCCAGGCGAGCTTTTTGGTAGCGGGATCGTAGGTTAATTCAGCGGCGCCGGTGCCCTTGCTATCGTTTGCCGGCACCTCCCGCGAGCCTTTGAGGTCCGCCTTATACATGGAGGTTGCCGCGAATGCGCCTGCGGCAAAGGCCGCTGAAAGAAGCGTTCCCGCGAGAATGGCCCTTATGTTCATGAGCGCTCTCCCTGAGCATGTGGAAGCACGGCTTTTTCACCGTGAACTCCGCTGCTCCGGGATTCGTTCCACGGCTGCGCTTTACATTTTCGCGAAATAGTGTCACCCTGGAATAACAGTAACAACGGAAAGGAGGTGACTCGATGTCAAGTGGGAATTCTGCGCCTGAGCAGCAGTTAGCGCGCGCCACGGCAGCGTTGGAGCAACCTCTTGCGTCTCCTGGCGCGCGCGGGTAAGCGCTGCGCAATGCAGCCAGATCGGCTGTTGCTTTAGGCCAGTCTCACGGGCCGCGGAAAACGACCGCGGCCTAATTTTTTGTGCGCCAGGCATGGCGCGCAGCCTCTGGCAGGCGAGCCCCCTGGCGGCATCTTAGGCCAGCGGGCTGGGCGATGCCTGTCGCCCCCCTCTCTCTAATGCTTCTGGGCCGCTGTCTCTCCAACGCCGGTGCCCCCGCGAGAACATCGCCGCCTGAGCCGTCCTATGCGGAACCGTATCCGTGGCGGCGCCGGAGGGGAAAGCGCGCGCCAAGGCGCCCCTCCGCCCGGTTTGAACCGCTTTTCCACTTAATAGATCCTTGGGTTGTGCATTTTGGATGGCTGCAACCGGGAATCGCCCTAGCTTGCCCGGCGGCACGATGGATGATCGCATCTCGCGCCGCGTTCCTTCCGCCGTAAGCGTTGCGTCTGTTGTTTCAGGCAAACCTGGAGAATTTATTCAATGCGGAACACTATTCTCGCTGCGGCCGCCGCAGCGCTGTGCGGTATAGGCAATGCTTCGGCGGCGGATCTGAGCGGAATCAAGGATACCGTACCCGATTACGGACCGGCGGTCGGCTGGACACCGATGGTGGTTGACTGGAGCGGAGTATATGTGGGTGTTGCAGGCGGCGTAGGCTTGCAAACGGAGAAATTCTACGATTCCGAGGGCGATGCCTGCGCTGCGCCGGGAATTTGTCCAGACAAGCAAGGGGTTGGCGGCCTCTTCGGCGGAACATTGGGCTACAACTGGCAGATCCGCAACTTGGTGATTGGCTTCGAGGGCGATTTCAGCTGGGCGGACATCGACGCAAAACATGCGCCTCGTAACAATACATACCTGTCGTCCCGCATCGACGCGATCGCTACGGCTAGGTTGCGCACCGGCTATGCCCTTGGGAGCAACCTCTTCTATGTAACAGGAGGCGCCGCTTTCCTGGAGACGCAGTACAAGGCGATTGGTGCCGGAATCCAGTATAGCCCGGCTAATCCTTCAGACCCATGCAACACGGGGGCCAGCACTTGCGACGGCGA
>Ga0182021_10008713_pt1 | contig 12012 bp, 7 predicted proteins | sample 612E3MmetaG_FD_120493 | JGI IMG/M metagenome (GOLD analysis project Ga0182021, IMG submission 120493) | Permafrost microbial communities from Stordalen Mire, Sweden - 612E3M metaG (Illumina Assembly) | ecosystem: Environmental > Terrestrial > Soil > Wetlands > Permafrost | place: Sweden...
AAGGAAGTGGTGTTTGCGCGCGACACGCCGAACTTCATCGCCAACCGCATCGGTTTGTTCACCATGCTGGCGGCGGTCCGGCTGATGCAGGAAGAAGACTTGACCGTCGAGGAAGTGGATGTTCTGACCGGGACGGCCATCGGATGGCCGCGGACGGGGACGTTCCGTCTGGCCGATCTGGTGGGGCTGGACGTGCTGGCGCACGTGGCATCGAACTTTCCCGGTTCCGGCCGGTTGCCGCCTTTCATGCTCACTATGCTCGAACGGCGCTGGTTGGGCGACAAGTCCAGACAGGGCTTCTACCGCAAGGAGAAGGACAGCCAGGGCAGGGAAGTCCGCTTCGCGCTGAATTGGAAAACGCTCGAACACCTGCCCGCGTCGAAGCCCAACCTGCCTTCGCTCGACATGGCGAAGAACGCCGAGCGGCTGGCGGAGCGCATCCGGCTGCTGCTCGGGGGCGATCCCCGTAAGGACAAGGCGGCGCGCTTCCACTGGCGGCTGCTGGCGGCGCTTTGGAACTATGCGGCCGATTGCCTGCCGGAGATCGCCGACGACGCCGCCAGTATCGACCGCGCCATGCGGGCGGGCTTCAACTGGGAGATGGGGCCGTTCGAGCTTTGGGACGCCGCCGGCGTGCGCACGACGGTCGCGCGCATGAAGGCGGCGGGCGAAGCGGTGAGTCCCGTCGTCGAGCGGCTGCTCGAAGCGGGCGGCGAGGAATGGTACGGCGCGGGCGGACGGGAGTGCTTCGATCCAGTGGCAGGTTCCTACCGGCCGATCCCGGCGCCCGAGGGCGTGGCGCGGGTGGGGGCCTTCCGGGCCTCGAACGGGGTGGTGCGGCAGAATGCCGGGGCCTCGCTGATCGATCTGAACGACGGCGCCGCGTGCATCGAGCTGCACTCGAAGAAGAACGCAATCGGGGACGACATCGTGCGCATGGTTTCCGATACGTTACGCGCCGATGGCGACGCGGTTCGCAACTTTTCGGCCTTTGTGATCGCAAACGACTCGGACAACTTCTCCGTGGGCGCGAACCTGATGCAACTCCTCCTGGCCGCGCAGGAGGGCGAGTGGGACGAGGTCGACCGGGCGGTGCGGGAGTTCCAGCGCATGACGGCGGCCATCAAGTACTGCCCGCGGCCGGTGGTGGTGGCGCCGTTCGGCTTCTGTTTCGGAGGCGGCGCCGAGATGACGATGCACGCCGCGCGGCGGCAGGCGCATGCCGAACTGTACATGGGCCTGGTGGAGTCGGGCGTGGGCCTGCTGCCCGCCGGAGGCGGGTGCAAGGAGATGACGCTCCACGCACTGGGCAGGGCGGCACTGATCCGCGAGGGGCCGCGAAGCGAATCGACCGAAGTGTTCGAAGCTCTGCGGCGCGCCTTCGAGACCGTCGCGATGGCCAAGGCGTCCACCTCCGCTTTCGAAGCCCGGCGGCTGGGATTCCTCTCCGGCGCAGACCGCATCACGATGAATCGCGAGCGGCTCCTCGGCGACGCAAAAGAGCTGGCGCTCGGCATAGCCGGGGCGGGGTACTCTCCGCCTTTGTTGCGTACGGACATTCCGGCGCCCGGCGAGAACATCCTGGCCACGCTGAGGCTGGGCGTGCGGATGATGCGCGAGGGCGAGTACATCAGCGACCACGACGTCAAGGTTGCGAACCGGGTGGCGCACGTGTTGTGCGGCGGCAAGGTGACGCCGGGCACGCCGGTGAGCGAGCAGTATCTGCTCGACCTCGAGCGGGAGGCGTTCCTTTCGCTGGCGGGCGAGAAGAAGACGCAGGAGCGGATTGCCCACACGCTGAAGACCGGCAAGCCGCTGAGGAACTAGGTGGGACAGGCCTCCGGCCTGTCACTGCCCCACGGAGCTAACCATGAGAGACGCAGTGATCGTCAGCGCGGTACGCACCGCGGCCGGCAAGGCGGGGAAAGGAACGCTACGGGCCACGCGGCCCGATGACCTGTGTGCGGCCGCAATCGAGGGCGCGCTCAGCCGGGTTCCAAACCTGGACAGGCGGGAGATCGAGGACGTCATCATCGGCTGCGCCATGCCGGAGGCGGAGCAGGGAATGAACGTGGCGCGGGTGGCCTCGCTGCGGGCGGGCCTGCCGATCGAGGCCGCCGCCATGACCGTCAACCGCTATTGCGCCTCCGGGCTGCAATCGATCGCTCTGGCTGCCGAGCGGATACGGGGCGGCGGCGCCGACGTCATCGTGGCCGGCGGAACGGAGTCGATGTCGCTCATTCCGATGGGCGGCAACAAGATCTCCATCAACCCGTGGATCGAGGAGCACTATCCGGATTGGTACCTTTCCATGGGACTCACGGCCGAACGCGTGGCGCGCCATTACGGCATACGGCGCGAGGAGGCCGACCAGTTCTCTCTGGCCAGCCACCAGAAGGCGCTGGCCGCGCAGGCGGCCGGCAGGTTCGACGAGGAGATCGTGCCGCTGAGAGTCGCTTTCGCCGCGCCGGATGCGAAATCGAAGGTCCGCAGGACGGAGATCGAGTTCAAGGTGGACGAAGGCCCTCGAGCCGATACGTCGCTCGAAGCTCTAACGAAGCTGAAGCCGGCGTTCCACGCCAACGGGCAGGTGACGGCGGGCAATTCGTCGCAGACCTCGGACGGCGCGGCGGCGGCGGTGGTCATGTCCCGGGAGCGCGCCGACGAGCTGGGAATCAAGCCCCTGGCGCGTTTCGTGGCGTACGCATACGCCGGATGTCTGCCTGAGGAGATGGGCGTGGGACCGGTCTACGCCATCCCGAAGGCTCTGAAACTGGCCGGGCTGACGCTCGATGAGATCGACCTGATCGAACTGAACGAGGCGTTTGCCGCGCAGGCGCTGGCGGTCATCAAGTGCCTGGGCCTCGATACCGCCAAGGTCAACGTCAACGGCGGGGCAGTGGCGCTGGGGCACCCGCTGGGCTGCACTGGCGCGAAGCTCACGGCCACGCTGCTTCAGGAATTGCGGCGGCGCGGCGCCAGGTACGGCGTGGTGACGATGTGCGTGGGCGGCGGCATGGGCGCCGCGGGCGTTTTCGAGAGCGTCGCGGGTTGAGGCCCGCGGCGCAACGGGGAGGCGATCGAATGGCAACCATGAATCAGGCGGCAACGGCAGCCGCACCCAAGGGCGGCAGCTTTCTCGTCGAAGAGCTCCAGCCGCAGGACGTTTTCACGCCGGAGGATTTCTCCGACGAGCACCGCCAGATTGCAAAGACCGCGGCCGAGTTCACGCTCAATGAAGTAGTGCCGGAGGCCAAGGAGATCGAGGCGAAGAACTTCGAAGTGACGCTGGGGCTGCTGCGCCGGGCAGGCGATCTGGGCCTGATGGCGGTGGACATCCCCGAGGCTTACGGCGGGCTCGAAATGGACAAGGTCAGCTCGGCCCTGGTGACGGAGTCACTGAGCCGGCTGGCGAGCTTTGCCGTGGCTTTCGCCGCGCACACGGGCATCGGCACTTTGCCCATCGTGTGGTACGGCACGGAGGCGCAGAAGCGCAAATACCTGCCGAAGCTGGCGACCGGCGAGTGGATCGCCGCCTACGCGCTTTCTGAGTCCTCCTCCGGTTCGGACGCTCTGAATTGCCGCACGCGCGCCGTGCTCTCCGAAGACGGCCGCCACTACGTGCTCAACGGCGAAAAGATGTGGATCACCAACAGCGGCTTCGCCGACCTGTTCACCGTCTTCGGCAAGATCGACGGGGAGAAGTTCTCGGCCTTTCTGGTGGAGCGGAACGCGCCCGGGCTCACCATCGGCGCCGAGGAGCACAAGCTGGGGATTCGGGGATCGTCCACCTGCCCGCTGATCCTGGCGGATTGCAAGGTGCCCGTCGAGAACCTGCTGGGCGAGCCCGGCAAGGGCCAGCACATCGCATTCAACATCCTGAACGTCGGACGGTTCAAGCTGGGCGCGGCCTGCGTCGGCGGCGCCCGCTACGGATTCGAAAACGCGGTTCAGTATGCCAGGGAGCGCAAGGCGTTCGGAAAGTCCATTTCCGAGTTTGGCCTGATCCAGGAGAAGCTGGCCGAGTGCGCCGCCGGCATCTACGCCGGGGAGTCGATGATCTACCGCACCGCTGGAATGATCGACGCGGCCCTGGCCGGCGTGGACACCCAGGCGGCAGGCGCGTCACGGGAGATTCAGAAGCGCATCGAGGAATACGCCGTCGAGTGTTCGATTCTCAAGGTGTGGGGCTCGGAGATGCTGGACATGGTGGCGGACCATGTCCTCCAGATCTTTGCCGGCTACGGTTACGTGGAGGAATATCCGGCCGAGCGCGCCTATCGCGACTCGAGAATCAACCGCATTTTCGAGGGCACCAACGAAATCAACCGCCTCATCATTACCGGATGGCTCATGAAGCGCGCCATGGCGGGGCAGGTGCCGTTGCTGGCGGCGATCAAGCGGCTGATGGACGAGGTCCTCTCCGGCCCGGGCCAGGAAGAGGAGCGCGAGGGGCCGCTGGCCGGCGAGCGCAAACTGCTGACCAACGCGAAGAAACTGGCGCTGTTTGCGGCCGGCGCGGCTTCGCAAAGGTACATGCTGGCGCTGGCGGACCAGCAGGAGGTGATGGGGGCGCTGGCGGATTGCATCATGGAGATTTACGCGCTGGAGTCCTCGATCCTGCGCGCCGAGAAGCTGCTGGCACGCGGGGCTTCGGCGAAACAGCCGGTCGCGTTGACGCAGTTCTATGCGGCCAAGGCGTTCGGGATCGTCGAGGCGTCCGCGCGCAAGGTGATCCGCGCGACGGCCGAAGGCGACGCGCTGCGGACACAGATGGCGATCCTGCGCCGTCTGGCGAAGGTCGAACCGGCGGACACCATTGCCGTGGGCCGCGCGATCGCCCGGCATGCGATTGCGGCGGGGCGGTACGCGCTGTGAGGGGTGGGGCCGCCTTTTCCGAGCCGGCCGAGACCCGATAATGGAATTGTGCTGTTGGCAGTTTTGCTCGCGAGCGGAGCCCTGGCTCCGATTCGCATCGAGTATCCGGCGCCGGGCGCGATGTTCCCGCCGGAGATCACCGCGCCCACGTTCCTCTGGCGCGATGGCGCGAAGACAGCCACGGCCTGGCGCGTAGATGTCTCTTTCGGCGACGGCTCCCCGGGGCTCGAAGCGGCCGCCAAAGGCGAGCGCCTGCGCGTCGGCCCGATCGATCCCGATTGCATCGCGCCCACCAACGAACTGCCGAAGGTCCCCGCCTTCCGCACCTGGGTTCCCGATGCGGCCACCTGGGCGGCCATCAAGAGACACCCCGCCGCGACCGTGACTTTCACCGGACTGGCCGGTGGAGAGGCGGTCTCGCGAGGGCGCGTCGCCATCCGCACCTCGCGCGATCCCGTGGGCGCCTTCGTCTTTTATCGCGACGTGCCGCTGATGCCCTCGGAAACCCAGGCCGGCGTCATCAAACCGATCGCCAGCGAGGCCGTGCGGCTGATCGCCTGGCGGATTCGCAACATCGCCGAGCCGCGCAGTCGCGTGGTGCTGGAAGGCCTGCCGGTCTGCGCCAACTGCCACTCTTTCTCCGCCGACGGATCGACGCTGGGGATGGACCTGGACGGCCTCCAGAACAACCGGGGCCTCTACACCCTGACGCCCGTTGCGCGCGAGACCATCATCCGCAACGAGAACGTGATCCAATGGAGCACGGCCAAAGGCAAGCTCACCGGTGCGCAGCGCATCGGGTTCATGTCGCAGGTCTCGCCGCATGGCGACTTCGTCGTCACCACCATCGATTCGCCCGACCCGGCTTCGAAGGCCATCAGCAACTACTACGTCGCCAACTTCAAGGACTACCGGTTCCTGCAGGTCTTCTACCCCGCTCGCGGCATCCTGGCCTGGTACAGCCGGGCGACGGGTATCCTGCAACCGCTTCCGGGCGCGGACGATCCGCGCTACGTCCAGACCAACGCCGTCTGGAGTCCCGATGGCAAGTACCTGGTCTTCGCGCGCGCCAGGGCGAAAGACCCAAATCCGGAAGGCGCGCCCGCCGCCGCCTTCGCCAACGACCCCAACGAGCTTCAGATCCAGTACGACCTGTACCGGATTCCGTTCGACGGCGGCCAGGGTGGCGTGGCCGAACCGGTCGCCGGGGCCTCGGCCAACGGCTTCAGCAACACGTTCCCTAAGGTCTCTCCAGACGGCCGCTGGATCGTCTTCGTGCGCTGCCGCAACGGGCTGCTGATGCGGCCCGATAGCGAGCTCTATATCGTGCCGGCCGAGGGCGGCACGGCGCGGCGCCTGGAGGCGAACACCCCGCACATGAACTCCTGGCACAGCTTCTCGCCCAACGGCCGCTGGCTGGTGTTCTCCTCGAAGGCGCGCTCGCCTTACACGCAGATGTACCTGACGCACATCGACGATCGCGGCAATTCGACTCCGCCGGTTCTGGTTGAAAACACCACCGCGGCGAACCGCGCCGTGAACATCCCCGAATTCGTCGCCCGCGACATGCGCATGCTGGGCGGCCCGGCGCTCGACTATTACAAGCTCTTCGACCGCGCCATGTACTTCCAGCGGCAGAAGCGGTTTGCCGAGTCGGAGGCGTGGTGGAGGAAGCTGCTCGAAATCGCCCCCGGCGACACGCTGGCGCGCCGCAACCTGGGCCTGGTGCTCATCATGGAGGGCAAGCGCCAGGAGGCGGGTGAGAACCTCCGGTGAGGCGCGCCTGGCGTGGGGCAGGCCGTTTGGCCTGCCCCTGCGGGATTGGTGGAACCTGCCGCTTCGGCGTGGGGCAGGCCGTTTGGCCTGCCCTGGGTGGCAGGCGGAACCGCCTGCCCCACGGCGGGCCGCCCAGCGTTTGTCCCTGGCAGGCGGAACCGCCTGCCCCACGGCGGCCCAGCGCGCCCGTTGCTTCGAGCCCGGATAAGCGATAGGATGATCCGAGTATCCAGACGAGCGGCCCCGGCGCCGCGCAAGGAGGCCGAATGGCAGCAACTGCCGAAAGAGTCACGCAGAGATTCAACCCCGTCAGCGCGCCGGATTATTTGCCGGCTCCGCAACTGAAAGACCTGCAACTGGGCAGGCTTCAAGCCACGGTTCGCCGCGCTTTCGACAACGTGGAACTGTTCCGGCAGCGAATGAAGGCGCACGGCGTCCGGCCGGAGGACATCCAAAGCCTCGACGACATCGCGCGGCTGCCCTTCACCGTCAAGGCGGATCTGCGCGATACCTACCCCTACGGCCTTTTCGCCTGCCCGTTGAGCGAGGTGGTGCGGCTGCACGCCTCGAGCGGCACCACGGGCAAGCCGATCGTGGTCGCTTACACGCAGGACGACCTGAATGTCTGGACCTCGGTCATGGCCCGAGCGCTCGCCTCATACGGAATCCACCGCGGCGACATCTTCCAGAACGCGCACGGCTACGGGTTGTTCACGGGCGGCCTGGGGTTTCACTACGGCCTGGAAGCCCTGGGGGCGACGGTCATCCCCATTTCCGGCGGCAACACGGACCGGCAGGTCATGATCATGAAGGATTTCAAAGTCACCTCCATCTGCGCCACGCCAAGCTACTTCGTGCACATGCTGGAGCGGGCTTCGGAGATGGGAATCGACGTGCGGGAGCTGCCCCTGAGAGCCGGCGGGTTCGGCGCCGAGCCGTGGAGCGAATCCATGCGCCGCCACATCGAGGCCGCATCCGGCATCAAGGCCTACGACTGTTACGGGCTCACCGAGATGACCGGCCCCGGGGTCGGGGCGGAGTGCTGGTTCCAATGCGGGCCGCACATCTTCGAAGACCATTTCTATCCCGAGGTGATCGATCCCGAGACCGGCCAGAAGGTGCCGGACGGAGTCGAGGGCGAGTTGGTGGTGACGACGCTGAGCAAGCAGGCCATGCCGATGATCCGCTATCGGAGCCGCGACATCACCGCCCTGGTGCCGGAGCCGTGCGCCTGCGGGCGGACGCTGCGCAGAATCCGGCGCATCGGCCGCCGCAGCGACGACATGCTGATCATCCGCGGCGTGAACGTCTATCCGTCCCAGGTCGAGTCCGCGCTGCTGGCGGTCGAGGGGACCCTGCCTCACTACCAGATCGTCCTGACGCGTGACAAGGGCCTGGACCAGATGGAGATCCAGGTAGAGGTGACGGCGGAGGTATTCGGCGACCGCATCCGGGCGCTGGTCGACTTGAACGAGAAGCTGATGCGAGCCATGGAGGGGACGCTGGGGCTGCGGGTGAACGTCAGTCTGGTGGCGCCGCACACCATCCAGCGAAGCGAGGGGAAGGCCAAGCGGGTCATTGACCGGAGGGCGGAGTAATGAAGATCCAACAGTTGTCGTTGTTTCTGGAGAATCAGCCGGGCCAGATTGTGAGGCCCTGCCGGCTGCTGGCTACGGAGAATATCGACATCCGCACGCTTTCCGTAGCGGACACCAAGCAGTTCGGCATCCTTCGCATGATCGTCTCAGACTGGCAAAGAGCGTTGCAGGTGCTGAAGGACGCCGGGTACGTGGTGAACGTGACCGAGGTGGTGGCCATCGAAGTGCCGGACCAGCCGGGCGGCCTGTCCAGCCTGTTGCAGGCGTTCGAGGATAGCGGGGTCAACGTCGAGTATATGTACTCGTTCCCGTTCGGACGGCGCCACACGGCGGTCATGATCTTCCGCTTCGACCAGCCCGACGCTGCCATCAAGCTGCTGCAAGCCGCCGGGATCAGCGTGGTTGACAGCGTGGAGGTGTATAACCGCGCGGAGCAATAGCGCCGTGGGGGCGGCGCGGGAGCGTCCTGGCGCTACACCTTTGCGCAGGACGGCTTGCGAAACGTCAGCGCGTAGAACTGGCCGTCCCTCAGTTCTTCGAGATGGGCATCCTGCATTTCGGGTGGCAGCAGATCGATGGGTGCGCTGACGGGTTCTTTGCGGTTCTTGTATAGGCCGCCGGGCGCCTTTTCATACACGCCCTTCACGTGTTTCTCGGTTTCATCGGCGATGAGCAGGAGGCTTCCCGGCTTGGCGACGCGAATCATCTCGCGGATCGCTTTGGCGCGGTCGTTGAAGAAGTTGATGCCTCCCACGTGAAAGACGACGTCGAAGCTAGAATCGGCGAAAGGCAGGCTCTCGGCGTTCCCCACGAACAGATCGGCGTCCAGTTGCCAGCGGCGCAGGTTGGCCTGGCAGTTGATCAGCATCTCGGGAGACAGATCGAGGCCGGAGAGTTTGACGCCGCGCGGCAGGTATTTGAAGTTGAGGCCGGTGCCCACCGAGGTCTCGAGCACCGAATCGCCGGGTTTCGCTTCGAGCAGACGCATGTAGCTGCGGAAGTACGCGTCCCGGTCGAATCCTTTGAGGTCGCAGAAGACGCGCTGGATGTCGTCGTAAAAGCCGCCGATGGTTTCATAGAGGTGGTTGTACTTGAGGTTATCGCCGGTGAGATCTTCCGGCTTGAGGAACGCCGGAATTCCGTCGCGAACCGGGAACCGCTCACCGGAGCCGCTGACCAACACTTCACTGCCCCGCTCGACATCCACGTGCAAAGGGTTCCCGGTATAAGGGCTTCGCAGCAGGGCGACGGTCTCGGGCCGCCCGGCCCATAGCTTTTCCTTCGGGCGATTGAGCAGCGCCCACACGGCCAGGACAATCGCTCCGCCCAGGGGAAGCCACGCGAAGCGCGCGTCAATCATAAGGGTATGGCGCGTTGCCATCACCAGCATGAAGAGCGCGCCGTAGAACGCTGCGACCCAGCCGATTCTCGCGGCACGGAATTCGTGGTTCCACATCCAAACAACCCCAGCCGCGATCAAGTCGACACAAAAGAGCACAGCCCAGGAACCAGCCGCCGCGTCGTTCGCGAGAAACAAAGAGGCTCCCCGGGGAAGAAAAGACAACGACAGCATCTGCACGGCTGCAGCCGCGAGTGGGAAGGGAAGGGTCGAGAGCAATGCTGGCAGACGCGGACTGGTAAGGCGGTGAAAGGTCAACGGAAGAACGGCGAGCAGCGTAGCGAGGAAAATCCACGCGACATATTCAAGTGCCTGCTCGGGACTGGCGTGCAGGAGGATACGCCAGCCGGCAACCAGATGGGGACCGAACGAGAAGGCCATCAGCCAGAGAAACCCGCGCAGCGGCTTTTGCGTTCCCACGAACCAGACGCCCATGATCGGGCCCGTCCAGAGTCCGATTGAGGGAAGGAAGAAGCCGAGAATAAAGAGGATGGTGACACCACAGGCCACAATCTGCAGCCGGCGGTTGTATTCAGTTTTCGCAGGCATTTTGGGGTTCTCCTTTGGATTTCACCGCGTGCGGCTGGCGGACTCTGGCGCCCCGCCGTTGGGCACCCGCTCCCTCCATGGAAGAGAGCGTGGCCAGCGCGGATTCGCCCCATTCGAGCGCGGCGCGGGTCAGCGCGATTCCCAAACCGATCGTGAGCATCCAGAACGGCTGATGGGGGTTCTGCGAGGCGTGTGTGTTCGCCAACGTTTCGAGTTCCAACAGGGTGGCGAGCATGCGCCGGTTTCGGTCCTGAAGCTCCAGGACGTGCCCGATCGAGACGCTGGGCGCGGCCTCCCGGCCAAAAAAGAGCTTGAGCAGGAATTCATTGCGGGGCGGATCGTTCCGAAAGGGCATGGCAAGCCATTCCCGGAGGCACGCGCGGCCTTTTGCCGAGAGAGAATACTCCTGTCGCTCGGGCCTGCTCTTGGAGGTTGACTTGCGTCGAACGATCAATCCTTCGGCCGCCAGTCGCTTGAGCGTCGGGTAGATCTGGCCGTAGCTCTCGCGCCAGAAGTAGCTGACGCTGGATTCAACGGCCTTGCGAATGTCGTATCCGGACTTGTGGGGCTCGATGCTGAGCATCCCGAGAATCAGGTAGGATGTCTGATTGCGCTGCATACATCTAACAGATACATCTGTCAGATGCATTTGTCAAGCCCCCCTCTCCGCTGTGCCGGCGAGCCGCGCTCTCAGACCGGGGAGTCGCGCCCCCAGACCGGGGAGTCGCGCCCCCAGACTGGTGGCGGCGATGCTGCAGCGCTACAGGTTTGGGCATCAGGGGCGCCAGGTAGCAGGCAGCCCCGAGACGGGGTTCCGGCGCGGGATTCCCACGATGAGCCGGCTGGACCGCAAGCGCTCCGAAGCGGCTCCGTGCGGCGCCGCTTCGGAGTGAGGTCAGGTTTAGCTTGCCGCGCGCGCGCGTGGGGGACGCAGCGCCAGCGAAATCACGGCGCACGCCAGGGCCATGACGGCCAGGATCAGATACACCTGGTTGTATCCGGCGGCGATGTTGCCGGCGGCTTTGGCGTGGTCAACCAAGTGCGCAAAGTACTTGGGCACCAGGAATCCGGAAACCCCGAACGCCGTGAACAACAGCCCGTAGTTGGCGCCCACATTCTTCGGACCGTAGTAGTCGGCGGTGAGAGAAGGCATCAGCGCCAGGTAGCCCCCGAAGGCAAACACACCCAGGCAAAGGCCCACCAGGAGTTGCCCGATTCCGGTCGCTCCCCGCACCACGAAAGCGCAGGCGAACGCCGCGCAGAGGCCCATCGCCAGCATGGTGCGCACGCGCCCCAGCCGGTCCGAGACGCTGCCCCACGCCAACCTGCCGACTCCATTGAAGATGGCGACGATCCCCGCGGCGAGGCCGGCCGTGATCGCCGTCTTGGGCATGGTTCCGGCCAGCGGCGCGACCTGGCTGATTGCAGTCAGGCCGACCGAAGCGCCGAGGAAGTAGACCACCCAGAGCACATAGAACTGCCACGTTGCGAGCATCCCGCCGGGAGATGTGTTCTCGCGCACCGAGACCGCCGCCGCGCTGGGCTGCCATCCGGCCGGCCGCCACCCCGGGGGTGGCGCTTTACAAAACTGCGCTGCAGTTACAACCCCGATCACCGAGATGATACCGATCACGACAAACGTGCTGGGAATCGTGGATGCGAAGCGGGCCGGGTCCTTTCCGATCAGCCGTTCGATGATGGGCGCGAATACCAGCGGACTCACGCCGATCCCCATGACGGCGAGGCCGACCATCATGCCGCGCTTATCCGGAAACCACTTCACCAGCGTGGCGATTGGCGCCACGTATCCAA
>Ga0182021_10008714_pt1 | contig 12012 bp, 6 predicted proteins | sample 612E3MmetaG_FD_120493 | JGI IMG/M metagenome (GOLD analysis project Ga0182021, IMG submission 120493) | Permafrost microbial communities from Stordalen Mire, Sweden - 612E3M metaG (Illumina Assembly) | ecosystem: Environmental > Terrestrial > Soil > Wetlands > Permafrost | place: Sweden...
AAATAATAAAAATAATGAAGGCAGTAATAATTACAATTGGTGATGAGCTGTTGATAGGACAAACATTAGATACCAATTCGGCATGGATGGGAGCTGAACTGAGTAAATCCGGATTTGATGTTTACAGGATTATTTCAGTTCACGACAGGAGGGAAGATATCATCCACGCACTGGATGAAGCAGCAGGTAAAACAGACGTTGTTCTGATCACCGGAGGTCTTGGACCCACCAGTGACGATATCACAAAACAAACATTATGTGAGTTTTTCAACACACGTCTGGTGATTGATCCTGAAGTCTTCAGTATGATTGAGGGAATGATGAGCCGTCGTAATTTCACTATGAATGATAACAACCGGCGTCAGGCTGAGGTACCTGAATCATGTCGTGTCCTGAAAAATGCTATGGGTACTGCACCTGGTATGTGGTTTGAGAAAGATTCGACTATTTTTATTTCTATGCCCGGAGTGCCGCATGAAATGAAATACATTATGACAGAACATGTACTGCCTGAATTGAATAAACGCTTCAGATCGCAAGTAATAATTCACAGGAATATAATGACATATGGTACATTTGAGGCTAAACTGGCTGAGATCCTGACAGGTTTTGAAGAGGGACTTCCTGAAAATATAAAGCTTGCATATCTTCCGTCTTCAGGGATTATTAAACTGAGACTTACAGCCACTGGTACTGATCATGAATCTTTATCAGAATTGCTTGACAACCAGGTGAACAATCTATATAAAACCATACCTGATTTCATATATGGTGAGAATGAAGATTCGCTGGAAGTGGTTATAGGAAAACTGTTAAAAGAAAAAAACAAAACTTTATCCACCGCTGAGAGTTGCACCGGCGGAGAGATTGCTCATCTTATAACCAGTGTACCTGGAAGCTCGGCATATTATACAGGTTCAGTTATCGCTTACGCTGATTCCGTCAAAGTTCAGTTGCTTGGTGTAGGTAAGCACCATATCGAATCAGACGGGGCAGTCAGCGAAATAGTTGTCAGGGAAATGGCTACTGGCGCCAGGGATTTGTTTAAAACGGATTTTGCCGTTGCAATATCAGGTATTGCCGGACCCGATGGAGGAACCGAAACAAAACCTGTCGGTACTGCCTGGATTGCTGTTGCATCTCCTAAAGAAGTCATTTCTGAAAAACGGGTTTTTACAAATGACAGAATGACAAACATTAAAAGGTTTTCCTTTGCAGCTTTAAACCTTCTTAGGAAACAGATAATCAGCTCATAACATTCATTTCAGATTGCTATTCAAAAAAAGTATATCAAATATTTGTTTAATCAGATAAAAATCACGTATTTTGCGCTTCGTTTTAAAAGGACAAACGTCAGTAAGAAATAAAACTAACATCAATGTCAAAGATTTGTCAGGTTACAGGGAAAAAGGTGATGGTAGGGAACAACGTTTCTCATTCGAAAAGAAGGACCAAAAGAAAATTCTTTCCCAATCTTTTTGTAAAGAAATATTACCTGCCGGAAGAAGAGCGGTGGATCTCACTTAAAATATCAGCTGCAGGAATCCGTCTCATCAGTAAGAAAGGACTCGAATGCGTCCTCAGGGAAGCAAAGGAAAAAGGTTACATTTTGAATTATTAAAACGGACAGGAAATGGCAAAAAAGGCTAAAGGTAACAGGCAACAGGTAATATTGGAATGTACTGAACATAAAGAGAGCGGGCAACCGGGTACATCAAGATATATTACTACCAAGAACAGGAAAAATACTCCTGACCGTCTTGAAAGGAAAAAATATAATCCGATTCTTAAGAAACATACAATTCACAGAGAAATAAAGTAAAATTTTTAAACCATGGCAAAGAAAGTTGTTGCAGCGCTCAAGACAGGAGCAGGCAAGTCATTCACCAAGTGTATTAAAATGACCAAGTCAGATAAATCCGGCGCTTACCTGTTTAAAGAGGAGATCGTTCATAATGATCATATCAAAGACTTTTTCTCAAAGAAGTAATAGTATTTATTTCTTGTAAGATACTAATGGCTTTCTTCTTAGCAGAAGGAAGCTTTTTTTATATTAACTTCCTCAAAATAACACCCAATGGCTTTGCTGGGATTTCTTGGAAAAGATAAAAAAGAGAATCTTGATAAAGGGCTTGAAAAAACTAAAGAAAGCGTTTTCCTGAAGCTCTCAAGGGCAGTTGTTGGAAAAGCCAAAGTCGATGATGAAGTTCTTGATAATCTCGAGGAAGTGCTTGTATCCTCCGACGTAGGTGTTGCAACTACCCTTAAAATAATCGAACGGATTGAAGCCAGGGTAGCAAAGGATAAATACTTAAATACGAGCGAACTGCACAGGATATTAAAAGAAGAGATAGTTGGACTTCTCGAAATGAATCAGTCCGGTTCCGAATCTGATTATTTCACTTCCCTGACAACCATTCCATTTGTAATTATGGTAGTCGGTGTAAATGGGGCCGGGAAGACCACCACAATTGCAAAACTTGCTTATCAGTATAAATCAGCAGGAAAAAAAGTACTCATAGGAGCAGCTGATACTTTCAGGGCAGCGGCAATAGATCAGCTGCAGATATGGGCCGACAGAGCGGGAGTTCCGGTAGTAAAACAGCAAATGGGATCTGACCCGGCATCTGTTGCCTATGACACTCTGAAATCAGCAGTTTCCGGTAACTTTGATGTGGTGATAATTGATACGGCTGGACGGCTTCATAATAAAATTAACCTTATGACCGAACTGTCCAAGATAAAAAGGGTGATGGATAAAGTTATTCCGGCCGCACCCCATGAGGTTCTGCTGGTACTTGACGGATCCACAGGTCAGAATGCGTTCGAGCAGGCTATGCAGTTCACAGCAGCAACAAATGTTACAGCTCTGGCAATTACTAAACTTGATGGTACGGCCAAAGGGGGAGTAGTAATCGGGATTTCCGATCAGTTCGAAATTCCTGTAAAATATATTGGAATAGGAGAAAAACTTGAGGACCTCCTGATATTCAACCGCTTTGATTTTGTTGATTCCCTTTTCAATGAGAAATAATCTCATGAATCATGCTCACTTTTCTGGTGTTTATATAACCCATCCCCAGGCTCCATAGCCGTCAACCTAAGTGTAAATTATTTTTAAGAATGCTGAAAATAAATATTATGTTATCTCAACCCACTTTCTCAATACTTTGTGTCAGCCGGCCTCTCCCCATCCCGATAGCTATCGGGCCCCTCCCCCTAAGTGGGAGGGGCTTTAATTCAGAATGATTGAATTAGTTTCAACATCCTGAATGATCTTCCCCCTCTCACATCGGGAGAGGGGGAACGAGGAGGAGAGGCCGGTAAATCAAAATAAACCAAATACTTAGGTTAACGACTATGCCCCCGGGGACTGTTGAAAAAGATCTTTTTAGATACCGCAGTTGGAAGATGGTTAAAAAATGACAAGTATTAAATATTTAATATTAAATTGATTTCCAAGTTATTAAATGCCAGATAAAAAAATAAATATTGTAACCTTAGGTTGCTCCAAGAATGTAGTTGATTCGGAAAAACTTCTGAGGCAGCTTAATGCGGGAGGATATGACGTAATTCATAACTCGGATTATACAAATGCCGGAACAGTAATAATTAATACCTGCGGTTTCATTAATGATGCAAAAGAGGAAAGTATCGATACCATACTTCGCTTTGTAAGAGCAAAAGAAGCAGGGAAAATAGAAAATCTTTATGTTATGGGCTGTCTTTCAGAACGATACATGGAGGCTCTAAAACATGAAATACCTGAAGTAAAGAAGTATTTCGGGGTCAATAATATGAGTGAAGTTTTGAATGAACTCGGATTAAATCTGAGGAATGATCTGTTAACTGAACGAACAATCACCGGTCCGGGGCATTATGCATATCTTAAAATTTCAGAAGGCTGCGATCGGACATGCTCTTTCTGCGCAATTCCGTTAATCCGGGGAAAGTACATCTCACGTCCTGTAAATGAACTTGTGAAAGAAGCATCACAACTTGCGGAAAAGGGAGTTAAAGAACTGATACTTATCGCACAAGACCTAAGTTATTATGGTCTTGACCTTTACCGGAAACAATCATTACCACTTCTTTTAACCGAATTGCTTAAGATTGAATCATTTGAGTGGATCCGTCTGCATTACCTGTACCCCGCTAATTTCCCAATGGAGCTGATCCCGCTGATAAAAGAAAATCCAAGAATCTGCCGTTATATTGATATCCCTATCCAACACATAACCGACAACATGCTTGGATTAATGAAAAGATCTCACAACAGGAAGGAGACGGAGGAAATACTTAATAAACTCAGGGCAGGAATTCCCTCTGCTATAATCAGGACTACACTTATTGCAGGACATCCCGGCGAAACAGAAAAGGATTTTTCCGAACTGAAAAATTTCATATCTGACTTCAGGTTTGATCGTCTGGGAGTATTTGCTTATTCACATGAAGAAGATACCTATTCGTATAATAATTATCCGGATGATGTTCCTGGTGATGTAAAAGAAGCCAGAGTAGCGGAGCTGATGGAAATACAGCAGAATATTTCAGCTGAAATAAATGAAACGTATGTTGGTAAGGTGCTCAGAGTAATTATCGATAGGAGAGAAGGTGAGTTTTTTGTCGGCAGGAGTGAATTCGACAGTCCGGAAGTTGACCAGGAAGTGCTTATCCCTGCCAGGTTTGACATAATACCGGGATTTTTCTATAATATAATGATTACGGAATCGACTGAATTTGATTTATACGGAGTACCCGAATAAAAAGGGATATCGCGTGCAACATCCACATATTTTCAGCAAATCACCACTTTTCAGTTCTCTATCTCATGAACTCACCCCCAACCCCCTCTCTGCTTCGCAAAGAGGGGGCTATAACACTCTTATAATTAATGACATCCCCCTCTTTACGGAGTAGAGAGGGGGACAAAAGGGGGTGAGTTCATGAAGCAGATTCGAATTTCAACTGCTTATCTTACACCTAATTCAGTGGCGTAAGCAAATCATCGGTTTTCTCCGGAAGTTCAATTTTCTTTTTCTGAACCTTAATCTTTATTTCAGATTTCGCGCTGTTGAAACTGACAACAATCCAATCGCCTTCACGAAGGTTGGCTTTAATAAGAACCTCAGCCATAGGATCTTCAAGATATTTCTGAATTGCACGCTTAAGCGGTCGTGCACCATAATTTGCATCAAAACCTCTTTCAGCTATGTAATCTCTTGCTGCAGTTGCAATTTTCAGGTGAAAACCCAGCGAGTTTACCCTGTCGTACAATCCTTTCAGTTCAAGATCAATAATCTTATTAATCTCCTCTTTCCCAAGGGAATTGAACATTATTACATCGTCAATCCTGTTCAGAAATTCGGGTGCAAATGTTTTCTGAAGGGCTTTTTGCAGAATACTTCTGGTCTGTTCATCTCTTGTCGATTTTTTTGCAGAAGTATCAAAACCAATCCCGTGTCCGAATTCTGCGATTTGTCTTGTTCCGATATTTGAAGTAAGGATCACGATAGTATTCCTGAAATCGACTCGTCTTCCAAGACTGTCTGTAAGCTGACCTTCATCAAGTACCTGCAGTAAAATATGAAATACATCGGGATGTGCCTTTTCAATCTCATCGAGAAGTACTACTGAATATGGTTTCCTTCTCACTTTTTCAGTCAGCTGGCCGCCCTCTTCATATCCAACGTAACCGGGAGGCGCTCCGACAAGTCTCGATACGGAGAATTTCTCCATGTATTCGCTCATGTCTATCCTGACCAGATTATCGGTAGTATCAAAAAGAAATTTGGCAAGAACTTTTGCAAGTTGCGTTTTTCCAACGCCTGTCGGCCCAAGGAAAATAAATGTACCAATTGGTTTATTCGGATCTTTCAGACCGGCCCTGTTCCTTTGAATAGATTTAACTACTTTGGATATAGCTTCATTCTGACCTATAACGCTTCCTTTGAGCTCATCTGCCATATTCAACAACCTGACACCTTCAGTCTGGGCGATACGCTGAACCGGCACACCTGTCATCATGGCTACCACTTCTGCAACCTTATCTGCATTGACTATTTCACGGTTTACCGACAACTCTTTTTCCCATTTCTTCTTCTCCTGTTCTATCATGTCGAGAAGATCTTTTTCACGATCGCGGAAACTGGCTGCCTTTTCAAAATTCTGGTTTTTTACAGCCGCCATTTTTTCTTTCTTTGTCTCCTCCAGTTGTTTTTCAAGAGAAAGGATTTTCTCCGGAACAACAATATTTGAGATATGCACCCTTGAACCGGACTCGTCGAGAGCATCTATTGCCTTGTCAGGCAGATGCCTGTCGGAAATGTAGCGGTTTGTCAGTTTCACACATGCATCAATTGCATCATCAGTGTAAATTACATTATGATGCTCTTCATACCTTTCTTTAATGTTATTGAGAATATTTATTGTCTCTTCAATTGAAGTCGGCTCGACTATTACTTTCTGAAAACGTCTCTCAAGAGCGCCGTCTTTTTCAATATGCTGGCGATATTCATCAAGTGTGGTAGCGCCGATGCACTGAATTTCTCCACGTGCAAGAGCCGGCTTAAGCATATTTGCGGCATCGAGAGATCCTGTTGCACCTCCCGCACCAACTATAGTGTGAATCTCATCAATAAACAGAATAATATTGTCATTTTTGGATAGTTCATTCAGAATGGCTTTCATTCTCTCTTCAAACTGTCCACGGTATTTTGTACCGGCCACGATTGAGGCAAGATCTAGAGCAACAACCCTTTTGTTAAAAAGGACTCTTGAAACATTCCGTTTTGTTATTCTGAGAGCCAGCCCTTCTGCAATTGCTGATTTTCCTACTCCCGGTTCGCCAATAAGGACGGGATTATTTTTTTTCCTTCTTGACAATATCTGAGCCAGACGTTCAATCTCACGCTCTCTACCTACAACCGGATCGAGTCTGCCTTCCTCAGCAGCTTTTGTAAGATCAATACCAAAATTATCCAGAACAGGTGTATCGGAAGAAGATTTAGGCGAAGAAGGATTGGGTGATTGCCCTTTATTTCCCTGACCGCCAAAACCCTGACCTTCATCATCTTCATCCCGAGGAAAATCTGCTTTTGCTGAAGGTGATTCTGCTTCAACCATCCTGCGGACTGACTGGTAGTCAACATCCAGTTCTGAGAGCAACCTGGTTACCAGGGCATTTTCATCCTTAAGTATTGCCAGCAGCAGATGTTCGGAATCAATCGTGGAACTTTTCAGTGATTTAGCTTCCAGATAAACAAGTTTAAGTATTCTTTCGGTGCTTCTTAAAAGCGGAATAACTTCATTATCAGATACCGGGACAGGACTTTCCACCTTCATGCTCTTCTCAATCGAAGCTTTAAGTACAGGAAGATCTATCCCCTGGTTAATCAGGATTTCTATCGCCACACTTTCACCGTCCCTGAGAATTCCCAGAAAAAGGTGCTCCGGGCTTATGTGACTGTTGCCAAGCCTGATAGCTTCTTCTTTCGAATAACCAAGTATATCTTTTACCCTTTGCGAAAATTGTGAATCCATATTTTTTTTTATCATTACCAGTTTAATAAAAACATTGCGACATTCTGTCAGGTATTATCCGACAAAGGTACATATAACTATATTTAAACATTATAATATACCTAATATGTGTCCGGCAATTATCGTGCCTATTTATGAACAAATTATGTTAAAAATTCACTGTTTGAAAAGAACAAAAATAGCCAAATTTTAACTAATTTCGTATTTCTAAATCGTTCAAAAGAGGTTTAGTTGTAAATATTTAATTTATAATCTGTTATGTCAGAGAGAGAGAGAATCATCAAGGTAAATATAGAGGAGGAGATGAAATCTGCATACATCGACTACTCAATGTCGGTTATTGTGTCGAGAGCATTACCTGATGTGAGAGATGGCCTGAAACCGGTTCACCGGAGAGTTCTTTTTGGAATGTCAGAGCTGGGTGTTCTTTCAAACAGACCATATAAAAAATCTGCCAGAATAGTAGGAGAGGTGCTGGGAAAATTTCATCCCCATGGAGACTCCTCAGTATATGACGCTATGGTTAGAATGGCCCAGGAATGGTCACTGAGATATCCGCTTGTTGACGGCCAGGGTAACTTTGGTTCAGTTGATGGTGATAGTCCTGCTGCTATGCGGTATACAGAAGCAAGGCTAAAAAAGATAGCAGAAGAGACACTTGCTGATATCGACAAGGAAACAGTCGATTTCCAGCCTAATTTTGATGATTCCCTTACGGAACCAACGGTTCTGCCTACAAGAATACCCAATCTTCTTGTGAACGGAGCCTCAGGAATTGCAGTCGGGATGGCGACCAATATGCCGCCTCATAACCTTTCGGAGATTATCGATGCAACAATTGCATATATTGATAATAATGAGATCACTTTTGATGAAATATTACATTTTGTAAAAGGCCCTGATTTCCCGACAGGAGGAATTATTTACGGGGAACAGGGAATCCGGGAAGCCTGCGAAACAGGAAGAGGACGTATTGTAATAAGGGCAAAAACAGAAATTGAGCTTACTCATTCGGGACGGGAATGTATTATTGTCAATGAAATACCCTACATGGTCAATAAGGCAGAAATGATCCGGAAGATTGCCGATCTGATAAATGAGAAAAAGCTTGAAGGGATATCATATATTAATGATGAATCGGACCGTAACGGAATGCGGATTGTCATTATCCTGAAAAAAGATGCCTCGGCTAATGTTGTTCTGAATAACCTGTATAAATATTCTTCGCTTCAGACATCATTCAGCGTAAACAATATCGCTCTGGTAAAGGGGCGCCCAAAAACTCTCAATACCAGGGAATTAATTCATTATTTCGTTAAACATCGTCACGAAGTTGTTATACGACGAACAAAATTTGACCTTGATCAGGCTGAAAAAAGAGCTCATATACTTCAGGGACTGATCATTGCTAGTGATAATATAGATGAAGTAATCGCTATAATCAAATCATCGCAAACCCCTGATATGGCAAGGGAAAGGCTTATGGAGCGGTTTGGACTCTCAGATATCCAGTCGAGGGCCATTGTCGAAATGCGTTTACGTCAGCTCACCGGCCTTGAACAGGAGAAATTAAGAGCTGAATATGCTGAAATTCTGGCACATATCGAATACCTGAAAAGCATTCTTGCAAGTGTCGAACTCCAGATGAAGATTATTAAAGATGAACTTCTTGAAATAAAAGAAAAATACGGAGATAAAAGAAGAACGGAAATTGTCCCGAATGCTGAAGAATTCAATCCTGAAGATTTTTATTCCGATGATGAAATGGTAATTACAATTTCTCATATGGGTTATATAAAACGGACGCCTTTAACTGAATTCCGCAGGCAAAACCGGGGCGGAACAGGAGCCAAAGGCGGTACTACCAGGGATGAGGATTTTATAGAACATCTTTATGTGGCAACAATGCATAACACGATGCTTTTTTTTACCAGGAACGGGAAATGTTACTGGCTGAAGGTTTATGCTATCCCTGAAGGATCAAGAATCTCAAAAGGAAGAGCAATGCAGAATCTTATCAGCATTGAACCTAATGATAATGTGAGGGCTTTTATCAATGTTAAGAATCTGAATGATGCTGAGTATATTAATAATAACTTCATAGTTCTCTGTACAACCAGGGGAATTATCAAGAAGACATCACTTGAGGCATATTCCCGGCCAAGGACAAATGGAGTTAATGCTATTACAGTGAGGGAAGGCGACGAGCTTCTTGAAGCGAGGATGACAAATGGCCAGCATCACATAATGCTTGCCATAAAATCGGGAAGGGCAATCAGGTTCCCTGAAACAGCAGTCAGACCGATGGGCAGAACAGCCTCAGGAGTACGAGGTATCAGACTTTCCAGCCTTGAGAGCGATTTTGTAGTCGGAATGATCACTATTGTTAATAAAGAGAAGGATATACTTGTAGTTTCCGAAAAGGGATATGGAAAAAGATCAGATATCGATGGCTACAGGATAACAAACCGGGGAGGGAAAGGCGTTAAAACTATTAATGTTACAGACAAAACAGGATATCTCATTGCTTTAAAGGATGTAACTGATAATCACGACCTTATGATCATAACACAAAATGGGAATATCTTAAGAAGTCCTGTTTCGGCTTTAAGGGTAATGGGCAGGGCAACACAGGGAGTAAGATTGATAAACCTCAGGGAAAATGATATTATCGCTTCGGTAGCCAGTGTATTTGTAACTGAAGATGAAGTGGACACTGATAAAATTTATACCGAAGAAAATAATATTAGTACTGAGGAAAATGGTAAAGAATTTGACGATTAATAAGAATATTATAAATTTGTGAAAATTTTTACGACAATTAAATTAAAATTATAATCATGAAAAAGATTTTACTGCTGATAGCAGCTGTCAGTATCTCATTTTGTGCTATGTCCCAAAAAGGCAAAGTTACAAGCGCTCTTAGTTATATCGATCAGGGTGCACTCGATAAGGCAAAGGATGCCCTCGATCAGGCTCTGGTAAATGAGAGCACAATAAATTGGTTCAATACCTATTTTGCAAAAGGCAAACTTTGCCAGGCTTCTTATAAATCTGATAATCCAAAGTTCAAGGCTTTTTACACCGATCCGCTTCAGGAGGCATATACCTCCTATGAAAAAGCAATTGAACTGGATCCAAAAGGTAGCATTAAGAAGAAAATCATTACCAATATGATTTATAATTCATTGGCTATTGATTTATTCTCTGAGGGCAGCGCCAAATTTGAAGCAAAAGATTATACAGGAGCGCTCAAATCATTTGAAACACAAATTGCTATTACTGAAAGTGATAAATATGCAGGAGCGATTGATACAGGAATGTATTACAATGCGGGTCTGGCTGCTGTGAATTCAGCCAAATATCCGCAGGCAATAAAATATTTCGAGAAATGTGCTGAAATGAAGTATCTCGGAATCACTCCTTATTACCAGATTTATGAGAGCTATCTTGGTCTTGGAGACACTGCAAAAGCAGAAACCACATTAAAGAACCTGCCTGCCATGTTTCCTAATGATAAAACCATAACTCTGCAGCTTATTGATCTGTATATCAAGAGTAATAAGAATGATGAGGCACTGAAATACATAAAGGTGGCTAAAGAAACAGATCCTAATAATTACAGCCTGTTTTTTGCTGCAGGTATAATTTATCTGAACCAGAACAAATATGATGATGCTATAACTGAACTCTCAAAGTCAATTGAAATTAAAGGCGATCTTTATGATACGCAATATGGACTTGGGGCAGCATATATCAATAAAGCATCCGAGATGTTTGTTAAAGCAAATGATGAAATGGATGTAAAGAAATATACGGCGGCTATTGATGTGGCAAACGCTGTTTATGCAAAAGCGCTTCCTTATATGGAAAAGGCTCTTGAACTTAAGCCGGACGACGTATATACGATGAGAAGTCTTAAGGAATTATATTACAGGCTGAAGCAGACTGATAAATATAATGCTATAAAGACTAAGCTTGATGCAATTGATACTAAAAAATAAGCAGATAAATAATAAACTATCTGGAAGAGGGGATGTTATGCATCCCTTTTTTTATGAATCTATTTTCAATCTAATCAGTGGAACAGGAAGTTTACAGGTTTTGTTGAAAGGGATTTGGAAATATCCTATTTTACATAATATTAATTATAGGCTTTATTACAGCAAATTCCGTCCACGCCCTGCGTGGTTGACATAAAATCAGATATAGTAACGAGACGAAGTCGAGTTCTATACGGCTGATGCTGAGCCTGCCTAAGCATCGGCTATGATTTTATGTCAAAGGAATTTGCGGCTAATATAATATTGCGGATTGCGGTCCCGATAGCTATCGGGATGAGATTCCGGATTAAAAAGAGAACTAATCCGAAATCCCCAATCCGAAATCCGAAATCTAAGTAATATGCAGATAACTACTTTAATCTGAAATTTGCTCTTGAGGAGTTATTAAACCGGCAAATTGATTTGC
>Ga0182021_10008715_pt1 | contig 12011 bp, 11 predicted proteins | sample 612E3MmetaG_FD_120493 | JGI IMG/M metagenome (GOLD analysis project Ga0182021, IMG submission 120493) | Permafrost microbial communities from Stordalen Mire, Sweden - 612E3M metaG (Illumina Assembly) | ecosystem: Environmental > Terrestrial > Soil > Wetlands > Permafrost | place: Sweden...
ATCTATTCCCCGACAAATCACCTTTACAAAGTTGTGCGGAAGAGAAAACAGGAAGCCCTTGCAAAGGAAGAGCATTTCGACGGAAAGACGACCGAGTAGGAAAAGAGGAGAGGCCCCCCTCCATTTTCACCTTCTTGGCGTTATCGTTGAGAAGGGCTAAAAGACTGCATGTTTTTTAAAAAACCCGTAATCTTTCTTTCAACCAGAACATTACGAGATAGAGGATGATATTTGTCAGGGGGGAGAGGGCTGCGTTGATAATTCAGGATCATCGAAACCTGATAGATCTTTTCCGTAAATATATTACATTCCCGTATCGGGATATATCGTATTAAGAATTAAAAGTGGAGGAGAATAGAAATGTCTTCAGTTTCTAAGATGTGGACGTCTTTAGGGAATTCGGAGAGGGTATTGGCAGTTTTGTTTGCAGTGGGATTCATTCTGGGCTTCCTGCTGACTCCGTTGGGATTCGAGACCCGTATGAATGAACTTCGGACCCTGGCGTTCGCAGCATTTTTTGTGACCGTGGGGTTGTTGATTCCGATTGCCGGACTGGTTTTGGTGCTGTCCCAAAGACCAAAAGTCGCAGGCGTTCTGGCGGTAATCGATGCTTTGCTCTCTTTCCTCATCGCGCCCGCCGACCAGGCACTGTTTTTCTTCACGGTCCCCCCACCGCCTGCCGTTACGGCCGGTGAGTATATTCTCATTTTGGTGGGAGTCGGGTATGTATTGTACGGATCACGAGTATATGACGGGAATCGAAGAAATGGATAACATCGTTTCTGACATAAAAACCATATCGTTAAGAAGGGCTAAAAGACTCGCGTTTTTTTAAAAACCGTATATGGACAAAAGATTGTCTGATGTATCTCCGGATTTTATTGTATTTTTGACCGGCTTCTCAACAGGGTAATTACAATCAATACAATAATTGAAACTCCGAGGATATACCAATCATATAAGGGTTGATTGCGACCTGCAATAATCAACACAATGTTGACAACACTGATAATCAGTATTCCTGACCAGACGCCGATCCACAAATCCCAGTTCCTGACCTTCATACTAGCCACGGTGAGATTATCTCTTTATCACTTTTTTTGAAAACGGTCAATACACCTGGTTTTTTTAATGTACCTGCAGTCAATGGTGAAGGCGTTCAATCGAAAGAACGTGATCCGGTTTATATTCCTCTTATGATTGAATTGCTATTACCATTGCCACAATAACGAATGTGCAACGATTTTCCTTCAAGCTTCGTTTGTAGAACCACAGGGATTTCTGCAGGGTTTGGAGATTAATGGATCCGCCTGTTTTTCCTGGTTTTCCGGATCTTCTGTTGCATTACCTTTTCCGGAATTATCTTTGACATCACCTTTTGCAGGTAAAATTTCAATAACACGGACATGGAGCTCACGCCACCCCGGTAAATTTCATTTTAAAGGTCAATGTCATGGAAATCGCGATCATTCCTGTACCTTATACGTTGAATTTCAGAGGAGAGGAAGGTCTTTTTCCATCCTCCGATCTTCCAGATTTTAAATTTTTTTTTGGGTGTCTGAATTTACGAATAAAAAATTATAGAGGATTGAAACGAACAGAGGTTTTTGTAAGTACTGTTTTTTTTCTATACCTCCTCTGCCAGCCCGGCTACCGTTGTCATCTCCTGCAATTATGCAGGAAATGCAACCGGGTGTACAGTTTTTGAACTTTTTACCAATCTCACGGCGGTCTTGAAATCTCCGCTCGTAACCGATGCGGTGAGAGCCGGTACATCGTACCGTTTCGCAGTCAGGCAGCCGCATTTTTACGAGTCCGGACCGCCCGGCCTTATCCTTCGACTTGTTTCCGGTTCCCATCCGTCATCCGTAACAGCACCAGCCGTACCAATGACGAGGCAAGTTTTCGGAGAAGACCGCAACAGTACGTTTGAGGATTTTGTTCATTGCCGTTTCGTACTCCCGGTTTCCTGAACCGGGGTTGGTGTAGTGCTAAGCATACACCATGTAGCTCATATACGACATTTTGACATTTATAAGTTTCTAAATATCCTATGTAAGTAACATTAACAAGAATGAATACAGTATCAATCAGACAGAAAACAGACCGTAGTAATCCCTGAAGTGCGACACATAATGTACTGGTAAAATCGTCACGTCCGGTGAAAAAACCAGCATTACCAGGGCAGCGAGAACAATGAAAAAAAATACCTTTTACCTTTTATCCGGTATTATTGCTGTTGCCCTTCTCGCCATTTTCTGGTATTCCATTGAGCTTCATGCAGCCTTCTTAATTGAACCAGCCTTCATTATTGGAATCGTAGTGGTATACCTGACAAAGAGAAAGGTTACGGATAAAATCGAGGATGAACTGATGCGAAGATAACCGAACAGGCTACTTTGCGCACGACGCAGATCTTCTGGGTTGTATTCTTGCAGTTTCAATTTTAGCAGTTATGGAACTGCTTCATGTCCCGACATTCCCCTGGGATACTGCATTATTACCTCCTCCGGATATACTGTCACCGCGGATGATGGGATATATCCAGCTCGGACTCCTCTGCCTTATGATTTTTTTGTATGTTGGTTTCAGGATTAATTATGCCAGAAAATACGGGAATTTTGAGACCGATGAGGAATAAGATCAGGGTATTTCCGGGCAATGCATGAACACAGGAACAGCTTGCTAAAGCTATCGGTGTCAACCGCCAGACGATAATAGCCATTGAAAACGAGAGGTACGTGCCATCCCTTAACCCTGCGTTTAAAATTTCACGCTATTTCGGGGTAAATATCGAGGACGTTTTTACCTTCGAAGAAAATGTGCCGGCTATCACCGATACCTGAGGTTGGTTGTTCATCAATCTTTTTTATCCATTCAAAAGATCCCCGCATGGACGAATGCCGCTACCGGTCCTGTTACCGGCTGGTGAATACCAACAATCAACGTTGTCCATGGATCACAATATGCAATCTATGAGTAACAATATGTTGGGCAGATACAACAATATGTCGTTTATGAAATACTTTTAATAGCTCATCAACATAATAGTGGTTGAAGACACTCGCATCAAAGAAGGAAGAGGTCATGAAGAAGACAGATTGTATCGTACTCATAATTTCGCTGGTCCTTGCAGCGGGAATTATGACAGCAGGGTGTGTCCAGAGTGCTGACAATACTCAGGATCAGCAGTCCGGGAATACCGTACCCTCGGTCCAGGAACCAGGACAACCCGGAGTGACTGCCGGCCAGGCAGGTTCATATTCCGGGCAGTATCGTAACCGCACCATGGGCAATGGCACCCGCCCCCAGTTCGATCTCGCTGCCGCAGCTTCTAAACTCGGTATTACCGAGCAGCAGCTCTCGGACGCGATGGGTATCGTGAATGCAACACAGGGTCACCGATGGAATCTCACGGATACGGCACAGAATCTGGGAGTAACAGAACAGCAGCTCCGCGATGCGCTGGGAATTTCCGCCGTAAATCGTACCAGGATGGGGAGTTATAATGCTACACGGACCCCGCCACAATAAGGAGGCTGGCATGTACCGTCGGGGATTTTTCCCTTCCCGTGGCCTTTTGTTGATCTGCGTCGGGTTATTTTGTATCGGAGGTATTATCCTGCCGGCTGCTGCGGCTAATACCACGGTCACTGCAACAGCAACCACCGTGCCGGTAACAACTGCTACAACTGCACCGCTTCCCCCGGTTGCGAGCTTTTTTGGCAGTCCGACTTCCGGTACTGCACCTCTCACGGTCGGGTTCACGGATACTTCTGCAAATTCCCCGAAATTATGGTCCTGGAACTTTGGCGACGGGAACACCAGCACTGCAGAAAATCCCTCCAACACGTACACAACTGCAGGTGTTTACCCGGTATCGCTCACTGCGACAAATGCAGCGGGAGCAAACACGGCAACACAGACCGGTTATATTACGGTAAGTGCAGCGCCGGTCGCTTCGTTTTATGCATCGGAAACCTCCGGCACAGCCCCGCTGACCGTACAGTTTACTGATACTTCCACCAACTCCCCGGCCTCCTGGTTATGGGATTTCGGCGACGGGAATACCAGTACGACCCAAAATCCTGAAAAGACGTACGCAACTGCGGGGGTTTACACCGTATCACTCACCGTGACCAGTACAGCGGGCAGCAATACTGATACCGAGACCGGCTACATTACGGTTGGAGATGTCCCTGCAGCCTCATTTTATGCATCGGAGACCTCCGGCACAGCCCCGCTGACCGTACAGTTTACCGATACTTCCACCAACTCCCCGACCTCGTGGTCATGGAATTTCGGCGATGGCGAGACGAGCGTGGAACAAAGTCCCTCGCATACCTACTCAGACCCCGGTACCTACACGGTATCTCTTACCGTCGTAAACAACGCCGGGAGCAACAAGGCAACCGAGACGGATTATGTCGAAGTAAGCACTTCTGCTGTTACCCAGGCGACGGTTGCAACAACTCAAACCCCGACTCCCGTGCCCACATTCCCGGAGATTTCCTTCAGCGGTACACCGACTGCCGGAACCGCCCCTCTTACCGTGCAGTTTACCCTGTCAGCCTCCGGCTCGCCCACATCATTGCTCTGGGATTTTGGTGACGGGGGCACCAGCACAGAAAGCAACCCGAGTTATACCTACATAATTCCCGGTACTTACTCGGTTATCCTGACCGCTAAATATCCCGAAGGAAGTAAACCGGTGACAAAATTATCCTATATAACGGTGAATCCGGGATCAGGATCCACGGGTTCCCCGCTCTCCCCCCTCATTCCCTTAGGAGCGATCGGGATTATGGTGGTTGTATCCTTCATGAAGTCAGGGAAAAAACGGCAATAAATAACGACCGGCCCTTTTTATTTTACCTGCCATAATTTCTGTTCTCCAGCCGGAGGATAGTCAACACATCAGAATAATGAACTTCATATAACTGGAACGGAGATTGTAAGATAACCGTGCTTTCCATTATTGCCGCCCAATTACCTTTTATCAGCGCTTTAACTTCTGACCAGCTCCTGCAGTATGGGATATGGATGTACCTGGTTGTCTTCCTCATCATCATGCTCGCGTCCACAATCATTGGCGGGCTGATTCCCGACAACACGTTCTTGTTCCTGACCGGGGCAGTAGCCATGGTCAATAGTTTGTCAATAGAATGGCTGCTTGTGATGGCTGTAGTGGCCGGGTTTGCGGGGTATGAGATCAATTATTGGAGCGGGAGGCTGTTCGGCGTTGCGATCCGACGGAGGATATCCCCGTCAGTCCTTCACCGCAGGAATGTCCGGAAGGCCCTCGATATGATAGAGGGATTTGGCCTGGCCACGATGATCCTCAGCCGGTTCATGCCGGTCATGAACCTGCCGTCATTCATCGCGGGGATGGATGCGATGGAGTACCGCAGGTATGTCGTATTTAATTTCATAAGTTCGGCAGTCTGGTCCGGGAGTCTCCTGGTGCTCGGGTATTATTTCGGAGGAATCTCCATCATCAACGAATACCTCGGCTATCTTACCGTTCTCTTCATCTTCATCATGGCAGTCGCGATCATTATAGCGCTCGTCCTATTTGCCCGGGATTACCTGAAACGAAACGCCAACCGTTTATTGGAATAAAAATCTATCTGGTTTGTAATTTTATCCGGATAATGCCATTTCCGGTGTATCATCGGGATTTCATATTTTCTTCCATCTCAACTACTTTCCGGGTGATTTTCATCACCGAGTCGGGGTTCAGGGATATGGAATCAATGCCCTCCCTGACCAGGAACTCGGCGAACTCCGGGTAATCGCTCGGTGCCTGCCCGCAGAGCCCGCTATGGCGCCCGTTCCTCCGTGCGCCCTGTATTGCCATGGATACAAATTTCATCACGCCGGGGTCGCGCTCGTCAAAATCATGGGCGACCAGGCCGGAGTCACGGTCGACACCGAGCGTCAGCTGGGTCAGGTCGTTTGACCCGATCGAGAACCCGTCGAACAACCGGCTGAATTCATCGACAAGAAGGATGTTGTTCGGGATTTCGCACATGACATAGATCTCCAGCCCGTTCTCCCCCCGCACAAGCCCGTTCTTTGCCATTTCGGCCAGAACTTTTTCACCCTCGTCGATACGCCGGCAGAACGGGATCATGATGATCAGGTTCGTAAGACCCATCACTTCCCGGACCCGTTTCATAGCACGGCATTCGAGTGCAAAACCCTCGCGGTATTTCTCGTCGTAGTACCGGGACGCACCGCGGAAGCCGAGCATCGGATTGGACTCCTGGGGTTCGAAATAGCTCCCCCCGAGGAGATTGGCGTATTCGTTGGTCTTGAAGTCGCTCATCCTGACGACAACCGGCTTGGGGTAAAAAGCCGCCGTGATCGTCCCTATGCCCTGCGACAATTTTTCCACAAAATATTCTTCCGGGTTATCGTACCCGTACGTGATTGCCCCGATCTGTTCCTTCACCCTCTCTTCGGTGACTTTTTCCGGGTGGACCAGTGCCATCGGGTGGATTTTGATATAATTACTGATAACAAATTCCATCCTCGCAAGCCCGATACCATCATTCGGGATCAGAGAGAATGAAAAAGCCTCATCGGGTTCCCCAAGATTCATCATAATCTCTGTTTTCGGGCGCCTGAGGCCCGTTAAGGAAACTTTTTCGACGTGGAACGGCAGGATACCTTCATACACGATTCCAACGTCTCCCTCAGAGCAGTTGACCGTAACGTCCTGCCCGGTCCGGATCTTTTCTGTGGCATCGTTGGTCCCGACCACTGCCGGAACGCCGAGCTCCCGGCTGACAATTGCTGCATGACAGGTCCGCCCTCCACGGTTGGTAACGATCGCTGCAGCGGTTTTCATGACGGGTTCCCAGTCAGGGTTCGTTGTATCCGAGATCAGGATCTCCCCGGGCAGAAACTCGTGGAGCCGGCTTACATCGGCGATCACCCGGGCCCTGCCGGCCGCTATCTTTTCACCAACGCTCTTTCCCTTTGCAAGCACTGTCCCTCGTTGTTCAAGATAATAGGTCAGGAGGACGTCCTTTGCATCCTGGGAGTGGACGGTCTCAGGACGTGCCTGCACAATAAACAATTCCCCGGTAATTCCGTCCTTTGCCCATTCGATATCCATAGGAACAGGCTGGTGTGCCTTCTGCGAATAGTGATCCTCAATTTTGAGAGCGTACCGTGCCAGCACCAGGATCTCATCATCCGTAATACAGAAACGTCGGCTGTCCGATTCCGGGACTTCGACATTCTTCGTCAGATCTTTAGAAGTCCCCTGACCGTAGATCATCTTGATCTTCTTATCGCCAAGGTTTTTCCGGACAATGGCCCGGTGTCCGGTCCGGACTGTCGGTTTGAAGACGTAGAACTCGTCAGGATTGACAACACCCTGCACGATGTTTTCGCCAAGGCCGTATGAGCCGGTAATGAAAACAACATCCCGGAACCCGGTCTCGGTGTCGAGGGTGAAGATTACGCCACTCGAAGCCAGATCAGAGCGGACCATCTTCATAACCCCGATCGAGAGTCCGACCTTGAAATGGTCGAACTGGTTATCGATCCGGTAGGATATCGCCCGGTCGGTGAACAGGGATGCAAAACATTTGCTGCAGGCTTCCCTGAGCCCAATATACCCCCGGATGTTGAGGTAAGTCTCCTGCTGGCCGGCAAAAGATGCAGTGGGGAGATCTTCTGCGGTAGCAGAGCTCCTGACCGCGACATCTGTTTCCGGGCCATACTCATCGCAGAGCCTGTCGTAGGCCACCCGGATTTCGTCCCAGAGATCGTCAGGTATGCCGGCGCCGAGGATCAGGTCCCGGACTTTTTTCCCCCGGCCCGATAGATCAGCAATGCTGGTCTTGTCGAGGCCGGCCAAAGCATGTTCGATCCCGTCAATGATACCGCCTGTTCTCAAAACGTGCCAGTACGCGTCGGCGGTGATCGCAAACCCGTTGGGGATCCTGACGCCTTCCTTCGTCAGATCCTGGTACATCTCGCCAAGGGAGGCGTTCTTGCCCCCGACACTGGGGACATCCTCGTTCCGGATTACTTCGAACCAGCGTATATATTTTGCAGGACTCATACCAAGGTGTCCGGTTTACGTCAAATATACATTGGCTTTCAAACCATATTTTGAAACAAATTAAAAAAATTAACTCAGTCCGGGGATCTTTATCAGGATTATCCTGTTTATCCTGATTGCAAGGGTAATAAGAAACCCTCGCCACACAATGGTCCAGCTCGTATCATCCACTCCATAACCGGAAATCCTGTCACCGGATCGGGACGTGATTTAGTCTTGATTCAGGATTTTTTTACCTGCTGGCCTTACAACATATTCCGCTATTTTTTTTTAGGACAGAAAAGACATTTACCAAAATTTAATACAGCCGATGCCTATTGGCATAGTTGATAAGATATGGATTACCTCTATAGTATCGTTGACAGGAAATCTCTTGCCCTGAGAGGGCTGGTTGCGGTCATTTTTGGGGTTATTGCCCTGGTGGCGACCGGTTTTGTCCTGGATTTCCTTGTCTATGTTTTTGGATTTTTTGCGATCATCTCCGGTATTCTTACTGCCGGGATCGGGTTGTCATCAGAAAAAACCGAACTGCCCCGGTGGTTGCTGGTAACGACCGGTATTTTGAGTATCCTTGTGGGTATCTTTGCCCTGGTGACACCGCTGATCGTCGCAATAGCACTGACGCTCTTTGTAGCGGCCTGGTTTTTAATAACCGGCGTTACCGACATTGGCCTCGCTATCTCCCATAAGAAAACTCACCACCGGATACTACTCGCACTTTCGGGGATAGCGGGGGTCGTAGTTGCCATTATTCTGGTTTTTACTCCGTTATCTGGTGCATACACCCTCGTGTGGGTACTCGGCATATATGCAGTTGCTGCAGGTTTTATCAGCATCTTCCTTGGTCTGTCATTGGGCAACGAAAAATCAGCGATCAAAAAGCTGACTTCTTTATAACTTTTTTCCCGGATTTTTCGGATATTCTGTTGTGACACCCTTTTATTTTCTCGTGAACGTACCCGCGGGGTAACGTTTTGCGGAAATTACCTGACGGGACCCGGCTTTGCGCTGTTTCTCAAGCCTTAAGGAGAACGCATATATATCGTGCGGGTAAAATCCTCCGGCAGAACGGTGGGAAGTCGGTGACATCGGATCAGCCTCATGAAGGATCGAAACCTGATCGCCGCAAAAAAACCGTGTTCCTTCTCGCATTTCTCCTCGCCTTCATCATCATTTTCCCGTTCTTTGAACAAATCCGGATCGGTGATGCCCTCCTCGTGGTTATCTTAACAGGCCTGGTCATCTCGGCGGTGTTCAATGTCAGGGAGCATTCACGTGAGGTTGCAATCACCCTGCTGCTCCTGATCCCAACCGTCCTCACCACGTGGGCGAACTTCTTCATCCATTCCCGCGGGGTGTTCCTGATACAGATCGTATCAGTCATAATCTTCCTGGTATATACCCAGACGATCCTCCTCCGGCGGATCATGCAGACGCGGCACGTGACCGAGAACGAGATTTTCACTGCGGTAAGCGTATACATTATGATCGCGCTGGCCTACGCTTTTGCGTACCAGTTTATTGAGCAGGTGATCCCGGGTTCATTCCAGTTTGGGTCAGGGAGCAATACATTCTCATCTCTCATGTACTTCAGCTTCGAGACCCTTGCTACCGTCGGTTTCGGCGATATCTCTGTTATTACACCGATTGCCCGATCGATAACTATCCTTGAGATGATCACCGGCGTCATGTACCTTGCCATATTCATCGGGGTACTCGTGAATGCGCATTATCGTTTCCGGGATGAATCATGGGACGAGGAATCTGGCGCAAAAAAAGAACGAAAAGGAATTGGTCTCTTCCGGTCAGGAGGTCCGGTCTCCTTGATCATTATCGCAGTGCTTGTCAACCTTGCATCAGCATTTACGATAATGTCACTCCAGATTCCTCTCTATTTTGATACCTGGGGTACCTCTCTTGCGGTTATCCATAGCGGGTTTCCGGCCGGAACCATAGCCGCTATCGCGACCAATCTGATTATGGCCTTTACGGTGCGAACTCCCATTACCGCGATCTGGAGTGCGGACGGCATTCTGATTGCAGCTATCACCTGGGCTTTCTGGAAAAAAGGCTGGATTGACCTGCGGCATCCCGCACGCCTTCTTGCAGCAGGGCTCCTGAGCGGCGCGGCAAGCGCGATCCTCATGATCGTGGTTACAACAGCGTTCAGTCTGCCCCCTTATTCAGGTACCCTGGTGGTATCCCGGTTCCTCACTGCCTTTACCGGGAACTCTCTCATCGGAAACCTGACCGAACAGTTTGCTGTCGAACTTGTGGACAAAGTTCTCTCGCTGTTCGTTGCCGCGATTACCGCGTTTCTCATTTTCGGGACAACCGGGCCGGCCCGGAATACACCGGAAGATTGAATCCGGTCTGTCATTGACCATTGGTTTGGTAGCATTCCTGCCGGTATATTACAGGGTTCCTTTCAGCCGGTCAACCCGGGTCGTGCTCATTTGGCCGGATGCCCGTCCCGCTTCACGTGGTACATGCTATTGCAAGAGTTCACCAGGGTGAGCCAGGAATAAAGCCGGTATGTTTGCCAAACCTCCATGGGAACAACTTCTTGTTATCCTCGATGAATAATGCCGTTTCCATCATCTTTTTACGACGATGACCAGACCCCGGATATCTTCTCTGTTCGTCCAGGCGGATAGCGGTCACCGGCTCTCTCTGTGCTCAGGGGGTTATCCTTAAGATTGAAGAACACTTTTCCGGGCAGGAGATCGGCAAAAACCTCCGGATCAGGACATCCGACTCGGTGTGGATGGTTTGACATGACACGTAAACCTTCAGAATTCTTGTTTTACTATGTCACAAATAAACGAACATCATACTATTAACCTGATCAACCAGCTATAATGGATAATGAGTTTCTTCCAGCTTCTCATCCTTGGACTGGTGCAGGGAATAACTGAATGGGTCCCCGTCAGTTCAAAAACCCAGGTAACGTTTGTCTACCTGAAAATTTTTCACGGTGACCCATCCCTCGTAATCCCGGTCCTGTTATATGTCCATCTTGGCACCGTTATCGCTGCCACAATCTATTTCCGAAAAGAGATATTGGCCATCGTTACAGAACTGGCGGGATGTCCCCGGGACATAAGGAAACATGCTGACGGGAAAGCCGGATTCCTTTTCACCGCTCTCCTGTTTACCGGGGTTGTTGGAATCCCTCTCCTTCTTGCAGAGAAGTATTTCTTCCCGGCGCTCGATGCGGGCATCCTCTATGCCCTCATGGGTGGAGGACTGATCCTGACCGGGTTCCTGCTCCTCTCCCATAAAGGGGGAAATATCCGGGAAGTAAAGGATGTCAACTGGAAAGATGGCATACTCACCGGAATGCTCCAGGGCCTGAGTACGCTCCCCGGAGTGTCCAGGTCGGGCACAAGTACTACTGGCCTAATCTGGCGGGGGTTCGACAGCGGAAGCAGTTTTTACCTGAGTTTCCTGCTGAGCATTCCTACCGTCATCCTCGCAGAAATTCTCCTTAATTATGGTAGTGCCGGGATGCGGGGACTACCCGCCTCTGATGGGATCATTTTGCTCCTGACCAGTCTCATTGTTGGCTATCTCACCCTTGACGGCCTGCTCAGGGTAATTAAACGGATAAATATCGCATACCTCGTTTTTGTACTCGGTATTATCATGATCGCAGTCGGTCTGACCGGGGCTGGTTAATCCTTATATCTTTTTTTCGTAATAAGGTGCAAAGCGAACTTCTGCTGGTATCAAGGGTATCTCCATACATGTCGTGAAGTATATCCCCTCTTTTTTCGTGATTACTCATTCACCCCGAATGAAAAAAGGAATAATATCAATAATTCTGAAAGTATATCAAAAGGTTATCAAAAAGCATTCCTGGAGGGGGATAAGATTCATGATACGTTCCTTTGTTATACCCGGAGCTTTTGATCTTTTCTCAGAT
>Ga0182021_10008716_pt1 | contig 12010 bp, 7 predicted proteins | sample 612E3MmetaG_FD_120493 | JGI IMG/M metagenome (GOLD analysis project Ga0182021, IMG submission 120493) | Permafrost microbial communities from Stordalen Mire, Sweden - 612E3M metaG (Illumina Assembly) | ecosystem: Environmental > Terrestrial > Soil > Wetlands > Permafrost | place: Sweden...
CTATCACTGCCCACAGTCATTTTATCAAATGGAAGCCAGCAATTGCGCGGTTCGCCAAGATGACAGGTTATCGGTAATCCTTTTTTAATAATATACTCAATTACTGGTGCTATCCGAGGGTCATCGACCATTATGAATTTTCCGTTCCGGTCTCTTTCAGTCATGCCAATGTTCTTCCAGATCTTAACTGTTATAGCCCCGCCGGATATGTTTTTTTCCAGGTGGGCAATTACTTTCCTGCTCCAGTTTTCTGTTCCCCAGCCTGCAGTATCAAAATAAAATGTAGCACCGTAGAAGACTTTCCCTGGAAATTTTTTTGTTGATAAAAGCGCATCCTGAAGTTGTTGCTCTACAGCTGCTGAATCTGAATGGTCAACATTAAGGGTGATCAGCACAAAATTATCTTTGAGAGCCTGATCCTCAAAAGCTCCGTCACTGCTGTTGATATGGACATGAGCATCAATCTTCGGAACCTTCTGAAAATCTATATTGCCGTAATACTGGTTACTGCAGGCGGCCAGCAGAGAAAAGACCAGTATTGAAAGGAAGATGAGAGTTTTCATTGCGTTATTTTTTTAAAATACAAAGGGTTTTAAAATTTAACTAAGGTATAAAAATGGATTTAATTGGCAGGATAGAACATCAGATCATTTTTATTTTTATTTCCATTCTATTTTAAACAATGAAACACCTTGCAAAGGAAGTGAAGCAGGAAATACAAGTATTCCGGATCTTACATTTAATGTTTCAGGTGTTCTCAATAACTGAAGCTGTCCTGCGTTCTCAATCACTTTTATCTGTTCCTGAGTTGGATTTTGAGGCGATCCTAGTTTTTTCCAGACCTCGTATGAGTTGCTATGATTCTTATCAATTCTATATTCGGATATAATGGCCTTTTTAGCAGGAATATTTTCAAACTCCAAATTATACAAAGCATCAGGAGCCGGAATATCATCGTCGTGGTAATTCCAAACCATCACAGTTGCTGAATTCATATCCTTTGCTGCTATCGCACCCAGATCAGATTTTCTTCCTCTTATGCCCGAGTCAATTACCTGGCTGAAGGTATAGCCTCTGTTTGAGATTGCTTCGACTCGTTGACCTTTCATCATGCCCAACATTCTGAATATGTTTAAAACAGGCTTATCGACGCCATTGGTCGCCAGGTCACGGAATCCCTGGAACCATGGCTGATTTTCAAATTCAAACGACCAGGAAACGACACCCAGTAGGTTTACTTTATAGAATCCGGCCAGGTCAAAGATCTTGACAAATGAAGAGGCAGTATAGCTTGAATACATTGTTCCGTTCCGGTATCCATTCTGAGGATAGACCGTCATATTGCAAGCCGCACAACCTTCAGGATCACATTCTCCGATTATTACCGGAAGATCTTTATATTTTGAATTTGAGCTGATTAATTCAAATCCTCTTTGTACCTGTCTGAGCTGTGTTCCCATATTCATTCTGACCACACCATTATTAATCATAGGGGCTCCCTTTGCATGAAAGGCTATGAAATCGAGAGGAGTTCCGGTTTTGGCTGTTGCCCAATTTGTTCCCGATTCGCAGTGACGAAGGAATTCCAGCAAAAAGCGGGAAGCATTTGAACCTGCCGGACCAGTGACATGCGGTCCGCCAACTCTGGCCGAAGGCAAAGCCCTTTTAACTGCGTCAGCAGAAAAATCATAAAGTCTACAATATTCCTCAACGGTGCCGCTCCAGTATTTGCCATCAGGTTCATTCCAGAGCTCCCAGTACCACGACTCAACTTCCTTCTTTCCATAACGTTCCACTGAGTGCTTTACCCATTGATAAATTAGTTCTGCCCACTTTTTATAATCATTTGGCGGATACCGCCAACCGGTATAGATATCATCATAGGGATCACCCGGCTTCCAGTAATGACGGTATGGCTCAGGTTTGGAAGAAAGTGCCTCCGGCATGAAACCCATTTCCGCCAGAGGCTTCATTCCACGTTCAATATATGTGTCAAAAATCCTGTCAATAATTTTCCAGTCGTAAACAGGGTTACCGTTCACATCCTGAGTATATGCATTTGATGATCCCCATTTCAGGGCAGGTGTTCCGTCTCCTGATGTGAGAAGATTGTGGGTACGGACATAAACAGGAACGGGACTTAGTTCCGACAGTTCAGTCAGAAGTTTTTTACCATCTTTCATGTAGGTGTAATTTGGCTCATCATATCCGAACCATGACCATACCGGCTTCATTTCACCCAATTCTTTCTTAAGATCAACTGATATTGAAGCTTTTAAGGGTTGACCAGAAATAAATGTATTATTTACATTTATTATTATCAGGCATGCTAATAATAGATATGTCCGCATTTCACTTTTTTCGTTTTAATTAGTAGATAAATTTAATGATTTAGTTCTTACCGCAAAGTACGCTAAGTTAAAGCAATGTTTTTCAATTATTTGCGAACTCTGCGCTAAAACTTTGCGACCTCTGCGGTTAATGGATCTTGACTTTTTTAAGAGACCCAAAACAAATCTAAAAGACTTTAAGGAATCCTGATCATAAACTACTATTGAAAATTTTTATATCTCCCAACTTGCTTCACAATGAAATAATATTTTGTAATTTGTTGTCTGAATTTAAAACCATAAATCTATATAGCTATGAAAAACAAAAAACAATTCAACTTTAAAACCAGTTTGAAGTTACTGGCAACTATGCTGGTTATGATTCTTTTCCTTACTAATAATTCAACATTCGCTCAGGCTGGAAAGACAAATTTTTCAGGTACATGGGCATTTAATGAATCAAAGAGCACTCCATCAGAGGGAGGGTTCCGTATGGGTGCTTCTCTTATGGTAATTACCCAGGATGGCAGCAATCTGTCTAATGAAAGCACGAGAAAAAACCAGAACGGGGAAGATGTAAAATCGACTTATAAATTCACCCTCGACGGCAAAGAATCTGTTAATACTGTCTTTGGCAATAATACCAGGAAATCAATTGTTACCTGGTCGGCTGATGGCAAATCACTTAATTTTGCTCATACGATGAATTTCAATGGAGATGATTTCAAATCCACTGAAACATGGAAAATAAATGATACAGATAAGACTTTATCCGTTGAAACATCTATGAATTTTCAAGGGGAGGAAAGGAAAGCCACAAACATCTATGATAAGAAGTAGATTCTATTTCTGAGGATTCTGAACTAAAGAAATATTATCAATTATTTATTTCACAATATCCAATTGAACTGTTGTGCTTTTTAGTCCGGGTGAGGTAAGTGAAATTTCAGCTTTCCCTGGTTTATCAAGCGATTGAATATATATCAGGAGCTTTCCATGGAAGGATTTCTGTTTATTATCCTTATAGTTATCAGTATTAACCGGATTGGCATCCTCCATCCCAATCAGTCTGACTGGACCTGATATTGCGCAGCCAATCTCATTTTCAGCGTTATAGACCGTGTTGCCATTGTTATCGCAAAGAGTGACATAGATTCTTGCAATGTCCTGTCTGTCAGCTTTTATAACAGTTGCATCGCATCTGGAATTAATTGTTAAAGGTGCACCTGTTGTCTTTAATTCATATGTTGCAACATCTTTCCCATTGTCTCTGGCGATGGCCTTCAGAACACCGTCTTTATAAGGTACATCCCAGGTTATGACCCTGCTTTTAGAATCTGCTAGTTTTTGTGTTCCAAGGGATTTATTATTGAGAAATAACTCTACCTCCTCACAATTGGTAAACGCATTCACACTAATAACCTGTCCCTCATTCCAGTTCCACAATGGTTCAACCCGCTTATGTGACCATAGATTTGTGGGACCAGAAGGTGCAGCTTTATTTGAAGTTCCAAGCCAAACCATAGGTTTATCGCTCCATAAACTCTGTCTGAAGTAGAACTCTGGCTTTTTATTTCCTGCCAGATCAATTATCCCGGATGTACTATGACGGGAAGGCCATTGCCCTGCTTCACCAAGATATTCAAAGCCTGTCCATATAAACTGACCAATAACATAATCGTTTTTTGCAACTGTATTCCAGGCTTCAAGAGTCATGCTGTTTTCACTTCCATAGATAGGCCTTTTCGGATACTTCAGATGATCAGATGGATAGCGGAATTCCTGATAGTTGTATCCGACAACATCCAGTGCATCGGCGTACCCGGTCTCATTTGACATCAGCACCGAGGCCAGACCGGCAGTCACAGGCCGGGTCGTATCAAGCTTCTTAATTGTTGCAACAAGTTCCCTGGCAACTTCACCCAAACGGTTAGCATCCGGCAATTTCTGATCGTATTTTGCAAAGGTCTGGGGATTGGCCTGAGTGCTAAGTATTGGATGAGTATATGGATCGTTCGGGTAATCAATCTCGTTACCAATGCTCCACATAAATACCGAAGGATGATTACGGTCCCTTAAGACAAAATCAGTAAGATCGGTTGTTGCCCAATCTTTAAAAACCGAAGAATAACCATCTTTACCCGGAGTGCCCTTGTTCCATCCCTCAATCCATTTCTTTTTAGGCAGTTCCCATTCATCGAAAGCTTCATCAATCACAATAAACCCCTTGATATCACATAGTTCCAGGAAATCAGGAGAATAAGGATTGTGACTGGTACGGATAGAGTTGCAACCCAGTTCTTTCAGTATATCAAGTCGTCTTTCAAACTCTTTCCGTGGGACAGCCGAGCCCAGGGCGCCGGCATCCTGATGAAGGCAAATACCTTTAAGTTTTATATTCTTCCCATTAAGAAAAAAACCTTTATCTGCATCAAATCTAAAACTACGGAAGCCAACTTCAGTTGTCAGATTGTCTTTAGTATCTTTTCCTTCCAGAATGGTTACCAGTGAATAAAGATTCGGATCATCCACGTCCCATATCTTCGGTTTGATAACATCGATTGTCTGAAATACAACCTTTTCACCAGATGGTTCGAGAGCAATCTTTTGTGAAGTCTTTCCAATAGTGTCTTTGCCAGCAATAAGGTAGTTAGAAATGTTGAATGTTGAAGCAGTTTTAAGTTCATTTAAAACCGTGACCTCGATATTCAGTTTTGCCTTTTCGGGTGAGATTTCAGGTGTTGTGTAACGGACTCCCCAGTTTTTTATATGGACCGGCGAAGTTATTACGAGTTTTACATTGCGATAAATTCCCGATCCTGTGTACCAGCGAGAGTCTCCGTATTTGGAATGATCGACCTTTACTGCAATAATATTTTCTTTGCCATATTTAAGCCATGGGGAAAGATCGTACTGAAATGAAATATAACCGTTAGGTCTTTTGCCAAGATATGTCCCGTTTATCCAAACTTCGCTGTTTTCATAAACACCTTCAAAATAGATGAAAATTTTGCGCCCGACCATGTCTGATGATATGTTGAATGTCTTCCTGTACCATCCTATTCCACCAGGGAGATAACCAGTTCCACTGGCCCATTCCCTGCTGAACGGACCTTCAATGCTCCAGTCTTGTGGCAAATCAAGAGTACGCCAGCCTGAGTCATTGAAGCTGGTTTTTTCTGCCCCGGGCTGATCTCCTTTGATGAACTTCCAGTTAAAATTAAAGTTTTGTATCTCCCGGCCGACGGGTTGTCCGCCTGACACCTGAAAAACAAAAGATATTAAAAAGAAAATAAGAGCAACTCGATTAAGGATGATTGATTTCATAGTTATGATTTTTATTTACTGGCATTTGAATTAAAACAATTATGATTTCTTTCTACACTTTTGTAGGTTGTTTTATAAAATAAGTTCATATTACAAAATTCAAAGATACATTTAAAAGATATTAATTTCCAGACCAAATATCTTGCTTAAAAACAGCAAACATAACTTGTTTTTTACCACAAAGTTTTATACACTTGTTATAAATTGATGATGTTTAATTTTTCTCAGGAAAGTATATAGATCTGATGTTTTATTAGTTCTTTGGTAATAATGGGCTTCAGGCTTCTGGCTTCTGGCTTCTGGCTTCTGGCTTCGGACTATAATTACAACCGACATTAATTTACAGAAAAAACAAACCTTTAAAAACCAACAATATGAACAGACCCGTTACACTTTTTACCGGCCAGTGGGCCGACCTGACATTAGAAACAGTATGCCAGAAAGCAAAAAGCTTTGGTTATGATGGACTTGAGCTTGCCTGCTGGGGTGACCATTTTGAGGTTGACAAAGCAGATGAAAACTACTGCAAGGCAAAAAAAGAGATGCTTGCCAGATATGGATTGAAAGTATTTGCTGTTTCAAATCATCTGGTCGGTCAGGCTGTTTCTGACAGAATTGATGAGCGGCATAAGAGTATTCTGCCTGGTTATGTATGGGGTGATGGCGACCAGGAAGGTGTAAGGAAACGTGCAGCGCAGGAAATGATCAGAACTGCTGAGGCCGCTAAAAGACTAGGTGTTAAGGTGGTAAACGGATTCACAGGAAGTCCTATATGGCACCTGAACTACTCTTTTCCCGCCGTACCGGTGTCGATGATTGAAAATGGGTTTTCAGAATTCGCATCCAGATGGAAACCAATCCTTGACAAGTATCAGGAATTGGGAATCCGTTTTGCCCTTGAGGTCCATCCTACAGAGATTGCTTTCGATATAGCTTCAGCACGCAGAGCTTTGAAGGCAATAGATAATCATCCCGCATTTGGTTTTAACTACGATCCTTCTCACTTTGGTTACCAGGGAGTTGATTATGTGAAATTCATCTATGCCTTTAGTGAAAAAATCTTCCATGTTCATATGAAAGATGTTGGATGGTCAGAAGGAGCTGAAGAAGCAGGTGTATTCGGAGGACATACAGAATTCGGAACAAGAGGCCGTTACTGGGATTTCAGGAGTCTGGGACGTGGAAATATAAATTTTGAGGAGATTATCAGGGCGCTTAACAGAATTGGTTATAAGGGACCTCTATCAGTTGAATGGGAGGACAGCGGAATGGACAGGGAACATGGTGCAAAAGAGGCATGTGAGTTTGTCCGAGCCATTGATTTCCCGACTTCAAATGTTGCTTTTGATGCTGCTTTTGAAAAATAAAGAAATCTTATAATAAAATTATTGTTTAGATACTAAACCATTTTAAAAACTTAACTATGGAGGCTGTTAATAAGACTCGTTTATTTAATGCAAGTTGTGTTGCATTGGTTGTCACTGCACTGGCTTTTGCAACTAGAGGCTCTTTTGTTGAATCATGGGCAACAGAGTTCAATCTGACGCATACTCAGGTCGGATGGATTGTTGGTACAGCCTTCTGGGGCTTTACTCTGGCAATGTTTTTCGGCGGACCACTTGTAGATATTATTGGTATCGGACGAATTATTGCGATTGCATTCTTTTGTCATGTTGTTGGCATCGTATTTACTATCATCGCCACAGGGTTCTGGACTTTATTCATTTCAACGCTTTTTATAGGTATAGCTAACGGGAGCGTTGAAGCGGCATGTAACCCTTTAATTACCAGCATGTACACTGAGGAAAAAACACGACGCCTCAATCGTTTTCATGCCTGGTTCCCGACCGGGATAGTGATTGGAGGGCTGGTTGTATACCTGTTTAATAATATTGGCCTTTATAACTGGAGGTGGGCAATGGCAATAATGCTACTTCCGACATTTGCTTATGGATATATGTTCCTTAATAAGCAATTTCCTCAGACAGAGCGTGTTGTATCAGGTTTCACCTATAAAGATATGTTGAAAGCGTGTGTTAGTCCGCTCTTCCTTTTCATGGCCTTCTGCATGCTTCTGACTGCTTCAACGGAACTTGGAACAAATCAATGGATAGCTGCATTATTGTCTAACGTTTCACACAATCCCATTCTGCTGCTGGTATGGATATCAGGAATAATGGCTGCTACAAGGCAGTTTGGCGGTACACTTATTCACAATCTCAAATCAACTGTTATATTGCTTGTTTCAGCAGTACTGGCATTTGCAGGTCTCCTTCTTCTTGGATATACCAGTGGAGTCATGGTTTTCGCTGCCGCGGCAGTTTTCGCCCTGGGTGTAGCATTTTTCTGGCCCTCAATGCTAGGATTTGTTTCAGAAAATGTTCCGACGAGCGGAGCATTAGGTCTGGCAATTATGGGGGGAATCGGTTTTCTGGGAGGCGCTATAGCTCAGCCTGTTTTGGGCGCTATTTTTGATGCGCAAACAGCTGCAGCAGTTCCTGCAGGCCAGACTCTGTCTGTTTTAAAAGCAGCCGCAGCCGGAACCAAAGAAGCTTCAACATGGGCACAAGTGCAACTCGACGGAGGCGCTCATACCTTATTATATGTCGCGACTGTACCGGCAGTATTAATTATTGCCTTTACTTATCTCTATTTTTTAAAAAGGAAGAAAGCTTAGCCCAAGACAAAAGATAAAAGTCAAAAGATAAAAGTTGTGGCATGAAAAAAATAAAAATGGGAATGATCGGCGGTGGTATAGGCGCCTTCATCGGAGATGCTCATCGCCGTGCTTCAAGAATTTGCAACGATTATGAATTCATTGGAGGCGTGTTTGATGCCGACTATGAAAAGAGCAAAGAATTTGCCAGTCAGCAGGGAATCAATATGAAACGCTGTTACGAAAATGTGGAAACATTTACAAAAGGTGAACTTGCTCTTCCGGCAGAAGAAAGGATTGAGATGGTATCCATTGTAACACCAAATTATCTGCATTATCCATTCGCAAAGATGTTGCTTGAGAACAAATTCCATGTAATGTGCGAGAAGCCCATGACCATGACAGTGGATGAAGCTATCGAACTGGAGAGCCTGGTCAAAAAGAATAAGCTCACTTTTGCCCTGACGCACACCTATACGGGCTACCCGATGGTTCGCCAGATGAGAGAACTGATAGCAAGTGGAGCATTGGGAACTATACAGCGGATTGATGCCCAATATTACCAGGGATGGGTAAATTCAATTATCCATGGGGCCGGCAGCCGCATAACGGGTGTCTGGAGGTTCGACCCGAAACAATCCGGAGTCAGCAGTTGCATGGGTGATATCGGTGTTCACGCTTTCAACCTGATCGAATACACAACCGGTCTTGAGATCAGGCAGGTACTTTCTGACCTTAACCCTGTAAAAGAAGGTTTCCAGCTCGATCTTGACGGTACTGTAATGCTTCGTTTTGAGAAAGGACTGAAAGGAGTAATTCGTTCCTGCCAGGTTGCTACCGGTGAAGAAAACAATCTGACTATTGCAGTATATGGTTCAAAAGCGAGCCTGAAATGGGGTCAGGAAAATCCCAATTACCTCTATATGCTAAGTGATTCTGAACCTGTAAAAATATTTAAACCTGCACATAGCTATAATACCGGTTTTGCAGAGAAGAGTCATACGATGCCATGTGGTCACCCTGAAGGGATATATGAAGCTGTAGCCAATATTTATAAGGGTATGGCAAAATCAATCCGGGGTGAAGCATTCAATACTGGTGAATTTCCAACAGTACACGATGGAGTTCGTGGTATGAAGTTCATTCACGCTGTTGTCAATTCCAATAAAAACGGGAATACCTGGGTAAAAATTGACTAAAATATGCATTCAGCTAATTTTGAATGCCAGAATCCATTAACCGCAGAGAGCGCAAAGATTTAGTGCAAAGTTCGCAAAGGACAGCATAATAGGGTTATATCTTTGCGCACTTTGCGACAACTTGGCGTACTTTGCGGTTAACTGGTTTTCAGATTACTCTTTTTTCTTCTTCTTCAGTAGGAAATAAACCGTAACACCAACAATAACTGCAGCTCCCGCTATCATTATTATAGTTGCAGTCGATCCGCCACTTTTTTTAACCGGGGCTTTTGCTTTGTCATCTTCAACTGCATAATAAAATTTTGGTTTGGCATCGGTATCCATGTTGACTGTATCTTTTTTTGGCTTTGGCTTATCCTGCGATATTGCCTTTCCTGAATTAACAATCATAAGAACACCAGCCAATGATAAGATTAAAATTGCTTTTTTCATTTTATAGATGCTTTATTATTTAATACTATTTGCAAGATCATCATATTTTCTGGCAATCTCCGGATCTGAAGCCCTGTATGTATCAGCCAATTCAACAATTGCAGGTTTATAATGCGGACTCAAAGTCAGGCATGTCCTTAAAAGATCACGTGCCCTTAAAACATCCTTGTTTGCAATCAGCTTTGACAATTCCACATATGCTTCAATATATTTCCGGTTTGCTTTTATCACTTTTTCATAATATTCAACTGCCTCATCTGTTTTGTTTTTTGCAGCCGCAATATTCCCGAGATACATTAGAGCAAGGTCGAAATCCGGATTAATCTCCAGACATTTCTTTAAAGCTGTATCTGCTTTTTCATATTGACCGTCATCAAATAATGCCGTTGCAAAATTAAAATAAATCATTTCATCTTTATCATTAATCTTCAAAGCCTGTTCAAGAAATTTCAGTGCATCTTTGGTCTTACCGTTTTGCGACGCCTCATAACCATAATAATCATCCTTCGATTTTCTTTCAAGAATTGCACAAACAGGCACGTGATCAGCATATATTATCTTAATTGCATTTTCCGGTGGCCATAATTTATTAATTAACTGAAACGGAGGAATATACCTGTTCGTTATAATAGCATAATCCCAGTCGTACTGGCTTCTCTCCTCAAACCTGAAATAATCGTTTTGAATTTCCGGATGATCCCTGAAAAACCATTTTACAGAAAAATTGGCCCTTACTTTTACCGGTCCTGTGATCTTTTTTTCTTTAAGGTAGTTTATAAGCCATTCCGAACCTTCTTTCAGACTTACAAAATAATAATCTGTTTCATATCTGCCATAAGCTCCTTTAAGTCCTCCAACCAATTGATTGTAATATATATAAGAATACTCGGGATTTAAGATCATGAATTTAAGAGGATTGAGGGAAAGTACCGCCATCAGAATAATTAATGCCCAGGACAAATATCTGTTTTTAATGATGTGAAATAATTGAAGAAAGCCTATGGATGCCAACAGAACCATTGACGGATAGATGAAAAGAAACTGCCTCCAGGCACTATAGAGATTTGATTTTTCTAAAATCACAAAAATGACAGGAAAAAGTACTGAAAAAATAAGGCAAGAATAAATAAAAGACTTATTGGAACTGAAAACTCTTTTTGAAAATATTATGAAAAGGATTAATCCTAAAGAGATAATTATTGGAATTGTAATAGCAATATATTCAGGCAAATAATACCATGGCATAAAATCAGACCATTCAACTTTCCCTGCAAAAAGCTGACGGAAAGTATCAGGGTATTGCACCATCACGCGATATGATTTCCAGAGATTAAGAAATGGATTCTGAAGGGCAAAAGGCCATAAAAGGATGCTGAGAAAATATGAAGTGACAGAAATTACTACTGACCAGAATATTTTATTTCTTATTTCAAGGACATCTACCTGTCTTTCTTTCAGATATTTAAAGAGCCAATAGAGGAATAAGAATAAGAACAGGTAACAAATCAGAACTAACCCACCTGCTCTGATGCTTATGCAGAAAGCTATGCTCAAAATAAGAAGAAGAATATTTCTCCGCGAATTACCTGATTCTGAGTATAGAAATTTAAGCATGTAAAAAATACCGGCTATATACCCTAGTGCAAATGGAATATCTTTGAGGTTATTCTGGGCGTGCCCCAGGAATGTCGGAGAAACAGCAAAAAGAAAAATCACAATTATTCCGGCTCCGTATCCGGATATCCACACTGCAAATAAAGCTGTTATAATAATGGTCAGCCAACCAGCTATTGTGCTCATTATGTGACGAAACCAGTATATGTCATCAATCCTGAACCAACGGATAATAATAGTCACCAGGTTATCATAAGACTGACCATAATACTGAAGATGTGTCACAGGAGTGTTAAGCGCAGACTGATCCTTCCCCAGTGAGGCAAAATAGTTATAAACAGAGACAGATTGATTATAATGAAGGACTTCGTCACAGGTAACACCAGCATTTCTGCTCATCAGAAGCATCAGAGCAAGAAGCAGGGCTGAACAAAAAAGGAAGGTATATTTTA
>Ga0182021_10008717_pt1 | contig 12008 bp, 12 predicted proteins | sample 612E3MmetaG_FD_120493 | JGI IMG/M metagenome (GOLD analysis project Ga0182021, IMG submission 120493) | Permafrost microbial communities from Stordalen Mire, Sweden - 612E3M metaG (Illumina Assembly) | ecosystem: Environmental > Terrestrial > Soil > Wetlands > Permafrost | place: Sweden...
CAGGGTCGGTGGAGCACAGGCGATTGCCGCGATGGCATACGGCACCGAGACGATTCCCCGGTGCAAGCTTCTGGCCGGTCCGGGCAACATCTATGTCGTAACCGCAAAGAGACTGCTATCAGACGTGGTCAGCGTAGATCTCGAGGCGGGACCGAGCGAGGTCGCCGCGTATGTGGATTCGACTGTCGATATATCCTTTGCGGCAGCCGATATACTGGCTCAGTTGGAGCACGACCCCCTGGCCGTCTCCGCGATAGTCAGTGAGTCACCAGATGTGCTCAAATCGGCTCGCGCCATGCTATCGCGTCTCGCGGATGGGCTCGATGGCCCGGGGCCCGAAGGCTCCGTCAGCCTCGTACTCTGCGCATCGCGCTCAATCGCCATAGACTTCCTGAACGCGCTCGCTCCGGAGCACCTCGAGCTAATGGTTGAGGAGGCTCAGAAAGTTCTGCCGGATATCCACTCGGCCGGTTGCGTCTTTGTCGGGCCTTACTCGCCGGTCGCGCTCGGGGACTACGTCGCAGGTCCCAGTCACGTGTTACCTACGGCTGGGACAGCAGCACGACTCTCCGGTTTGAACGCGCAGGATTTCAGGCGGACGATGAACGTGATCTCGTACACCGAGAAAGGTTTCCGCTCCGACGCGCCGCGGGCTAAGTTGCTTGCGGAGCTCGAAGGGCTGAAGAACCATGCCTTATCCCTCGAGATAAGAGAACGAAGCTGAAAGGAAGTGCCGCGGGCAATACGACTGACCGCATCTGAACAGGAGGTTTGGCTTGCCAAGAAAAGGAATGTGCGAACGGGAAACCAGGGAAACGGTCATTTCCGTGTCGCTCGACCTGGATGGCGGCGGGGCAACGGAAATATCCACCGGCCTGGCATTTTTCGACCATATGCTTGAGCTGATGTTCCGTCATGCCTTGATAGACCTCAGGCTCGAGGCGCGGGGAGACCTCGATGTCGATGGGCACCACACCGTCGAGGATACAGGCCTGACGCTCGGCTCGGCGCTCGCCGATGCGCTTGGAGACAAGAAGGGGATTTGCAGGTTCGGATCGAGCCTCGTGCCGATGGACGAGTGCCTCGCCGAGGTCGCGATCGACATAAGCGGACGCCCGCACCTGAGCTTCGATGTCGAGCTGGAACCCGAGCCGCTCGGGAATTTCGATCCTTCACTGGCCCGGGACTTTTTCCAGGGTCTCGTCAACGAGGCCGGCCTGACCCTGCACGTCGAGCTCCGAACGGGAGGGGGAGTGCACCACGCGTTGGAGGCGGTCTTCAAAGCGGTAGGGCGCGCCCTGAAAACGGCAGTGGCCATCGATCCACGCGTCGGGGGAGTTCCCAGCACGAAGGGAACGCTCTGATGGCGTCAGTCGGCATTGTCGATTACGGGATGGGCAACCTCAGGAGCGTCGAAAAAGGCCTTCACAAAGTTGGTGTCGATGCTACGTTGTGTTCGGACCCGGACAGGCTGAGCACCTTTGACGGCCTCGTGCTTCCGGGTGTCGGCGCGTTTGGAGATGCCATGGCAAACCTGAAGGACATGGGCATCGACCGCATCATTCTCGAATACCTTGGCACAGGCAGGCCGCTTCTCGGGATATGCCTCGGCCTGCAGCTGCTTTTTGATTACAGCGAGGAGCACGGGCGAACCGAGGGGCTCGGCGTGATACCCGGGCGCGTGATCAAGCTTCCGGGTACGGTGAAAGTCCCACACATGGGGTGGAACATACTCAACATAAAGAAACAGGTGCCACTCTTCGAAGACGTCAAGCCGGGCAGCCGTTTTTACTTTGTTCATTCATATTTCTGCGAACCGTCAGACGATTTGTACACGATCGGCACGACCGACTACGGCCTGGAATTCACGTGTGCCGCCGCCAACGGGAACGCATGGGGCGTGCAGTTCCACCCTGAGAAATCCAGCCTGCTCGGACTGGGGATTCTGGAGAACTTCGGAAGGATGGTAGGAAGTTGCCAATGAATCTACCGACAGGTTTCACGGTAATACCCGCGGTCGACATAAAAGGCGGTCGTTGCGTGCGTCTTTTTCAGGGCCTCCCGGACGAGGAGACTGTCTTCGCAGAGGATCCCGTGGTCGTGGCGCAACGCTGGGAGAAAGAGGGAGCCCAGTTGCTACACATTGTCGACCTCGACGGCGCATTCCAGGGCAGACCGGTCAATCGCGACATCATTCTCGATATTACTTCCCGGCTCAAAATACCGGTTGAAGTCGGGGGTGGCATCCGCAATTCGTCGATCGCTCATTCGTACATGAACGAGGGAGTGGCAAGGGTGATAGTCGGTACTGCTGCTTTTGAGAATCCCGAATGGCTGGTCACGCTTGCCGGTGAGCTTAAGGATTCCCTGGTCGTGGGCATGGATATCAAGGAAGGGCACGTAGCCGTCGATGGTTGGGCGGAGATCGGTACCCAGGGGCCGCTCGAGGCCGTAGAGTGGCTTGCCGACGCCGGTGTGAGGCGCATAATCTACACCGACATCAGCAAGGACGGCACTCTGCGCGGACCCAACATCTCCGTCATCGAGCAGATTGCGACCCGTACTTCGGTTCGCATAATCGCTTCTGGTGGGATCGGAGAGCTCGGCGACATCGATCGCGTGGCCGGTATGACTTCCCTCGGGGTCGAAGGCGTGATTGTGGGCATGGCCCTCTATAAGAACAAGTTCACCCTGGCTGAAGCCCTGGCTGCTGCTGAGGAAGGGGGCGCCTCGCGATGCTTGCCAAGCGGATAATACCGTGTCTCGACGTCCAGGAGGGCCGGGTCGTGAAAGGGGTTCACTTCGTCAACCTAAGGGACGCCGGTGACCCTGTAGAGCTTGCTTCCTTCTATGACCGTGAGGGCGCCGACGAGCTCGTTTTTCTCGATATCACCGCGTCGCACGAAGGACGGGATACCAAGGTGGAGCTCGCCGGAAGGACCGGCGACGAGGTCTTCATCCCATACACGATCGGTGGCGGGATAAACTCCCTGGAGGACATCCGTAACATACTCAGAGCGGGAGCGGACAAGATTTCCATCAATACGGCAGCCGTCGAGGACCCGACATTGATCACGAGGGCCTCCGAAAGATTCGGAAGCCAGTGCGTGGTTGTGGCGATCGACGGACGCGGTAGGGGAGACGGCACGTGGGAAGTGTTCACCCACGGGGGACGGACGTCGACAGGCGTCGATGTGCTCGAATGGGCAACGCGTATCGAACAACTCGGCGCTGGCGAGATCATGCTCACCAGCATGGACCGAGACGGAACCAAGCTCGGTTACGACCTCCCTATGACGCGCGCCGTCTGCGATGCGGTCGGCATCCCTGTCATAGCAAGCGGCGGAGCTGGAAACCTCGACCACCTCGTCGAAGCGATAGAGGAGACCGGCTGCGACGCCGTCCTCGCCGCCAGCATCTTCCACTACGGCGAACATACAATAGCGGAAGCCAAGAAACTTCTGGCCGACTACGGCATACCTGTCCGCCTTTGAATCGGTTCCTGGTGTTGTTTTTGGAAGATATTGAAGTGGCCGGTATTTCTCTGATAATGTCTTAGCCGCTGTTAGTAGATTGTAAATACGTGCGGGTTTGCCGCGAAAAGCTGCAGGGGGTCTGAGAAGTGATCAGGAAGAAGAGATTTTCAGTTGCGTTTGTTTTTACAACCTGCATCCTCGTTGCGCTGACGTTGGCGCTTGGAGGGTGCGGAAACAGCGGGGCGGGCAAGACCTACAAGATCGGAGTCATCCTCTCGCTGTCCGGCCCGTCAGCCCCGCTCGGGCAATCCGAGCAGCGATCGATACAGCTTCTCGAGAAGGATCTCCAGAAAGGTGATGGTATCAACGGCGGAAAGGTGCAGTTTATCATCGAAGACGATGAGAGCGATCCCGCGAAGGCGAACGTCGCAGTCAATAAGCTGATCGACCAGGAAGGAGTCGCCGCCATCATCGGCTGCAGCAGCACCGGCTCCACGCTTGCAATCGCACCCACCGTCAAGAAGAAGCAGATTCCCTGTGTCGCCATGGCCGCCGGCACCGCGGTCACGCAGCCCACTGAGAAGTGGCTGTTCAGCGTCGCGCCGAGTGATGTCCTGGTAGTTCAGCGCGTCCTGATGTATTTCCGTGACGAGGCAAAGGTCAAGAACGTCGCTATTCTGCACGACTCGAATGCGTACGGAACCGGTGGGGCCGATGTCTTCAACGCCCAGGCTCCGAAGTACGGTGTCAAAGTGGTTGCAGACGAAAGCTACGGTTCGGCCGACACCGACATGACCGCTCAGCTCACCAAGATAACCCAGACGCCTGCCCAGGCAATCCTGGTGTGGGGCACCAACCCCGGCCCCGCGTCCATCGCGAAGAACATACAGCAGCTCAACATAAAGATTCCGTTTGTGGCTTCATCGGGAATCGCCAATCAGAAATTCATCGAGCTCGCAGGATCGGCGGCCAACGGTGTCGTCTTTGCTGCAAGCCGCCTGATATTGCCGAGCACAATACCGGCTGGGAGTGACTGGGAGAAAGCTGTAAACGACTTCAGCTCCGAGTACAAGGCCGCTTATAACATTAGCATCGACACTTTCGCGGCGCACGGATGGGACGCCGGCAACATGGTTGTCAACGCCATGAAGAAGGCTGGAACCGAAAGTACTGATATCTGCGATCGGATCGAACAGGTAAAAGATTATCCGGGCGTGGATGGAGTGTTCACGTATTCTCCGACGAACCATGCCGGACTCAAGGTCAACGCCCTCATCATGGTCAAGATCGTCAACGGCCAGTGGACACAAGACAAGCCCAGTGGGGGTTCGTCCAAGTAACGGCAGCGTCGCGTCGCGCGTCAAACGGATAGCGAAGGCTCCTCGGGATCGTAAGACGAAGCCGAACGTTTCCGTGGTTGCGATCAGGCTTGTGGACAACACCCGTATGATGTGGTTAGATACTTCCCTGTAGTTTCTTCTGGGGCAGGATTGGGATGAGTCAAGGGGGGCGATTTGTGTTGTTCAAGAAATCCACTATCGGGCTGCTGATTGCGTGCGTGTGCCTGCTGGTAGCCGTGTCGATCGGCGCGGTCGGATGCGGAAGCGGCAACAAGGTTGATGCATCAAAGAGCGTCTATAAGATCGGCGCGGTACTGTCACTGACGGGCCCCGCGGCCCCGCTCGGGACTTCCGAGCAAAAAGCGCTGACCATGTTCCAGGATGAGCTTAACTCGGGCGCTGGTGTCGACGGCCACAAGGTCGAGTTCGTCATCGTCGACGACCAGAGCGTGCCAGAGCAGGCGAAAGCCGCTATCACGAAGCTCATAAATCAGGAAGGCGTCAGCGCCGTCATCGGTACGAGCTCCACCGGTGCTACCCTTGCCATGGTTCCAGTGGCACAACAGAACAAAATCCCGATGATATGCTGTGCCGCTGGCACCGCGATAACCGATCCTGTGAAATCATACGTGTTCCGCACTCCGCCGACAGACAGAATGGCCATAACCAAGGTTCTCGAGTACCTCAAGAATAAGCTCAAGGTATCGAAGATCGCCATACTTCACGACTCCAACGCTTTTGGGACGGGCGGCGCCGATGAGCTCGCGGCCAGGGCTCCCAAGTACGGCATTCAGATCGTAGCCAATGAGAGCTACGGCTCCACAGATACGGATATGACGCCGCAGCTCACAAAGATCAAGGTCACTCCGGCGCAGGCTCTGGTCGTCTGGGGAACCAACCCCGGCCCGGCCTCGATCGCCAAGAACATGCAGCAGCTCAGCATCACGATCCCTTACATCGGCAGTCACGGCATAGCCAACCAGAAGTTCATCGAGTTGGCCGGCCCGGCCGCCAATGGAGTTGTCTTGCCGGCGGGAAGGATGCTCATTCCTGCTTCCATCCCCGCGAACAGCGAATGGCGCAAGCTCGTGGACACTTTCTATACCAACTTCAAGGCTAAGTATCAGAGCAACCCGGACACGTTCGCGGGTCACGGGTACGATGCGGGGCTCCTGATAACCGACGCCATGAAGACAGCGGGCACCGATAAGACCAAGCTTCAGGAAGCGATCCAATCGACCAATGGTGTCGTAGGGATAGACGGGGTATTCACCTACTCGCCCTCGAACCACGACGGTCTCACGACCTCGGACCTCATAATGATCAAGATCCAGAACGGGACGTGGACAGAGGAAAAGTAGTTCAGTAGAAACTACTTACGTTATAGACTGATCAGGCTAGGTCTTTTTGGGCCTAGCCTGATTTAATGACAAGGAGTTCTCTCGCTTGGGTAGAGCCGATGACAGACAGCGAATACTGCTGATATCCTCGGCGATTTTCATCGTCCTGGTTATCACGCTGACGTTGAGCCTGAAGAGATCCACTGGATTTCAGTGGATATTGAGCGGTCTTACCGTAGGTAGCATATACGCTTTGATCGCAATGGGATTCTCGGTGATCTACTCGAGCACGAGGGTCATCAATTTCGCGCAGGGAGAGTTCAGCATGCTGGGCGGTATGCTGATGTACTCGATATCCGTCAAGGGTGGGGTACCACCGTGGATCGGGTTCATTCTCTCGGTGTTGATAGTGACCCTCGTTGGAGCGGGTCTGGAGCGCGTCGCTATCCATCCTCTGAAGGAGCAGTCCGTGATCGCCGTCATCATCGTGACGATCGGACTCGCTATATTCCTCAGGGCGCTCGCCAAGTGGATATGGGGAACCGACCCCGTCAAGATAGCTTCGTTCTCCGGTGATAAGCCATTGCGGTTTCTTGGGGCTTCGATAGTTCCCCAAAGCTTCTGGGTTTTCGGGTTCACCGTCATCGCAGTCGTGCTCGTCTTCATCTTTTTCAATCGCACACTCGTTGGGAAAGGCATTCGAGCCGCGGCCATGAATAAAGACGCCGCGAGCCTCGTCGGAGTAAGCTCATCCACCAGCTCTCTTCTGGCATGGACCATCGCTGCCGCGCTCGGAGCGTCCGCCGGCATAGTCATAGCGCCGATTAACTTCGCGGCTTACAACGTGGGCATCATGCTCGGGCTGAAAGGTTTTACTGCTGCCGTGCTTGGCGGGCTCGGCAGCTTCCCCGGGGCGGTAGCCGGCGGGCTGGTCCTGGGTGTGCTCGAGATGATAACCGCGGGCGTCGTCCCCTCGGGCTACAAAGACGCCGTCGCTTTTGTGATATTGATACTCGTTCTACTGATCAGGCCCCAGGGATTACTGGGCAAGTCCGAGGACGTCAAGGTGTAGACATTGGAGAGGAAAGTCGAAAAACTGGCTCTGGGCGAGAAGCGGGATTACCGCAATCTGCTAATCGTAGCGGTGTTCATCTTGCTTGTGCCCCTGTGGGCAAGGCCGATTCCAGGCGACGTCCTCCACCTAGATATCGTCAACATCATGGTACTTGCCGGCGTCTACGCTTGTGCTGTTATCGGACTGAATCTACTCGTCGGATATGCAGGTCAGATATCCCTTGGGCATGCGGCCTTCTTTGGTGTCGGAGCATACACGACCGCGATACTCACGTGTCATTTCTCCTGGTTTCCCACATGGCTTGGCGTGCTCGCGGGCGCCGCGCTTGCGGGGGTCATCGGGTGGCTGGTCGGGGTTCCGGTGCTGCGTCTCAAGGGCAACTACCTTGCAATGGCGACCCTGGGGCTGGGTGAGATAGCATTCATACTTTTCTCACAGCTCAAGGGACTCACCGGCGGAACCGTTGGAATACCAGAGGGGATAAAGGTGAAAGTCGGCGAGATACCGGCACTTTCCGTCTTTGGCTTCAAATTCGATACAGATATCAAGTTCTTCTTCCTGGTGTGGGCGATCGTCATGATGTTGATGTTGCTCAACATCAACGTGATACGCTCGCGGGTCGGGAGGGGGCTCAGGGCTCTTCACTCGAGCGAGGTCGCAGCTGAGGCGATGGGGGTGAACACCGCCAGGTACAAGACTCAGGTATTCGTGCTCAGCGCAGTCCTTGCGGGACTTGGCGGAGCTCTTTTCGCGCACTTCGAGGGTTACATAAGCCCCGAGTCGTTCACTTTTTCGCTATCAATACTCTTCATCACGATGGTGGTGGTTGGAGGCATGGGCAACTTGTGGGGAGGCATCGTCGGAGTCATAGTTCTCACGTTCCTGCCCCAGGTCATCCAGGCGATGCCGCAGTGGATCCCTGGACTTCCGTCCAACCTCAAGAACTTCAGCAATTACACCCTGGTGCTCTACGGCATCCTGCTTGTTGTCTTCATGATGTTCATGCCCAGCGGCATCGCCGCCGGCTTATCGCACGGGGTGGATTTCGGCGAAAAGCAGTTCAAGCATATGCGTGACCGCGTCAGGGCTAAGAAGTACGAGGGTCACTGATGGTCTCTGAACACATACTTGAAATCAGAAATATCACGAAGCAGTTCGGAGGACTCGCGGCGCTGAAAGACGTGTCTTTCTCAGTGGCGCGTGGAGAGATCAAGGCGGTGATCGGACCGAACGGCGCAGGCAAGACGACGCTGTTCGATATTCTGACCGGAATTTTGCGGCCGACGGCCGGCAACGTACTTCTCAAGGGAGAGAGCGTGGTCGGGATGCGACCGGACCAGATAACCGCAAGGGGCATGATCCGTACATTCCAGACCATACAGCTTTTTGAAGGAATGACGGTCATCGAAAACGCGATGGTCGGTTGCCAGTCGCAGACGCATTACGGCTTTGTCGCCAACGGCCTCAGGCTGCCCGGGGCGGAGCGCGAAGAAGCTCGAATCATCGAGACGGCTCGGTCTGCTCTGGAAGATGTAGGGCTCGAGACGCGAGCCGTCGAGACGGGAACCAACCTCCCGTACGGTCAGCAGCGGATGCTCGAACTTGCCAGGGCAATATCCAGCGGGCCTGACATCCTGTTGCTGGACGAGCCCGCGGCGGGCCTAAACCAGTACGAGACCGGAGAGCTCTCGAGCATCTTGACCAAGTTCAGGGACCGGGGCCTGACAATTCTTGTAGTTGAGCACGATATGGGTCTGGTGATGGACATATCCGACGAGATCGTGGTCCTGGATTACGGAGAGATAATCGCCCGCGGCACGCCGGATGAGGTTCAAAACGATCCCAAGGTCATCGAGGCTTACCTCGGCATAGAGGCTGATTGAGATGCTTAGAGTCGACAAGCTTTCCACATTCTACGGAAGTATCCAGGCGTTGCGCGATGTCACGATCAACGCGCGCCGGGGAAACATAACGACTATAATCGGTGCCAACGGCGCCGGTAAAAGCACTCTTCTGAGAACCATCTCCGGGCTCAACAAGGCACGACACGGGCTTGTGATCTACGAGGACCGTGATATAACGAACATGCCTGCCAACAAGATAGTGCGCGCTGGGATCTCTCTCGTGCCCCAGGGTAGACAGGTCTTCTCAGATATGACTGTCGCAGAAAACCTCGCCCTCGGTGCGTACGTCAGGGGCAGGGGCGATCGGGCTGACGTAAAGCAGGATCTCGAGATGGTATACGAGCTCTTCCCGGTCCTGGACGAACGCAAGAAGCAATCGGCCGGGACTCTCTCAGGAGGCGAGCAACAGATGCTGGCGGTCGGTCGGGCTCTGATGTCTCGACCCCGGCTGCTTCTGCTGGACGAGCCGTCGATGGGCCTCGCGCCCAAGGTCATAAAGAGCATATTCAAGACGCTCCACAGCCTTCACGAGCAGGGCCTGACCATCATGCTCGTCGAGCAGGACGCGAAGATAGCTCTCGAAACGGCAGATTACGGCTATGTCATGCGTACAGGGAAAGTGGCACTCGAAGGCCCCGCGAGCGAGCTTCTCGAAAACGAGGAAGTAAAGAACATATATCTTGGTTGAGGTGAACAGATGAGCGAAGGCGAAACACAGGTCAGGAGTCTGGACGACATCAAGTACGACGACCGCGGCCTCGTTGCAGCAATCGTACAGGAGCAGGCCACAGGGCAGGTCCTCATGCTTGCATACATGAACAAGGAATCCCTGCGTAAAACGCTCGAGACCGGGCGCACCTGGTTCTACTCGCGAAGCAGGCAGGAGCTCTGGCCGAAAGGGGATACGAGCGGGCACGTCCAGAAGGTAAAGAAGATCTTCTTCGACTGCGATGCCGACGCGCTTCTTATCCAGGTCGAGCAGGTGGGCGTGGCCTGTCACACGGGTGAGCTCTCCTGCTTCTATCGGGAGCTTGACGTCGATTGAAGCACTTTCCAGCAGAGCGTGCACCCCTATCTAAGCACAACGGTGACTTGGTATAATATGGGTGTCGGCACTATTCCGGAAGCATGGTGGTGGGGATTGCCGCTGGAAAAGATTTCTCCGGATGTCCTGAATTTTGTTGAAGAATACATTGACAGGTTTGTGGCGTGGGATTTACTCGCTTATTTTCACGAAAACCCCGACACGGATCGCAAACCCACGCAAATCGCTATTGAGATAGGCAGGAAGACAACTGCGATAGAGCCGTCCCTCGACCGTTTCGTTGAGCAGGGGATACTCTCGCGAGACACCGATGAGGACGCACAACCGACTTACCACTACACCGCAACTGGCGAGTTCAGAAAAGCGATGCGCGACTTCCTGGCCGCGACAAGCGACCGCACGAGCCGTCTTGCCATAGTCAGTAGAGTGCTTCAAAAGGAGATAAAGCATCTCTAGGTATACTGGGCTCCCCGTTAATCGAGGTTCCCTACCCCCCCGCCATAGCCAACAATGAGAACTGCAAACTTATTTCCGGAGTCAGTGTAATACGTGGTAGGGGTCCCTATCGTCAAATCAAGGGTTGTCAGGTGAACTCCACGATGGGGGAAAGCCAAAGAGCCTAAAACCATCTCGCCACCAACTTCTTTGGCGTGGAGCGGGAGACCGGACTCGAACGCGACGGCGTCGCTGCTCTCCTCGCGCTTCGCGCTGCGTCGCTCCGGCTTCTCCAGGGGGGGGACTCTTCCGTCCCCCCTAGGACACTCGCTGGCGCTCGCTGTACCCCCCTCTGAGTGAGAATAGCGGGGGAATACTTCCCCCCCGGCCCCCCTGAGTCGCCGGTTCTCACCTGGATAGGTAAGAGCAGGGATAATTAGGGGTTGGAGCGGGAGACCGGACTCGAACCGGCGACCTCGACCTTGGCAAGGTCGCGCTCTACCAACTGAGCTACTCCCGCACGCATTAGAATTCTAGGAAAGCCGGGGTGGGGTGTCAAATGGATCCACGATTGCAGCGTTGACACCCGGGTCCCCTCGTCGAGCTACTGAAGCGCGACCATCTCGTGGAGCGTGGTGCCCTCACGCTCGTAGGAAGTCCCGTCCTGCACTACTTGCAGCTTGAAGTCCGAGTTGAAGCGGAAATAGCCAGGCCTTCCGACCAGCTTATTTATCACGGGCTTTATGAGCTTGCTCCTAACAACGGGAAGGTCCTCGACGAAGTCGTGGGCGTCTATGACATCCCTTACGTCCAGCCGCAGCTGAAGGTTCCCCGGGACCCTGATGTCCAGCCAGGAAGGGTAGTCACGGTTGGCTGTCTCGTTAAAGACGGTCGGACCCGTGTCGAGGGTTACCTCTCCGGTGCTGAGGACCACCTCATCCCGCCTTGCAAGCATGAGCGGGGTCGAACAGGCTCTCCCATAATGCTTGCGAGTCTGGACGTATGCGTATAGAAGGGTGAAGTCCTCACCATAAATCCTTCCCCAGTACCAGAAGTCTATTATCCTTTTCATGTCGCCCACACCCCAGTTGTGGTCCTGGTAGCCGACACCCCTGACATTCATAGTCTTGCCCCCGAACCGGACGGTGCCCTCGACCTCGGCCCTGGGAGAAGGTACGACCCAGGCGAAAAACTCGGTGTCACCGTACTTTGTCATGCCGCCGCCCGGCTTCCACCCGGGGAGGACGTTGCGGTACGTCAGGTCGAACTCCATGTCCTCCTCAGCAAGATATACGTGATGGACGGGAAGGCCACCGCCTTCGGGCCACTCGGCATAGGCACGGTTCTTGCCCACGCTAACGTCGCACTTCTCGGTGGAAGTGCTCACGTCGGA
>Ga0182021_10008718_pt1 | contig 12007 bp, 10 predicted proteins | sample 612E3MmetaG_FD_120493 | JGI IMG/M metagenome (GOLD analysis project Ga0182021, IMG submission 120493) | Permafrost microbial communities from Stordalen Mire, Sweden - 612E3M metaG (Illumina Assembly) | ecosystem: Environmental > Terrestrial > Soil > Wetlands > Permafrost | place: Sweden...
CGAATATTACGGTCACCAGTTAAAAATAAGAAATCACTGGAAAAAGACAAATAATAGTTGTCAACAAATTTCTGAACAACAAGTTGATATTTATTGTGAAAAATTTTAGAAATTAAAGATGTTTTAATACCAATTTGATCAGGGTGACTTAGTAATATGTCTTCATATCGAAGTTGGTCGGTAATTTGTTCGCGATGAGGCATGGTAAAAATACTTATGTAGGAAAAACGATAGCCGTTTTTACCGTTGAAAGTGTCTATTAAAAGAGGGGTTAATAATAATAGCCCAAACATTAGGCTGACAACGATGTATTTGGGGATGATATTGAATATTTTTGGAGTTTTCGAAATCTACAGGATTCAAAGATTGTTTTCTCAAGCGACATATAGGAAAATATATATACAATTAAGTAGGTAAAAGGTTACCTATTTCCTATTAAAGGTGGAATCAATGGTGCAGATTAAAAAGTGTACAACCAAAGAAGATGTACTTGAGACTGTAAAAGAAAGAGACGTAAAATTTATCCGGACGCAGTTTACGGATATACTCGGTATCATCAAAAGCTGGGCAATTCCTGTCGAACAGCTTGAAGATGCTTTTGAAAACGGTGTAATGTTTGACGGATCCTCTATCCAGGGTTTCACAAGCATTGAAGAATCCGATATGAAACTTGTGCTTGACCCTTCCACTTTCAGGATACTTCCCTGGAGACCTACAGCGGGTGGAGTAGCCAGAATTTTAGGAGACGTGTATCTTCCAGACGGAAAGCCGTTTCAGGGAGACCCGAGGTATGTCCTCAAAAGCGCAATCGAGGAAGCTCAGAAGATTGGATTCTCAATGCAGGTAGGGCCCGAGATGGAGTTTTTCCTCTTCAAACTAGATGCAAACGGAAACCCTACTACTGAACTTACCGATCAGGGAGGATACTTTGACTTTGCACCACTTGATCGTGCACAGGACGTACGCAGAGAAATTGACTATGCCCTCGAATACATGGGTTTCCAGATTGAAGCCTCCCATCATGAAGTAGCTCCCTCGCAGCATGAGATTGATTTCAGGTTCGGTGACGTACTCAGTACTGCAGACAATGTCATAACTTTCAAGTATGTGGTAAAATCCATCGCCTTCCACAAAGGATACTATGCGACTTTCATGCCAAAGCCTCTTTTCGGCGTAAATGGCTCGGGCATGCACAGTAACCAGTCCCTTTTCAAGGAAGGAATAAACGCGTTATACGATCCGGATACTCCAACTCAGCTTTCCCAGGCAGCAATGTATTACATAGGCGGCCTGTTAAAGCATATAAGGGAGTTTACAGCCGTTACAAACCCTATTGTTAATTCATATAAGAGAATCGTACCCGGATATGAGGCTCCTGTCTATGTCACCTGGTCTGCAAAAAACAGGAGTTCACTGATCCGTATTCCTGCAACTCGCGGACAGGGGACTAGAATCGAACTCAGATGTCCTGACCCGGCATGTAACCCGTACCTAGCCTTCGCCCTGATGCTCAGAGCCGGCCTTGATGGGATTAAAAACAAAATCGATCCCGGGGAGCCGACTAACGTGAACATTTTCCAACTCACGGATAAAGAGCGTGAGGAAAGAGGCATTCGCTCCCTTCCTGCAGATCTCAAAGAGGCAATTGATGAGATGAAAGGCAGCGAATTCGTAAAGGAAGCGCTCGGAGATCACGTCTTCAGCCGCTATCTCTATGCGAAAAATCTGGAATGGGACGAGTATAAGTCAATTGTTCATGCCTGGGAACTTTCCACATATCTCCACATGCTGTAAGCATGAGAGTCCGTCGTTATACATGGATATGCCTGCAAGATTTGATATGGCAGTTTTAGGAGATTTATTTGCAATGGATCTTATCTTGACAGGCTACTCATCTATGACAGGCTACTCATCTATGACAGGATATTTATCTTGACAATGATACTTATCTTGACAATGATACTTATCTTGACAATGATACTTATCTTGACAGGACACTTATCTTGATAAGTACTTATCTGCGACAGGATATTTTTTTCTTAAACAACTTTCCATGTAGGTGCGGTTAAATTTTAAGAAAAATTTCAATAAATTTAAGAAGAATTCTATTTAGCGAGAGGGTTTCTTTTATAAAATAATTTCTTTTATGAAGAAGTTCTTTTAGAAAGTAGCTCTCTTCGCTTTTCTTCCAAAAAATTAAGCTTGAAGAAAATATTGATATTATAAAAATGCTTTCCCAGGAAATATAGTAATTGTATTACATTTTTAGATACTGCTTTTCAGATATTACTTTTTAGGTATTATTTTTAACACGGGATACAGAGAAGCATTTAAACAAATTCCATAAAAAATGATACCAAGCTCCTGAGAACAAAAGTAACGGAGCATAGTAAAAAGATCGCAATAAGAATAATAATCGGGATAAAAAGAATTTAAGGACTCAAATACCATATTACAGCACTATTTTTAGGACTTTTACTTTAAGAACTTTTACTTAGAAAAAAAGAAACATATATATATTGCCTGATAGGTACTAAATTACTTACTTCCCTTAGCGGTGACCCTCTCACTCCGCATATATGGAGTAAAATCAGAAGTGGGTGCACAGTTACTTATCTAATTAATTCTACATGCAGATGGGATAAATCCAGTTAAAATCTAGTTAAATTATAAAACTGATATAAGATTACCTCTAAGACCCAGTTTATCCGGCTGGCAAGTTTTTTGAACTGTTTCTAAAAAACGAGTCGCAGAAGTAATCCAGGAAATTATTAAGGAATCCACTTTGCAATGTGTTCATCTTTATTCATTTCTAGAGTGATCGAAATGTGTGGAATAATAGGATTTATTGATAAAACAAGGTCCAAAATTGACGGGTCGAGCATAAAAGCCGCTCTCAGTCTCATGAACGAAAGAGGCAGCGGAGACGGAGCAGGCTATGCCGCATACGGGATTTATCCTGAATATGCAGACTATTATGCTCTTCATGTTTTCTTCGACAATTTGGCTGAACCAAAAATGAAGGTTGATGAGATCCTCCAGCAGTCGGGAGAAATTGTTCACCAGGAAGAGATTCCGACAACTCCACAACCGGGCATAAAAAAAGTCCATATTCCCTGGAGATACTTCTTCAAACCTTCGGAAGATATGATGGCTGAAAGGCTTGCTTCTGAAAAAGATGTTGTCACAGCCATAGTCATGCAAGTAAACGCCAATATAAAAGGAGCAACAATCTTTTCCTCCGGGAAAAATATGGGAGTTTTCAAGGCTTCAGGCTGGCCGGAGGATGTAGCAAATTTCTACGGGATCGAGAATTACAGTGGATATATCTGGCTTGCCCACAACCGCTATCCTACAAACTCCCCTGGCTGGTGGGGAGGAGCCCATCCTTTTAACCTGCTTAACTGGTCGGTAGTGCATAACGGAGAAATCACCTCATATGGTACAAACCAGCGCTATGTCGAAGGCTATGGGTACAAATGTACACTATTTACTGACACTGAGGTTGTTGCCTACTTATTTGACCTGCTCGGAAGACAGCATGGGCTTCCCCATGAAATGGTTGTTCAAGCCGTTGCACCTCCATTCTGGGATGAGATAGACCGGATGCCTGAAAATAAATCCGAGCTCTACAAAGCAATGCGCCTGACATATGGGTCCGCCCTAATGAATGGGCCATTCGCGATCGTAGTTGGAACTGACGACGGTATTGTTGGCTTTACTGACAGGATCAAATTGCGTCCCCTGGTTGTTGGCGAAAATGGGAACAGGCTTTATATCTCCAGCGAAGAGGCTGCAATAAGAGGCCTTGACCCCGAGGTTAAAAATGTTTACACTCCCAGGGCAGGAGAAGCCATAATAGGGAGGTTTATAGAATGACGCTTGGAAGCGTACCCCCAAAATTTAAGGTTGGTATCGATCGCGACCAGTGCATGGACTGCGGGCGCTGCATTGAAAACTGTTCTTATGGAGTATACCGGAGAGAAGGCGACAAGATCCTTATCGAATCCAGGAAATGTACGGCCTGCCTCCGCTGTGTTGCTATGTGCCCAAGGGATGCAATAACCATTACTGAAAAACCGGTTGACTACCGTTACCATCCTGTCTGGACAAGAGAAGTCAGGGAAGACATAATTAACCAGGCCAGGAGCGGCAAAATTATCCTTTCGGGAATGGGAAACGCCAGAAACCTGCCGATTATCTATGACCAGCTTCTCCTTGACGCCTGTCAGGTCACAAACCCGAGTATTGACCCTCTTAGAGAACCCATGGAACTCAGGACTTACCTGGGAAAGAAGCCAAAAAAACTCCAGTTCAGAAAAACCGAGAGCGGGGATGTAGAACTTGAAACAAAACTTGCTCCAAACCTCAAGCTTGATACCCCAATAATGATCGGGCACATGAGTTTCGGGGCTATCAGCCTGAACTCCCATCTCAGCATGGCAAAGGCGGTAAAAGAGACCGGAACTTATATGGGAACCGGGGAAGGAGGGCTGAATGAAGCCCTTTACCCATATCAGGATCGTTTGATTGTCCAGGTCGCCTCAGGCCGCTTCGGTGTGAATATCGATTATCTAGAAAGGGGCGCTGCCATTGAGATCAAGATAGGCCAGGGAGCAAAACCGGGTATAGGAGGACATCTTCCCGGAGAAAAAGTAGACGAGGCAGTCTCAAGAACCCGTATGATTCCTCTAGGCAGTGATGCAATCAGCCCGGCTCCGCACCATGATATTTACAGCATTGAAGATCTCGTCCAGCTTATAAGGAGCCTGAAAGAAGCAACCGAATGGAAAAAACCGGTCTTTGTGAAGATTGCAGCGGTGCACAATGTGGCGCCTATTGCTGCAGGTATTGCACGCTCTTCCGCAGATGCGGTGGTAATCGACGGGTTCCGCGGAGGGACAGGTGCAGCCCCTAAAGTCTTCAGGGACCATGTAGGAATTCCCATTGAAGTTGCAATTGCAAGTGTCGATCAGAAACTCAGGGACCAGGGTGTAAGAAACGAGATCTCGATTATTGCAAGTGGCGGAATAAGAAGCAGTGCTGACCTCGCCAAGTCAATCGCACTTGGCGCGGATGCTGTCTATATAGGGACTGCTGCTCTTGTTTCTCTGGGCTGCAGGGTCTGCGGCAACTGTTACAGAAACCTCTGCCCCTGGGGCATTGCTACTCAACAGCCTGAGCTTGTAAATAGGATTGACCCTGAAATGGGAGCAATTCAGGTTGCAAACTTGATCAAGGGCTGGACTCTTGAACTGAGTGAGCTTATGGGCGCTGCAGGAATAAACAGCATAGAAAGCCTGCGGGGCAATAGGGACCGCCTGCGAGGATATATGCTGGATGAGGGAACGCTTAAAGTACTGGATGTTCTTCCTGCGGGGGCCTGATTAAAATGAAGACCGTGAGAATCGACGCAAAGGGTATGCACTATACTCCCCTGAACCAGAAAATAAGGGCTGCAGTCGCTGAAGGAGTAGAAGAAATTATCCTTGATAACGTGCTTGGACAGCGTTTTATTGGAGACGGCTTAAGGGGCAACGTTCAGATCATAATAAACGGAGTGCCGGGCGGGGATTTAGGCATGTTCATGAGCGGTCCTACCTGTATCGTGCACGGGAATGCCGAGCATGCTCCGGGCAATACGATGGACAGCGGCATGCTTGTAATCCACGGGAGCGCAGGAGATGCAGTAGCCCATAGTATGCGCGGAGGAAAAGTTTTCGTAAGGAACAACATCGGATACCGCGGCGGCATTCACATGAAACAGTATGAGCCTGAAGCCAGACCCGTACTTGTAGTAGGCGGAACAGCCCACTCCTTCCTGGGAGAATACATGGCAGGCGGCCTTGTGCTTGTGCTGGGTATCGGCAAGGAAAGGGCAATGACCGACAGGGGCATAGGAAGTGGAATCCACGGCGGAGAAATCATCATCCGCGGAGAAGTGGATGATATTCTCCTTGGTGTAGGAGCCAAGAAATTTGAGTTTACTGAGAGCGATCTCGAACGCATTGCCCCGATAATAAAGAGCTTCTGCGAACATTTCGAGCTTGATCCCGCAGAGTATCTGGATACAAACTATACGAGGATCGCACCTGCAAGCAGCCGGCCTTTTGCAAATAAATACGTCTGGGAGTGATCAGAAATGGCAGAACAGAAACCAATCAGTAATAATTATCTTGACCTCAAATCAAAAGTCTGGGATGAAGACCTTTGCTCAGGTTGCGGAGCTTGCATTGCAGTCTGCCCTGCTGATTCCCTGTATTTCGAAACCGGCGGAGATTCTGTACACCCAAAGAGCAATAACTATTGCAAATCCGCTACTGATGATGTACCCTGCGGAGCCTGCTATGAGGTCTGCCCGAGACTCGACGAACAGCCTTCAAGCCTTCTCGGAGATTATCTTGAAATCACTATCGGAAAAGCCGAGTTCGAGGTTCCTAGAAAACAGAGTGGAGGAGCTGTCACAGCAATCCTTATCAATGCTCTGGATACTGGCCTAATAGATGCCGTGGTCACGGTCACCGAAGATCCCTGGACCCTCAAGCCGCACTCGATGGTGATAACCAAAAGTGAAGCCCTTGTTTCCCAGGCAGGAAGCCGCTACAACTGGTGGGTCCCTCTGGTCTCTTCCCTTAAGGAAGCAGTAGTAAGGAGAAAATACAGGAACATTGCAGTTATCGGAGTTCCCTGTGTAGTCCAGGCAGTCCGCAAGATGCTTGAGACCGACCACCAGCTTGTCGGTCCGTATAAGAAATCCATTCGCTTCGTGCTCGGGCTCTTCTGCACTGAAAGTTTCGACTATGAGAAACTCATTGCAGGCAAATTGAAAAGCGAGTACGCTCTCGAGCCCATGAAAGTCTGTCGCATTGATGTAAAAGGTAAACTTGAAATTACTCTCAATGACGGGACCCAGTATGTAATTCCCCTAAACGAGCTTCAGGACACCGTTCGCCCTGGTTGTGGCGTCTGCACCGACTTTACCGCCCTCAAAGCCGATATCTCAGCCGGCTCGGTCGGAAGCCCTGAAGGTCACACGACATTGGTAGTCCGTACTCTTGTAGGACAGCATGTCCTTGAAAGCGCGGTTGCCAACAAGAAACTGAGCATAGGCGGCGGGGAAGTCGATATTGCGACAATTGAAAAGCTTGCGAAGAAGAAGCTTAAAAGAAAACCTCAAAATGCCTGAAAACACTGAATAAATTAAAACAGTTTTTGGATGGAGACGGCAAACTCCATCTTCTTAATTACTATTTTATCCTGGATTTTCGTTACTTAGTGCCTGATGCGAAATAACTTGAGCCAATTTTTACGCTGTACTTAAACATTTCCACAAGCGGATCCGTTGATTTCGTTTAAATGAAGAATACATTCCTCAAGTTTTTCATTCCAACTCCTTAGTATACAGGAATCAATCCCGGGTTATCTCCTGTAATACATTCTACGCCTTTAGCAGTTACTATGAAGGTGTTTTCGATCCCAACCATACCGATATTTTCAATTCCTTTTTTTGGTTCGAGAGCAAACACCATCCCTTCCTGAACAGGATCATCAAATCCTTCTGCAATTACAGGCTTTTCATCGAATTGTAACCCAACCCCGTGACCGATGAATTTAACCTTACGGTTCCCAAAACCCATGAAGTTTTGTAAAAATTCTTCATCGAGATTACTCATTATGGTGTTGTATATTTCGGAGGGGATAGCTCCTGGTTTTAACATTTCTGCAGTTTCATTTTGTATGTCCACGCATTTATTGTGGATATCTATGGCATATTGGGGCAGGGGAGAGCCAAACATGTATGTCGTGGTTTTATCCGTATTATAGCCTTCAACTCCACACCCGGCATCAATGAATACCAGATCTCCTTTTCGCAGTTTCCGATCACGACTTCCGATGAGAGGCACTGCGGGACTCATCCCATAATATCCTCCAGGCCCATTAAAATAGGATGGATAGATGGAGCTTTCGCCAAAGCAAACATTTCCCAGGAACATCTCTACGTCAAACATCCCAAAACGGGATATTCCGTCATGCCCATCCTCGACCATTACTGAAAAAACTTCCGTCGCCAGGTCTACTTCGCTCATTCCTTCCCGCAGCAACTCAGGCACAATATCTTCCAGTACGTGCTGATCAATCTTGCCAGCTTCTCTAGTCAACAGCAGTTCATATTCGCTTTTTACTGCTCTGACAGCATAAATTTGAGAATCAACAGATTTAATGTTTTTAAAAGGGAAGTATTTTTGAAATCTCTGGTATAAAGCCAGAGGGACTACTTCGGTCTCCAGATATACAGTATCAGGAAGCTCGCATATACTTTTTGCAGCATCACGAAAACTGCTCATGTTTTCTATATTAGGAAATAATGACTCATCAAGAGCCCTCTCATAGCTGCGCCGTACCCAGAAAGTGGCTTCTCCGTCTTTCGGTATAATCAGCATTCCGTCCTGCATCGTGCCAGTAAAATAATAAAGATTTATTTTGCTAAAAATGACGACTATTTCCCATTCCGGGCTTGATAACTCCATCCTTTTCTTGAAGCATCTCATTCGGTTTTTAAGTTCAGTTAAAGGTACTTTCTTAATCATGCGAATCCCTTAACTAAGTTTATCTGCAATCAATTATAGAAGTATAGCCCACAATAGAAAATAAAACAAAATTTAAGAAAGTACTTCTCGAAAGGAAATGCAGCTTTCGAATATATGAGAACGGCATCAACCGATTAATAGGAATTTTCCAGATGCCCGATCTTTGCCAATCAGTATACAGGAAGCAATCCAGGATTATCTCCTGTCAGGATTATCTCCTGTAATACACTCTCCGCCTTCAGCAGTTACTATGAAGGTGTTTTCGATCCCAACCATCCCGATATTTTCAATTCCTTTTTTTGGTTCAAGAGCAAATACCGTTCCTTCCTGAAGAGGATCATCGAATTCCTCTGCAATTACAGTGTTTCATCAATCAGTAAGCCAACCCATGACCGGGGAATTTAGCTTTACGTTTCCTGAAACCCATGAATTTTGCAGGGTTTTCAAGTTTATCAACCATCAGTTTCTTCAGATTAACCATTTTTATGTGGACTGCTGATCTTGTGTTTGTTCATTAAATCGATCCCAGCTCCAGGGCTCATCAAGAATATTTACACTAACTTTGTCTATCCCGCCAACGCTGAGAACTTTTCGCTTGACCTGGTCCTTGAGATACTCTGCCATAGGACAGAGATTAGTTGTCAATACAAGGTCTACATCTACATTTGGACCATCCACGATTACTTCCTTAACCAGACCCAGGTTGACGATGTCTATTCCGACTTCAGGGTCGATAACTTGTTTTAGCTGTGAATAAATTTGCTCCTCTTTTTTAGGAACGGTCTTCTGTAAAGGTGTTCTGTATGCGGATGTATATCTCTGTGCCTGAACCTTTTCTTCTAACCTGCTCAGTCTGTCAAGCATCTGACTCACTACCCTGAGCATGGGATCAGGTAACTTATTATGATCCAGCTGCCCTTCAAGTATGAATGGTTGTGGCTCTGAAATCCTGGCAGGAACTCCAACGGCAGTAGCTCCGGGCGGAACAGGCCGGATCACAACGGAGCCGGCACCTATTTTAGCGCCCTTTCCGATAGTAATGGGCCCAAGTACAATTGCACCTGAACCGATAACCGCGTCGTTTTCAACAGTAGGATGGCGTTTTACTCGTTCAAGGGCTGTTCCTCCAAGTACAACTCCCATATATATGAGAACGTCATCGCCTACTTCAGCAGTTTCTCCGATTACCACTCCGGATCCGTGATCGATGAACACCCGCTTTCCAAGCTTTGCCCCAGGGTGAATTTCAATCCCTGTGAGAGCCCTGGATATATGAGAAAGCAAACGGGCTGAAAAATAGAAATGTTTGTTCCAGAGAAAGTGAGATACCCGATGTACCCAGACAGCGTGCAGGCCCGGATAGCAGCATATTACCTCCAATGTAGACCTTGCTGCGGGATCTTTTTCAAAAACTGTCCTGATATCTTCCCTCATTCCCATTTGAAATCTCCCAATGTCAATTGCCAAAAGATTAGTTAAAAGATTAGTCAAACAAATCAGTACTCAGATAGCGCTCTCCTGTATCCGGTAAGATTACGACAATCATTTTCCCTTTCATTTCTTCCCTGGATGCAACCTGCAGTGCCGCGTATGTAGCTGCACCTGAAGATATACCTGCAAGGATGCCTTCTTCCTTTGCTAAGCGTCTGGCTGTGGCAGCGGCATTGTCTCCGGTTACCTTAATTATTTCATCAACCAGATCAAGCTGGAGTACGTCAGGAATGAACCCTGCACCTATTCCCTGAATCCTGTGCGGGCCCGGACTTCCCCCGCTTAGCACTGGGGATTCGGCAGGCTCGACTGCAATCGCCTTGAATGTAGGTTTCCTCTCTTTGAGAACGCCTGCAACTCCTGTAATGGTTCCACCTGTGCCCACACCTGCAACGATCACATCCGCCTTGCCGTCAGTATCTTTCCATACTTCTTCTGCAGTCGTCCTGCGGTGGACCTCAGGATTTGCCGGGTTCCGGAATTGCTGGGGTATGAAATAAAGAGTAGGATCGTCTGCAGCCATCTGTTCTGCTTTATTAACTGCCCCTCTCATTCCTTCGGTTCCGGGCGTCAGGACTAGCTCTGCTCCAAGGGCTTTAAGCAGTTTTCTCCTTTCGATAGTCATTGTCTCAGGCATAACCAGAATAAGTTTATAGCCGCGGGCAGCGCATACGCCTGCAAGTGCAATTCCCGTGTTACCGCTAGTGGGTTCAACAATAGTGGTGCCCTCTTTTATTTTCCCTTCCCGTTCGGCTGCTTCGATCATTGCCAATCCGATTCTGTCCTTCACACTTCCCATCGGGTTGAAAGACTCTACTTTAACTAGCACATCAGCATGCAGACCTTTTGTCATGCGGTTTAACCGTACAAGCGGTGTGTTGCCTATTGTCCAGGTTATGTTAGAGTATATCCGTCCCATACTGTCACCTTTCTCCTCAGTTTTTTCCAGGTTCAATTATATTATTCGTTCAAGAGAATATTAAAATTGCCAGTGATGTATTTATTCACTCAAATATTTTTCACATTTCATTAAGTACGCCTGTAAAGCATTTTAACTCGCTTGAAATTTTATAATCCTGAGATTCCAAGAACATAGCACATAAAGCAATTTTAGTATATTCACAATTGTGAATTTATCTTATCTTAAATATATAGTTATCGAGAAGCTTCTGTTAATACTCTGTGGGACTCAGCATCTTCCTTGAGGAATAAAAAAGAGTTTAAATACGGTGTGGAACCGCTGAAAATAGGCTTTAGTTTTCAGGCTCCGTCGTTCCATTATCTGACTCATTAAGTTCAACTGTTTTGTTATCTGACTCATTAACAACTGTTTTATTATCTGACTCATTAACAACTGTTTTATTATCTGACTCATTAACAACTGTTTTATTATCTGACTCATTAACAACCGTTTTATTATCTAACTCACCCGGGCCACAACCGCTATTGCAGTTTTTCTCAATTCCTCTTGCACTTCCGCAGATCTGACACATCCTTACCACAAAATCGTCGACCTTATTCTCTATCAGGTCTTGAGCAAGTTTTTCGATCATTTCTTTAGTCTCACCCTGAAACTCAATCCTGTATCCTCTTTTTCCTGAAATGTACTGGGAAACCGCAGACGGAGCAATCCCCAACAACTTTGCGGAGGCCGCCTGCGACTGTCCTTTTTTTACAAGTTCGGTTGCCAAACTGGCCCTTATTGCGGGAACCAGATCCCACACAATCTTCTGACATGGAGTTTCCATAACCACCATCACTTTTTGGAATTTCACAATTGTGAACGAATATATCTTATGTGCATATATATTTATTAGCAGTGTAAAAAATAATAATAATATAATTGTTCGCTAAATAATGGTTTCTATTAGAATCCAGTTTTTAAGAGTTTGTCGCTTTTATCTGAAGAATCCTACGATAAAACTTAA
>Ga0182021_10008719_pt1 | contig 12007 bp, 9 predicted proteins | sample 612E3MmetaG_FD_120493 | JGI IMG/M metagenome (GOLD analysis project Ga0182021, IMG submission 120493) | Permafrost microbial communities from Stordalen Mire, Sweden - 612E3M metaG (Illumina Assembly) | ecosystem: Environmental > Terrestrial > Soil > Wetlands > Permafrost | place: Sweden...
CCTCGCCCAGAAGGATCTGATCGCGGCCACGGGCGCCAAGGACCGCGGAATCGACGCCCGGAGCGACATGACGGGGTTCAACTGGTCCGACGTGCCGGTCATCCTCCCCGAGATCGGCTTCATGACCAATTCGGCCGAGGATCGGCTGCTGGCCACGGCCGCGTACCAGGAGAAGATCGTCCAGGGGCTGAACAAGGCCATCCTGAGCTTCTTGGGAGTGGGCTAGACTATGCCCCTACTGTGAGCATCGATCCCGGCAACTACGTGGAGGTTCTGTCAGGTGAGTAGGCTGACCGTGGTCGGAATGGGGTATGTTGGATTGGTGACGGCGGCGTGCATGGCCGAGCTGGGCCACGAGGTCGTGGCCATGGACATCGACGCCGAGAAGATCCATTTGCTCCGCCAAGGGGGAGTTCCCATCTACGAGCCGGGGCTGAGCGAGCTCATCGCATCCAATCGCGAGCGGATAGAGTTCACCACCGACGCCGCGCATGCCTACGAGTCTGGCGACTTCGTGTTCATCTGCGTGGACACACCACCCTTGCCCTCCGGTGATGCCGACCTATCCCGCATCTGGCAGGCGATCGACAATATCCCTTCCGGCGACGAGAAACGGGTGCTCGTGGTCAAGTCCACCGTCCCGGTCGGCACCGGCGCGCTGGTCCAGGCGGAGCTGGCCCAGCGAGGCCATCTTCACTTCCGCTACGCCTCCAACCCAGAGTTCCTCCGCGAGGGGACTGCGCTGAGCGACTTCATGCATGCCGACCGCGTGGTCGTCGGCGCCGACGATCCGGAGGTCGCTCCACGGGTGGCTCAGCTCTATGAAGGCGTGGAGAGCCCCGTGCTGCTCACAGACGTGGCCTCCGCGGAGATGATCAAGTACGCGTGCAACGCCTTCCTCGCCACCAAGATCAGCTTCATCAACGAGATAGCCAATGTGTGTGAGTCCACGGGGGCGGACGTGACCGTCGTCGCACGGGGGATGGGCATGGACGCGCGCATCGGGCCGCAGTTTCTTCAGGCGGGAATCGGGTATGGCGGCAGTTGCTTTCCCAAGGACGTCTCGGCGCTCAAGCAGATAGCGGGCAACTGTGGGTATCACTTCCAGCTGCTGAACGCCGTTATCGAAGTCAACGAGCTGCAGAAGCGGCGGGTGATCGGCAAGCTGAAGCGCCATCTAGGGGAAGAACTGCGGGGCAAGCGCATCGCGCTGCTCGGCCTCGCGTTCAAGCCCAACACCGATGACATTCGGCAGGCGTCGTCCATCGTGCTCGCGGGACGGCTGCTGGCCGAGGGCGCGCAAGTGAGCGGATACGACCCCCTGGCGGCCGACGCCATGCGAGCGCTTCTTCCGGCCATGACCTACTCACCTTCGCCAATGGCCGCCCTTGAGGGGGCCGATGCCTGTGTACTGGTGACCGAGTGGGCGGAGTTTCTCGAGCTCGACTGGGAGCTGGCCAAGGCGACCATGACCCGACCGATCGTCATCGATGGGCGCAACGCGTTGGATGGCCGCGCCCTCGTCGGCATGGGGTTCGTCTATGAGGGCATGGGCACGCACGTGAAGCCGGAGTGACGCGCTCAAGTTGCGACCTGTCGGCCGATCATGGGTCGGATTCCTGATCCGTTGCCATCCCGCAATCTAGGAGCAGCAAGCGTGCGCCGCTGGATCCTCTTTGGTTGTCTGGGTGTTCTCATTATCTTGATGCTCGAACCCTTGTACGATGCCTGGGTGGTCAACCGGGCCGGCATTCTGATCAATCGCGTGGTGGCCGAGACGGCAGACAAGCCTCCAAAGACCGGAGCAGCCGCCACCGAACAGGCGGCCAGGACGGCAAGAGCTGTCTCCGAAGCAACGGCCTTGATGGAGACCGCAGCCGCCCGTGGCCCCCATAGCGCCGCTCGCGAGGTCCCCTTCTGGCGCACCTACGGCGCCGCGGCCGCTCTCGCCCCCTCGGACGCGGCGTTTGCACTTCTTTCGGGCGCTTCCCGGGACGGCATGCTCGATCGGATAGGCGAACTGTGGCTGGGCGAAGTTGCGTCGGCGACCGACCACCCGAGTGAAGCTACTGCTGCGTACCAGCGTGTTGACGCAAGCAACCTACTCATCTCCAGGGCCGACGCGTACATGAAATCCGGGGACAGGGTGCGCGCGATCCGGCAGTACGAGTTCGCAAGGATCAGCTTGGAAGCCGCGATGCAGCGTGAGAGTGCCGAACGGCTCCTGAGCGGGAACGACGACGCGTCCTCGGTAACGGCGGCCCTCATGACGTCGGCGGCGGAGCGGGTAACGTCCCTCTATCGCATCGGGCGTGGTCTGCTTAACGCCGGCCAGCCTGCGGTAGCCGTCGTTGTGCTTGAAGAGGCTCTGCAGAAGGCAGAGACCGCCTCTCCCGGATCGGTGGCGGAGCAGTCGCTGAACCTGAATATGGCTCTGGCCTTGGCCCGCACTCTCCCCGATCCTCCGAAGACGTTCACGGCCGTCTACCCTTCCTACTACCCCGACGAGAAGGCCGTAGCCTACCTGCTGGTCCTCGCCCGGATACGTGCGCTCGTGCACATGAGCATCGGATCTGGCCCCACCGCTTCGGTCGACGTCCTGGCCGGACGAATCCTTCTGCTCATCGGCGACGACGAGCAGGCGACGTCCCTCCTCCGCGAAGCCATCCATCTCGACCCGCTCATCGCCGACGCCTATCTGATGCTGGGGGCCTGGTACGAGAGCAAGGGGATGAAGCTGCTTCCGCTGCAGGTCTATTCAGAGGGAGTGCGTGCATTGCCCGACGATGTGCAGATCGCCGTAGCCTACGCTATCGCCTCCTACAAGGTTCTCGCCCCGGCGGAGGTCCTTCCCCTGTTGAGGCAGACGGCGAAGCTGCCGACCAAGGACCCCTACCTCTTCGCCGCGCTTGGCGATTGCTATCTGCAACTGGGTCTGATCGCCGACGGGAAACAAGCTTACGAGGAGGGCTTGCGGCGCGCTCCCGGCGCCAAGCCCCTCCTGCAAAGACTCGAAACACTCGACACGTGGCTCAAGACGCATCATGGGTAGCGTCCCCGGTCCCAATAACGACCTCGCTCTGACCCTCACCCGCGTCGGCGCCGGGTTCGTCGGGGCGGCGCTGATATTCTCGTTCTGGGCATCGCCCGACCGGGTGGCCAGCCTGCCCTGGTTCCTCATCGGGCTGGTGGGAGTACTCCTGGTCCTTCTCGTCAGCGGGCCTTTCCTCGCGGCCCTACGCCGGCGGATAGGCGCTGCCCACCTCCTCTGGTTCTTCCTCGCCATCGGCTACACGACCTTGATAGTCACTTTCCTCACGACACGTTGGCCGGCGTACAAGTTGTCGTGGTTGAACACCGTCTACGCCGCCCTGCCATCCATCCGCTCGGTGCCCTGGTGGTGGACCCAGGCGGGCCTGCAGCCCAACCAGACCGGGGGCATGATGGCAGTCTGCACCGCCTTCGCAGTGGCGGTCACCTTGGCCCGCGACGTCCGCGGCCGCTACCGCTGGCCGGCTCTCTTTCTGTCATTGGTGGGATTCGTCGCGGTCTTCATGACCGGGTCGCGAGCAGCACTGGCGGGATTGGTCGTCAGCCTACTAGCCGTGATCGTGGCGCGGACGAGCCGTTGGCTGTGGGTGTGGGTTCCGGGCCTCGCGCTCGTCGTCCTTGGACTCCTAGCGTCGGGCACGATGAGCCGCATCGTCGACTTCTTTGTCCACGACGAGACCGTCGACACCAAGCTCGTTGCGCGGCTCGACATCTGGACCTCGGCGCTTCACGGCATACAGGACCACTTCTTCAGCGGCATCGGACTTGGCGTCTTCAACCAAGTCATACCTTTCCGCTATCCGTACCACACCGTGGGACTTTCGTATCCCGTATCCCAAGCCCACAACCTGCTCCTCGACACCGCACTGTCCATAGGGGTGCCGGGCGCCATCGGCTTTGTCGTCGTCATCGTCGGAGTGCTGACCTTGTCCGTTCGCGGCAGCAAGCAGCAGGGCTTGAGCCGAGTCGTGTGCCTTGCCATACTTGCCTCTGTCACCGTCTATCTCGTCTTTGGCATCACAGACTCGATCAGCCTAACCATACCAACCAGTTTCGTTCTTTGGTTATGGGTGTGCGCGCTCGTGTTGCTCTGCACTGCTCGAGAGAAAGATACAATCGGCACTCGAAATCGTGGTTAGAACTGCTAGCCAGTGCTACTGTTTCGGATACCTAATCGTGTTCATTTGAAAGCGAGGTACACCATGACTAAGGGCAAAGGGTTTGAGTTGGTACCCGCGCGCGTCCCGGCCAGGCAGCGGTCGAGCTTCTACAAAGAGATCGTCACCGAGTTCCTGTCCGGGCGCGAGCAAAGCGTGACCGTCGCGGGCACCGATCGCAAATCCGCCACTCTCGTGCAGGGGCTCCGCAAGGTGATCCAGTCCGAGGGGATCAAAGGCGTGAAGGTGGTCCAACGTTCTCAGGACGTGTACCTGGCCAAGGGCTAGCCGCGAGGACCACGGAGGCTCGGGGATCCCATTCTGCTTGTGACCGTCGGGCGGTGGCTTTTACTCCGCTTGAAACGCGGGGAGGAAGACGGCTCAAGGTCCCTGATCGACGCCAGGCGCACCACGAGAAGGGACCGCCTCAATGGCGGCCCCTTCCTTGTGACTAGCGGCGCCGCACCACCTCATCGGTGCTTTGTGCTTTTCCCGGCTGGCTGCTCTACCTGTTGTCCGCCTTGTCGCGCAAGCGGAGCGCGAGGCCGACCCCTTCAAACAGCGCCCAACTCGCCACGAACAAGAAGCCGGCAAAGAACAGCGAAATGAAGAACTCGACGATCGTGAACTTGTTCCCGGCCATGGCCACGAGAATGATGTTGAACAAAACGTAGAGCCCGATCAACCCGAGGACGACCCACCAGAGCATCTTCAAGGTGCTGCGCTTCAACGAGCCCTGGAAGCCGAAGAGCCCTTGTCCACCGGACCGATACTGTTCGCTCGCCGGCGCGGCGTAGCCATATTGGGGCTCAGGTGGAGTCGAAGCGCCATACGGCGCCCGCGGAGCATACGACTGCGGGGGGGCCGCCGGTCCGGGAGCCGGAGCCTGGGCCGAAGAGTAGGCGGCAGCCGTGCCAGGCGCCGGCGCAGCCGGCATTCGAGTGCCGCATTTCTCGCAGAAATCGCCGCTCACCTGCATATTGCCACAGTTTGCACATGTCCTTAAGACATCAGCCACGGCGCCTCCTCTAACGCGGTCATACGACGCTTACACGGTACGTTGCCCTGCCGACGGTGTCAAATCGTTGCCGCTCGGTCGGTCGGAACAGCAAGTTGCCGCAAATGGTGTCTAAGGGCTACCGTCATGCCCGCCGATAACCTAGTTGCCACCTATTCTAGATTTCCGGGGAGTACGGTATTGTCTAGGCGTCCATACGAATGTTGCGCGAGCTTGAAGGCTCTCATGGCCAGGCCGGCCCGGTGCGCTCGACCCCGAGGAAGCGCGACGTTCCGGAAAGGCGTGCGCTGATGGGAAACAGACCGCTCTCTCGCCCCCGGGCTCCCCAGCTGTTGGCGATGGCGATCGACGTCGTGCTCGTCCTCCTGGTCTACTACCTGGTGCTCAATTTCCGGTTCGCCGGGAGCCTCACCGATTGGAAGACCTGGACCGTCAACTTCGCCATTTTCGCGGCGCTGGCGGTGGTCGTGCATGTGGTGATCAACTGGTTCACGGGCGTCTACTCGATCCTCAGCAGGTACATGAGCCTCGCGCAGGCGGTCCGAGTGGGGCAAGCGGGCATCCTGGCGCTGGCCTTGCTCTATACGCTCGTGTTGATGTGGCCGCTTTTCGCGAAGCATGTCAGCTATCTGGTTCCCCGCACCGTAGTGTTCGTAGGTGGCCTGGCCATGATCATCTGCATGATCGGCGTTCGGTTCTCGCGTAGAGTGCTCTACGAGCTGACCCGGCATCCGCAGAACACAACTGAGCGCCTGTTGCTCGTCGGGGCCGGACAGGCTGCCGACATGCTCGCTCGGGAGATCAAGAGGACTCCGTCGCTCAATACCCGAGTCGTCGGCCTCGTCGATGACCGTCGCATCTTGCAGAACATGAGCATCCAGGGCTTCCCTGTGCTCGGCAGCGTGGCCGACGCCCCTAGTCTCGTCAAGCAGCACGACGTGACGCAGATCATCGTGGCCATCCCCTCGGCCACCGCCGAGCAGATAGTCGCCATCTACCGGGTGTGCAAGCCTGCGGGGGTGCCCATCAAGATCCTGCCCAGCCTGGCGGAAATGGTGTCTGGCACCGTCAGCCTTCGCGATGCCCGCGACCTGGACATCAAAGACCTGCTCGGCCGGCCGAACATCGAGACCAACGTGGGCGCCATATTCGAGTACATTCATGATCACACCGTGCTGGTCACCGGGGCGGGGGGCTCTATCGGCTCGGAGCTCGTGCGACAGATCGCGCGGTTCGGACCTAGACGGCTGGTGGTGATCGACCATGACGAATCCTCGCTCTACGCCCTCCACGAGAGCCTTCAGAACCTCGGCTTCAGACGCTACGTGCTCTATCCCGCCAGCATTCTGCAAGAGCAGAAGCTGGAGAAGATCTTCGCGCTACACCGGCCCCGCCTAGTCTTCCATGCCGCGGCCTACAAGCATGTGCCGCTCATGGAGTTGAGCCCTGACGAAGCGGTGCTCAACAACATCAAAGGCACCTACCTGGTGGCCGACGCAGCGGCACGCTACGGCGCGGAGCGGTTCGTCAACATCTCGACCGACAAGGCGGTGGAGCCGGTCAACGTCATGGGGGCGACCAAGCGCGGGGGGGAGCTCATACTGCGCGCCATGGCCGAGCGTCATCCGAGCACATTATTCGCCTCAGTGAGATTCGGCAACGTCCTCGGCAGCCAGGGCAGCGTGATCCCCATCTTCAAGAGCCAGATAGAGACGGGCGGCCCCGTCACCATCACCCACCCCGGGATGACCCGCTACTTCATGCTGATCGAGGAAGCGGTGCAACTCGTGCTCCAGGCGGCGATCATGCTTGACGAGAAGAGCCCCGACCAGGAGAGAAGCCTCAACACCTTCATCCTCGAAATGGGTAATCCAGTCTCCATCGTCGACCTGGCGCAGCGGATGATCGATTTCTACTGGAATGACGAGGCCCGCTCGCTGGGCGTGGAGTTCTCCGGGCTCAGACCGGGAGAGAAACTCGACGAGCGATTGACCTACCCGTTCGAGGAAGCACTCCCCACGAGCCATCCTCTCATCAAGAGAGTCTGTGCCAAGGCCGGGTCGCCCATCGGCAACGGAGACGGCTACTTGTTCGAACAAGCACTCAACGAACTGGTAGCGCTAGCGGAGGCGCACGGCGAGCGCCGCGCCATCATCGGCGCGCTCATGACATGCGTACCCGACTATGCCCCCCTGGAGGGATCTCCAGCTCAGAAACCGGTCGCCTTGGTTTAGCGCGTGAGTAAATTTGATACACTAGGATGCTACTTGACTGTTACTCAGGAGTAATGGCCCACTAGGGCTCGAGCGGATTGACAAAGGAGGGGCGGTAGGAAGGATGATCAGAAAAGCGACATTAGTAATACTCGGTGCTGTACTGTTGACTCTACTGGTAGCTGGCGTCGCCCAGGCGACGCATATGCCGCAGGACATCTACGACGATTTCCTCGCCGACGGTACCCTGAGCGTTCACTACACCGACGCCGAACTGCACGCGTACCTGAACGACGCGCAGATCCACGAGTACGGCGACAAGACCGTCACCGACCGCTTGGACAGGGTGGCGCTGGACCTGGTGAGCAGGAGTACCTTCCCCTTCACCGGTTTCCAACTGGCGATGTTCGGCATCGTCGCGGTGGCGTTGATAGGCGGCGGCATAGCGCTTCGGCGGTTCTCCAGGCCGAAGAAACCGACAGGTCCGACAGAATAGCCCTGGTCCCTCGCTTGCGGGGTAGGTGATCAAGCTTGTCGTCCGAGGACGACGCTCCTGCCGAGCATGCGAGCCGCCTCCGACAGGCAGGCATGTGGGCGGCGCCTGTCGCCGTACTCTTCGCGGTCTGGGTCTGGTTGGTCTTTTCGTCCGGCGGCTTCCTGCCCCGGCAGTGGCTGCTGCCCAGCCTCTTCCTCGGCCTGCTCGGGCTGATCCTGTCGTTGTTAGCCGCCTACCCACGGCGGCCGCGGCAGTTGTCGAGTGTACTGCTAGGCCTTTTCGCCTGCTTCAGCTTGTGGGTCGCTTTCTCCGGCCTCTGGGCCGACTCCGGCTCGAGGGCTTGGACTGAGAGCGGCCGAACCTTCACGTACTTGGCGGTCTTCGGCCTGGCGGCGGTCTATCTGACCGACGCCGGCGCACGGAGGATCTTTCGATACCTGGTTATCGGATCCGGGCTCTTCCTCCTGCTCGCCTGCATATGGAAGCTGTGGTCGAGCCAGGACCTAGCACCGCTGTTCTCCGGCAACCGGTTCTCGTACCCCACGACCTACCCAAACAACACGGCCGCGCTCTTTCTGATCGTCTTCTGGCCGCTCGTCTGGTTGGCGGCCGGACCCGAGGAGAGGGCCCCGGTGCGGGGAGTGGCACTGGGGGTGGCCACAGGCCTGCTGGGCCTCGCCATCATGACCCAGTCACGCGGCGCGCTCTGGAGCCTGGGCATCAGTGCTGTGGTCATGTTCGTGCTTTCGCCCGCCCGGCTGCGCACCCTGCTCTATTTGGTGGTCCCCGGCCTCCTCATGGTATATGAATTCCCTAATCTCAACACCTACTGGCAGAAGGGCATCCAAGGGGTCGACGGCGCCTTCGGTGCCAGGACTCTGCTGGTGGCTTCGCTCACGGCTGGGTTCGTCGGGATGATCCTTGCCCTGCTCGAACGGTGGGTGAGCGTGAGCCGGAGGATGAAGGCGATCTTCGGCAGCGTCCTTCTCGCGGGTCTCATCGCGGCTGTTGTCTACGGATCGGTGGTGGTCACGGCCGATCAAGGGGGACCGTTCAAGTGGCTTTCCCACAACTGGACGCAGTTCACCAACCCAGCACCTGAGACGGCGTCGGGAACAGGTGCATCGGCTGGACCGAGCTCTCGTTTCACGGTCGTCGATTCCAACGGTCGCATCGACATTTGGCGCGTAGCCTGGGCGGAGTTCAAAGCCGAGCCGCTCAAGGGCGTCGGCGCCGGCAATTTCGTGTTCAAGTACGATCTCCTCCGCTCGTCGGAGATCTCCAAGCCGGAGCATCCCCACTCCCTATTCCTGCAGGTGCTGGCCGAGACCGGGATCGTCGGCGGCGTTCTCTTTGTGGGGAGCCTGCTCTTTGGGCTTGCTGCGCTTGTCTGGCCGCGATGTACCGCCGGATGGAGAAAGGCTCGGCAGACGTGGCTGAGACCGGCCAAGCCCGTCAACGACCGTCTCTGCAATCCGCGCTGGGGAGCCGACCCACGAGCCTACGGTTGGGAGATGGCGCTACTGGCGGCGCTCGCCTACTGGCTGGTGCACGGCAACATCGAGTGGCTCTGGCAGATGGTCGGCGTGAGCTTGCCCGCGTTCTTGCTGTTGGCAGCCGCCGTGGCCCAGGTGGATGCGCGGGCCGAGCTCGTCTGGCCAAGGCTGTCCCGGCGGTTGAGAATAGCTGTGCCCGAGCGAGTGACCAGGTGGCAGGTGCAGCCGCCTGGTCTGCTCTCGCCTGTGTTCCGGCTCTTGCTCACCATCCTTTCCCTACTAGTCATGATCACCGCGGGCACTCCCTATCTGGTCCTCAGGTACGAGGAGTCGGCATTGGCCTTGGCGCGCACCGACCCAGTTCGCGCGGTCGCGCGGGCGGGTTCCGCTCACTGGCTGCGACCTTCCGATCCGAGCCCCTACCTTACCCAGGCGACCATCTACGACAACTCCGCCAGGGAGGCACTCCAGTCGAACGCGACCGATAGCGCCGGCGCCGTCCTCGACAACCTGGCGCTCGAGATCCAAGCTTGCGACAGGGCGGCTGCGGTGGACCCGGCCGACTGGTCGCTTCGCTACCAGGCCGGAGTCGCCACTCTCAATTTCTTGCTGGCGAGCGAGTACACGGCCGGCCGCGGGCCCACCGTGAACATAGCCTCGAGCATTCCCCGAATCCCAGGGCTGGCCGACTGGTCGGGGCTCGCGGTGACCGGCGTAACACCGCCGGGACCGGGGATGAGCACGGGGTCGCTGGCGCAAGACGAGTCGACGCGGACGATCGCCACGTACTATCGTGCACTTGCTCCCGAGGCGCTCGTCTCTGCCGCTCTCGACCGATTGCTGCAAGCCAAGAGCCGCAACCCGCTCGCCACCCAAACAGGGGAAGCGGCGGCGCTCGTCGAACGAGTAGTGACTCAGTAGCTGCAGACAAGCCCGGTAGCCGAATGTGAGGCCGACCACTTCATGACGAACGAACGAGTGAACATGTCCGCCCCAGACATCACCGAGGGGGACATAGCCGCCGTAGTGGAGGTCCTGCGCTCGGGTCGTCTGTCTCTCGGACCCATGCAAGAGCGACTTGAACGCTCCGTCGCCGACTATTGCGAGGTGAAGCACGCCGTCGCCGTCAGCTCGGGCACGGCCGCCCTTCACCTGATGGTGCGGGCCCTCGGGATCGGCCCGGGAGACGAAGTGCTGGTGCCCTCGTTCACTTTCGCCGCGAGTGTGAACTGCATCCTCTATGAGCGGGCAGTGCCTGTGTTCGTCGACATCGAGCCTGACACCTACAACCTCGATCCTGTCGACCTCGAACGCAAGATCACCCCGCGTTCAAGGGCGGTCGTCGCCGTGGACTGTTTCGGGCATCCCGCCGATTGGGAGGCCCTCGAATCGCTCGCCCACAAGTACGACCTCCGAGTGATCGACGATTCCTGTGAAGCTTTGGGAGCCCGCTACCGGGACCGTCCGCTCGGCTCCTTCGGCAACGCCGCGGCCTTCGCCTTCTATGCCAACAAGCAGATCACCACGGGTGAGGGCGGCATCATCGTCACCAACGACGCGAAGATTGCCGAGCTCTGCCGCAGCTGGAGAAACCAGGGCCGGGGGAGCATGGGGACCTGGCTCGAACACGAATGGTTGGGCTACAACTACCGGTTGGACGAGATGAGCGCCGCCTTGGGGGCGTCTCAGATGGAGCGATTGGACACCATTCTCGCGAAGCGGGCGGCAGTGGCCCAGATGTACAACGACCGGCTGAAGGACCTTCCCTGGGTGCGCGTTCCCTTCGCGCGCCCCGACGTTCGGGTGAGCTGGTTCGTCTACGTGGTCACTCTCGAGCATGGCATCGACAGAACCCGGGTCGTGACCCGGCTCGCCGAAGAGGGCGTCCCTGCGCGCTCATACTTCCCGCCGGTTCACGAGCAGCCCTACCTGCGCCAGATCGCCCAAGCCGCGACCGGCGGGCTGGGAGTTCTCAAACCCGAGGGGCTTCCCGTGACACTGGACGTGGCCGGCCGAACCCTCGCTCTTCCCTTCCACAGCAACCTCACGACGGCCGAGGTGGATCTCGTGGTGGACGCGCTGACAAAGGCCTCGGGCTTCTCCCGGTGAAGGGCGCCCGGGATCCCATGAAGGTGTACTACCTGCAACCCGGGGACCGAAGGTGGGACGACCTGCTCGCGCAGACCGATCATGATCTCTACCACCTTCCCGAGTATGTCGAGATAGCGGCCGAGCACGAGGGCGGGCGGCCCGTCGCTGCGGTCGTCACCGACGGCCGTAGCAGTCTCATGCTGCCTCTAGTCCTGCGTCCACTCGCGGTGGCAGGCCGCAGCGTCACAGAAGATCTCGACGCGGTCTCCCCTTATGGCTACCCCCACCCTCTCTTCGTGTCTCCGCACGGCTCGCTCGAACCGGCGTTCGTTCCCGGGGCTTTCGCCAGGCTGACCAGCTCGTTCCGCGAACAGCGCATCATTACCGCCTTCGTCAGGCTCCATCCCCTTCTGCCTTTCCCCGTGCAAGAGGCGATGGCCATCGGCCCCATAGTGAATCACGGTCAGACGGTGGCCATCGATCTC
>Ga0182021_10008720_pt1 | contig 12007 bp, 12 predicted proteins | sample 612E3MmetaG_FD_120493 | JGI IMG/M metagenome (GOLD analysis project Ga0182021, IMG submission 120493) | Permafrost microbial communities from Stordalen Mire, Sweden - 612E3M metaG (Illumina Assembly) | ecosystem: Environmental > Terrestrial > Soil > Wetlands > Permafrost | place: Sweden...
CGACGAAATTCTGTGGCAGCGCAGCTTCGCCCCGGCGTTCTCGGTGGACCCCGAAGGCGACCTGGTGCTCGACCTGCGCAAGGTCGGCGAGCTGAGGTAGGCGCGCCCCGAAACGGCCGAGCCCACCGCTCCCTCACGGTCGCGGCTCTGAACACCATCGGAGCCGCGACCGTGAGGGAGCGGTCGGCCGCGCTCCTACCGGCTGGCCGGCGGGATGACGCCGTTCATGCGGGCATACACCACCATCTGGCCGTAGTGATTGGAGCTGTGCCAGGCGACTATCGAGACCAAGGAGCCTTTGGCTACCTGGCCGTCGCCCCACGGCGATTTCATCGGTTCGGTCTGGTTCGCCGCCGTCAGGCTCAGCGCCGCTTTGTGCGCGTACACGAAGGCGCCCTTCAGGAACTGCACGATCTGCTCCTTGCTCTGCACCGAAGCCGGACCGTTCTCGGTGCTGCCGACATCCACGGGAGGCTTCTCGCCCAGCGCGCCGGAGGCTGCCATGTAGATAGCCCTGGCCGCGTGCTTGGCCTGTTCGGCGAACGTCCGCACGCCCTTGAACTCGCCCGCGGTGGGCGCGAAGGAGAACTTGGCGGCGGGCATGGCTTCCACCAGGGGAACCAGATCGCGTTCGACGGCGGAGATGGATCCGTCGTACAGCTTGGCGACGGTGGGCGCGTCGGCCGCGCGGGCGGCCATAGCCACGAGTATCGCGGTCCCAAGGAAGAGGGCGGTTCTGTGATGTTTCATCGCGGGCAGTATATCAAAGACGGGCGCGCCCCGCGTGATACAATTCCGTTTGTAGGAGTGCCCGCACAAGGAGAGACGTTCCGGTGGATTCGTTTCTGCAAAACCAGTTCGAGAAGAACGCGATCACTACTTCCGTGGACCACGTGTTCAACTGGGCGCGCCAATCCTCGCTGTGGCCGCTGACTTTCGGGTTGGCCTGCTGCGCCATCGAGATGATCGCCTCCAGTACCTCGCGCTTCGACATCGCGCGTTTCGGCGCCGAGGTGTTTCGCCCCAGCCCGCGGCAGAGCGACCTCATGATCGTCGCCGGCACGGTCACGCTGAAAATGGCGCCGGTGCTGAAGCGCATCTGGGACCAGATGCCCGATCCGAAATGGTGCATCTCGATGGGCGCGTGCTCGAGCGTCGGCGGTCCGTTCAATACCTATTCGGTGCTGCAGGGCGTGGACAAGATCGTCCCCGTGGACGTGTACTGCACGGGTTGCCCGCCGCGGCCGGAGAACCTGTTCTACGCGCTGATGAAACTCCAGGACAAGATCGACGGCATGACCACGCTGGTGAAGCGGCCCACCGAAGTCCGGCTGGACGAATCCATGCTCGAGGAATTCAAGAAGCAGGTTCGGATCGCGCAGATCCAGAACCCCGCGTAACCGGCGTGTTCTACCGCGACCCCCGCCACATCTACCGCGCCGCCGCTCTCGACGCGCTCGACTGGCTGGTGCACGGCTTCGGCACGCGCCTGGTGGATGTTCCCGCCATGTTCCCCAACCTGGCCACGCTCCAGCAGATTCATTCCGCCGCGGCGGTAGCGGCGTGCGGCCGCGCGGGCAACCTGGGCCAGGGCGACGCGCTGACCGAGCGGACGCCGGGCGCGGTGGTGGCCGTGCGGACCGCCGACTGCATTCCTATCCTGCTGGCCGACGCGCGCAACCGCGCCGTGGCGGCGGTGCACGCGGGATGGCGCGGGACCGTGGCGGAGATTGCCGCACGCGCGGTGGAGGCGATGGCCCGCGAGTTCGGCACGCGCCCCGAGGACCTGCACGCGGCCATCGGCCCCGGGATTGGGAAGTGCTGTTACGAGGTAGGCCCGGAAGTCGCCGCGCACTTCGGCTTCGCGGGCCGTGCGCACATCGACCTGGCCGAAGCCAACCGCCGCCAACTGGAGGCGTGCGGGGTCCCGGCGGCGCACGTTTACGTGGCGGGCCTGTGTACGCGGTGCCTGGCGGAGGACTTCCACTCCTTCCGCCGCGACCGGGAAAACGCCGGACGGAATTACTCGTTCGTGGGCGTGGCGGCGGACTCCATGGCCGGGATCGGGTGACTGCGGGCCGCGATGTGCGCAGAACGCGCTCCCGCGTCTCAACGCCGCGGTACGGTCCGGAATCGTTGAACGCAGGGCTGCCCAGCGAGCGCGGACCCTTGCCGAGGCTACGTGCTTCACGGTTCTGCGGGATAATATGGCCGTAGCGGCCGGTGGCCTGCCTCTATGGCGTCGCCCAAGACTCCAGCGGCTGGACCGAGGACTACTGGGACAAATTCTATGAACGCGAAGACAACGCCCGGTACTTCTTCACCGAGCCGTCCTCGCCCGACCAGGTACGAATGTTCATTGATTCAGGCAAAGGTAGCCACCGAATCTTCTTGCTGAGCGAGGAAGCCGAGGAGTCGTTTTTCGAACACTGATTTCCCGCGCTGCGGCGCGATCTGGCCTGCCGCTCAATGGGCGGGGCTGAAGGGCAGGAAGAATGGCGAGTTGCTGCCGGCACCCGGGGCTGCGGGGTACGACGCCCTTAATAGCCGCGGCCGCACCTGGCGGTCTGGCGCGCGAACCGGGCACGCGAGACCGGGCCTTGGCGCTAGCCGCAATTTCTCAGCGCGGGCGCGAGCTTGTGGCGCACGCACTCGTGCGTGCCGCATCCCGACTCGTCGGGATGCCCGGCGTTTCCCAGTCCCAGCGTGCGGTCCGGGCAGACAGTCTGCCTCTCCGGAGGCGTCGCCATGAGTGGCGACGCGGCACGCACGAGTGCGTGCGCCACGGCTCAGGGCTCCGGTTTGCGTGAGACATGCCGGCTAGTAAACCTTCACAAGATCCACGCGGCGGTTCTTCTGGCGGCCGTCTGCGTCTTTGTTATCCGCCACCGGGCGGGCATCGCCGAAACCGGCCGGCACCAGGCGCGCCCCATCCACGCCATGACCCGTCAGCCACGCGATCACCGACTGCGCGCGCTCTCGCGACAGCGTAAGGTTGCTCGCCTGGGTGCCAACGTTGTCCGTGTGGCCCGCCACCACCATGGCCCAGGCCGGGTTCGCCTGGAGCAGTTTGATCAACTCCTTCAGCGCCGGTTCCGAGTCGGGGCGGATGGTGGATTTGCCGGTGTCGAAGTTGATTCCGTACACGCTCACTCGCCCGGACTGGTTGATCTGCGCAGCCCACCCGTCGGCGTTGGCGGTCATCACCTGCTCCATGGCCTTCTGCTTGACCGTGGTCAACTCGTAGCCGTCCGAAACCACGTAGAGTTTCACCCACTGGCTGCCTTTTTGAGCCGTCATCCAGAACCGCGCGCCGCCCATATAGACGTCGGTGTACAGGATATTGAAGCCCGCATTCTTCAACGCCCCTTCGGTGTTTCTACCCAGTTCCAGCGGCGACTTGTTGGCCGGACAACTGTACTCCGTGTACTCGAACGCCCCCTCCACCTGGTGGCCTCTTTCGTTCTTGGTCCGCGGCATATCGGCCGCGCTGAAGTCCTTGCTCTCGCATCGATTGATGACGCACCCGGGCATGCGGGAGACCACCTTGCTCTCGACGCACCCCTTCCTGTCGGCCTGGGCAGGCGCTTGCGCCCACACGGTGCACGAGGACACCGCGAGGCATAGAAGTATGGATTTCATTTCAGGCACGTACCAGGATACACCTCTCGGAGCGCGGAACGTCACGAATCTTAAGTAGAGTGTTCAGGTGGCAGGCGGGGGGTTGCGGGGGTCTAGTCGCCGCACCGTGCAGCGCCTGCGCTGGCGTAGACGCCCACAACGCCGGGCAAGTTTACAAGTGGGCGGCCATCCGGGCGTTGGCGGGCGGCATCAGAAGAAGGTATCGCATGTTGTGATGCGCTCTTTGACAGAGTGCCGCTTGCGGCCGGGAAGCGAATCGCTACCTTAGGAGGGTTATTATGCGGATGCTAATGCACGTTCAGTTTCCACCTGAGCAGTTCAACGCCGCCGTTCGAGACGGAAGCGTCGGGCCGAAGATCCGGAAAATTCTCGAGGCCATCCAGCCGGAAGCCGCCTATTTTTCCGAGCACCACGGCCACCGCGGGGGAACCTTCGTGGTCAACGTCAACAGTCCGTCGGATGTCCCGGCGTTCGCCGAACCGTGGTTTCTTACGTTCAACGCCGAAGTGGAGTTTCGGATTGCCATGACTCCCGAAGATCTCTCTCGCGCGAGCCTGGACGCGTTGGGAAAGAAGTGGGCTTAGGGACCACGCAACAATGACTTCACATTTGGCTACTTGGCCCCGTGGCGCGGGCACTCGTGCCTGCCGCGTCCCGACTCATCGGGACGCCTGCCGGACATGCACTAAAGCGCGTCCCGATGAGTCGGGACGCGGCAGACTTAAAGTCCGCGCCACGTCGGCGCTGTGAGTTTATTCTTGCGTCGTTCCTTAGGGCCGATCACGGAATAACCGTTCCACTCGCCGTCCTTCGTTTGGAAAACTGGCCGGATCCGGGCGATACGCCCGCCCTAATACCCGATCAGCCGTTCCATCTCCGCCGCCAGCGTTTCCGTCTGCGGCAGAATCGCGGTTTCCAGTTGCGGATGATAGCCCACCCAGGTATCCAGCGCCCCCACTCTGCGCACCGGGGCGTCCAGGCTGCTGAATAGCTCGTCGCCGATGCGCGCGGCGATCTCGGCGCCGAAACCCCACGCCAGCGTGTCCTCGTGCGCCACCATCGCGCGGCCGGTCTTTTCGACGGACGCGCGGATCGCTTCCCAGTCGTAGGGCGCCAGCGACCGCAGGTCGATCACTTCGATGCTCGCCCGCGGGTTGCGCTTCTCCACGCCCGCGGCGGCCACCAGCGCCTTCTGCACCAGCGCGCCGTAGGTGATCACGGTCAGGCGCTGGCCGGGCTTGACGACTCTTGCGCGGCCGAAGGGAATCGTGAAGTCCGGCCCGGGATCGGGCGAGCGGTTGTAGGCCTCGCGGTACAGCTTCTTGTGCTCCAGGAACAGCACCGGGTCGTCGGCGCGCAGCGCGGTGCGCAGCAGCCCGCAGGCGTCCAGCGCGGTCGCTGGCATCGCAATCCGCAGCCCGGGGATGTGGGTGAAGATCGATTCGCCGCACTGGCTGTGATAAATCGCCCCGCCGTTCAGGTAGCCGCCGATGGGCACGCGCAGCACCACGGGGCACTGGAACGCGCCGTTCGACCGCCAGCGGAGCGTGGCCATCTCGTTGCGGATCTGCATCATGGCCGGCCAGATGTAGTCGAAGAACTGGATCTCGGCGACCGGCTTGAGGCCGCGCGTGGCCATGCCGATGGCGCGGCCCACCAGCGTGCCCTCGGCGATGGGCGTGTTGAAGCAGCGCCGCGAGCCGAACTCGATTTGCAGCCCGTGGGTCGCCTTGAACACGCCGCCCTTGCCCTTGACCTCGCCCAGGTTGCGCTCGCGGCTGGAATCGGCCACGTCCTCGCCAAAAACCAGGACGCCGGGATTGCGCCGCATCTCCTCGGCGAGCGTCAGGTTGATCAGGTCCACCATGGTCTTCGGCGCGCCCTGGAATTGCGGCTCACGGGCGAACCGCTCCGAGGTTGGGTCCACGGTCTCGGAGTAAAGCTGGCGCAGCGCCGAACCCACAGCGGGCGGCTCGTCGCGCAGCGCCCGCTCGGCGGCGTCGTGGATTTCGATATCGACGGCGTGGGCGATGCCGTGCAGCGTCTCGCTGTCGAGCAGGCCCTCCTCGATCAGGAATTTGGGGAACGTCACCAGCGGGTCGCGCCCGGCCTCGGCGGCGCGTTCGGCCGCGGTCTTGTAGAGCCGCTCATCGTCGGAGAGCGAGTGCGAGTAGGGGCGGATCACGTGGGCGTGCAGCAGCGCCGGTCCCTGGCGCCGCCGGCAGTATTCTACGGCGGCTTTCACCGCGCGGTAGGAGGCCAGGAAATCCGTGCCGTCGAACTCCTGGCGGTGCAGATCCGGAAAACCGGCGGCCAGTTGGGACACGCTGCCGCCGGCCGTCTGGTACTCCACGGGCACGGAGATGGCGTAGCCGTTGTCTTCCACCAGGAACACCAGCGGCAGCCGCGCGAGGCAGGCGGCGTTGAGCGTTTCCCAGAATTCGCCCTCGCTGGTGGCGCCATCGCCGGAAGCCACCAGGGTCACTTCGTCCGTTTCGGGATCGCGGTACAGGGACGCTTCGGCGCATCCCGCGGCCTGCGAGAACTGCGTGCCGGTGGCCGAGGATCCGCTCACGATGTGGTGCCGCGCATGGCCCCAGTGCGACGGCATCTGGCGTCCGCCGGAAGCGGGGTCGGCCTCCGCGCCAGCCGCCTGTTGCAACATCTCGTAGGGGGTCACGCCCAGCGCCAGGCACAGCGCGCGGTCGCGGTAGTAGGGGTAGAACCAGTCGCGGCCGGGGCGCAGCGCCATGCCGGCCGCCACCTGCACGGCCTCGTGGCCCGCCCCGCTGATCTGGAAGAAAATCCGGCTCTGGCGTTTGAGGGCGATTTCGCGGTCGTCCAGCCGCCGCGCCAGCAGCATCAGGCGAAAGGCGCGGATCAGGTCCTCCGGCTGCAAGTCCTCGCTTCGCCCCGCGAACGCGGCGCGCTGGCTGGTGGTTGGCGAACTCACCGGTCGGAATCCCCCCTCTCAAACAGTGTACTGGATTGGCGGGTTGGCCCTAATCCGTCCGTAAGCCCGCAGCCAGCAGGTCCGCTCCAGGCCCAGGGGGCACCCCGTCGCGGCTCTGATCGAGCCGAATCGGAGCCGCGACGGGGTGCCCCCTGGGTCTGGAGCGGTTGCACCAGCCCGGTGCGGGCCTACGGATGGCGCACGCATTGCTGGCCGGGCGGTCCGTTGTGGGTCAGAGCGCTTGCGGACGGATTGGCGGGCTGGCGCCGGCACGCTAACCGCGCCATAATCTACCCATGCGCAAATGGTCCGGATTGGCCGCGCTGGCGGCCGCAATGGTTCTTTCCCAGGCGGCCCGCGCCGCGGACAATCGGTTGACCCGCGAGGAGCAGTCCGCCGGCTGGAAGCTGCTCTTCGATGGCCGCACCTACGCCGGCTGGCGCGACCCCACCAGGCTGCATCCGCCGGGGGATTCCTTCGTCATCGAGGATGGCTGCCTCAAGGCCGTCGCCCACCCCCGGATCGTCGAGGACCTCTTCACCCGCGATGCGTTCCGCGACTTCGACCTGGCGTTCGACTGGAAGATCTCGCCGGCGGGCAACAGCGGCGTGAAGTACCTGATTCAGGATCGCGTCTTCATTCCCGAAGGCAGGGCCCCCGATAGCCGGGTGAGGTTCGAGGACCGCGTGAAGGCGGCGTTGCTGGCCCCGCGCGTGGCCCGTCCCGATAAGGGACAGGACTATGTGATCGGCTTCGAGTACCAACTCACCGACGACGCCACCAACCCCGATGCGCGCTCCAACGGTCCCAAACACCGGACCGCGGCGCTCTACGACGTGGCGGCGCCTTCGAAGGACGCCACCCGGCCGGTGGGCACGTTCAACCATTCGGTGATCGTGGTGAAGGGCGGCCGCGTGAAGCACTACCTGAACGGCGAGGTGGTGGTGGAGACCTCTCTGAAATCGCCGGACGTGGCCGCGAGCATGCAGCAGCGGTGGGGAACGGATTCCCCGGTCTACGGGCTGTTGGTGAATCAGCCGCGCGAGCGCTGCCCCATCTCGCTGCAGAACCACGGCGACGAGGCGTGGTTCAAGAACCTCAAGATTCGGATTTTGAAATAGCCCGCTCCGTCCACGGCGGCAGCAACTTCACCAGCACCACGAAAATAACCAGCGGCAGGATCATCAGCGCGATGGCCGTCAACAACCCTTCGCGCGCGGCGAACTCCACTTTGTAACTGGTGTAACCCAGGAAGCTCTTGCTGAAAAGCTGCCCGCCGATCACCACGTTCCAGCGCATGGCGAAGATACCCACCATGGTGAGGCTGCACGCCGTCACGTACATGGCGCGGCGCCGGGCCTCCGTGAACCTCCATAACTGGGTGGCGGCCAGCAGCGCCAGCGGCAGCAGCGTGCCCAAAAGGATTTGCAGAATCACCTGCGAAAACATCAGGCGCGTGTGCACCATGAAATCCAGGCTGCGGAAGCTTTCGTCGGCTTCATAAGTGCGGTGTATCAGGTCGAGCATTTCCAGCGTGAAGTCGATGACGAACGTGTAGAACAGGTACTTGGCGATGGTATCCACGCACGGCATGTCGATGGGCGTCTTCCTGAGCTTCATGGACGCCACGTACAGCAGCAGCACGGCGGCGATCCCCGATACCATCGCCGAGAAGAGGAACACGATGGGCATCAGCGGCGTGCTCCACCACGGGTTGGCCTTGACGGAACCGAAGATGAAGCCCACGTAGCCGTGCAGCAGGAAGGCCGATGGAATGCCGATGACGGTGACCACGTAACCCACCTTGTCGTCGATGATACGCGCCGCCGGGCTGACGTTTTCCGAGCCCAGGGTCAGCGCCTTATAGACCATGCGGGCGAAGCCCCTGGATGTCTGCGCCAGGCGGACGATATCGGCGCGGTATTCCAGCCAGATCTCCACCAGCAGAACCACCATCAGGTACCACAGGTACACGAATCCGAACATGGCCATGGCCGAGGAGGTGTGCGGCGTGAGGTACATCTCCAGCGACCGCTCGGGATGGCCCAGGTGAAGCTGCAACGGCAGCGGGGCCACCAGCAGAAACGCCAGCGCGGTGAGCAGCGCCAGCCGGTACGTGGGCCGCACGGCTTCCACCTTGAAGACCCGCTCGAGCGATGCCAGAATGAAGGCGCCGGCCACCAGGCCCGTAATGTATGGGTAGAGGACGATGAGCAGGCTCCATTGCAGCTCCACCTCGTTGGGGTACATGAATCCGTCTACGCCAGGTATCGTCATGGTGGCTACCTCACCGACCCATCCAGGTTCTTGTAATAGACCTTGGCCCGCGTGGCCATGTAGGGCTTCAGCACTTCCACCTTGTTCTTGCGCAGAAACTCGTGAACCGGGTCCTTGGGATTCTTGAAGTCGACTAACTGGCGCGCCCCGGTGGGGCAGTTCTCGCAGCAGGCCGTGGTCAGCCCCCGGGTGATGCGGTGATAACACAGCGTGCACTTATCCACCGTGTTGGTTCCGGGGTGCAGGTAGCGGCAACCGTAAGGGCACGCCTGCACGCAATAGCGGCATCCCAGGCAGTATTCCTTGTCCACCAGGACCACGCCATCGGGGCTGACGAAGGTGGCGCCCACCGGGCACACCTGCACGCACGGCGAATCGGCGCAGTGGTTGCACAGCTTGGGGACGAAGAACGCCTTCAAATCGCCGCGCGTCAGGGGAGGGAAGCCGTCCATCGCGCCATCGGGCGAGTCCACCGTGGGCTGCTTGCCTTCCTCCACCTGGTAGCGCTCCACCCAGGTGCGGTAGTAACCCTTGGGGACGCCGTTCTCCCGCGAGCACCCGCGCACGCAGTTGCCGCAGCCGATGCACTTATCGATGTCGATAATCATGCCCCACCAGTGGTCCGCCATTTTGTAGGCGTCGCTGGGGGCCTCGGCGCCTACGATCTGTTCGAGCGTGGCGCCCGCCGACGCCAGTACGAGTAACTTGCCGCCTATTTGAAATAAGTCACGCCGGGTGATGTCCATGTTACTCTCCTCCTCACGGGTGCGGGTTGTGCGGCTGGTGGCAATCGGTACACTTCATGCCGCCGTAGTGTTGGGCGGTGGCCACCTGCGGGAACCAGGCGGGTTTGGCCGCGTCCTTCTCATGGCAGCGGTGGCACAGATCGGCCACGTCGGGCAGTTTGGGCTTGATGGACGGGTCGCTGGCGTGCGCCGCCAAAGGCCCGTGACAGGCTTCGCAGGCGACGTGAGCGTGCTTGCCTGCCTGGCGGGCGGTGGCCTGAGGGTCATGGCACATGACGCACTGTTCCTGCCCGGCGTAGGCCAGAGGGTGCTGGCGGACCAGGCCCAGCGCCGCCGGCCGGTAGTGGCCGTACTGCCCGAAGGCTTTGGGCACCACCGCCGCGCGGATCAACAGAAAAACGCCCACCCCCGCCAGCAGCACCAGTGCCGGGCGGATCAAATGTCCCGAGTCCTCGAACCAGCGGCGCAAAGCCACCTCCTATTCCGTTTACAATCCTGGCAGGAATTCAGCCCCGTGAACAGGCAATATTGGGTCCAAAGGACCTGGGTTTCCAAAACCCTCCCAAACCACTGGGAATGTTGAAAGTATCTACGAGTGTTTCGGTTCTTAGGCAGCCACGGAGTGAAAAAGTGGGGGAAATAACGCAGTTGGGGCCTCAGTGCCGCCGTGCAATCAACCACATCAGCCCTAGAATGACCACCGGAATCAGCACCATGCCAAGGTTGAACAGAACCCGTTTCAGCCAGGGCGAGCGGCGCCGCTTCCAGTCGCGCAACTCCGCGCGATCAGTGGCGGCCACCTGGTCCAGGTGCTCCAGGTCCCACGCAAATTCGTTGGCCGTCGAATAGCGGTTCTGCGGCTCGCGCTCCATGGCGCGATAGATCGCTTCCTGAAGCTGCGGCGAAACTTCCGGGTTCAGTTCGCGCGGCGGGATCGGGTTGTTCACCAGCCGGTCGTTCATCACGGTGAACGGATTGGGCCCCGAAAAGGGCGTGGCGCCCGTCACCAGTTCGTACAGCATCACTCCCAGCGAGTAGATGTCGCTGCGTCCGTCGCCGCGCTTGCCCTTGACCTGTTCCGGCGAGATGTAGTCGGGGGTGCCGGCGATCTGCGACAACTTGCCGAAGGTGAGCCGGCGCGCTCCGGCCTTTCCGGCAATCCCGAAATCGATCAGTTTAATGCGGTCCTCGCTGTCGATCATGATGTTCTCGGGCTTCAGATCGCGGTGCACCACCCCGTTGCGGTGAATGTAGTCCAGCGCGTCGCAGATGGCTATGGCGATGGCGCACGCGCGCTCGATGGGAAGCTTGCGGTTTTCCGCCAGCACTTTGCGCAGCAGGCGCCCCTCCACCCACTCCATCACCATGTAAACCTGGCCGGGTTCGCCGTGGTCCAGCACCTTCATGACGCCCGGATGGTCCAGCTTCTCGCCGATTTCGATCTCGCGGGTGAAGCGGTCGAACAGCACCGGGTCCGCTTCCATGTCCGGGTGAGGGATCTTGACAGCCACCTGGCGGCCGGCACGCATGTCGGTGGCCCGGTAGATGGTAGCCATGCCACTGCGCGCCACCAGTTCCTCGATGCGGTAGTGGCCGAGTTGGTCGCCGGGGTGCATGGATCACACTGGAGCGGAAAGCGTCACGCGGGAGATCGCGGCGTCCAGCCGAACGCCTATGTTATCACCGGCGTCCCCGCGGGCGGTGTCTGCCGCTACTCTTCGCCTCGCGATTTGGCGACGCAGAACAGGTCCATCGATACGCCGGCCAGAATCAGGCCGATCGCAATCATCGGAAGGTTCCCGCCAACCGCCAGCGCGGCCGCCATCGTGCCGAAGCCGAACAGCACCGCGGCCAGCGCCAGTCCCGCGATAACTTCAGTTTCCAGATGGGGCTCCTCTCCCCGGCGCCGGGTGAATACGGTTGCGCCGGAAGAATGCTCCTCTCAATTTTAGGGGGGGCGGCCCGTGCGGGGCCAATCGAAAGAATTGATGGGCCGAATTGAGCTTTCCGTTCCGGCGAGACAGCGCGAAAACGCTGGGACTGACGACTCCGTCCCAAGGCGCCCGCCGCCCCCAGCGGAAACCCCGGGTTCCACGGCGCCGCGTGGACGGAGCCGTCTGTCCCCCAGTGTTTTCGCCCCCGGCGAGTACACCCGCCTGTCCCCCGCGTGAGAAATGCAGGCTGGGTCTCCGGCCGCGTGGCTTGGTTCCCAGCCCGTGTCGCACGGCGTCCAACAGAGTCCGCGAAAACGCGGGGACTGACGACTCCGTCCCAAGGCGCCCGCCGTCCCCAGCGGAAGCCCCGGGTTCCACGGCGCCGCGTGGACGGAGCCGTCTGTCCCCCAGTGTTTTCGCCCCCGGCGAGTACACCCGCCTGTCCCCCGCGTGAG
>Ga0182021_10008721_pt1 | contig 12006 bp, 11 predicted proteins | sample 612E3MmetaG_FD_120493 | JGI IMG/M metagenome (GOLD analysis project Ga0182021, IMG submission 120493) | Permafrost microbial communities from Stordalen Mire, Sweden - 612E3M metaG (Illumina Assembly) | ecosystem: Environmental > Terrestrial > Soil > Wetlands > Permafrost | place: Sweden...
CGCGAGCGTCCTCGTCGCAGGATTCGTCGATCCACATCAGCGTCCCGGCGATCGCCAGCAGGCCCCACGGCACGTTGACGTAGAAGGCCCAGCGCCACGAAAGGTAGGTCGTCAGCCAGCCGCCGATCAGCGGTCCGAGCGCCGCCATGCCGCCGATGACGGAACCCCAGATGCCGAAGGCGATGGCCCGGTCGCGGCCGCGGAAGTTGGCGTTGAGGATGGACTGGGTCGCCGGCAGGATCGCCGCTCCGCCGAGTCCTTGAAGGAGTCTGGCCCCGATCAGCGTCTCGCCAGACGGGGCGAAGCCTGCCATCACCGACGCCACGAGGAAAACCCCGAGGCCGGCGAGGTACATTTTGCGTCGACCGATCCGGTCGCCCAACCGGCCCATCGTGACCAGGAAGGCGGCGAAGACAAGGGCGTAGATCGTATTGACCCACTCAGTTGTCGTGCCTGAAAGTCCCAGGTCCCGCGCTATGGACGGCACGGCCACGTTCACGATGGTGGCGTCGACGATGATCATGGCCACGCCGACGCTGAGCATCGTGAGTCCCAGCCAGCGACGGCGAGTGCTGGCGGCGGCAGATCGGTTGGAGTCGGTCACGTTCGAGGTCCTTGTCTGAGGCAATGATTACTAGAGTCATTATGGTATATTCGAGCCATGGTTGACAAGAGCCCGGCAACGACCGACCGCGGGTCGGGGGAACGCCTATCGGACGGCGCGCTGGAGACCAGCCGGCTGCTGGTCGAATTCATGCACGCTGCCTATGCCACGCGACGGCTGGATGAAGATGGCGCGGCAGACGAGGCCGGGCGAACCCACGGCGTGGCCACGCCGGCTCTGTCGAGCCACGCTGTTCGAGCGGCGATCCACGTCTACCAGCACGGCGAGCGGACCGTCGGGCAGCTGGCTTCCGGCCTCGGCATCTCGTACGGCTGGGCAAGCCGTGTCGTCGAGGAGATGGAGAAGGCCGGCTACCTCACCCGCGAGCGCGACGACGACGATCGCCGAGTCGTTCGAGTGCGGCTGAACCCGGCGAAGATGGGTGAAATCGAGCGGGCCTACGAGTGGCGGGGCCGGGCGGTCGAAGAGGCTCTCGAACCGCTGAGCGAGTCGGAACGGGAGGCGGTTCGGATCTTCCTGCGACGCGTGACCGACCTGCTGCGCGGGGGCCAACCGGAACAGGGCTGATCCGCCGCCCGGGGCTCGGAGCCGGTACAATCACCGGGTCGGCTGTCGCCACGCCGCGGGAGGCTGGTGGCTCCGACCGCCGTCCCACCGGCGGATGCCTCTTCCGTCGGGCCCGATGCTTTGCGTGGCCCACGGTGGTCGCCCGCGCTTGATATACGTCGAGGAGATGGCCTGTGCCCGCTAAGGATCCTGCCCGTCGCGCTGTCGTCACCGGCCTCGGGGCCGTCACACCAATCGGCAACACCGCCAAGGCGTATTGGGAGAACCTGCTCGCTGGCGTTTCTGGGGTGGGCGCGATCACGCAGTTCGATCCTTCCGGCTTGGACGTCAAGATCGCGGCCGAGGTTCGGGGCTTCGACCCGAACGTCGCCATGGACCGCAAGATGGCCCGCCGCATGAGCCGCTTCATACACCTGGCCATGGCCGCCGCCGCCGAGGCCGTGGACGACGCCGGGATCGACTTCGCCACGTACAGCCAGGAAGAGCGCGATCGCGTCGCCGTCTGCCTCAATACCGGCGGAGGAGGCCTCGAGCAGGTGCTAGAGGGCACTCAGGTCATCGCCGACAAGGGCCCCGGTCAGGTGTCGCCGTTCGCGATCCCGGCTCTCTCCGGGTCGATGGCGGCGTGCCAGATCTCCATGAAGTACCGCATCACGGGCCCGGTCATCACCCAGGTCGCCGCCTGCGCCAGCAGCGTCATCGCCTTCATCGACGGCATGCGCATGATCCGCGACGGCGAGGTGGACGTTGCGCTCGTCGGCGGTTCCGAGGGCTCGCTTCTCCCGATCGCCTTCGCCGCCCTGGGTAATATGGGCGCCCTGTCGCGCCGCAATGACGACCCGACCCACGCCTCCCGACCTTTCGACCGCGACCGCGACGGTTTCGTGTTCGGCGAGGGGGCCGCCGTGATCGTACTCGAGTCGGCCGAGCATGCCATGGCTCGCGGCGCGACCATCGTGTGCGAGGTCGCGGGTGGCGGAATGACCGCCGACGCCTTCCACATCAGCGCCCCCGACCCCACCGGCCGTGGAGCCGCAATGGCGATGACCAAGGCCCTCCGCAGCGCCGGAGTCGCACCGGACGAGGTGGATTACATCGTCGCCCACGGCACCTCCACGCCGCTCAACGACATGACCGAGACGAAGGCCATCAAGGCGGCCTTTGGGGCCCATGCGTACAAGGTCGCGATCAGCTCGCCCAAGTCGATGGTCGGCCACCTGCTCGGCGCCGCCGGCGCTGTGAGCGGTCTCGCCGCGATCGGGTCCATTCGAGACGGCGTCATGCCGCCGACCGCGAACCTGGAGAACCCGGATCCGGAATGCGACCTCGACTACATCCCGAACGTAAAGCGAGTCAAGAAGGTCGACACGGCCATCATCAACGGCTTCGGGTTCGGCGGGCAGAACGCGGTCACAGTCTTCCGCCGCTTCGAGGCTTAGGCGCCGGGCGGCGCGGCGTCGATCGGACGCGTTGCGGCCCTGCTGAGCGGATTGCCGAAACCGGACGCGTGGCCGTGAGGCCACTTCAGACGCGACGTGTACGATTTCGGCATGTTTCGCCCCAGGGCCCTTCCTCGGTGGATCCGTCGCGGCATTGAAGCCGGGGCTCTCGGCGCGGGGCTCTCGGCCGGGACGCTGCTGGCGTTCCAGCTCAGTCGTCCGGCGCCGCGTCTGGTCCTGCCGAACGGCATCGATGGCTCGCTGATCCTTACGCCGGCGGTCGTCGCCCTCGGCGTATTCGTCGTCAGCTACCCAACGTTCCTCGCCGCCACCAGAGGCGACGCGATCCTGGGCGCCGTGGCCGCGTTCCTTATTGCCGCCGACGCTTTCATGCTGGTTTCGCTGGTGGCTCCCGACTACGTGCTCATCCACCCGCTGGGGCACAAATACCCGCTCGAGGTCGTGGCCGCGGCTCTGGCGACGCCGGTGGCCGTTGGCGGGCTGCTGGTCGGTCAGCTGACCGCCCCATTCGGTTTCGGCCGGTCCGCAGGCCTGCGATCGGCGCTCGGGGGCGCGGCGCTGGGGCTGCTCGCCGTGCTGGCCGCCGCCCTCTGGATCTGACGTCTCCGGCGAGCCGGTCGCCCTTCCTTGGGTAGCTCGGTCATGTCGGCGCCGCACCCGATAGGTAAACTCAACAAGGTCGGATCGCTCGTTGGGCGGTGGGGATTGCGGCGCAGGAGGCTTCAAATGACCGGCCAGGCGGGGCTGCCGACGATCGCCGGAGGGCAGATAACCCGGCGTGAAGTGCTGAAGCGGGGCCTCATGGGGGCGGCCGGGCTTACGCTCCTGCCGGTAGTCGTGGCTGCATGCCAGAGCGGGACGCCGACGCCGACGCCATCGTCGGCAACCACGCCCGTCCCGACCCCAATGCCAAACGACTTCCTGGCCCGCAAGCTCAGTGGCTCCCTCGCGGTCGGCACCAATTACCGGGATGCGGCCGACCTCGGCGTGAAGGCCGTCGCCAAAGCGTTCACGGCCGCAACCGGGATCGTGCCCGAGATGTTCGACCTCGATCTGGCCAGCGGCATGGGCTTCGAACCCAACAACTACCTCGCATATGAGCCCAACGACGTCTTCCCGTGGTTCTCCGGCTTCCGGATGCGGTTCTTCGCCGACAGGAAGCTCGTGGCGCCGATCGACGACGTCTGGGCGCTCGTCTCCGACAACTTCGCGGCCGGGTTCGCCCGCTCTGTGACCGGCAACGACGGCAAGGTCTACGGCATCCCGGTCGACTTCTACCCGTGGTGCATGTTCTACCGGCCGAGCGTCTGGGCGGCAAAGGGCTACGCGGTCCCCACAACGTGGACCGAGCTGATCGCCCTGTGCCAGAAGATGCAGAAGGACGGCCTGACCCCGATCGCCTTCTCCGACAAAGATGGCTGGCCGGCCATGGGTACCTTCGACATCCTGAACCTGCGCCTCAACGGCTACGACTTCCACTTGGGCCTGATGACCGGCCAGGAGAAGTGGACCGACCCCAGAGTCACGTCCGTCTTCAAGAAGTGGGCGGAGCTCGTTCCGTTCTACACCCACGGCTATGCCGGTCTGACCTGGCAGCAGGCTTGCGACACCCTGGCCCACAAGACGACCGGGATGTATTTCCTCGGCCTCTTCATTGCCGGCGAAGTCGCCACGGTAGATACGTTCCCCAGCCCGGATATGTCGGTGCAACTGGCGGTCAACCCGACAAGAGTCACCGACCTGGACTTCTTCACGTTCCCGTTCATGGGCAACGAGTTCGACTCCGAGAAGGCGCTCGACGCCCCGGTCGACATATGGATGATGCCGGCCAAGTCGCCGACGCTCACGGCGGACCTGGATAACGCCAGGGCCTTTCTCGAATTCTGGGCCAGGGGTTCGACGCAGTTGCTCATGTACGGGGCAGACAGCGGCTACATCCCGACGGCATCCGACGTAGATATGAGCCAGCTGGACGTCCTCTCCCGAAAGGCCGTCTCGATCGTCGGCCAGGCACAACGAATTGCCCAGTTCATGGACCGCGACACGCGGCCGGACTTCGCCGGCGCCAACGCCATGCAGAGCTTCCTGCTGAGGTTCCTGGGGGCTCCGGGCCAGGATCTCGCCGCTCTCCAGAAGACGATCCAGGCCTTCTGGGACGCCCTGCCCGAGTACAAGGGCTGAGGTCTAGCGGCCCAGCGAGAAGCGGCGCAGCCGGAGTGAGTTGGAGACGACGCTCACCGAGGACATGGCCATCGCGCCCGCGGCCAGGGCCGGGTTGAGCGTGATCCCGAAGAGGGGGAAGAGCGCGCCCATCGCCACCGGAATCAGGACGACGTTGTAGCCGAAGGCCCAGGCCAGGTTCTGGCGGATGACGCGCCGCGTTTGCCGTGATAGCCGGATGGCCGTGGCCACCGCCCGCGGATCGCCTCCGACCAATGTCACGTCCGAGGCTTCCATGGCCACGTCCGCGCCGGTGCCGATGGCGATCCCCACGTCCGCGCGCGCCAGCGCCGGAGCGTCGTTGATGCCGTCACCGACCATCGCCACGCGCAGGCCCCGTGCCTGGAGCGTGGCCACAGCGTCGGCCTTGCCGGCCGGCAGGACCTCCGCCAGGACCCGCTCCTCGGCGATTCCCACGGCAGCCGCGACCGCGCGGGCCGGCCGAGATTGATCGCCGGTCACCAGCCAGACCTCGATTCCGGCCCGCTCCAGCTCCCGAACGGCGCTCGCGGCCTCGGGCTTGATCTCGTCGATCGTCGGCAGGGCGCCGGCCAGACGCCCGTCCACTGCCAGGTACGTGACGGCCGCGCCTCCGTCCGAGACCGTCGCCAGCGGCGCGACATCCACGCCGGTCGCCCCGAGGAAGGCCCCGGTTCCCACGATCACGTCGCGGCCGTCGACGCGGCCCCTTACGCCCCGGCCGGCCACCGCCTCGAACCTCTCGACTCCTCTCCGACCGGCGCCCGCTTCATCGGCCTGGGCCAGGATGGCCGCGGCCAGTGGATGCTCGCTCCCCCGCTCCACCGACGCGGCGATATCCAGCACTTCGGCCGCGCTGAAGCCCGGCGCCGCGACCACCGCCCCCAGAGTCGGACGGCCGCGGGTCAGCGTCCCGGTCTTGTCGAAGATCACAGCATCGATGCCGGCCGCCAGCTCGAGGGCCTCGCCGCCGCGGATCAGGATGCCGGCCTCGGCGCCCTTACCGGTCCCCACCATGATCGCCGTCGGCGTCGCCAACCCCATCGCGCACGGGCACGAGATGACGACGACGGTGATGAACGCCACCAGGGCGTGAGTCATCCTGGGCTCCGGCCCGAAGACGAACCACAGCCCGAAGGTCAGCCCACCGATGCCGAGAACGACCGGTACGAAGATGCCACCGATCCGATCGGCCAGCCGCTGGATCGGCGCCTTGGAGCCCTGCGCCCGGCGGACCAGCTCCACGATGTGAGCCAATGCGGTGTCGCGCCCGACCCGCGTAGCGCGAAAGAGGAATGTGCCGCGGCCGTTCATCGTCGCGCCGATGACGCCGTCGCCCGGCGCCTTCGATACCGGCATCGGCTCGCCGGTCAGCATCGACTCGTCGACCGCGGACTCGCCTTCGACGACCCGCCCGTCGACGGGCACGCGCTCGCCGGGCCGGACCCGGACGAGGTCGCCGATGCGGACCTCTTCGAGCGGCACGTCGATCTCGGCGCCGGCCCGCACGATTCGAGCCGAGGTCGCCTGCAACCCAAGCAGCTCCTTGATGGCGCCGACCGTCTGCGCCTTCGCCCGCGCCTCCAGCCAGCGGCCCATCAGCACCAGGCCGACGATGGCGGTCGAGCTGTCGAAGTACGTTTGAGGCTCGATCCCGGCCGAACGGAAGATTCCCGGCGCGAGCGTCACCAGGACGCTGAACGCCCAGGCAGCGCTGGTGCCGACGACGACGAGGGTGTCCATGCTGGTGGAGCGGTGGATCGCCGCCCGCCAGGCCGCCCGGTAGAAGCGCCGCCCGGCCCAGAACTGGACCAACGTCGCCGGGCCGACCAGGACCCAGGCGATGGCCTCCATCGTCAGTGGGACGCCGGGCGCATACATGAGGGCCATCGACGCCGCGGCCACGAGGAGCGCGGCCGCCGCCGAAAGCCCGAGCGAACGCCGCTCGCGGCCGCGTTCGGCCGCCTCCGCGTCGGCTTCGTCGGCCAGACTCGAGCGCTCGCCCGAAGTCGACTTGGGCAGCTGGCGGACCTCGTACCCGGCCGCTTCGATGGCGCGGGCCAATTCGTCGAGGCCGGCGATCTCCGGCAGGTACGTGATCGTGGCCACTTCCGTGGCGAGGTTGACGTTGGCCTCGGCGACGCCCGGCGTCTTGCGCAGGAACCGCTCGATCCGGTTCACGCACGAGGCGCAGCTCATCCCCTCGATCGGCAACTGGATCTCGGCGGACGGGACGGCTGGTGCGGCGGGGACGGCTGGTGCGGTGGCTTGCATACTCCCAGGGAGTATACCGTCCCCCGGCCGAGACGACAACCGTGGGTCGGCTGACACGCGCCCCCGGTGGCGCCACAATAGCCGCGTGACCCCGCCGCTCGACCCGCCCGTCGCCGCATTCGTTACGTGCCCGGCTCCCTGGGGAGTGCTTCACGTGGCGGCGACCGCGGCCGGCGTAGTGGCCGTGGATCTGGGCACGGAAACGCCGGAATTCGTCGACGACCTGGCGCGGCAGCTCCACGGCACTGTGCTGCCAACGGAGGACGGCGACGTTCCGGCGGAGTGGCGAGCGACCCTCGACGAGGCCAGGCGCCAGATCGGCGAGTACTTCGCACGGAGCCGGCAGACCTTCGTGCTGCCGATCGACCTGCGGGTCTCGGATTGGGACCGGCTCGTGCTGGCCGGAGTGGCGCGTCTTCAGTACGGCGAGACCGCCGCCTACGGGGAGCTCGCGGGCCGGATCGGCAGACCGGGCGCGGCTCAGGCGGTCGGCGGCGCGATGGGCCGCAATCCCGTCCCGATCCTGATTCCGTGCCATCGCGTCATCGGCGCCAACCGAACGCTCGGCGGCTACGGCGGCTCGACTTATGCCGACCGCCGGGCGGCGCTCGCGATCAAGCGCACGCTGCTCGCCATCGAGGGCTCGACCGCGCGCGACTGACCGCCGGCGAGATCCTACTGGTGGTTGTCTTCCAGCTCCATCTGTTCGAGGGCGATCACGATCGCGAGTCCGAAGGGGACGTCGAAACCGGGCGCGATCTGGACGCCGTACGAATCGCGGATGGCCAGCAGCCGGCGCGAAGCGAAGATCACGTCCGAGCCTCCGCGGGTGATGTGGAACTCGCGACTGATCCAGTCGCCGGTTACCTTCAGCTGGTCGCCGCCCGCCAGGTCGACCGTGAAGTGGTCGCCGAGGATGTTGACGAGAGCCTTCTGGATCGTCGCGACGACCGCCTCGCCCCCCTTGATCTCGAAGGTCTTGTGGACGTGCGCCAGCGATTGATTGATCTCGTAGAGCGGCTTGCCGGTCGGATCCTGGAGCACCAGGGTGCGCCGCAGATGGAGAGCCTGGCCGTCGACCATGAAGGCGTGGTTGCCGGCGGAGTCATCGATCCAGAGATCGCCGCTGATCGACATCAACTTCTGGTTGAGAACGTAGGTCCCGCCTGTCGGGGCGAAAGACATGTTCGAGCTCCTTCTGGGCCTGGCCCGGCCCGGCTAGTAGTCGACTCCCTGAACCGGCAGACATGCCCTTCCTCGCCGCCAGTATGCGCTGCGAAGGCTGAGCCTGCGTCAGCCGAGCACGGCCTCGAGGGACAGGCCCGTCTCGCGTTCGGAGAGCTCCCACAGCTGAACGAGTTGCTCTGGTCTGCGCATCCCCGCCCCAACCTTGCGCACCACCGGCGCTCCGAACGACCACCAGCGCGGCGCGTACAGCGATCCGCCGACCGCCGCCGGATCGGTCCCGGCGCGAAGCTGTGGCAGGGCTCCCCTATCGGCTGATTGGGCAATCAGCGGAGAGGCTACGACCCAGAACCGCTGCTGCAGACCACGGTTCGCGTTCAGGCTGGTCGACTGCAGGTTGGTCTTCGAGAAGCCGGGGTCGGCCGCGTAGGCGGTAACGGTCCGGCCGGCCAACCTCCGGTTCAGCTCGAGAACGAACTGGAGATCGGCGCGCTTGCTCATGCCGTACGCGGACCAGGTCTTGTAGCAGCCGCGCATGTGCGGGTTCGACAGGTCGTACTTGCCTGCTGTGAAGCGGGCGATCGAAGTCGTGCTCACGATCCGCCCTGCCGGCGCCGCCAGGAGCGCCGGCAGGAGCTGCAGCGTCAGGGCGAAATGGCCGAGGTGATTCGTCCCGAATTGCGTCTCGAAGCCGTCGACCGTCGTGCCCTCGGGCACGGCCATGACTCCGGCGTTGTTGAACAGCAGATCGATGGCCGGGTGGGCCACCTTGACGGCCGAGGCGAATGCGGCGATGGACGCGAGCGAACCGAGATCGAGCTGTCGAACCTCCAGCGAGGCTCCCGGCACCTTCGACTCGACGGCTCCGCGCGCAGCCTCGGCCTTGTCGAGGTTCCGCGCAGCGATTATCACGTGGGCGCCGTGGGCTGCCAGCGCGCCAACCGTCGCCAGTCCGAGCCCGCCGTTGCCTCCGGTCACGATCGCGGTTCTTCCCGATTGATCGGGGATATCGCTCGCCTTCCAGCCCATTGGTGCTCCTGTCTTACCCTGGCCCGGCGGGGAGGCGGGCCATTCCCCGATCGGAGTGTAAGGGGGCGCGACCGCCGTGGGGCGGCGCCGCCGCACCTCGAGAGCCGCCGCGTCTCCACCGACGCCGCCGGAGGCTCACATGGCGCCGTGCGGACGGATACTTGCGCGAAGGAGGCGGGCATGAGATTGGACCGAGCGAGAGGCCCCGCGGCCTTGATTGCGGTACTGCTGTTCGTCGGGGCCTGCGGGTCAGGCGGGGCCACGGGCTCGATTGGGGCACGTCGGACGCCGGAAGGCCCGCCGGTCACGGAATCGCCGGGAGCCACGGCCGCTGTCGTCGGCACGCTTCCGCCGGGGGCCCTGACCATCGCCACCCTTGGCGACAGCCTGACCGAGGGCACGGGCGACGACTCGGGCGGGGGCGGCTATCCCGGACGGTTGCAGAGGCTCCTCGAGCCGCTCCGACCGGGGACTCGGATCGTCAACGTCGGACATTCGGACGGAAACCATCCCAACGAGGCCGGCTACGACCGCATCGCGGCGATCTGGTTCGCGGCGCTGAAACCCCTCCTCTAGTCGGCGGCGCCAGCCCCGGTCCCGATGGTGACTCAGACGAGCGTCGTGTCTACGTCGAACGCGACTGCGACCGCCCGCAGCTCATCGGCCGTCAACCCCACGGCTCGGCCGCCCGCGAGCAGGTCCATGTACTCGTAGACGGCTGCCGTTTCGGCGTATTCGATCCGATCGACGGCACGTTTGACGGAGATGCTCGATCGGGCCATGACGCCGTGCTTGGCCCACAGAACGATGCGGTGGTCGCGCAGACTGGCGACGTTGGCCGCCATCAGTGGAGCCGAGCCGGGCAGCATGAATGGCAGGACTCCGATTCCGGCCGGCAGGTTGACGATCGTCTCGGGCTCCCAGCGCAACAGACGGCTGTTCACGTAGGCCTCGTCGCCGTATTCGGGAACGTGGCTCAGGAAGGTCAGGTGGGGCGGCTGGGCGTGGACGATGGCGTGGAAGTTCGTGCCCGTGCGCTCGACCGTGTCGTCGTGGACCGCCAGGTGTGAGTTCCACTCCGAGGTAACCCGCTCGAAGAGCCTCCCGGGCGCCGTGTGGAGCGTGCCGGCCGTCCCATCCGCCGAGATCCGTACCACTCCCAGATTGGCGACCGGGTCCGTCTGGATCTCGCGGAGCCGCCTGCCGGAGCCGGTGACGACGACGATCTGGTTCGCCAGATGCGGGGCCGGCTGCGGAAGCTTGATTTCCTCCTCGATGGGAAAGCGCCGCCGAACCTCCATGGGCCAGCCGACGAAGACGGAGATGTTCCCCGCGGCGCCTTCGCTGGCGTCGATGGCCGCCACGTGACCACCACCTGCTCCGATGGAGGCGAGGATCTCCTCCAGATCCGGGAACGGTTCGTATAGCGCCACGTCGGCCAACCTCCTGGCGAGAGCGCTGCCGCGCCGTCCGGCGCGAGCGCCACACGGATCCTAGATCAGGCGGCTTCCCATTTCCATCGGGCGGCCGGACGGCGGGCGGGGAGCCGCGGGCTGCCCCCGGCTCTCAGTCGAGCCGGAAGACCTCGTCCAGGCGGCGATGGAAGCCGGTCGCCGGATCGATGCACGGATCGATCAGCTTGGCCATGTCCGCCTGCCAGGGAGCGTTGATCGGGGCCGCGTCCATCATCTTGCGGAAACGATCGAAGTCGTCGACCTCGAGCACCCCGAAGAGGTCGTCGTCGTGCAGGTAGATGGAGTAGTTCCGGGCGCCTGCGGCCTTCAGGGCGTCGAGCATCTCCGGCCATACCGCGGCGTGGCGCCGCCGGTACTCGGCCTCCGCGCCCGGAAGGAGCTTCATTGCGAACGCGATACGTTCCACGCCATAGCCTCCTGGCAGTGCATCGGCGGTTAAAGCGTTGGCCCCGGCGCCGGGGAGAACCCGGGCCGGGGCCAAAGCTTGGAGGTCGCTAGGAGCGTCGGCTAGAAGCCGAACGACGTGACGTACTGATCGATGTTGTCCTTGTTGAAGACAAACGGGGGTCCGAGAACGACGACGCTGTCGGCACCGATGGTGTACGGCGCGCCGCTGTTGACCTTGGCAACCGTGTACGTCTCGCCCGAGTTGCCCTTGATGGCGCCGGTGACGAGCTGAACGGCGGTCGCATAGGCGAGGTAGCCGAGGTCGGTCACGTTCCAGAGCGCGAACTCAGGAGACGAGCCGGTCTTGACGAAGGCCTGCATGCCCTTGGGGGTACCAAGACCAGTGACGAAGACCTTACCGATGAGGCTCTTGGACTCGACGACCTGGGCCGCGGCAACGATGCCGACGGTGGTCGGGGCGACGATGACCTTGAGGTTCGGGTGGGCCGAAAGCAGGGCCTGGGCCTGAGTGGTGCTGATCGTCGGGTCGTCGTTGCCGTAGACAACGCCGTCATAGACGAGCTTGGAGTACTTGGCGTCTTTGAGGGTCGTATTCATGGCGTCGATCCAGGCATTCTGGTTCGTCGCGGTCTGGGCGGCCGAAAGGACGGCGATCTCGCCGGTGCAGCTGGGGGCAACGTCGCACGCCATGTCGGCGAGGCCCTTGCCGATACCAGCGGTTTCGGCCTGGTTCACGAAGACGTTGTACGCGCCCTTGGCCGGGCTGGAGTCATAACCAACGACC
>Ga0182021_10008722_pt1 | contig 12006 bp, 11 predicted proteins | sample 612E3MmetaG_FD_120493 | JGI IMG/M metagenome (GOLD analysis project Ga0182021, IMG submission 120493) | Permafrost microbial communities from Stordalen Mire, Sweden - 612E3M metaG (Illumina Assembly) | ecosystem: Environmental > Terrestrial > Soil > Wetlands > Permafrost | place: Sweden...
ATCTTGGCTGGGATCTGCGCCGATATCCTGTGCGTAGCGGAGGAGATCGCAATGAACCGGCGTGGGTTCTTGGCTGTGGCGACGGGGGCCGTGACCGGCGCCGCCTTGGCGGCCTGCGCGCGCCAGGCGCCCATGGACGTATCCGGCGACTCTGCCGTCACCGACGCACCGGCAACACCGACGGTCAGCCGCATGCAGTCGCCGCGTCCTTCATCCACCCCGTCGCTCGTCGCGCCCACGGCGCCACCGCCGCCGTTGCCGACGACGAAGGGTGCGATCCCGGTCGGGACGGCGATCACGGAGATCCCGGTCCCCGGCCCGTACATGGCGTGGACGATCGACGACGGCACCGATCCGGACGTGGTCGTCGCGTACGCGCGGCTGGCCGAGGAGACGGGCAACCGGCTGACGTTCTTCCTCAACGGCAACCAGCCCTCGTGGACGGACCACGCGCACCGGTTGCGGCCGCTGGTCGAGTCGGGTCAGATCCAGCTCGGCAACCACACGTGGTCGCACCCCGACCTGCGCGCGCTCTCGACGGCAGGGATCCAGGACCAGCTGCAGCGCAACGAGAACTTCATCCAGAGCACGTACGGGGTCAGCGCCAAGCCGTTCTACCGGCCGCCGTTCGGCTATGTCAACGCCCACGTACGGAGTGCCGCGGCGGCGATCGGGTACACGGCGCCGACCCTGTGGTACGGGTCGTTGTCCGACTCGAGCGTGCTCACCAGCGACCAGATCTCAGGCTTCGGCGACCAGTGGTTCAACGCCGGCAGGATCGTCATCGCCCATGCGAACCACCCTGGCGTGATCGGCGCGATGCAGCACCTGGTGGACCTCGTCGCGCAGCGCGGCTTGCGTACCGTCACGCTGCGCGACGTGTTCCAGACGACCTGAGGTCAGGCGTCCCAGGTGCGCTGAGCTCGGTCAGCCGCTGCGACGCGAGCTGAACGACGCCGCGCTGTGCGGACGTACGGCGTTGCCGGACGGGCCGACCTTGCGCACGCCGGCCGCACTGCGAGGAGCGTTGGAGCTGCCGCTGCCACGGGTCGCGCCCGAGGTGCCGCGAGCACCGCTCGACTTGCCGGGCGAGCCGCCCGAGGTGCCGCGACCAGAGCCGCCCGAGCCGCTGCCGGACGCGCCACGCGCCAAGCCGTTGTTGTTGTCGAAGCCCGACGAGTGGGTCTTGGACGGTCCGTGACCGCCACCACCGCTGCGAGAGCGACCGCCGGCGGAACGTCCGCGACCCGGGCCCTGCTCGACGACGGGCGTGGCATCGGCGTAGCCACCGGGCACGAGGGTCCGCACGCCGGGAGCGAGCGTGGCCAGCATGGGGTGACGCTGCCTGTCGATCCGCGTGATCGTGGGGTGGATGCCGGCAGCGCGGGTGAGCGCCTTGACGTCCCTGACCTGATCGTCGGTCATCAGCGTGATGACGGTGCCCTCGTGCCCGGCGCGCGCCGTACGACCGGAGCGGTGCAGGTAGGCCTTCTCCTCGACAGGCGGGTCGGCGTGCACCACGAGCGCCACGTCGTCGACGTGGATGCCACGGGCGGCGATGTCGGTCGCGACCAGGGTCTCGACCTTGCCGCTGTGGAACGCGTCGAGGTTGCGCGTACGGGCGTTCTGGCTGAGGTTCCCGTGAAGGTCGACTGCCGGGATGCCCTCCGCGTTCAGCTGGCGCGCGAGCTGCTTGGCGCCGTGCTTCGTACGGGTGAAGACGAGGGTACGTCCGGGCGCGCTGGTCAGCTCGACCAGGACGGAGACCCGGTTGGACCGATCGACGTGCAGCACGTGGTGGTGCATCGTCGAGATGGGCGACTGCGCCGAGTCGGCCTGGTGCGTACGTGCGTTGTGGAGGTAGCTCCTGACGATGCCGTCGATCGCCTTGTCGAGCGTCGCGCTGAAGAGCATGCGCTGGCCGGTCTGCGGCGTGAGGTCGAGGATCCGCTTCACGGCCGGCAGGAAGCCGAGGTCGGCCATGTGGTCGGCCTCGTCGAGCACGGTGACCTCGACCCTGCCCAGATGGGCGTGGCCCTGCTTGATGAGGTCCTCGAGGCGTCCGGGCGTCGCCACGACGATGTCGGTGCCCTTACGCAGCGCCGTCACCTGCGGGTTCTGTCCGACGCCACCGAAGATGGTCATCGTGGTGAGGTTGTTCGCGCGAGCGAGCGGCAGCAGGGCGGCGTGGATCTGGCCGACGAGCTCACGGGTCGGGGCGAGAATGAGGGCACGCGGCGCGCCGCGCTTGGCGGGGTCGCCGCCATCGGCGAGGCGTGCGACGAGGGGCAGCAGGAACGCGTACGTCTTGCCGGAGCCGGTACGGCCTCGGCCGAGCACGTCGCGACCGGCGAGGGAGTCAGGCAGCGTGGCTGTCTGGATGGGTGTGGGATCGGTGATGCCCTGCTCGGCAAGGAGGTCCGCGAGGTTCGCGGGCACGCCAAGGAGGACAAAGCTGTTCTGAGAAGTCAAGGAATCAGTCGATTCGGTCGGTGTCTCACCAGGCCGTTCCCGTCGGCGACGGGAGGAATTCAGGCTGTGTCTCCACCTAGGTGAAGGGCGCGAGCAATGGGCCGCGCAAGAAGCCCGGGGTAAGACTTCACGGGCATCTGGTAGGTAAGACTAGCGTGCCGAACCGCCAACGGTCGACCACGCGACCCGTACCCCGCCCACATCGGGCGTCTCGCGCCCGCGCGGCAGGCGATGCGGGCGCCAGTGGCGTCGTGTCCGGCGTGTCGCGCATCACCGGCACCGATTGCCTGTCGGATGGGTCCGGAACGCCCGGAATAGACCCAGTGATTGAAGGTTGAACCACTCGTGAAGAAGATCGGATTCCTGTCCTTCGGCCATTGGTCGTCCTCGCCGCACTCCAAGACCCAGTCGGCGTCGGACGTCCTCCTCCAGTCCATCGACCTGGCCGTCGCGGCCGAGGAGCTGGGCGCGGACGGCGCGTACTTCCGCGTCCACCACTTCGCCAACCAGCTCGGTTCGCCGTTCCCGCTGCTCGCGGCCGTGGGCGCGAAGACGAGCCGGATCGAGATCGGTACGGGCGTCATCGACATGCGGTACGAGAACCCCATGTACATGGCGGAGGACTCCGCGGCAGCCGACCTCATCTCCGCGGGACGGCTCCAGCTCGGCGTGAGCCGAGGATCGCCCGAGCAGGTCGTCGACGGCTACCGCTACTTCGGGTACGACGCGCCTGACGGCCAGACGATGGCCGACGTGGCGAGGGCGAACACGGAGACGTACCTCAAGGTCATCTCCGGCGCCCGCTTCGCCGAGCCGAGCCCGCGGCCGATGTTCCCCAACCCCACGCCAGGACCGCTCGCGATCCAGCCGCACTCCCCCGGGCTTCGGGACCGGATCTGGTGGGGCTCCGCGTCCAACGCGACCGGCGCGTGGGCCGCGAAGCTCGGGATGAACCTCATGAGTTCCACGCTGAAGACCGACGAGAGCGGCAAGCCGTTCCACGAGCAGCAGGCCGACCAGATCGAGGCCTTCCGTACGGCCTGGGCGGACGCCGGTCACGACCATGAGCCGCGCGTCTCCGTCAGCCGCTCGATCTTTCCGCTGGTCACCGACGAGGACCGCGCGTACTTCGGCCACGACCTCGACTCCGAGGACTCGGTCGGCGAGATCGACGACTTCAGAGCCGTGTTCGGACGCTCGTACGCGGCCGAGCCCGACAAGCTCATCGAGCAGCTCGCGGGCGACTCGGCGATCGCTGCCGCGGACACCGTCCTGCTGACGGTCCCGAACCAGCTGGGTGTCGACTACAACGCCCACATCCTCGAGTCGATCCTCACCCACGTGGCCCCGGGGCTCGGCTGGCGCTGAGCCACGGGTCCGTACGACTGCGTCCGGGTGGGCCACGCCCCACTAGTGGCGCGTCGTCGGCGACGGGCCACTAGAGCGTCGACTCGTACGGGTCCCAGCCCTCGGGGAGCATCGGGACCGGGTCGACCCTGCTCGCGATCGCGACGGCTTCGTGGGTCTGCATCGACTCGCTCATGGACGCCATGACGTCGAGGACGTGGAAGCCGACGGCGCCGGACGCGATCGGTGTACCGCCGTTCCGGATGCAGCGGGCCATGTCGACGACGCCGGCGCCGCGACCGAAGCGCTCCTCCTCCTCGGCGACGTCTGTCCACACGGTGGGGACGTCGAACTGGTCGAGCCCCACCCTCGGGGTGATCCGCACCGTTCCGCCGAAGATGTTGGGATCCGGTACGGACAAGGTGGCCTCGGTGCCGATGACCTCGAAGGCGATCCGCCGATGCGGCGAGTCGAAGCTGATGAGGCTTTGCGACACGGCGCCGCTGGCGAACCGCGCGATGGCACTCACATGCGTTGGCACGCTCACGGGGAACTCGTTTCCGGCCCGCGGACCCGTGGCGATCGTGCGGGTCCTGTGTCCGATGGAGCCCACGGCCGCCACGTGGGAGAACGAGCCGAACAGGTGGACGAGCGTCGTGAGGTAGTACGGGCCGATGTCGAACAGCGGTCCGGCGCCGGCGGCGAACAGGAACTCGGGGTTCGGGTGGAACAGGTCGGGGCCTGCGTACTGCATGGCGGTCTGCGCCGAGAGTGGCGTGCCGATGTCGCCGCGGGCGATGATGCGCCGGGCAGTCTGCAGGCCGGGACCGTAGCCCGTGTCGGGTGCGACGCCGACCAGGAGGCCTGCGTGCTCGGCGGCGTACAGCAACGCCCTGGCTGTCTCCCGCTTCGTCGTCAGGGGCTTCTCCGTCCACACGTGCTTGCCCGAGCCGATGGCCGCCAACGACACCTCTGCGTGCGACTGCGGGATCGTGATGTTGATGACCAGCTCGACGTCCGGGTGACCGAGCACGTCGTCCGGAGTGCCCCACTCCGTCCCGTACTGCTCGGCCTTGACGCGCGCCCTGTCGGGGTCGATGTCCCCGATGACGACGACCCGTACGTCCGGGCACTTCACGAGGTTGCCCACGTACTGGTCGCTGATCATGCCCGCGCCGATCACACCCACCCCGACGGGGCCCGAGCGTTGGGGGGTGGAGACTCTGGTGCTCATGGGTGTTCCTCTCGAAGGACGGTCGTCAGACCGTCTCGGACACGCTGGCGCGCTCGACGATGCGGGCGTCCATGACGTACGGATGGGGTTCGGGTGCCTCGTGGAGACGGCTCTGGGCGGTGGCCCAGAGGTGGCGTGCCAGTCCGTGGGGGTCGAGCTTGACGGTGGTCAGTGCCGGTCGGGTGAGCGGGGCGAAGATGTCGTCGTCCAGGCCCATCACCGCGAGGTCCTCGGGCACCCACCACCCCAGGTCCGTCGCGGCGGCCAGGCAGACCGCAGCATGGAAGTCGTTGAAGCAGGCGACCGCGGTCACCGGACGAGGCTCCGACTGCCAGGCCCGAAGCTGCTCCTTCACGGACTCGACGGTCACCCCGAGGCCACCCGGCACCGCAGCGACCCGCGGTTCCGGGAGCTTGAACTCAGCACAGGCCGCGACGAAGCCCTCGGTACGGGGAGTGGCGAAGCGCTGCAGGGTCGGCTCGGACGTGGTGAGGTAGCCCAGCCGTTCATGACCCCGGGCGACCAGGTGCTCGACCTGAAGGCGGGCGGGGATGTCGCTGCCCGGCGCGACCAGGTCGCTCTCCACCAGCGGGATCTTCACCGTCGCGAGGAGTGCCTTCTCGTCGTCACCGATGAAGCTCGTCGAGATGGCCACGCAGGGCTCGAGGTTCGCGAGCGTCGAGACCAGGTCGTCGGGACCCTGCCGGCGCCAGACCACCAGCGACCTTCCGGACTGGGCGACGAGACGCGTGAGCTCGTCCTCGACCTCGGTGACATTCGTGCTCCAGGGGACACCCGAGTTGATGAGCATCACGAGGTGCGACAGACCCCCGCGCAGAGCCCGCGAGGCCGCGTTCGGTACGTAGTTGAGCTGACGAGCAGCGGCCAGCACCCGCTCCCGCGTCGCTTCGGAGATCGACTGGTCCTTGCGTGCGTTGAGGACATAGCTGACCGTTGCCCGAGAGACGCCGGCGAGTCGCGCGATGTCCGTACTGGTGCTGCGGGGTGTAGCCACGATGCCTCCCTCGGGGTTACTTACACGTGAAAGGTACGTCCGGAATCCGGCGGGATGCAAGACCTCGACTGGCACGTGTCAGTATGTGGACACGATTCTCCGAAGGCCACAGTTGCCGTCCCGTGCCGTGGCTTTCCCGGCACAGCCGCAGGATCCGCGGGAGAATCGCCGCATGACAGGGCGCGCCTCTCTCGTGGTTGTGGCTGCCATGGCGCTGATCGCATGCTCGGCACCGGGCAGCCAGACGAGCGCGTCCAGCGTCCCGGCCACGAGCACCGTACCGACGGCCTCGAGTGCCACACCCGCCCCCAGCGCCAGCCAGAAGCCGTCCGTCGCGACTTCCGCGCCCAAGACGACGGCGACCGCCGCCGCGACCTGGACGCTCAGCCTCACGGGACTGGGACCACTCAAGCTCGGCACCCTGTACACGACGCTTCGCCAGCAGGGGTACGTCACCGCCGAGACCGGCGACTGCCCCGGCTCGTGGACGTCCCAGGCGCTCCAGGACAAGGGCGTCTACCTGTACCCCTCGGGCCAGGGCGACGCCGCCGTCCTCGCAGAGGTGAGCATCACCAAAGGCACGTACTCAACCGTGTCGGGCGCCAGGGTGGGCTCGACGATGAGCCAGCTCAAGGTCCTGTACGGGAGCCAGCTGACCACTGAGACGAAGAACGGCAACGGCGGGCCGTTCACGGTCGCCAACGTCCACATCGGCGCGCGGGAGATCGTCTTCTACTTCCCGTACGGCTCGACGCTCGCCGACACGGACCCCGTCCAGGCGATGATCGCCCGGAACTGGAGCGCCGACATGATGGGCGAGTGCTAGCGGGTCGCTTCCGGCGCAGCCGGCACACATTCTCGTAACGTCGAGAGCCGTAGCATCGTCACATGGCCAAGACTCCGTGGGCGGCGTCCCAGTCGAAGCTCGTCGACGCGCTGGTGGACGTGGTGCTTCGCCACGCCCCCGAGAGCTGGGAGTGGGCACACCTCGAGGTCAACATGGTTGCCGAGCTGTACCAGGGGACGGTGGCGGTGACGACGCCCGAGAAGACGCTCTCCGGTGAGATCAAGGAGGGCCACGCGCTCGGCCTGCTGCGCGAGCTGCGGCACCGCATGTACGAGAGCGGCAACGGCACCTGGTACTCGATGACCCTCGACATCGACCCCGACCGGACAGCCACGACGACGTTCAACTATGACGACGAGCCGGAGTTCGACCCCGTACCCGACGCGTCGATCTACCTCCGCGACCTGCAACGCTACAAGCGCCGCGAAGCGCAGTGGCCGGACTGGCTGCGCAAGAAGATCGAAGAGACCCGTAAGCCGGGGACCACCGCGGCCGACACTTTCGCGCGCTGGATCCAGGGCGGTCTCTGAGCGTTGCAGGCGCGTTCTGGCAATAGGTTGATGCCATGCCTACCGACGACGACACCACGCCCGCTGACTTCTGGGAGGACCGGTACGCGTCCCAGGAACGGGTCTGGTCCGGCAAGGTGAACCACGCGCTCGTCCAGGTGGCCTCGGCACTCGCCCCAGGACGTGCGCTCGACCTCGGCTGCGGCGAGGGGGGCGACGTGGTGTGGCTCGCACAGCACGGCTGGGACGCGACGGGCGTCGACATCTCGACCACCGCGACCCGCCGAGCGACCGACGTGGCGAGAGCCGCCGGCATCCCCGACGACCGGATCCGATTCGTAGCGGCCGATCTGTCGACGTGGACCCCGACCGGCACGTACGACCTCATCACCGCCGGCTTCCTGCAGTCACCCGTCGAGCTCCCGCGCGCCGACATCCTGCGGCGGATGGTCGGCCGCGTGGCGCCCGGTGGGCACCTCTTGGTCGTCGCGCACGCCGCGATGCCTCCCTGGGCGAACAACCCGGCCCACCACCACACGTTCCCGACCCCCGCAGAGGAGGTCGCCGCGCTCGGCCTCGACGGCTGGACGACGGAGATCGCCGAAGTCCGCTCCCGCGAGGCGATCGGGCCGGAAGGTCAGCTGGCGACCCTCGACGACACGGTCGTCCTGGTGCGCCGCCCCTGACGGCCACCCGAGACGCGCACAACCTTTGTGCCGCGAGACCTGTGTCAGAAGGGTTTGTGCGGAGGCTCGAAGGGTTGTGCGGGAGCCCGAAGGGGTGTGCGGGTCGCTGGACGATTACGGTGGTGGCGTGGATGGTGACGTGCTCAAAGACCTGAGGCGCCGGTACTGGTCGCTGGTCCTGACCGCGTGCGAGTGGCGCGCTTTCGAGGTCGAGCCTCCCGAGGACATGGCTGGGAGGGTCTTCGCGACCCTGAACCCTGGCAAGGTCATCGACCTCCGCGTCCTGTTCCGCGCGGTCGACTCGGTGGTCTCCCAGGCGTACAGGACCAGCGCCTCCCATCGGTCCTCACTCGATGTCCTCCGAGGAATGGCCAGCGTGCAGCGCGACGCCGACCGACCGGCCGCGCTCGTCGCTCTGAGCGCCTTGCGGGACCGCGACCGGCGGATCGTTCAGCACGCCTATTGGGACGACCTGGATCCCGCGGAGATCGCGACCGTCCTGCGGACCGATGTGGACACGGTCCAGCGACGGCTCGACCAGGCCATCGGACGGTACGCGGCCCACCTGGCCCGCCGAGGGGTGCAGGTCGACGACCCCACCTCCCTGCTGTCGGCGATCAAGCCGGGAACCCACCACCGTCGGCCCTGACCTCAGCGGCGCAACCAGGCGACCGTCTCGGTCAGAGCTCGCTTCCACGGCGTGGGGGCGAGACCGAAGCGATCCTCCGCCGCGGACGAGTCGAGCGTGTACGGCGCGGTGAACGCCGGCGCCATCTCGTCCAGCTCGCGGATCAGCGGTGAGACCCGCATCACCGTCTTGACGATGCCGGGGTACGGATGCGGGGTACGGGCGGGAACGCCGACGATGGCGGCGACATCGTCAGCGACGTCCGTCAGCGACTTCGGCGATGTGGTCGGTACGTGCCACACGCGACCCCACGCGTCGGCGGATGGATCGGCCGCGATGGCGGCGGCGAGGTGGCCGATGTCGGGGACGTACGTCCACGCGTGAGGCACGTCGACGACCCCCAGGATGTGGCGAGCCGTCTTGCCGTTCATGGCGGGGGTGATGGCGTACGTGTTGAGGTAGCTCATCCCGGCGCCCGCTCCGGGACCGAAGTAGTCGGCAGCCCGGATCTCGACCGCCCGGATCCGGCCGGCGCGGTGCGCGTCCAGGGCGTCGTGCCACATCTTCTGGCGGATCCGGCCCTTGTGCCCGTTCGGCGCTTCGGGGGTGCTCGCCTCGACCATCGGAGTGGTGGGGTGGCCGTACGTGTACAGGTTCCCGATGATCAGCAACGCAGCTCCCGACCGCTCCGCCGCCCCGAGGAACCCCGCGGCCATGGGAGGCCACTTCTCGTCCCAGTCGGTGTACGGCGGGTTGACGGCATTGACGAGGACGTCAGCCCCGGAGGCGAGCTCGGTCATCGCGTCGACGTCGGTGGCATCGACCTTGGCCGTGGTCACGCGGGGGTTCGGACCCTGGCCGACGGCGGAGCCGAGGCCACCTCCCGACCGCGAGGCCAGGACCACGTCCCCTCCGGCCTCCGCGATGTACTGGGCGGTCCACTGCCCGATAGCCCCGGATCCCACGACGACTGCCTTCATGATTCCTCCAATATCGAGAACACTGTTCGCACATCAGTGAAGCACGTGTCGCGCCAAGATTCAAGAACACTGTTCGCACTTTTGGTAGGGTGCTCCCATGACCAGCACGATGGGCACGCGCGAGCGGAGGCGCAGCGAGGTCACGGCCGCCCTCCTCGCAGCCGCGAAGCGCGAGCTGGCCCGTACAGGCGCGGCCGGTCTGTCCGTACGTGCCGTCGCACGCGACATGGACATGGCCCCGTCGGCCCTGTTCCGCTACATCAGCGGGCGCGACGAGCTGCTGACCCTGCTCATCGTCGACGCGTACTCTCGTCTCGGCGAGCACGTCGAGGCCGTCGAGCGGGCAGTGCCGAGGTCGGACCTGAGAGGCCGTTGGCGGGCGATCGCGACGTCGTTCCGGGGATGGGCGGTCGCGAATCCCCACGAGTACGCGCTCCTGTACGGGTCGCCGGTCCCCGAGTACAAGGCGCCTGCGGAACGTACGAACCCGTCGGGCACCCGGGTCACGAACCTGCTGGCCGCCCTCGGCATGGAGGATGCGACGCCCCCGCCCCGACCGTCCATCCCCCACATGCCCGACGCGGCCGAGCTCAGGGCGTTGGCGGTGGCCGCCGACGTGCCCACCATGGACGGCGACCGGCTCGCGGCCGGGCTGCTCGCATGGACGGCCCTGGTCGGAGCCGTCTCGTCCGAGCTCTTCGAGCAGCTGGGCGAGCCTGTCGCCCGCCTCGACACGCTGTTCGACGCCACCGTCGCGCTCGGCGAGTGGCTGCTCTTCGGTTCGCCGCGGGACGAATCCGCCTGAGGACCCCGTCCGATGGGCAGACTCTCGCCTCCGCGGGGATCTCCTGGCAGATTCCTCCCAAGGACATGTCGAAATCCGTCAGACGGTTCCGACTACCGGGTGGAGCGGCCGTACGGACCGGCCGCCGGACAGGAAGGCACCACCATGAAGTACCTCATCCTCATCCACCAGAACCGCAACGCGCGCGCCGAGTTCGCCTCCTTCCCCGCCGAGGTCCAGGCGGCAGGGCTCGCGGCCTACCAGAAGCTCAATGCCGACCTCGTCGCCAGCGGCGAGTTCGTGTCGGCCGAGGCGCTGGATGCCGACAGCACCGCCACCGTCGTCCGAGGCGGCCAGGGTACGTACGTGCAGACCGACGGCCCGTTCGCCGAGACCAAGGAGATGCTCGCCGGCTTCTACCTCGTCGACGTCGCCTCCCGCGAGCGCGCGGTCGAGATCGCCGAGGAGATCCCCGAGGTGCGGGCCGGTGCGGCCGCCATCGAGGTACGGCCGGTGATGAGCTACGACTGGCCCGAGCAGTGACGGATGCCAGCACCGTCGAGGGCTTGCTCCGGGCTGTGGCCCCGCGAGCCCTCGGCGCGCTGGTGCGGCGGCGGGGCGACTTCGAGGACGCTGAGGACGCGATGCAGGAGGCGCTCCTCGTGGCCGCCACGGAGTGGCAGGCGGACGGCCCTCCGGACGACCCCACCGCGTGGCTGCTGCGGGTCGCGGACCGCAGACTCGTCGACTCCTGGCGGAGCAGCTCGGCCCGTCGACGTCGCGAGGAGGCTCTTGCTGCGGATGCCGAGCAGGGTCCCACCCCGACGTCCGACGACTCCCTCGAGCTGCTGTTCCTCTGCTGCCACCCCTCGCTGACGCTGCCGTCGCGGGTCGCGCTCACGCTCCGCGCCGTGGGCGGCCTCACGACGGACCAGATCGCGCACGGCTTCCTCGTACCGAGCAGCACGATCGGCCAGCGGATCAGCCGGGCGAAGGCGGCACTGCGTGGCGCGCGCTTCGAGATGCCCGCGGCAGCCGACCTCCCGGAGCGGGTCGCGGCGGTGGCCACGGTCGTCTACCTGATCTTCACCGAGGGACACACCGCGTCGTCCGGCGCCTCGCTCGACCGGATGGACCTGGCCGACGAGGCCGTACGACTGGGACGTCTCCTGCTGGCGCTGGTCGTCGCCCATCCCGCGCTGAGGCATCAGGAGGGCGAGGCGACCGGCCTCCTCGCGCTGATGCTGCTCACGCATTCGAGGCGGGCCGCACGGACCGGCCCACAGGGCGACCTCGTGCCACTGGCCGACCAGGACCGCAGCCTGTGGGGTCGAGCGCTCATCGACGAAGGCGTCGCGCTGATCGAATCGGCCCTCTCAGATGCCCCGCTCGGTCCCTACCAGCTGCAGGCGGCGATCGCCGCCGTACATGCCGAGGCGGCCACCGCCGACGACACCGACTGGCGGGAGATCCTCGGCCTGTACGACCTGCTCGTCGCGCTGGC
>Ga0182021_10008724_pt1 | contig 12004 bp, 6 predicted proteins | sample 612E3MmetaG_FD_120493 | JGI IMG/M metagenome (GOLD analysis project Ga0182021, IMG submission 120493) | Permafrost microbial communities from Stordalen Mire, Sweden - 612E3M metaG (Illumina Assembly) | ecosystem: Environmental > Terrestrial > Soil > Wetlands > Permafrost | place: Sweden...
ATGGAAACCATGTTGGGACCAATATCTCGGTGGGTATCGGCGGCTGCGATGCGGACGGCCGCCCGGTTTTCAACGCCCTGACGGAAATCATCCTGGAAATCTACCGCGAACAGCGGTTGATCGATCCCAAGCTCCACGCCCGCGGCGGCCGTTATGAGGCGAGTCTCTTTGCCTTCCGTTCATTCACTGATTTCGGCGAAAAAACCGGGGCCACGCCGGACGGGCGGCGGGCCGGGGAGTACCTTTCGGCCGGCATGGGGCCGAGCCTGTCGGCCATGACCAAGGACGCGAGCATCGGGCAGGTGTTGCGCGCCATTGAGCCGCTGGACCTGCGCGATTACCCGGTCGTCGCGGTCCTTGACCTGAAACTTCCGGCCACGCCGGGATCGTTTCCGCCGGCGATCCTGGTCCCGGTCATCCAACGTTTCGTCGCCGCCGGCGGGTCGGTGCTGCAGATGAATGTCGTCAACCCGGAGGTGCTGCGCGAAGCCAAGGCGCACCCGGAGCTGCACCCTGACCTGGCGGTACGCATCAGCGGGTACAGCGCCTACTTCACCACGTTACCGGAAAACGTTCAGGATGAGGTGATCAACCGTACGGATGCAAGCATATGACCGCGCGAGAACGATTTCAGAAGATCATGAATTTTGAACCGGTGGACCGGTTGCCGGTCCTAGCCCTGGAACCGTACGAGATACCGGTCATTGAACGCTGGCAGAAAGAGGGGATGCCGGTCAATCAGTCACCGGAGCAATACCTCGGTATGGATTACCTCGACAAGATGTATCTGGGGCTTTGTCCCATACCGGCGTTTGAAATCAAACGACTTTCGGAAACGGCAGATGAGTATGTCGAGACGGACTGGCTTGGCGGCGTTGTGCGAAGGTGCAAATCGGCCCCTTCGATGTACTATGGGTTCATCGATCATCCAATCAAGGGGCCGGACGATTGGAAGCGTTACAAGGAACGGCTGAACCCGAACAGCCCGGGGCGGTTGCCGGCGGACCTGGACAAGGTTGTGGCCGCACTGAATGCCTCCACGATGCCGGTTGGTTTCGACCTGTTTCCTTTCTTTTTCAGGCTTGGGTTCTACACCATGGGCATGGAGCGGTTCCTGACGGCTTTTTATGATGAGCCGCAGATGATGCACGACATGTTCGAGACGTGGAGTCATCTGGTCCTCGAACTTCTCACGCCGGTTGTTTCCAAGGTGAAATGGGATTTCGTCCCTTTTACGGAGGATCTGGCCTACAAGGTGGCCCCGCACATTTCGCCGGAGATCTACCGTGAGTATTTCGTCAGGCACCAGGAGCCGATTGTCCGTTTGCTGCAGAAGCACGGCGTGAAAGTCATTTGCATGTGGAGCGCGGGCGATTTCCGTGTGCTTCTCCCGGCGATGATGGAGCAGGGATTCAACTGCATCTGGCCGCTGGAGCGCGGGTCCGGGATGGATCCTGTGGCGGTTAGGAAGAAATACGGGCGCAGCCTTGTCCTCGGCGGTGGCATTCCGAAGGAAGCATTGATCTCCGGGCCGGCGGCCATAGATTCGGAGATACAGCGACTGATGCCGGTGATCGAGGAAGGCGGATACATTCCGGCGCTTGATGACATGGTGTCGCTCGAGGTACCGCTTTCGCATTATCGCCATTACATTGCCGCGTTGAGAAGAATCGAACTGTAAGTCGAACAAGAGTAACATGTGAAATACATAACTGTTAAGGTGGTACGGGTCGGTTGACGACGACGGCGACGACTGCGGTGGACGAATTCGGATTTCTCCTCGTTGTCCGTAGTCGTCGCCGTAGTCGTCAACCGGGTTCTGCCGTCGCGAAGGAGGCCAAGAGGCCGGATATGGAAATCCGGCCTACAGCGAGGGCGGGGGGAAGTGGGCCGGAACTCCGGTTCCGGCCGCGGCGTGGACCACAAGCGGAGCGCGAGGAATCACGGCCGCACCTTGCGCTTTGGGCGCCCGCAGAGCGGTCGCCCCACCTTACATGCGTGAAAAGATGAAGTAGAAAGACGAAGTATGGCTTGCGCACCCCACTTTGTCTTTCTACTTTGTCTGGCCCGAAGCCGCTGGTTGGCGGTCATCTTGACGTTTCTCCCCGCTTCTGTGATGCTTTCCCCATGACATCGCTGCTCCAGACCGTTTCCGGCATGATTTCGGCCCGTGCGGGCCGGTGCGGACCGGGGCCTGCCGAAAAGTGATTTCTTATCAATGGGTGTGGCGATGAATCTTTCTGAACATGAGGCACGGATCAGGCGGGTGATGCAGTGGTTTGGCCCTGCACGCTTTGGGCTTTTCCACCACTGGGGTCTCTTTACCGGCGGCGGGAACACCTACGCCGGGCCGCGGAACAGGCCGCTTGCATATTCAACAATCCGCGAGTTCGAGGCTGCCGCTCCGGATCCTGCGGTGTTCGCGAAGAACATCATCGCCACGGCACTGCGTGTCCGGGCGCGATACATCACATTCACCGTGGTCCATTCCTGCGACGGCTGGGCCGTGATGTATCCGTCGAAAGTGCCGGGATTTCTGAACATCGCGACGCGCGACTACATCGGCGCCCTGGTGGAGGAGGGAACCAGATCCGGCGTGAAGATCATACTGTACGTACCGGGCAGCATGGGTCATTGGGACAGCGAGGGTGGGCCATGGGTCGGCGAATGCCTGCGCTCACCGGAAGGCTACGGCGCCGGGTTGCGCGCGCTGGTGCAGGAACTGGTCGCACGATACGGTACGAAGATTGCCGGTTTCTGGCTGGATGGCCTTATGTGGCAATTGGGTGACCTGCCGGCGCTTATTCACCGCCTGCTTCCCGACGCCGTGGTCGCGGTCAATGGTCACACGCGTTTTAACGCACGTGATATGGATGTTTCTGCGACCGAATTCCTTTCCAACCGGACCGAGCCGCCGTACAACCGGCCCGGCGGGCTCATCAAGCCGATTGAGTGGGTGGGCTGTCTGCCGCCGAGGAAGGATTTCAATGAAGATATCCCGACCTGCAACGACTGGTGGCATGGCGCATTGCCGTACACGGATGGATTTGCAGCGGAATTCGCCTACTTGCAGGGTCTGGGGAACTATCAGCGCGACCCGTTGTTCTGGATCCGCGAAATGCTTTGCTCGCTGGGGCTTCGCGGTCAGTGGAACTACACCATGGGGCTCGGCCCCATGCTCGACGGCACCGTGCCGGAGGAGTTCAAGCCGATGATCGGCGCGATGGAATCATTCATGTCCTGGGCCGCCGAATCGATCTTCGATACGACCGGCGGGGAAGGGTCCGGCCTGCTCGCGGGGTGGTGCAACGACGGCGCTTTCTGCACCGTTACGGTCTCACTGAAGGATCCAACCGTCCACTACATCCACGTCACCGAGGCGCCGCAAAACGATTGCCTTCGCGTGCAGACGAATTTCCGCTCCGTGCAAAGCGTCGAGAATCTACGTACTGGCGAAGCGGTTTCCTTCACGCAAAATGGCGCAGTCGAAATCACCCCGAAGTCATGGACCGAGGTAGCGGAACACGGCGCCGCTGTGTTCCGGGTGATCCTGGATCCTCTTGTTCCCCACCCTTCGTCACATCCAAGTAGGGCGGGCGCTACGAGCCCGACGGCGCATGACAACTGGTTCGAACAGACAAAGTAGAAAGACAAAGTAGAAAGACGAAGTATGGCGCACCCTACTTTGTTTTTTCTCTTCATCTTGAGTAACTGCTCAGGCAGTACGGGTCGGTGGACGACTACGGCGACGACATGTGAAGCCAAAGTTTGGAATCATTTGAGTGCCATTCCGGTCTGACCCCGACGCTGCCGGAACGCCCGTGCTGTCAGGCCTGTCTCCTTGCGGAACAGGCGGGAGAAGTAGTCGGCATCGGTGAATCCGCACTGATAGGCGATGGTTTTTACTGGCAACTCGCTGTCGAGCAGCAGTTCCATGGCCCGGTTGAGACGGCGATCCATTACATAGCGCCAGGGGGTGACACCAGCCAGACGGCGAAAAGCACGCAGAAAGGCGAACCGCGTCATGCCCGCCTGTTGCGCCATGGCGGCCAGGTCCATGGGCGCGCCTTGCACAGCATCCAGTAAAGCCTGGGTCGTGTCGGGAGATGGTGCCGGCATGATCGTCTTGTGCAAGGCGGCAAACAGTTGCGGCAAAACTACGGCGGCGTCCAGGGTGCTATACAACGCCTGGCGTCGGATGATGTTCAGGATGGCGCGGTAGTTGTGAAGCACAGAAGGCTGCCGACCGATGGCGCGCACCGGTCGTTCGAGCGTGAACCCGGCGAACCGGCTCCAGCGAGGCAGTTGATCGCCGCGCAGGTGCATCCACCAGATATCCCAGCCGGTCTGGGTGTCCGCGCGATAGGCGTGCGGCACTCCGGCAGGAGCCCGGAAGATGTCGCCCGCGCCAATCGGAAAGTTGCGCGGACCGGCCTCGAAGGTCCCCTGGCCGCCGATGCAGTAGATCAGGACGTCATCCGACAGACAGCGCGTGGGACAGAAGTGCCGGCTGGTGTTCCAGTGGCCAATGCTTTCCACCCAGGCGCCAAACTGGTCCTGTCCGGGAGCGGGGATGGCGATGTAGGATCGGCATTGCGTTGCCGGCATTTTCGTCATGTGCAATATAATCCAGTTTAGTTGTCCGCCTGTCCAGTTCAATTCTGTCGCAACAAACCCACGGTTACTGGCACTATGGGGCTTTAAAAGAATAAGAGTTACGCGGAAACGGCGTGCAATAATCTCTTGTTAGGAGGCTTCATGGACGCAGCAGACATAACCGGTATGTTGGAAAAGGGGCGCGCGATCAAGACGGGACAAGGTAAGGGCGCGGCAGGGATGACGCTGCGGGACCGCTATCGCCGGACCATGCACTTCCAGCGCGTGGACCGGCTGCCGAATTTTGAATTTGGCTACTGGGACGAGACCCTTTCCGGCTGGCACGCCCAGGGGCTGCCGCCGGAGGTGAATGATGAATCCTCGGCCTACGCCTATTTCGGCATCGAAAGCTGGAATTCGTTTGGCGCCCATCTCGGCTTGCTTCCCGACTTTGGCTATAGCGTGGTGCGCGAGGATGCGGAATACCTGGTCTATCGCGATGGCAACGGCTGCACGGCCCAGATCAACAAGCAGGGGCACAAGTCCATACCCCACTTTATCGATTTCGGGCTGAAGGATCGCAAATCCTGGGAAGCGTACAAGGAGCGGCTGCAGCCTTCCTCGGAACGTCTGACCCAGGACTGGCCGAGACTTGCTGCGGAGTATAACCGCCGCGACTATCCATTGTCCGTCTGGTTCGGCTCGCTGATTGGCACACCGCGGGACTTTATCGGGTTCGAAGGGATCGCCATGATGGTCTACGACGATCCGGAACTCCTCGAGGAGATCGTTGAGACGCACTGCGTGCTCATCTGTGATTTCCTGGCGCGTGTGCTGCCGGATGTCGAGTTCGACTTTGCCTCTGGCTGGGAGGATATCTGCTTCAACAGCGGGCCGATCGTGGGTGTCAACTTCATGCGGGATGTGGTCACACCGCGCTACAAGCGCATCACCGACCTGCTGCGCAAGCACGGCGTGGGGATCGTCTGGAGCGATTGCGACGGCAATATCCTGCCGATCGTGGACTGCTTCCTGGCGGGGGGCATCAACTGCATGTTCCCGGTCGAGGTGAATGCCGGGAGTGATCCGGTGTTATTGCGCCAGCGCTGGCCGGACATCCTAATGCAGGGCGGGTTCTGCAAAATGCGTCTCGCCGAGGGGAAGGCGGCCATCCGCCGCGAGATGGAGCGGCTCCAGCCGCTGGTGCGCGCGGGCGGGTTTATTCCGGGCGTGGACCACCGGGTGCAGGCGGATGTCAAGCTGGAGAACTACAAGTATTATCTCAAGCTCAAGCGCGAGCTGCTGGGGGTCGGCGGCACACCGCAATACGATGAGTCTGCGATTGGGTGAGCGGCTCCCGGGTGTGGTGCGGCAGGCGGTATGCGAAGAGGAGGCCATGATTATGATGGAAAACAGCAGGCAACGTGTGTCGTTGGATGAAGGGTGGCGCTTTGCCCTGGGGCATGCGAGTGATCCGGACCAAGACTTCGGGTTCGGCGCGGAGCGGACGTATGACAAGACGGGCCAGGCCAAAGGCGCCACGCATCCGACGTTCCAGGACGCCACGTGGCGACAGGTGGATCTGCCGCACGATTGGGCGGTGGAGCTTCCGTTCGACGCTTCCGCGTTTAATCACAAGGGGTTCAAGCCGGTCGGACGCCAGTGCCCGGCCACGTCGGTCGGTTGGTATCGGAGGACCTTCGACATTCCGGCTGCCGACGCGAAACGCCGTATTGCCGTGGAGTTCGACGGGGTCTTCCGGGACTGCACCGTCTGGTTCAACGGCCACTACCTGGGGCGTAACGAGAGCGGCTACTGCAGCTTCCGGTTCGACTGTACGGACTACGCCAAGTTCGGCGAGCAGAACCTTCTGGTGGTCCGGGTGGACGCCAGCTTCCACGAGGGCTGGTTCTACGAAGGCGCCGGATTGTATCGCCATGTGTGGCTGACCACGACGGCGCCGGTGCATGTGGGGCACTGGGGAGCCTTTGTGCAGACGAAACCCGGACGCGGCCGCGCCGGCATCCGCACGGAGATCGCGCTGCTGAACGAGAGCGAACAGGCCGCCATTGTCGCCATTCGCGGTGAGGTTATCGATGCACAAGGCGCGACGGTGCAGACCTGCGAGACGGGCGGGGTTGAGCTTCCGCCTTGGGGGCAGCGGGACGTGACGCTGAAGACGGCGCTACAGAAGCCCGCGCTCTGGTCGCTGGAAACGCCCCATCTCTACACCTGGCGGACGACCGTGCTGCAGGACGGGCGCGAGGTGGACCGCCTGGATACGCCGTTCGGCATCCGCTCCATCCGCTTTGATCCGGACAAGGGGTTCTTCCTCAACAACAAACCGGTGAAGATCCGCGGCACGTGCAACCATCAGGACCACGCCGGTGTCGGAGCAGCGCTGCCGGACCGGCTCCAGGCCTACCGCATCGAGCGCCTCCAGGAGATGGGGTGCAATGCCATCCGCACGTCGCACAATCCGCCGACCCCGGAACTCCTGGATGCCTGCGACCGGTTGGGCATGCTGATCATGGACGAGCATCGCATGATGGGCAGCACCCCGGAAATCCTTGGCCAGTTGGAACGGCTGGTTCGACGCGACCGGAACCACCCCTGCGTCATCCTCTGGTCCATCCTCAACGAGGAGCCAATCCAGGGTTCAGATACAGGCGATCGCGTGGGCGCGGCGATGAAACGACTGGTCCATCGCCTGGATCCGACCCGCCCGGTCACGGCCGCCGCCTGGGGTGGCAACGGGTTCTTTGGCGCGGTGGACGTAATGGGCGTGAACTACATCCGCCTCGGCGACATGGACAAGCTGCACGCCGATCACCAGGCGATGCCGATTGTGGGCAGCGAGGAGGGCAGCGTGCTGACCACGCGCGGGATCTACGAAAAGGATGCCGCCAAGGGGTATGTGACAGCCTACGACCTGGAAGTTGCCGCCGGGTGGGGCACGACATCACGGAATTGGGTCCCGTTCTTCGAGAACCGCCCCTTCCTCGCCGGCACCTTTGCCTGGACGGGGTTTGATTACCGGGGCGAGCCGTATCCGCATGACAAGTGGCCGTGCATCAGCTCGAACTTCGGCACGCTGGACACGTGCGGCTTCCCCAAGGATACTTTCTACTACTTTCAGTCCTGGTGGACGGCCAAAACCGTGCTCCACCTCCTGCCACACTGGAACTGGCCGGGCAAGGAGGGACAGGAGATCGACGTCTGGTGCTACAGCAACTGCGACGAAGTCGAACTGTTCCTGAACGAAAAGAGCCTCGGTCGAAAAGCCATGCCGCGGCTGGGCCACCTCTCCTGGATGGTTCCCTATGCTCCTGGCATCTTGCTGGCCAAAGGGTACAAGCGCGGCAAGCTGATCGCGGAGAAACGTGTGGAGACCACCGGCGCGCCGGCGGCTATTCAACTGACGCCCGACCGGGCGATCATCGCGGCGGACGGGACGGACGTATCGGTTGTCACGGTGAGCGTACTGGACGGGCAGGGGAGGCCCGTGCCCGTGGCCGACAACGAGGTGCGCTTTGCGCTTTCCGGCCCCGGCAAAATCATCGGCGTAGGCAATGGCGACCCTTCCTGCCACGAACCGGATAAGTATCTGGCCGGACCGGATGAGCAACCATGGAAGCGCAGCCTGTTCAACGGCCTAGCCCAGATCATTGTCCAGGCCGGCAAAGAGCCCGGCGAACTGAAGTTGCAGGCGGAGGCGCAGGGGTTGCAGGGGTGCGCAGCCGCCATTGGGCTCCAGCCCCGTCAGCCTGAGCCCAGTGTCCTGCCGCCCTGATTGATCTACAATCCCCTACCCTGCTGATCGAACGCAAATTGGCATATGGGGTGAGCAAATCGAAGAGCCCATCCGAAAACTTCTTCCGGCGCTGGCGGCTCGCGAGGACGCTCGCCCTCCCATGAAGAATACAAGGCGTTCGAAAATACTTGGGAGGGCGAGCGTCCTCGCGAGCCGTGTTTGCAGGTGTCTTCCTGCTTTCATGAGTTCCAAATAAGAACGGTTTATTCGTTCGGCCATGTCTGGTTTCGATGGCCGATCCACCAACTAAAAGCGCCCCCCGCCCGTCCCAAGTTCCCTACAAACTCATTGTCGCGCCAAAGTCGTTGTGCCATCATGTCATGCCACGGCGCAAGGCGTCCTGAACGCATGCCCGGCAAAAGAAAGGTTCTTTTTCGATGAGCACAAAATCCCTGCGCATTCCCGTCCAACTCGCCGGCGAAACCGGCGTGCGTTATGGCAATGAACCGCTGAGCTTCGGCGTCCCGTTTGCCGAGGGGACGTTCCCGGCCGGCTCGCGTCTGCGCGCGGTGCGGGCCGACGGCACGGAGTTGCCGCTCCAGACGGCCCAGGTGACGACATGGAAGAAGGACCTGAAGGACGTCAAGTGGCTGCTGGCCGATCTGCAGGCCGATCCCACCGTGGACGGCGAAACGGTGTTTCTGGAGTCTGTCCGGTCAGATCCGTCAGATCGGACGGATCGGACGGATCAGACGGATCGGAAGAAACCATTCGCCGCCATCACCACCACCACCCGCAACGGCCTCCTGACGGTCGACACCGGCGCGCTGCGGCTGAAGATGCGCACCGACTACGAGCGTTGGCGCCTGCGCGAGAACACCTCGCCCTTTGCCGGTTGCCAGGTCAAGACCGCGGATGGCTGGCGTGACGTGTGGCAGGGGACCGGGCTGCTGCTCTACATGAAGGACCAGCACGGCAATCTCTACACCTCGGAGGGGATTTGTCCTGCGCCGCGAATTGTCGTGGAAGAACAGGGGGCGCTGCGCGTCTGCCTGTTGGTCACCGGGCACCTCTATTCCCCCCAGGGGCTGCGCTTCTGCCCGTATAAGTTGCGCATCCACCTCTATGCCGGCAAAGCCGACCTGCGCATCTTCCACACCTTCGTCTTCGATCAGGACCCGACCCGCATCCAGTTGAAGGCCATTGGCCTGAAACTGTTCGCCAAGACGGGCGACGGCGCGGTGGCAGCGGTCGGCGGGGAAGGCGCGATTGCGCACGCCAACCGCAATCTGACCCCCGACGTGAACGGCTATGCCACCATGGGCGCCATTGGTTGCGACCAGGTGCGCGACCGTCCCAATCCGGCCAACACCACGTCCGGCCAGCTTTCGATCCTGCAGTCGGACGACCTGCACTATGCCGCCAAGCTGAACGATCAACCCTTTGGCGCCGGCGCCAAGGCGACGGGCTGGGCCAGCCTCAGCGGTCCCGAGTCGAGCGTGGTGGCCGGCATCCGCGACTTCTGGCAGGAGTATCCGAAGGGGTTTGCCGTGTCGTCCGCCGGGATCGACATCCGCATCTGGCCGGAGGACGCACCCCAGCCGCTGAGCTTCCTATCGCCATTCGATGAGCCGTTTATCGATTTCCGCGGCACGCGCGATGAGGAGGAGATTAAGCGCCTGCTGGCCGAGAATCCGACTGCACCGCTGTCGTTGAAGCAGTGGACGGATGACGTCAAGTGGATCGAAGACGTGATGGCCCGCCTCGCGCCGGGGCGAAAGATGAGCTACAACGATTTCATGGGGCCGTTCACCGGCATTGGCACGGCCAAGACCACCGAAATCGTGCTGCGTTTTGCGGAAGGGCAGATCCCTACAGCTGATGCGGCGGCCTTCGGCGCCACCGTGCAGGAGCCCCTCGTTGGCATCGTGGACCCCGGTTACCTCTGCGGCACCGATGTATTCGGCGCCTTCCTGCCTGCCGGTCACCCGCAGTTCGAGGAGCTGGACCGGGAGCTGACAGCATTCCACGAGCGCATCCACGTCAAACCGATCCAACGCGCGCGACGCTACGGCATGTTCATGTACGGGCACATGATCAACGCGCATGCGCCCTCGTGCCCGGACGCGGTACACAACCTCTACATCAACAGCGACGAACCGGAGAAGGCGCTGCGTTACGTCGGTCCCTTCGGCAACGAGGCCGCCGACAGCGTGCAGTGGGTCTGGAGCCAGTTCCTGCGCAGCGGCCGGCGCTGCGACTTGCGCTGGGCGCAGCTCGCTTCACGTGCCACGGCCGACACCAGCTTCGTGCATGCCTTCCCGGGCCACGAAGAAAACGTCGGCTGCATCCACTACCACGGGCCGCACGTCTGGCACAACGGACTCAACCGGTCGCACTCCAATGTCGGCGGGATCGCGATGGACTACTACGTCACCGGCAACCGCCGGTTGCGCGATGTCATCCTCGAGGCGGCGGACGGCCTCGCCGACAACAAGCTGGAGCCCTGCGGAATTATCACTTGCTTCGCGCCGATCTCGCGGGAGTTCATCATTCCGGTGGCGATCCTGCTGGAGGCGTACCAGATCAACTGGCACGAGAAGTACGGCACGCCGGCCGAGCGCTCACTCAACTGGTTCCTGCGCACGGTGCGTACACCGGGCTTCTTACCAAACCACGTGTTCACGCGCGGGCCGCGCGGCGACCACGCCGAGGTCGAGGGGGAGGGTCTCGGCGTCTGCTGCAACGAGGACCAGATGCTGCAACCCGCCATGCGCCTCTTTCCGTCCAAGGCTCTGACCGACTTCATCCTGGCCCAAGCGAAGTACGGGCACCGGACAAACCTCGCCTATGACTTGACGGGCGACCCTGAAATGGCCGCTGCCGCCCTCGGCGCGCGGGATTTCGTGGGTGCGATCCGTAACGGTGGCAATCCGGGCCTCTACTGGCATTCCGCGTGCGACTGGGTGCCGCGCTCCTTGAAGCTCGTCGCGCTGGCGGCGGAGAAGGATCCCGGCTTCTGGGAGTGGGCGGAGAAGTGGGCAAAAGAGCAGAAGGCCAATCCGAAGCCACCACGGCCGATGCCGCCCGAAGTGAAGGGCCGGATCCAACTCGGCGCGCTGAGCACGGAACCGCACCCGGTGTAACCCCGCCGCGAGGCGGTAAGCGCCGGTCTGGACTTTCAACAACTTGCTTTCGCGTGTTACTGTATCGCGCAGTTTGCCCGCTCTTGCCAGGGCAGCCTTGACGGGCGTCAGGTTCCAGATCGGGCGGGTGTAGGTCACGTCCGGGTCGTTGGCATAGAGTACGCCGTTGGAAAACGCGGTGCCAGCCACGGCCGCGACACAATCCCGGATACAGCAGTTATGCGGGGCGACCCACAACGCGCAGGAATCGGGCCCGATACGCGAGGCGTCGGACAGGCCCACGGTCGCACGGTTGAATCCCGTGCAGGACATCAGGTACGAGCCCGCGCCGCAAGCGAGAAGCGGATTGCGGTGACGCACAGGGTTCTCATGGGCATTTTGTTGCCAGGAAGGCCGTCATCGGCCCGGCGTGCCGATGCAGTACAGCTTTTTCTGGGCGCGGATCAGGATGCGGTCGCCCACGAAGCACGGGGTGCTGCGGAAGCCTTCGCCCAGGTTGTTGCGCGCG
>Ga0182021_10008725_pt1 | contig 12001 bp, 14 predicted proteins | sample 612E3MmetaG_FD_120493 | JGI IMG/M metagenome (GOLD analysis project Ga0182021, IMG submission 120493) | Permafrost microbial communities from Stordalen Mire, Sweden - 612E3M metaG (Illumina Assembly) | ecosystem: Environmental > Terrestrial > Soil > Wetlands > Permafrost | place: Sweden...
AAGCAGCTTGTCGCCGGCTTAACTAAGGTAAAAACCCAAATCGACAGCGGACCACCCGTTTATACTCAAAAAGTCGCGGTAAAAGCCCTTTCATCTTACAAAAGCCGCGAAGCTCCTGATTTCCTGAAACAAAACAATCAGATTTTGCAGGAACGCCGAGACTTACTCGTTAACACACTTTGCGAGCTTGGATATGAAGTTGAAAAGCCGAAGGCAACATTCTATGTTTGGGTCAATTGTAAATGCGACTCAATGAACTTCGTTGCAAAATTGCTTGATGTCGGTGTAGCAGTGACGCCTGGTGATGGTTTTGGAAAATATGGTGAAGGCTACGCGAGAATAACATTTACACAACCCAAAGAACAGATAGTTGAAGCCTGCAACAGAATAGCGAGAGCCTTTTAGCTTCTCTATATTTTTCTTAACTACATGTCTCCTTTTCTATAGTTTATTAGTTTAATAACCTAAAAATTTCGCTGCTAATAGATACATTGCTTTTCTATCCATATATTATTCACTGTTGATTATGTTAACATCGTTATGTTATGTGTGGTTGTAATTGTTAATGTGCTGTTATTGGGCTTAGGCGAACCAATAAGAGCTGAAAATTAGTAATTTGTTGTTTAGCGAATTTGTTTTATGGTCCACTGCATTGTGTTAAGAAGGCTTCTGGGGTTCATATATACGCGGTAAGGTGAAATCCGGTAACTTGTCTCCAACTTTAACTTGGCGTGCCGTAAAATCAGTCTTTATTACAAAAGGAAAAGTTACGTTTGTATAAATGGCTGCTGCCTAATTGAAAGTGAAGGCTGATGGGCAAATCTTCTTCAAAACGCAAACTTCGCATTGAGGTTTTTTTGCCATGCATACTTTTCTGCCGTGAAAAATCAGCAAATCCGTGAAGGGCATCCAACTCTCTTTAGGAGTAATCTGCATTAGGTCTTTTTCTATCTTGTTTTGGTCCTTTTGCTGGGTTAGTCCGAGTCGTCGTGAGAGCCTCGTTACATGAGTGTCAACAGCTACGCCTGCGGTAGTTCCGTATGCATTGTACAAAACAATGTTTGCGGTTTTGCGCGCAACTCCTGGAAGCTCAATTAACTCTTCCATAGTCTTTGGGACCTGGGAATGAAATTTTTCTACAAGGAGTTGGCAGCATTTCTGTAGGTTTTTGGCTTTGTTATGGTAAAAACCAGTGGAGTGAATAACCTGCTCCAGCTCTTCGATGTTTGCATTGGCGTAGTCTTCAGCAGTATGGTATTTTTGGAACAAGTTTTTTGTTACTATGTTGACTGTTACGTCGGTTGTTTGAGCTGATAGAATTGTAGCTACCAGAATTTCCAGTGGGTTGGTGTAGTTTAATGCTGTTTTGGCGTTTGGGTATTGTTTTTCAAGGAGTTCGATTATTTTTTCTGCGCGTTGCTTTGGTTCAAGGTATACTTCTGGTGTTTTCAAGTTGTCGTTCTCCAAGAAATCTGATGACGTATAATGATTGGGGGTAGCTAAAAAGTTTTGAGTGTGTTGGGAGATGCTTTTGTATACTGGACAGTTGTATAGAATAATATCAAACAAGTTTAAACATGAGAAATAAATATTGTTTTAGCCTGAGTAATGTTTAAATGTTTTGGGCTAACTTGAACATATGTTAAGCAGGTGTTAAGTGAGAGCATGGTGAACCCTACAAGAATAACCGTTGCCTTCGACAAATCAACAGCAGACTTACTCGAAAAAATAAGCACTGAATCCCAGGTATCTCAAAGCGAAATAATGCGTCGGGCCTTAAAATTCTACAACGAAAATAAAACTTTCGAAGACCCGACAACCAAGAAAAAAATAAACGCCTACCTCGATATGCTCCTGACAGGAGAACACATAATCCTTGATGTTGACCACTGGCTTATGTTCCTGCGCCTCATCGCTTCTTCACCTGAGAAAGAAAAGTTTTGGGCAGAACACAAAGAAGTAGCACGCGCTCATTGGGAACAACTTAAAACCAAGGTGCATTCGCCAGAAGAAATGCTATACCGACTTGAAATCTGCAACTTTTATCGCTTAACCAAGAATGCTCCCAACGATTACACACTGGTGTTGGTTTCGGAGGTTTCAAAGGATTTTATCAGGATTTTCCTCGAGGAATACTTTTCAGCCATGGGGGTTAAGGCTGAGATCAAAGAGAACGTGACAAAGCTTCGCGTAACAGTTAAACCAAGCTTCTTTAAAACATAATATCAATTGTTTTATCGAATAATTTATTTCTTGTCAAGTAATCCATAAGATTTATGAACAAATATTGACTATTCTATATCTTATTAAACATAATCATTAGCTATTTAGAGAATGATAAAATGTGATTGAAGCAAACACTCAAGTTTTGGAACTATCAGGCCTAATTTCAATCGCAATAGTTTTCGTTTCTTTCTTCAGTACAATCTATTTAGCGAAGAAAGCAGCCAATAAAAATCTGTTAAAATAATGGCTTTCAAACAATTTTCTACTTGTATTGATGCTACTTATTAATCAAAGTTTGTAGGATTAAACTTTATCAATAAAAATATTATTTTAGTCAACCTCAACTCATGGAACATATCTAAATTATTGCAAAAACTTTTTACGTTCAACCCGGCTAATTCAAATAACAATTAGGTGAAAACGTTGGGTCTAAAACTAAAAGTGGATGGTAAAGAAATTCCCCTAAACGAATTCGTCGAAAAAATCATGAGTGGAACTGTAACTGGTGCTGTAACTTCTCTGCGGGGAATAAAAGATGATTGGAAAAAAATTGAAATTGAAATAGAAAAATAATTAGCCTTTGAATTCAATTTTGGCTTCTATTTCAGCGAACATTTCCTTTTTTGCTTTGCAGATTGGGCAAACGTACGGTGGATCTTCGCGGTAAACAACGTAGCCGCATTGTTTGCAGTACCATAGCTTCTTTTTTATATCTACTTTTTGCAGTTGAGGGGGAACAATTGGTTGTGAAGGTTTTTCTTGTGGGGTTTGTGGGGTTGCTTGTTTAGTTATTTGGGTTCCGTATGCTCTTTCTTGTTTTTCGATTGGCCGAAGTTCAGGAACTTCAGGCAGATTTTGGCTATCAAAAACGGTTTTGTTAACGTATAACCTGCAGTAGCATGCACCATATTGGGCGACATCGGGGTCGCGATAGTCGCAGGGGCAAATGATGTCTCGATCAATCTCAAAGTTACCTGTTGCAAGCCTACAGGGGCAGGAGGGGTAACCGTATCGGTCCTCGTTTGTCTTTAATCCCTCGATGAACATTTGCAAAAGGTCACTTTGAGGCGTAAGGTAGTAGCCATATGTTTTTGAATCGGCTTCTGCTCTCTTGCGAACCTGTTCAAGCGTGGTCAAAGACCAAGTGCCTCTTTAAGCAGGTCCTTGCGGTAACCCATAATTAGGGTTTTATCATCTATGATAGTTGTGGGGTAACTTAATGCGCCGCCTTTGCTGATGATGGTTGAATGAACCCTACTTTTATCGTTGTCATCGAGTAAGTCAACATCAACAAACTCATATTCAACGCCATTTTCGTTAAGATATTGTTTTGTCATTTTGCACCAAACACAAGTGCTTAAAGCATAGACGGCAACTTTATGGTTTTTTTTTGTACCAGAAACCTTAGTGAATTGCATACTAAAAATCTCACCAATAAAATTTAGTTTAAGCCAAATATAACTGTTTAGATAACCAAAATTTAGTGTTCGTTTTAATGTGCGTGTAGGTTGCCAAAAGCGTTCTGTACAACCTCATTTAGGGCGGGGTGAATGTGCATTCCTTGAGAGATTGGGGTAAAATCGCCTTTTCCCGAAACCATCGCGTTGACGATTTCCTGGATAAGCACCGAGGCTTCAGGACCGATAATGTGGGCGCCTAAGATTTTGTTTGTTTGTTGTTCAACTATAACTTTCACGAAGCCTTCAGGAAAACCCAACGCCGCACCCATAGCTGTCTCTTTGTAGAGAGATAATCCAACTAAAATCTTAAACTTCTTCTTAGCCTCCTCCTCCTTCAAACCAACCGAAGCAACCTGTGGATGAGTAAACACTGCGTGGGGCGCCGCTGAAAAATCAACTTTCGCTTTATGGTCATGTATAGTGTTGTGCCAAGCAACTCCTGCCTCATAGTTGGCTACATGCTTGAACATTTGTTTGCCGATGCAATCGCCAAATGCAAAAATGTTTTTCTTGTTCGTTTCCAGATATTCGTTGACTTGTATGAAACCATGGTCGTCGAGTTTTACGCCCGTTTTTTCAGGTTTCAACAGGTCGGCGTTGGATACTCTTCCTGTAGCAACCATTATAGCTTCAGCTGAGAATTCCAGTATACTGCCGTCTTGGCGATTCCTGGCAACTATGGTTTTAGTCGTGCCTTCCTGTTTGGCTTCGAGGGCTTCGTAGCCAGTGTAGATTTCCATGTGTTTCTCCAACTCTTTTTTTAGTAAGTCGCAGATTTCTGTTTCCTCTTCGGGAATTACTTGATAGGGACGCTGGATTATCGTTGTTTTTGTTCCCATCGCTGAGAAGAAATGTCCGTACTCCATGCCAATGTAGCCTCCGCCCACAATAATGATGTTTTTCGGCTGCGTTTGCAACTCTAAAACAGTGTCGCTTGTTAGATAACTTACGTTTTCTAAGCCCTTTATCAATGGGACAATCGCACGAGCTCCTGAAACAATGAAGATGACTTTTGCTGTAATTGTATGCATGCCAACTTGCATTGTGTAGTCGGAGATGAATTCGCCTTTTTCTTTAAACCATGTTAAGTTAGATGTCGCTTCCACTGCCGCTGATTGAATTGCAGAGTCATGATTTACTAGCTCATGCGTCCTACTCATTATATTATTGAAGTCAATCGAATCTACCTTGACTTTGATGCCTAGTTTGCCGGCTTCTTTGAAGGTGGCAAGGATGTCTGCGGGATAAATTAGCATTTTTGATGGGACACAACCAACGTTTATGCATGTTCCGCCCATTTTGCCTTGCTCAACCAAAGCTACCTTAAAGCCTTGGTCAACTGCTGCCGCTGCAACAAGCATTCCAGAACCGGAACCGATTACGAGAACATCAAAATTCTCCATTAATATGCCTCAACACTAACTAAACTGAATAATTGAAACCAAATAAACTTTTCAAGACATTTACATTTACAAAAATCTTTTAAGAGTCTCCAAGATAATGTTTTTTAGGGAATTTTTTATGGCTAAAAAACCGACTAAAGCTGAAGAAGATAAGAAAAAACAAGCCTATTATAGCAAAAAAGAAAAGAAAGCCAAAGAAGTCAAAAAGTAGCTTCTTTGCCCAGAAACTTTGGTAGGCACCGTTCGTCGTGAATTGGGTTAAAGCTTTCTAATTCATCCTTTTTTAGGGGTAACGTGATTCTTGAAACTAACCCGTTGAGGCTGTAAGGTAGTCGAATTAAACGGTATTCGCCCGAGGTTACCCATTCATCAACGTGAAATCCTGCTTGTTTAGCTTTTTGGGCAAGGTCGAGCCTCTCTTTAGTGGTTAAGGCCGACGCTTTTGTGTCAAAAACGTGCAGATGGTAGCCTCGGCCCGAATAAACTACTCTTAAATCAGAAAAACGGGTCTCCAAAAAATTGTAAAGCCCTATCGCTTCCCGCTTGACCATGTCAAGTTCAACGTCGCAGAAACTTAATCCCTGCTGACGTTTCATCTTATCTGCCAAACTGCCATGGATTGGGCAGGTCATGTTTTCTGGGTCAAGGTCAAAAGCTAATTCCTGACCAAGTTTAAGGTTGTTTGAATTGTATCTGTTTCGGTCGTAATATACGGCTTCAGGTAAAAATTCAAGGATTTGCTCACGTAGGTCTTCCAGATTTTTGTAATCATCAATTATTATCGTGGTCAAAGCATCTTCTTTGTATTTCTCTGGGAAAATCTTTGTGTGCCTGCCTATTATTACTGCAAATTTTATATTTCCAAGCCCACCTTCAAACCACTCTATGACCTTGTGGAGGCTGAATTCGTGAGCGTAGAACTGTTTTCTCTGTTCCAAAGTAGAATATCTCATGCCTGTAGGTAGGTAGTATTTACTCATACAAACCACAGAATGTTATGCTGACTAACCCAAAATGCTTTGTGCCTTTTCATCTAGGGAGAAACCCTAATATTTGCCGTTTCCAGAAGTAAATGTGGTGAAATTTTTTGCCAATTGACCCTGATTTTCAAACTAAACGACAAGTTGTAAGTGAACATAACGGACATAAAGTCTGGGGACCCGTAGAACCTCCACAGAAACTCGGTATCCACGGAACGTCCAGCGCTGTAGACTGGGATGTATGCGTTGGAGACGGTGTATGCATCGATGTTTGCCCTGTTTCGCTATATGACTGGGTCGATTCTCCTGGGCACCCTGTTTCTGAACGAAAATCTGACCCTGCACGCGAAAAAGATTGCATACAATGTTTAGCTTGCGAGATGCAGTGTCCAGCTCAAGCGATAAAGATAACTCCGCTTCCCTAGCTCTACACGAATAATTAGTCGGGGTTGAACTTTTAAGTGAAAGTATTATATTAGCAAACGCTCCAAATAATTGCTAAGTGTGCCGCAATGAGCCAAGAATCAAAAGAAAAAATTATAGTTATTATGCCATCTGACGCTTCAGCAAAAACTACGGATGTGGTTGAAGAATTAATCTCGGGGATACTTGAATCAGGCAAAGTTGATATAGTTGGAATAAACGATGGCATTTTTTTGGTTTGTTCGGCAATAAACATGGCAACTGAAATCGCCAAGGTCTACGTTGATGATATTTGCATTTCGAATCTTGAATTGCCTGTTCTTGGGAAAACATCTGCCATTTCAGTTCATTTAACACAAAAGCAGGCAGGGGATTATGCTACATTAGCTAAACAGGAAGAACAAGAAATGGAAGATGTTGAGGAGCAAACAGTTAGTGTTAGCAGAGCAGCTACAATGGAGCGTCTTTTGACAATAAGTCTTTTGCGGCTCGCGAAATTGAATGAAATCAGAATAGTTGCGGCTGGCAACTCGATTAATGACGCTATTTCACTTGCATTAAGTCTAACGAAAGGTCAGATCTCCAAAGATATTGTAGGTGCTAAATTGGTTCACTTATATTCTATTAGCATGCGAAACGATCCTACCAAAAGTATAGCTGCAATATCCATCTACCTTCAAAAAGGGATAATGCGAGAATGTACTAAGAGGCAACTGGACTTGTTTAAAAAAGTAGAAAGAGGAAATTAGAACGATTCTTCAATTGTAGTTGAAATAAAAACAGATTATTTTTTTCAAACGGGATTATTTATTTTTTAAAGGATTAAGGAAAAAGTAAGCGTGAAGGCTTACTTGAAGAGACTGAGGTTTTTGTTTACTTTGTCCCAGTTAACCAGGTTCCAGAAAGCTTCAACAAATTTCGGGCGCTCGTTCTTATAGTCAAGGTAGTAGGCGTGTTCCCAAACATCAAGAACCATTAAGATGTTGAATGTTGGGTAAACATTCACGTTGTGTTTTTCTATCTGCATTATAAGCGGTCTTCCAATGCATGGATGAACAGCCAACGCTGCCCAACCTGAACCTTCAGTGCTGGTGGCAGCCAACGTGAATTCTTTTTTGAATCTCTCAAAATTCCCAAAGCCCATATCAATCATATCAGCTACTGCACCTCCTGGTTTTCCTCCACCTTTGCCTGCTGGAGCCATATTTTCCCAGAAAGTACTATGCAAAAGGTGTCCGCCAACATTGAAAGATAACTCTTTAAGCAGGGCTTTCATGTCGGCATCCGCGTTCTCGTTGCGTGCTTTGTCTAGTTTTTCAAAGATTGCGTTTGCACCGTTTACATAAGCTTGGTGGTGTTTGTCATGGTGGAGTTTAAGTTGCTGCTCCGAAATGTATGGTGCAAGAGCAGTGTAGTCATATGGTAGTTTAGGTAGGGTAAATGTTTTTATTTTCTCCATAAAATTTCACCAAAAATCTGATACTTCCAAAGCCCAAAACAATTAATATACTTTTACCTTGAACATTTAATATAGCTCTAAGAATTTTGGTTTATTTAAATGAGAGTCAATTTTGAAAGCCCTACATTTTTTAGTTGTTGAGAGATGGTATAGCTTATTACTTGCTTTTTTATTTACTGTGCTTGGTGAATTTTATGGTTAAAACTGATGAAAATCTTAAAGCTGCTTTCGCAGGCGAATCTCAAGCTAACAGAATGTATTTGGCGTTCGCTAGGAAAGCGGATGAAGAAGGATTTACACAAATCGCTAAACTATTTAGAGCTGCGGCGGAAGCAGAAACCGTCCATGCCTTAAACCACCTTCGAGTAACTGGTCAAGTCAAATCAACCCTCGATAACCTTGGCACGGCAGTTTCAGGCGAAACCTATGAGTTCAAGAAAATGTATCCCGATTTCATCACTGACGCCAAAAACGACTCTAACAAACCCGCGTTGTTAAGCTTTGATTACGCCAATAAAGTTGAGCAAATCCACGCAAAACTATATCAAAAAGCAGTAGAATCACTCAAAAATAAAAAGGAACTCGCCAATGTGGACTATTATGTGTGCCCTGTATGTGGAAACACGTTCGAAGGCTCAACTCCTGATGTATGCCCAATCTGCGCTACGTCGAAAGAAAAATTCATGAAAATAAATTAAAAAAAGATTTAAACTTTGATTTTTTGGGCTATTTGTTGCCCAAACTCAAAGCATTTTTTCAAGTCTTCGCCATCGGGAACAAATTTTACTTCAACACCAGGCTCATAAACTTCAAAGCCTGTTTCTTTAGCGGTTTTAATCATGCTTTTCACTGCGCCGCCTCCCCAACCGTAAGAACCAAAGAAACCCCAAAGCTTGCCCTTAGGTTTCAAACCAGCCGCGTACGTTAAAAATGAACTGAGAGTAGGGAACATTAAATTGTTGAGTGTCGGTGAACCCAAAAGAACTGCTTTTGCATCGAGGATTTCAGTTATGGCTTCTGACATTGCGTATGCGCGTAACTTGAAGATTTTTACTTCGACTCCTTGGCTTGTTAAACCGTCTGCTATGGCGCGAGCCATCTTATCAGTGCTATGCCACATTGTATCAAAAACAATAACCGCCTTGTTCTTTGTTTCTCCTGCACTCCAGTTCATGTAAGCATTTACTATTTTCATGGGATCCTTTCGCCAGACAACACCATGGCTTGGTGCAATCATTTCGATAGGAATTCCCATTTGAATAACTTCCTGAATCTTGCGTATAATCAGCGGTGCCAGTGGCATGAGTATGTTAGCATAGTACATTGTGGCTTCTTCCATCAACACATGATCATCAACTTGGTCGTCAAAGCGTTGTGAACTGGCAAGGTGCTGGCCAAAAGCGTCGTTTGGCATTAAGATCTTGTCTTCAACAAGGTAAGTGAACATACTATCGGGCCAATGTAGCATTGGCGCCTCAACAAAACGCAGGGTTTTCTTTCCAACTTTAATTTCGTCACCAGTCTTGACGGTTTCGACCCTTTCAAATTCTCTGCCATAATGGTCGATTAACGCTTCTCTTCCTCTTGGCGAAGCGAAGATTCTGGCGTTTTTAGCAAGCTTGGCAATTATTGGAAGGCTACTGGAATGGTCCATTTCCACGTGGTTAACGATGATGTAGTCGATTTTGTCAAAAGTTGTTAATTCAGATATTTTCTGAATGAGTTCTTCCGAGAAAGTGTTTTTGACAGTGTCAATTAAGGCGGTTTGTTCATCCTGGATTAAGTAAGCGTTGTAGCTGCTTCCTCTATTAGTAACATAACCGTGAAAATCACGGATGTTCCAATCGACGACGCCAACCCAATATACTCCGTCTTTTAAGGCAACTTTAACCATATCCATCTTCTCCAAATCTTAACAAAGAAAAACTCGTGAAAACTCTTATATGACTTTCGTTCCGAAAACATCTGATAACTGTAGAGTTATATGTCGGAAACAACAAAGTTACCTAATAGAAGCATTATTTGTAAGTGTTTTGCGAGGCTAAGAGTTTGAGTCTATTACCTGACGATAAGAAAGAGTTGCTTAAAAAAGAGTTTATGGAAAAACTAGTTGATCCAGTAAAAATAGTCGTGTTTACACAAGAATTTGAGTGTCGATATTGCTCGGACACAAGAAAACTTGCGCAAGAACTATCCACCCTCGACAGCAAAATAACAACGGAAATTTATGATTTTGTGGCAGACGCTGCAAAAGCAAAGGAGTACGGAATTGACAAGATTCCAGCGTTAGCCATTATAGGCAAAAAAGACTATGGTGTAAGAATCTATGGAATACCATATGGATATGAACTTCAAACCTTGATTGAAGCAGTAATTAACGTTTCCAAAGGCAAAACTGATCTTTCTGAGAAAACCAAGCAGATTCTGACAGAAGTTAAGGCACCCGTTCACATCCAAGTTTTCGTAACCTTAACTTGTCCGCACTGCCCCGCCGCAGCTTCCGTAGCTCATAAATTAGCCATAGAGAGCGACATGGTCAAAGCAGATGTTATAGAAAGCAGCGAGTTTCCGGATTTAGCCGTGAAGTACAATGTTATTGGGGTGCCCAAGATAATAATTAATGAGACTGTAGAGTTCGTTGGAGCGTTTAACGAAGACTTATTCGCGGAGCATGTCTTGTTAGGTGCATTCCAGCCTCTGCTATCTGTGAGCGAAAAAATTAATTTACCCTAACTACACAAAACCTAAAAGGATACTACTAAACTAACAAAAAGAAAGAAACGTTAAGAAACTAAACCTTTGCGGTTTAGCAGTGGTCGTGGCCGCAATTGCAGGAATGTCCTGTTGTACTTGAGCTATCGGCGTATTTTGCCGGAGATTTATCAAAAGTTGCCTTGCAAGCTGCTGCGCAGAAATAGAATGTTTTGCCGTTGAAGTCGGATTTGAATTTTGCTTTCTTCTCGTCGACCATCATGCCGCAAATTGGATCTTTAACCATTCTTTTTTCACCTCACGTTGAATTGTTTATTGTTTTACTTTGGTTGATTTAAACTTAGCCAGCTTTAACAGTGCTGAGTTGCTGACGACAGTTAGGTTGCTTATCGCCATTGCGCCTGCTGCATACATTGGATTCAGTAAACCGGCGGCTGCAATTGGAATCATTATCGCGTTGTAGGCGAACGCCAAAACAGGTTAGTGGCGATTTTTCTCATGTTCTTTTTGCTTAATTCTATGCCTAGCGCTACATCTATTAGGTCATCGCGGATTAGTACGATGCCGCCTGTTTCTTTGGCTATATCGGTTCCGCTTCCGATGGCTATGCCAATGTCTGCTTGTGCTAACGCGGGAGCATCGTTTATTCCGTCGCCCACCATCGCAACGACTTTTCCTTGACTTTGCAATTTTTTGATGACTTCTTCTTTTTGCCAAGGAAGAACGTTCGCGATAACTTGAGTAATGCCCAACTGTTTAGCAATGGATCGTGCTGTGATTTCGTTGTCCCCAGTTAACATGGCAACTTCCAATTTCATTTCCTTTAGCAACGCTACTGCTGGAGCTGCACTTTCTTTAACAGTATCCATAGTCGCTACTGCACCAACGGTTTTGCCGTCAACCGCAAGTATCATCAACGTTTTTCCCTCTGCCTCAAACGATGCAAATTCCTTTTCCATCTCTGTTGTCGATACATTTTGTTCCTGCATTAATTTGCGGTTTCCTAAAAGCACCTTTTTATCTTCTATGGTGCATTGGATTCCTCTTCCTGGGAGTGCTTCAAACTCGTCGGCTTTTGCAAGAGTTATATTTTCATCTATAGTTTTCTTTGATATTGCTTCGGTTAATGGGTGTTCTGAACTCCTTTCGGCAGAACCCGAGTATTTGATTATATCTTGTTGGGTAAATCCATTGTAAGTTTTTATGTCGGTTACGCTAGGTTCTCCTTTTGTCAAGGTGCCAGTTTTATCGAAAATGACTGTTGTAAGTTTTCGTGCGTTCTCAACATATTCGCCGTTACGGAGTAAAACGCCGTATTCCGCCCCTTTTCCGACACCT
>Ga0182021_10008726_pt1 | contig 11998 bp, 11 predicted proteins | sample 612E3MmetaG_FD_120493 | JGI IMG/M metagenome (GOLD analysis project Ga0182021, IMG submission 120493) | Permafrost microbial communities from Stordalen Mire, Sweden - 612E3M metaG (Illumina Assembly) | ecosystem: Environmental > Terrestrial > Soil > Wetlands > Permafrost | place: Sweden...
GGAGCGGCTGGCAGGCAAGACGCTTCAAGCGCGTTGAGGACAACGCGCTCCACCCTTTCGCAGGCGACACGTCAGCGCAAAATCGTGGTGCAACCGCATCGTTTCGGCTGAAGCGGCCGGCCGCAACCTCCCATCACATGAGTCTGGCGGACGGACGCGATCCGGCGTGCGCCGAACCCGAAAATCGTTTTAACTTTCCGTATGCGCTTCATGGCGAAATCATCCCGCTGGATCCTGGCGCTCGCCGGACCTGCGATGTTCGCAACCGCCGCGGAACCGTCGCCGGAGCCCGCCCCAATGGACTACGTTTACAAGCAGGCCGGCACCGTGGCCTTGAAAGTCGCGGTATTCACACCGCCAGGGTCGCGCGGAAAGCTCCGGCCGGCCGTGGCCGTCTTTCACGGCGGCGGATGGACCATCGGCGAACTGCGCTGGACCTTTGGCGACGCGCAGTTGCTGGCCGCCGCAGGCTTCGTTGGCATCGGAGTCCAGTATCGCCTCTCCAATCAGGCCGAGGTGACGCCGATCGAGGCGATCGCCGATGCCCGGGACGCCATTCGCTGGATCCGCCAGCATGCGGACACGCTGGGCATTGATCCCCACCGGATCGCCGCCCTCGGCTGGTCGGCTGGCGGTCACCTCGCGGCGTGTACCGCGGTTTTCATCGATCCTTTGGCGGAAATTGAAACCAGTTCGGCACCCGATGCGCTGATGCTCTGGTTCCCGGCGCTGGCACTCGAATATGACAATTGGATTCCCAAGCTCCTCGGTGGGCGGACGGATCGCCTGAAAGTTTCGCCCGACCACTATGTCCGCGCGGGCTTGCCGCCGACCCTCATCCTGATTGGCCGCCTCGACACGATCACTCCAGCGGCCGGCGCGGAGAAATTCCAACAATTGATGCGGGCAGCCGGCAACCGATGCGACCTGCACGTCTACGAAAAGGTCGGGCACCAATTCGAAGATGTGCCGGGCCATATCGACCCACAAGTGTCCGCCGACTCCAAGGAGCGGACGCTCCACTTCCTCCGCGAAGTGGGCATGGCGCCTCCCGAGGGCGCAGCGACTACGCCGCCGCGCTAGACGCGCCAACTGCGACGGGGCACCCTACCTGGCTGGTCGGCAGAGGAGACGGTCTGCCGCCAGGACGAGAAAGAGATAGTCCGTGGTTCCGCCACCGAGCACATACTCGGTCTGCTGCCACGAATAGGGCCATTCGAGCAGTTCCGGAAAATCCGGTCGAATCAAGGCAGTGCCGGAGCCGATACCGCCGGGAATGTAGGTCCAGTCCGCGCGGTTGAATCCGTAGGCCACCGTCAGCGATCGCGCGCCGACGCCTGACACGAATGAGGCGGGGTTGGCGCCGGGATGGCAGCCAAGGACGAAATTCATGGCGTTCAGCACATAGTCTTCGGAAAAGATGTCCGGGCAGGCGGAGTGCAGAAAATATTGGGCCATCCCGAAGTGCTGGACGTCCCAGCCCGCGCCCCAGATGTCCGGCTCGTAGGGCACGCCGTAGGGAGTTTTCTTCGCCATCCGGTCGATTGCGGCGCGGCCGGCGACCAACGCGCCGCGGATCTTCCGCCGGTAGCTTTCATCCGTGATCAACGAAAGCGAACGGGCCGCAAGCCAGGCGGTCTCCACCGGATCGTCGCGAAGCTTCTCGCCGCTTTGCTCAATGTTCATGCTGATCTCCGCCGCCAGGCCGGTGAGAAAGTCCGCATACTGCGCCTCGTGTGTCGCCTGAAGCAATTCGACCGCCACGCCGACCCGCTGGAGACGGTCCTCTTCCTTGGTCGCAGCCCAGAGTTGCCGGGCGATCCGCAGGCAGTCCTGAGCCAAGTCGTCATTGTAACCCCTGAGCGCGCGCGCGGCCGCGGCCAGCCCGGCCGCGACCTGCAGTTCGTGCTCCGGATTATCCTCGGTGAAGACCCACCGATCGTCAGCGGAGCCGGGCAGGCCGACCGGCGGGGTCGCGGCGGCTGCCTTCGGATCAAAGACCCGGTTGTCCGTCGTGTTCGTGGGGTCGCCGAGCATCACGTACTGCCGCCGGCTCGGCTCGATGATCCCGCGATACAGCCGCCCGAGCGAATGATAACCGTCGACGATGGAGAGCGCACCGTGCTCGATCTGCTGGAGAATGTCGGGCCTGCCGTCCGGCTGGTGCAATTCCACCACGTGATTCTGCTGGTCGATGGTGGTCTCGTCGTAGTCGATGTGGAACTCCTCGTAGGCGAGCGCCAGCCCGCGAATGGTCTCGGATTGCGACTCGACGCGCAGGTCGTCATCGCCGGCGTCGTGCCACCCACCGCGATTCAGACCCGGCACGTGCTCGCCGGGCTGGAACGAGGTCAGGGTCGAGGGTCCCTGTTGGTAACCGTCGAGATGGTTGAAGTTGACCGGCGCCATCCGCGCGTCGTCGAGGTGACACACGCCGTGCCAGACCTGGTAGCGGTCGTTCACCCGCATGTGGCACATCTGAATGGGCAGGAAATACTCCAGCGTGGGCTGCCAGACGTGCCGTTTGAAAACATCGGCGCTGATCTGAAAAGGAGCAGTCCGCGCGTCGCCAAACTGCACGACGTACATTCCCGGCGCCTCCACCGTCGTGAAATCAAACTGGAAATAGTGGTAGCGCAGGAAGTCGCCCCAATCCTTCGGTGAGGCTTCGACAATCTTCTGCAGGCTGCCGTCCTCGGAAATCCGGAGGAGCGCGACCGGCGGCCGGCGCGGGTCGCGCCGGTCCGTTTCGATGACCGCCATCTTCGGCTGTTTGGGATGGTAGCCCACCTGGGAGACCTGCACCACGGGCGGCGAAATCCAACCGGGAATGGCGTGTGGCGTGACCAGCCACTCGATCGCGCGCCTGGTCGCGCCCTTCGGCACGAGCGACCGGACGACGAACCACCCGTTGGTATGTTTGGCCCGGCCGTCGATCAACTGGAGGTCTCCTCCCGCCAGATCCACAATCGTCATGCGTTGCTCCTCCGACTCCGGCGCGATCGTCAGCTTCTTGCCGGAGGCGAGCGGGACAATCTGATACTCCTTTTCTTCGTCGCGAAAGCCCGGTCCGTCAGCCTGCCGCGGAAAGATGCCGGTCTGGCTGTCCAGGTAATAGGCCTTGCCGAAGAGCAACCCCGGGAAGAGCTCCAGGTTGAAGCCGACCTTGCCGATCCATGCCTCGGGCAGCGGCTGGTCGAGATCCACGATGATTTTGAACGACCGGCCGGCCGGCGCGATTCTTACCGCATAGCTGAAATGAAGATCCGGGTAGGCGATGGGATTGTAGCCCCGCCGGTCTCTCGCTGGATCGGGAAATTCCAACCGCACGCTGATTTCCCCAGCCGACCGGTCGACCACGCGTTGGCCAACCTTGGGCATGGGCTCCCATTGCCCCGGCGTGGGCTCGAGGCGCAGGTCTCCGTTGGTCGCGACGCGCCGGCCATTCTGGATCACGCCGACCCCGCCCTGGTGGCCCTCCGGATAAAAATCCTGAGCAAGCATGACGTTGAGGCCCGGCATCTCCAGGTACTCAAGTTCATTGATCGCCAGGGCCCCGACGGCATCCTTCGGTTCGGCCCGGCCAGCGGCAGCCGCCAGACAAACGATGATTGCGCAGGGCAGAGGAAGTCGGAATTGTTTCATGGCGGACATCATCGGTTGCGCGGCACCTGACACTCCGCCTGCCCAAGGTACACGCAAGGCGGAAAACGCGATTCGCTCAACGAAACAACGACGGGAGGAATGAACGATGCAACTGGCGACAGTCAGGATCGAAAAGCCGGAAGTCCGTCGCTCGCGTAGGTGGCCAGGCTGGCGCCGGTGGTTGCTGCTGGGGCTGGTCGCAGCCGGATGCGCGCGGCGCGCCGAACCGCATACGACAGGAAAGGTAGAAAACGTCATGCAACTAACGAGTCCCGCATTTTCTGAAGGAAAACCGATTCCGGGAAAATACACCTGTGATGGCCCCGACGGATCCCCGTTGCTGCGATGGAGCGAGCCGCCGGCGGGCACCCGGAGTTTTGCCCTGGTTTGCGACGACCCGGACGCGCCCATGGGAACCTGGGTGCATTGGGTGATCTACGGGCTTCCCGCCGCGACGAGGGAGCTGCCCGACACGGTCGCGGCGGTCGAGATGCTGCCGAGTGGAGCGAAACAAGGCCTGAACGACTTCCGGCGCGTGGGCTATGGCGGACCGTGTCCGCCGCCGGGCGGGCCGCATCGCTATTACTTCAGACTCTACGCGTTGGACACCGAGCTTTCGCTGAAAACCCGGGCGACCAAGCGGGACCTGCTGCAGGCGATGTCCGGCCACATTCTGGCCGAAACGCAGTTGATGGGCACGTACGAGCGGGCGCAGTGAGCAGAACCGATTCGAGCTGATTCAGAACCCGGACGAAGTCCTCACGGCGACTTCAGAGATCATTGTCACCGCCGACAGCATCGTGTTGGACCGGTGCCAATGGTGGTTCAACCTGACCCGGGCGGTCATCGACCAGCACGTGCCGCAGGCGAACATCGTTCCCTAGGCTGCTTGATAGGCCCAACCGATCTCCCCGGCGACCTCCAGCCTCCGGCGCAACATTCCTGATCAGTGGGCGCCACCGCGTCCTTCAACTCAGATCCCGGATCGACCCGAACTCCGGGTCGAACAGCCGCCGGTAGGTGCGAACGATCAAGCCGTCCGTAAGCCCGGCCAGCCAATCGCAGATCCGCCGGGCTTTGCCGGCGGTGGTCGCCTCGCCAGCGATGAGCGCGCCCACGTTGGGCGGCAGGATGTGAATCACGCGCGGCCCCGTTTCCACGTAGTTGCGCCAGCACGACTCCCACAGGCTGGAGAGCACCAGCCGCGCCTTGTGCTCCATTTGCTGGAGCTGCGGACTCTCGAAGATAATGTCGTTGGCGAGTTTCTTGAAGAAGAGCGCTTCGCGCTCGACCTCCGGCGCCACGACGAGCTCGAACCGGTAACGATTGGTCCTGGCCGCCATGAAATTGTCGCGCTCGCGGAGCCGGCAAGCCTGGAGGAAACGTCCGATCTTCATTGAGAACACGCTTTCAAGCCGGTCGCTGCGGATGGCGTCAAACAGGGTTTCCAGCAGCCGCTGCTGGCCGGCGTCAACGGCCTCGCCCGCCGCCCAGCGCTCGATGCGTTCGATGGTGAGGAAACCGACCTTTACTCCGTCGACAATGTCGTTGAGCGAATAGGCCGCGTCGTCGGCCCAGTCCATGATCTGGCACTCAACGCTCTTGAACCCGTTGAGCGCGTCGCCGCCGAACCAGCCCGCGGGAATCTCGGCTCCGGCGAACACAAAGTCGCGATAGATCCGCTGGGGATCGTAGAGGAAATGCTGGGCCGGCGGCGCGGAAAATTCGCCGTGGAGCTTCTTGTATTTGAGCACCCCATCCAGCAGCGCGCGGGTCGGTTGCATGCCGCGCACGCCGCTCTCGTTCTGGTAGATCGTCTCGGTCAGGAGGTGCAGCGTCTGGGCGTTGCCCTCGAACCCGCCGTAGGACCGCATCAGCTCCTGCAGGGTGCGCTCTCCCGAATGGCCAAACGGCGGGTGCCCCAGATCGTGCGCGAGGCAGGCCGCCTCCACCAGGTCGGAGTCGATATGGAAATTGTCGCGCATTGGCCGTCCGCGACTGCGCAAGTGCTGGCAGATCGAGCGGCCGATCTGCGCCACTTCCATCGAATGCGTGAGGCGCGTTCGGTAAAAGTCGTACTCGCCTGACAAGAAAACCTGCGTCTTCGACTGGAGCTTGCGGAAGGCGTGCGAATGGATCACGCGGTCACGATCGACCTGGAACGCGCTGCGGTAGTCGGGCTTGCGCCGGCCGCTCAACGTCTCGTCGTCGAAAGCCGTGTAGAACGTGTTCTGCATGGCGAGGACGTAGGCGGGCCCGCCGGGCGGCGCAAACGAATTTGTGCTTGTGCAGCCGGGCGGCCGGTTCAGGACTGGTGCGCACTCCCATGCCGTCGGTCCGCTTTTCCACCGCCATCGGCCTCTGCGCTCTCACCTGGGATGGCGAGGCTCTGACGGCGTTTGCCCTGCCCGGGCATGACCAGGCCGCCGCCACCGAACCGGCCAGTCTGTCCGCGACCACCCCGAGCTGGGTGCGCGAGCTGGTTGTCCGGGTGCGGCGGCATCTGGCGGGCGAACTGCAGGATTTCACCGATGTGGCGATCGATTACGCCTCGGTGTCCCCGTTTGCCCGGCGGGTCTACGAGGCGACGCGAGGCGTTTCGGCGGGCCGGACCTGCACCTACGGCGAGTTGGCCGCAATCCTGGGGGAGCCGCCCGGCTCCAGCCGGGCCATCGGCGCTTTGCTTGGCGCCAACCCCTGGCCGCTGATCGTTCCGTGCCACCGCATCGTCGGCGCCAAGGGCCGGCTCACCGGATTCTCGGCCGCCGGCGGAGTCCGCACCAAGGCCCGGTTGCTGGCGATCGAAGGTTCCCAGCTCCTGGCGGAGTAGGCCGCCGTTTTCCCGTGGCGTCGCGAGGGCGGATTCGCCGCCACCGGACGCGATGACAGGCTTGGAGGTTGTTTCTGCGCGGAAGCCGGCTAGATTCCTGGGCTGATCCTCTTTCCTCATGGCAAATCGCACCATGCGCGCCATCGCCAAGCTCCACCCCGGCCCAGGACTCGAACTCACCGAGGTGCCCGTGCCTCAGCCCGGCATCAACGATGTGCTCATCAAGATCAAGAAGACCGCGATCTGCGGCACCGACGTCCACATCTACAACTGGGACGCCTGGGCGCAACAGACCATCCGTCCGCCGATGGTGATCGGCCACGAGTTCGTCGGGGAGATCGTCGAAGTCGGCGCCAATGTCCAGGGCTTCAAGCCCGGTGACCTCGTCGATGGCGAGGGTCACATTGTGTGCGGCCAGTGCCGCAACTGCCTCGCGGGCCGGCGTCACCTTTGCAAGGATACGAAGGGAGTGGGCGTGAACCGCGACGGGGCGTTCGCCGAATTTCTGTGCATCCCCGCCAGCAACGCCGTGCACGTGGACCCGGCCATCCCGGCCGAGGTGCTGGCGTGTTTCGATCCGCTCGGCAACGCCACGCACACCACGCTGCAATGGGACCTCGTGGGCGAAGATGTGCTCATCACCGGGGCCGGCCCCATCGGTTGCATGGCCACGGCGATCGCCAAGAAGTCCGGCGCGCGCAAGATCGTGGTCACCGATGTCAACCCCATGCGCCTGGCCCTGGCGCAGCGCATGGGCGCCACCCGCGTGGTCGACGTCTCCCGCGAAAACCTCCACGAGGTGCAGCGCGAGATTGGCATGAAGGAGGGCTTCGACGTTGGACTCGAGATGTCCGGGAGCCCGAAGGCGCTCAACGACATGATCGACAACATGTATCATGGCGGACGCATTGCGCTGCTCGGGATCATGTCAGAGAAGACGGCGATCGACTGGAACCGGGTCGTCTTCAACATGCTCACCATCCGCGGAATTTACGGCCGCGAGATGTACGAGACCTGGTACAAGATGACCGCGCTGATCCAGGGCGGACTCGACATCACGCCCGTCATTACCCACCGCTTTCCGTTCACCGATTTTCAGGAGGGATTTCGACTCATGCGCTCGGGGCAGTCGGGCAAGATCATCCTGAACTGGGACGGCAACTGAAGGGTGGCCGAGCCGGCCGCGCGCGGCTCAGCCCACAATCAGGTGGTTCACCAGCTCGCCGACGGCGATCGCCAGACCGGAGGAGAGCAGCGTGCCAATGAGCACATACTCCAGCGACGCCCGGTCGTCGATATGGCGGATATGCGCAAACGCCTTGGCCACGAGCACAAAACCCACGGCCTCGTAATGACCGCCCAGCACGAACGCATAAATCAACCCCCGTTCGAGAAAGCCGATCACCCGGCCCCGGTCGTAGGCGACCACGTCAACCTCGTCCGAATCCCCCACCGCCCGCGGCTTGAGATCCAAGAAATCGAAGACGGCGCGGACCGCGAGGTTCATCTCGCTCATGGCCACGAGCAGCCCGAAGAGCGCCAGCATCGCCGTGATCGAGAATGAGCTTTCGAAGATCGCTTCGAACGCCGTGAGCTGCCCGAGCCCCCGAAAGGCGGACTCGATCACGGGCCAGAATCTCAGCCCGAAGGCCGGCGAGAACCACACGCTAAGCGCGAGCAGGTAAAGCAGACCGAGCGCAAGATGACCGGCATTGCGCCGCCAGCCGAGGGCCTCCCAGAGGATCCCAGCGAGATTCAGCAACACCACCGTCGCCGCCGCAGCGAGCAGCCAGGAATGCCATTCGAAAAGCGCGAGCCCGGCGAGCTCGATTCCGGTCTTGATGCCCCACAGGCGCCAGTTCACGCCGCCCGACCCGACCTGATACCACAGCCGGGTGATGAGGACGAGATTGGTGAAGACAAGAAACACGAGACTCATAGGCAGCCGGGGTTGGAGTTGATGACTCGGGGCCAGACTTCATCACAGAAACTTCCGCCGGCGTCCAGCCTTGGCGCGCATGATCGGAGAAAAGGGGCAAATCTCCGGGCGGTCCGTCTTTCGAAATGGCAGGGGATCTCGCCCGTGTCAGGAGCCTTCCTGGAGTTACGGGGCCAGGTGGCCCGGACCACTTTCGATCGGCCACCCCAGCCGCGGCATTTTTGCTTAGGCTTTGCCCCGGCACCTGCCATACTGCCGGCATGCTTGACCAAGGCTATGCGGCCCACCTTCGCACGACTCTCGACGGAATTGAACGAGCCGGGCTCCACAAGCGGGAACGCATCCTGGCCACGCCCCAGCGCGCCCGGATCGCCCTCGCGAACGGCCAGTCGGTCCTCAATCTCTGCGCGAACAATTACCTCGGCCTCGCCGATCATCCCGAGGTGATTTCGGCCGCGCACACGGCGCTCGACCGCTGGGGCTACGGCCTTGCATCGGTGCGGTTCATCTGCGGCACGCAGGAGATCCACACGGAACTGGAGGCGCGGCTCAGCGCCTTTCTCGGCACCGAGGACACCGTCCTCTTCTCCTCGTGCTTCGACGCCAACGGCGGCCTGTTCGAAACCCTGCTCGCCGCCGAAGATGCCGTGATTAGCGATGAGCTGAACCACGCTTCGATCATCGACGGGATCCGGCTCTCCAAGGCGCGGCGTTTTCGCTACAGGAACAACGACCTCGCCGACCTTGACGCCCGCCTGCGGGAGGCCGCCGCGGACGGAGCGCGGTTCAAGCTCATCGCGACCGACGGCGTTTTCTCGATGGATGGCACCATCGCGAATCTCCGCGGCATCTGCGATCTCGCCGACCGCCATGGCGCGCTCGTGATGGTCGATGACAGCCATGCCGTCGGCGTTCTCGGCCGCCGGGGACGGGGCACGCCCGAGCACTGCGACGTCACGGGGCGCGTCGACCTCATCACCGGCACGCTCGGAAAGGCGCTGGGCGGCGCGAGCGGCGGTTATGTGAGCGGCCGGCATGATCTCATCGCGTTGCTTCGGCAACGGTCGCGACCCTATCTGTTCTCCAACACCCTCGTGCCCGTCGTCGCAGCCACCTCGATCAAGGCGCTGGAAATCCTCAGCCGCTCGACGGAACTCCGCGACCGGCTCGAAACCAGCACGCGAGTTTTCCGCGAGGGGCTCGCCGGCGCGGGACTGACCATCAAGGTCGGCGGGCACCCCATCGTGCCGGTGATGATCGGCGACGCGGCCCTGGCCCAACGGGTCTCCACACGTTTGCTGGAATTGGGAGTTTACGCCGTTGGGTTTTACTTTCCGGTCGTCCCGCACGGCACCGCCCGCATCCGCACGCAGGTGTCGGCTGCCCACAGCCCGGAGGACCTGGCTTTCGCCGTCGCCAAGTTCGCCGAGGTGAAGGCCGAGTTTGGATTGTGAGGCCGCCCTCGATGCCCCATGTTGGCCCGACCATGAGCCTTTCCTCCCTCCAACGCCGCCGTTTGGTCGCCGCCGCCCGCCAGTCGGCCCAGGCTGCCTATGCGCCCTATTCGAAGTTTCGCGTTGGCGCGGCAGTCCTCGCCGCCTCCGGCGAGATCTTTACCGGCTGCAATGTGGAGAACGCCTCGTATGGGCTCAGCTGCTGCGCCGAGCGCGCGGCGATCTTCAAGGCCGTGGCCGGAGGTGCGCGGAAGATCGTCGCGGTGGCCGTCTACACCCCGACCCCGAAACCCACCCTGCCCTGCGGCGCCTGCCGGCAGGTCATCCACGAGTTCGGCCCGGCCGCGGAAGTTGTTTGCACCTGCAGGTCGGCGGAGCGAGTTGAGACAACGCTTGACCAGTTGCTGCCGGGCGCATTCGGCCCGGCGGCGCTTTGCCGACGGTAGCTGCCGCCCGCCGCTCAAGCCGGAGGGAAGCGTGCCGATCCTGGGAGGATGATTCCTTGGAGCGCCACCCTGGAAACGGGACATCCGCAGATCGACGACGATCATCAGAGGCTCATCGCCAGCCTGAACGAGCTCGATACCGCCCTCAAACAGGGCGCAGGCAAAGATCAGGTCATCCAATTGGTTGCGTTTCTCAACAGTTACACCCGCGAACACTTCGCCCGCGAGGAGGCGCACATGGCCCGGATCAACTGCCCCTCCGCCGCAGCCAACAAACAGGCACACCGGGAGTTCGTGGCCAAACTAGACAACTGGCTTGGCAAGCTCCAGTCCGGCTCCTCCCTCTCACTGGTCCTCGACGTTCACCGCGAGACCTCCCGTTGGATCCAGGCCCACATCGTGGGCGTGGACTGCAAGCTCCGCGGCTGCCACCTGTCGTGAGGCGGCGCTGGGGCGATCTGAGCCGGGTCTATGCAATGGTTGGCAATTCTCCTTGCGCTCTCGCGAACCGATCGGTGTGCCGGTGTCGGAAGCCCGCTTGAGGGCGATTTCTCCTCTGCAATCGCGAGCAAGCTCGCTTCCTACAGGTGCATGGTGTCGGCTTAGGGCGTGAGGAACTCGCGAAGCGCCTGCCAGTAGGCCTCGCCGGCCGTTTCGAGCACGTCGTTGTGGTCCGCGCCCTCGACCCACAGCCGTTGCTTCGGCTGTGGCGCGGCGGCGTAAAGCTTCTGCCCGTGGCGGAACGGAATCACCCGATCCGCGGTGCCCTGGATCACCAGCACGGGGCATTTCACCCGCGGCATCTTCTCGAGGTTGGCGAATTTGTCGAACGGCATGAGCCGCACCTGCGTCATCACGCGAAAGGTGCTGGTAAAGGCGCTTTCCAGGATCAGGGCCCGGCAGGCCCCGCCGGTGGCAAGCTCCACCGCGGGACCGCCGCCGAGCGATCGCCCATAGAGCACCACGCGGTCAGCGGGAACCCCGAGCGGTCCGTTCACATAGGCAAGCACCGCCCGGGCAGCCCGCAGCGTCGCCGGCTCGCCCACGCTCCCGCTGCTCCGGCCATAGCCGGGATAGTCCCAGGCCAACACCGAGACGTGCAGGCGATCCCGGAGCAGGTGCAAACGCGGCTCGACTCCCCCGAGGTCCTCGGCGTTGCCATGAAAGTAGATGAGCGTGGCGCGCGCGTCCGGAAACGGAAGATAGCGGGCCGCCAGGGTCCCGCCGTCCGGCGCGGGAATGCGCAGGATGTCACGGCTGTCCGGATACGTGGGTGGAGGCGGGAGGAAGATCAGCCCGTCGGAATACTGCCAGGCATAGAACGCGAGCGCCGCGTAGGCAAACGCCAGGGCGCCGGCCGCCACCTCGAGGAATTGGAGCCAGACCATGGCCGGGCGCCGCGGCATGTCACCCTCCGGCCAGCGTGTCGCGCACCGCCGCCAAGACTTGGTCGCGCGGGACCTCGCGCTCCGTCCGCCCGACGAGATCGCGCAGTTTCACGACCCCGCGGGCCAGTTCGTCGCCGCCGTAGATCAGCGCGAGCTTGGCGCCGGATTCGAGCGCGGCCTTGAACTGCTTGCCGAAAGCGAGCGGTTTCAGCGGATATTCGACGCGGTGGCCCGCGGCGCGGAGCGCCTGGATGTCGCCGAACGCGGCCTGCCGCTCCGCCTCGCCGCCCAGCACC
>Ga0182021_10008727_pt1 | contig 11997 bp, 7 predicted proteins | sample 612E3MmetaG_FD_120493 | JGI IMG/M metagenome (GOLD analysis project Ga0182021, IMG submission 120493) | Permafrost microbial communities from Stordalen Mire, Sweden - 612E3M metaG (Illumina Assembly) | ecosystem: Environmental > Terrestrial > Soil > Wetlands > Permafrost | place: Sweden...
AATATCAGCGTTGTGATAACGCATCCGGAAATATGAACCTATGAAAGCAATGATCCTGGCTGCAGGATTGGGAACAAGGCTCAGGCCCCTGACCGATAATACACCCAAAGCCCTTATCGAGATCAACGGCAAGACGCTTCTGGAACATTCCATCGACCACCTGAAAGCTAATGGGGTCGGGAAAGCCATTATAAACGTGCATCATTTTCCCGACAAGATCATCGCCTTTCTGAAGAAGAAGAAAAATTTCGGAATGGAGATAGTGATTTCTGATGAGAGGGATGAGCTTCTCGATACCGGAGGAGGCTTTAAAAAAGCTTCCTGGTTTTTTAACACTGAAGATCCATTTGTCATACGGAACGTGGATATACTTTCCGACATGGACCTCATCGCCATGCTTGAATTCCAAAAGAAGCACGGGCCTTTGGCAACACTGGCCGTGAGGAACCGTGAAACTTCCCGTTACATGCTTTTTAATGAAAGGTGGGAACTGATCGGATGGACCAATGTCAGCAGCGGCGAGAGGAAACTCAGCCGTAAAGACTATAAACGGATGTACCCGTTGGCTTTTTCAGGGATACAGATCCTGGATCCTGCGATCATCCCGTTGATCACTGAAGAAGGCAAATTTTCACTGATTGCTTTATATCTGCGGCTGTCGAGGGAACAACGGATTTGTGCCTTCACGGATAATGATTCCTTCTGGTTTGATGCCGGGAAAAAAGAAGAAGCAGTATGAATACCTTCCTCGAACATACTGCTGAATTTCTGCTTGATTCCTATGGGGATGGTATTACGAAGCTGTGCGTTGTATTGCCAAATTTAAGGGGAGGCTTATTCCTGAAGAAATTCCTTGCATCCCGCCTGAAGAAAACGATCTGGTCTCCGTATATCTGTTCTGCTGAATCTTTTTTTATTACCGTAGCCGGTTTAAGGCAGGTTGACCCTGTTCATGTTCTTTTCATCCTTTATGATATCCATCGTGTGGCGGAAAGGGAGAATGCCCAGTCTTTTGAGGATTTTATCCAATGGGCACCACGGTTGGTGAGCGATTTCGATGAAATTGACCGAAATCTTGCAGATGCACGGCAAATATTTTCCGCCCTGAACGACAGCAGGGCGATCTCGCTGTGGAACCCGGATAACCGGCCCCTGACAGATTTTGAAAAGCAGTACCTGAGGTTCTACAATTCTTTGTTCGGGTACTATAGCAATCTGGTCAGCAATCTGCTGGAACATAAGCAGGGGTATACCGGACTGATAAACAGGATGGCAAGTCTGGGAATTGAGAAGTTCTGTGACAGATTGCCCTGGGAAAAGGTCATTTTTACAGGGTTCAATGAATTGTCAGCTTCCGAGGAAAATGTTATGGATTTTCTGCATGCCCGGGGAAAAGCAGAATTTCTCTGGGATGCAGATGCATTCTATCTGAATGACCCTGATCATGAAGCCGGTGAATTCCTTCGCCACAACCTGAAAAAGTGGGGAGGGAAGGTATTCAATTGGGTCACAACGGATCTGACTGAAGAGCCAAAAACGATCAGGATTACCGGAGTCCCCAATAATATCTCCCAGGCAGGACTTGCAGGGGAGATTGTGAAAAAACTGGGGACGTTTGACGAGAGGACAAGCATAGTTCTTCAGGATGAAAACCTGCTCATTCCACTTCTGTACTCTCTTCAGGAAGATGCGGGTGAACTGAATATCACGATGGGCCTTCCATTAGCCCAGACCCCGCTTGGGGATATGCTTGGCCTTGTTTTCAGGATGCACCTGAATAAAGAGAAATTCACCCTGAACCGCAGGAACGGAGCACGGCTGTTTTATTTCAGGGATGTCCTGGCTGTTCTCCGGCACCCCTATACTTCATATATGGCCACCGGCCTGATGAAAGGAGACGACTTTGTTTATAACCGTATCGTCGAATCCGTTGCTAAGGGGAATAAAGTGTTTATTTCATCAGAACAGATTTTAAATCCCGATACCGGGCTTTTTTCGGCTCATGCTGATTTTCTAAGGCCCGTTTTCACAGGCTGGACTGACCCGGGGAATGCCCTTGGCTCCATCAAAGAGATCATCGGGTCGCTGAGAGACCATCTTATCCCTGAGCAGGGAGCGATCGAACTCGAATATCTCTACGGGTTTTCCCGTCTCATTTTCCGGCTGGATGAAATCCTGAGAACGTATCCAGGGACGGTTAAAAGCTTAAATACCCTTTTCTGTCTTTACAGCCAGTTGCTGAAGTCTGTTTCGCTACCTTTTTCAGGAGAACCACTGAGGGGATTGCAGATCATGGGAATGCCTGAAACGCGTGGACTTGATTTCGAGAACGTGGTCATGCTTTCCTGTAATGAGGGCATGCTCCCAAAGGGGCGACAGGGGTATTCTTTCATCCCGGCGGACCTGAAACTGGAGTTCGGCCTCCCTTCATTCCGCAGGAAGGACACAGTCAGTGCATATCACTTCTACCGCTTACTTCAGAGAGCAAAAAACATCCACCTTATTTACAATTCTGAAACAGGTGAATTCGGAGGGGGCGAAATAAGCCGCTTCCTTCAGCAGGTATCAGGTGAACTGATGAAAGCAAATCCATACGCCGAAATAACTGAAGAAATAATGGTATTACCCCTTTCCCCGGTTATGCCGACGGATATCAACATCCCGAAAGATGAAAACCTCTTCCGCTTGCTTAGGAAAAAGGCGGAAAAAGGTTTTTCGCCGACCTCCCTCAATAATTTCCGTACCTGCAGGCTGAAATTTTATTTCAGCGATCTGGCTGAGTTGAAGGAACCTGAAGAAATGGAAGAGGAAATAGACAACCGTATCCTCGGGAACATAGTCCACGAAGCCCTGAAAAACCTTTACGGGGGGTTGATTGGCAAAAACCTGGAGCCGGGAATGATAACATCTTTAAAATCCAGGCTTGATACCGTAATCGATATGGCCTGCACTAAAGAGTTCAGCGGTAGGGATGTGAAGTTCGGGCGTAACCTTTTACTCGTGAGAGTAGCAAAAATAATGATTCGGCGGTTCCTTGAATCCGAGTTCAGGACCATCAATGCTTTAAAGGATAACGCTGAAAATTTCAGTATCACGGGATTGGAGCAGCACCTTGATCGCCGCATTGAGATGCACATAGGCCTTGAAAAACTGAACATCAGGATCAGGGGTTTTGCTGACCGGATTGATACCGCCGGGGGAGTTATAAGGATTATTGACTACAAAACCGGTTCCACCGATAAAAGAAGGACAAGCCTGAAAGACTGGGGGCAATTGATCACGGATCCGGCGATTGATCATGCTTTTCAGCTGCTAATGTATATCTGGCTGTATTTCCCGCGGGTCAAATCCGGGGCTTCCATGCAGGCCGGTATCATGTCGCTTAGAAGGATCAATGAAGGGCTGATGGCAGTTTCAGTTCCCTCATCGGCCCCGGGAGACCCGCAAACGACTTTTTCATCTCAGGACATGAATGAATTTGAAATTAAACTGAAGGAGATACTTTCAGCAATATTTGATCCTTCCATACAGTTCACTCAGACAACCGATCTGAAAACCTGCACCACTTGCCCTTACCTGGACATCTGCGGCAGGTAAATGCTATTTTACATCATGTTCGCCGAAAACACAAGCTTCGTATGTATAAAGCTCCGCGTCCTTCCACCCGTCCCAACCCAGGCCGGCCTTGTCACGGGCGCAATGGCCGAGAAATTCCTCCTTGCTCCAACCCGTTTCGGTTGCAACCTGGGGAAGGAAGGTCCCTGAATAATAGCCTTTTTTAATATAAATCCCGTGTTTGCCCAGGATGATCTCATCAGCAGAATAGATCTTTTTCATCGGGGAAAGCACCGATATTTCAATTTCCAGTTTTTCTATTTCTTTGGCTGATACAGGCGAAAAGCGCGTATCTTCGGTGGATGAGGCTATTGCCATCTGCTGGACGACTTTCCATAACGGAATATCGGCAGTAAACCTTCCGATGCAACCTCTCAGCTCACCTTTTTCCTTCAGGGTCACAAAAGCGCCGGCATGCATTTTCAGGTTGGAAGTGAAATTTTTATCGTCCACCTCAGGTGTCTTGTTTTCATTGATATACATGACAATAGTATTACGGGCAATCCCCAGGAGGATTTTCTTCTCATCCTTTGTAAAGCTGAATTCGGATGTGGACGTTGCTGCCGTGGTATTCCGGGTCACAGCGATGGACCAGTAACCGACACATTGGGAATGATCGCCATACCTGGAATCGCCCGAGTTCATATAGTTTATTGGAAGAAGGGAAATTGAAGCATCTCCCGCAGTCATATATAGAAGGGTAAGTACGGATGTCCAGCCGCAAAGGTTTGTCACGAGGTTAGGTATATTTTTCTTTTCATACTCACTGAGGACTTTCATCAGGGCATCCGGATTATTTGTGAGAATTCCATCGCAGGTGGCTTTATCAGTGGTCTTCGCGTCATTGTAAGGAGGATAATGGGAAAAATCGGAACTGATGACAAAAAGGTTGGTTTCATTAAAATATGGTTTAAGTGCCTGGGCGATCCGCTTACAGGTCTGGGCGCTCTGGCTGCCGATAACGATAGGAACGATGCGGAATGGCTTTTTCATGTGGTACTGCAGGAAAGGCACCTGAACTTCAAGGCTGTGCTCGTTAAGGTCGGCATCATAGACATAACTGAAAACAGGGTTGGATTTGATCAGCTCGTTGGCAAGCTGAATGTTTACCGGGACTTTGCCGAGGGGTGTCACGTAATCACCGATATTATAAATGGAAGCTCCCATGAAAGAGGCCGTATGGCTGGATCCAATAATAAAAATATTGTCATAGGTTTTATCAGGATCGATCTGGTTGAAACTGCTTGCAGCAACTATTCCCGAAAAAACATACCCGGCATGCGGACAAATAACTGCCTGCACATGCTTTGCGGTCTGGGGTTTGGCATCCCTGAACAGGTGGGAAAGCTGGGTCCTCAGGGAGTCCTGGTCCGCCGGATAAAATTTGCCTGCTGCATAGGGTTTACGGTCTGATTTCGGCCCCTCCTGGGACGAACAGCCATTATTGAGTGTAAAAGTGAGTCCCATAATCAATGCTAATCTGAAAAAATTGTCCATTGTTAGTTACCTTTACTGAAAATTATTGTAAAGATACGAAATGCGGGAAAAAAATGCAATCCGCACAGGCTTATTCGGCCTCGGCTTCATCTCCATATCCACCCAGATCTTCCTGCTTCGCGAAAGTTATGTGGTTTTTTATGGGAATGAACTGATACTGGGCATCATGTTATCAGCCTGGATGTTGCTTACAGGCACAGGGGCCTGGATCGGACGATGGTTCCCGGGGATAAAAGACCAGGGGCGGTTTGTCCTCTTTCTGATGCTGATCCTTTCAGCATTGCCGGTCCTGATGATAATCAAACTCAATCTCTACAGGGCGATTCTTCTGCCAACCGGTACGATTGCAGGTATCAGGGATGTGGTTTATGCTGCGTTTCTTGTTCTTCTTCCTTTTTGTATCATCAATGGATTCCTTTTTTCAGCATTGAGCAGTATGCTTGGAAAGGCCAGCCTGTCAGTAAAACCCGGAGATGAAAAATCCTATGGGATGAAGCATGATGCGACACAGGATAGTCCTGAATACCATGTCTCAGCCGGGAGAAAGGCACCGGGTAATGCATATTTCCTTGAATCCTTCGGCAGCATGGCTGCAGGAACTCTTGTGAATTTCATACTTCTGTGGCTTTTCCCTTCATGGCAGAGCGAGCTTTTTATCACTGGCTTGTATCTCCTTAGCGTGGTTGTATTTGCGTTTTATTTCAAAGGCCGATATATTCCCTGGATCACGATCCTGATCTCTGCCCTGATCATGTTTTTATTAATAAGTGCAGACATCCGTGGGATCTCATACTATTCCCGTTACCCTGGTCAAACGGTCATTGAGGATAAGGAAACGCCATACGGACAACTTGTGGTTACCTGTAATTCAGGGCAGATCAACTGCTACGAGAATGGCTTGCTCCTGTTTTCTTCGGGCGATGAGATCAACAATGAGGAAAATGTGCATTACGCCATGGTTCAGCATGCCAGCCCCAGACACGTTCTTTTGGTTTCGGGGGGATTATCGGGCGCGATCAACGAGATACTGAAATATAACCCCCTGACGGTGGATTACGTGGAACTTAATCCTGCACTTCTGAAAATCGGGATGAGGTCCTTGACCAGACTTGAAAAAAAAAGTGTTTTTCTCCATTCGGGGGATGCCAGACGATTTATTAAAGCATCGGAAAAGAAATATGATGTGGTGCTGATCCTTCTTCCGCCTCCTTCGACTCTCCAGCTGAACAGGATATATACTGCTGAATTTATCAGTGAACTGAAAACCAGGATGTCGGATGAGGCTATCGTTTCATTCGCACTTCCGACTACAAGTGATTATGTAAGTAAAGCAGGGGAGGGGCTGAATTCAATCCTTTGGCAGACACTGAGATCATCTTTCAGAAATATACTTATCGTCCCCGGAGGTAAAACATATTTTATTGCATCGGATGGCAACCTGAACCTGGATATTCCGGATTTGATTGAAAAGAGAGGAATTCCCACATCTTATGTAAATAAATATTATCTGGATGCGGGACAAATGAAGGAGAGGGCGGATTACATGAGGGCCGGCATCTCGGAAAAGGCCGAAATCAATTATGATTTCCGGCCGGCCATGTTCTTTGCCCAACTGAAATACTGGATGAGCTATTTCAACCAGCATTACTATTTTGCTTTGCTGACCGGGCTTCTTGTGATTATTTTCATTCTGATGAACCTGAATCCCGTCAATCTTGGGTTGTTCACAGGAGGTGTAACAGCAGGTTCATTCCAGGTGATACTCATCCTTTCATTGCAGATCTTCTGTGGTTATGTATTTCAGCTGACCGGTTTTATTGTCATGCTTTTCATGTTAGGGCTTGCACTGGGCAGCTATTCAGGAACGCGATGGTTCTTCAAAACTCCTTTCAAAACATATATGTCGGCTCAGATTGCAATTGCGGCTCTTTCTATACTGATCCCCCTTATTCTGATAACTATGGGCCGGTGCGGGACACCTTTATGGGTGATCCAGGCTGTGATAGCCGGCATGACCCTGGTGTTATCTTTCCTGATCGGGATGGAATACAGCCTGGCGTCGCATTTCTATATTAAGAAGCCCTCCAGCATTGTGGCAAAAAATTATTCGGCCGACCTCTTTGGATCGGCTCTGGGAGCTTTTGCAGTACCTGTTTTTCTTTTTCCTTTGATCGGGATGATGAATACAGGTCTGATTCTTGCATTCATGAATACCTTTAGTGCATTTTTCCTGTTCATGCGGCGTAAAAATTTTGTATCTTTATAGGGTGAAATCTGAAAATAAACAACGGTTCAGCAAGCGGGAGTTTTTACGTCTGGGCCTTACTTCTCTCGGTATAGCCGCAGCCGGGATCAAACCTTTACACAGCCTTGCAAAAAATCTTATGGATATGAATGCAGATATGCCTTCCCCGTCAGGGGGGCCTGGAAAATACAGTAAAGAATCATCCTGGTATATTCTTACACCAAAAGGTGTCAAATGCCAGTTATGCCCGAACCAGTGTATCCTTAAAGAGGGACAGGAAGGGCTTTGCCGTAACCATGTTGCCTATCAGGATAAGGTATACTCCATCGCATACGGGAATCCCTGCAGTGTGCATATTGACCCCATAGAAAAAAAGCCTTTATTCCATTACCTTCCTTCATCCGAAAGCTTTTCCATAGCGACAGCAGGCTGTACCCTGGCCTGTCTGAATTGCCAGAACTGGGAAATCTCCCAGGTCAGCCCGAAGACAACCCGTAATGTGGAACTGTTCCCCTCCCAGGTCGTGGAGCAAGCGTCTTCCAGCGGATGCAAATCCATAGCTTATACATATTCCGAACCATTATCCTTTTACGAATATACCTATGATACCTCAAAGCTGGCAAGAGCCAGGGGAATAAAGAATCTGCTCATCAGCAACGGATACATTAATGAGAAACCCATACGCGAACTGGCAAAATACATTGATGCAGCCAATATCAACCTGAAATCATTTAAAGAAGATATCTATGCCAAACTTAACGGAGGCAGCCTAGAACCTGTTCTGAACACCCTTAAAATACTCAAGGATACCGGAGTATGGCTGGAAATCACAAATCTTATAGTGCCCGATTGGACAGATAAGATGGATATGATCAGGGAAATGTGCGACTGGCTCGTTGCAAACGGTTTCAGTGATTATCCGCTGCATTTCATCAGGTTCTTCCCCCTGTACAAACTCACCAGCATACCTTATACTCCTCTCCCAACTCTTGAACAGGCCCGTGGAATTGCCCTGAAAGCGGGGATCAGATATGTTTATATCGGAAATGTCCCCGGGACAGACTATGAAAACACATACTGTCCAAAGTGCAGGAAAATGCTCGTTGAACGACGCGGTTTTACCATAATCTCAAACCACATCAAAAAAGGAAACTGCGAATTCTGCAATACACACATCAACGGGGTCTGGGATTAAAAAAGGCCGGGTTAATGTCTAAAAGCCCAGATCAAGATATACCGGCAGGTGATCGGAGAACCCGCCTTCATACTTCAATCCATTATACGTCCGGAACGGCTTCTTTCCAAAATACTTCAGATCATCCTTAAGTAGAAAGGAGCCTCTGAAAATCCTTACCGAACCTTCGACAAGGTGGATCTTTCCCGTTTTACTGAGTTTTTCGCAGGACAGTGTTTCCTGCTCAGAAGTACCATGCCGGGCATCAGTTCCCGGTAATAATCCCCTGGAAATCATGAACTGGTCAAGGAGGCTCCAGATGCCTCTGTACCTGTGACTGCCTTCCTTTCCTGATAAAGGGGACATCAGGTTGATCACGTCCCCGGGACACCTCGCCGAATCAGCCGGGATTGAATGCAAAATCCTTCGGATACTTTCAGAGGAAGGTTCATCATTGAAGTCGCCCATTATCAGAATTCCTGCTGAAGGCTGCATTGACAAAAGAGAATCAAGGATCCTTCGTAAAACATTTGCAACATAATCCCTCCTGGGCTGTGACTCGGCATAACCTCCCCGTCTGGAAGGCCAGTGATTGATCAGCAACGTTATGGTATCCCTGTGCAGTACCTCTCCCCTGACAAGCAGGATCTCCCTGGTCCTGGCTGCCGTGTCAAACGGGAATATGATCTTAAACGGTTTTGAATTCAATACTTTGAACACCGACGGCCGGTACAAAAGGGCAACGTCGATACCCCTCAGGTCAGGAGATTCGTGATGTATCATCCGGTAGCCAAAAGGTTTCAACGGAGTTTCATAAATCAGTTTGTTCATGACAAAACGGTTCTCAATTTCGCATAAGCCGACTATTGCAGGAGGATTCCACTGCCCGATGCTCAGTAAAGTTTTGGATACATGGTTGATCTTGTTGTGGAATCTTTTATAATTCCAGCGCATCACCCCTGAGGGAGTGAATTCATTGTCCAGACGGGTTGTATCGTCATATGTATCGTAAAGGTTTTCGACATTCCAGAAGACCACCCTGACAGTTTGACGGTTAACTGACGTGATCTCCTCAGTACGATTTATTTTGGATCCGGGACCGGGTTGATGCCCTGATATGTTATATCCAGACAATGAATTATTTAGACTGAATAAAGAGAAAAAACATAAGGTAAATTTCAATTTTTGCACGGTTTTTGTTAGTTAATCCATTATTGCGGATAAAGTGATATAAATGCCGCCGGAAAAATATTAACTAAAGTTTAACAGATTCATTAACAGTTTTTAACGTTGAATAAAAAATATGGATAACGTAAAGGCGTTATAAGAGACGGATGAATAACATTTCGGAACATGAACCCATGGATGGTGGATTAAAAGAAATCCGGTTTTTGTCAGATGATTCACTGTTTCAGGGGAGTATAAAATGAATTATGAAGATGATGAAAAAGATTGCAGGATTATTTTTGATGGGTGTTTTAGGTGGAGTCGTCGCACTTGGGCTCTACAAAGCGTTTGACAAGAAAAACATAGTATATTATGCAAAGCCTGAAGGCGTCCCTGCACGGCAGGTAGCCCTTTATGGTCCGGCAGTTGCAGGGAACCTTCCTGATTTTGAAACGGCTGCAGCAATCTCCGTTCATGCGGTAGTCCATATCAAATCGGAATTCCAGAAAAAAAGCTATGTTTACGATGATTTCTTCCAGTTTTTTAATTTCGGCAACCCGACACCGCGGGAGTATATCTCTCCTTATACTGCCATGGGGTCAGGGGTTATAGTTTCTCCTGATGGCTATATCGTAACCAACAACCATGTGGTTCAGGATGCGGTGGAGATTACTGTCACCCTGAATGATAAACGTGTTTATAAGGCGACCATAGTCGGGACTGATCCGGGGACAGATATTGCACTCATCCGGATTGAAGAGAAAAACCTTCCTTTCCTGAATTATGGTAATTCAGATGAAGTAAAAATAGGTGAATGGGTACTTGCAGTCGGGAACCCTTTCAATCTGACGTCTACGGTTACTGCAGGAATCGTCAGCGCCAAGGCCAGGGACATCAATATACTGGGCTCCAAAGGGGCTGTGGAATCGTTTATCCAGACAGATGCAGCGATAAACCCCGGGAACAGCGGGGGAGCTCTTGTAAACACTAAAGGAGAGCTGATTGGAATCAATGCTGCCATTGCCTCGGGAACAGGATATTATACCGGTTACTCCTTTGCAATACCGGTGAACATTGTCAGGAAGGTTGTGGAAGACTTCATGAAATATGGCAAACTGCAGAGAGCGTACCTTGGGGTATATTTCCGTGAGATCGATGAACAACTGGCCAGGGACAAAGGCCTTAATGATCTCAGGGGAGTTTATATTGATGACGTCATTTCAGGTGGCTCTGCCGAAAAGGCCGGAATACATAAAGGTGATGTCATTGTAAGAATCCAGAATAAACCTGTGAACGGAAAATCAGAACTGCAGGAAGTGGTTTCCCAGCTGAGTCCGGGAGATCATATCACTGTCACGATAAGCAGGGACGGGAAAGATATGGATATACCGGTTGCCATGAATAGCCAGAATGTGACAAACGACAATAAAATCACAATCCTTGGTGCAACATTTGAGCCCGTGGGTGAAAAAGACAAGGCCAGGCTCGGACTTAAGAATGGGTTTAAAGTTATAAGGGTTGAACCAGGTAAGCTGAAGGATGCAGGGATAAAAGAAGGGTTCATTTTGGTGAACATTGACAAGCAGCCGGTGAGCACAACAAAAGATATTGAGGAAGCGTTATCATCCTCGGATGGCGGTGTTCTTATTGACGGCCTCTATCCGAATGGGATGAGAGCATTTTATGGAATAACACTATAAGCAACTGTCAACCGAAGAAATGGTCATATAGCTGACATTATACCGGCGATGACCGTGTCAGGGAAATACCTCCAAATTGAGGTCAAAGTGAAATGGGATTAATGTGAGGATGGGATTATGAGACAACTTAAAATTTCGAAGTCAATCACCAACCGTGAAACGGCTTCTCTGGATAAATATCTGCAGGATATTGGAAAGGAAGAACTTATAACAGCCGAGGAAGAAGTTAATCTGGCTCAACGGATCAAACAGGGAGAACAGGCGGCTTTGGAAAAATTATGCAAGGCTAATCTCAGGTTCGTGGTATCTGTCGCTAAGCAATACCAGAACCAGGGCCTCAGCCTTCCCGACCTGATAAATGAAGGTAATGTAGGGCTGATCAAGGCAGCGCGCAGGTTCGATGAAACCCGCGGCTTCAAGTTCATTTCCTATGCAGTTTGGTGGATAAGGCAATCGATATTGCAGGCCCTCGCGGAACAATCGAGAATCGTCAGGCTACCGCTGAACCAGGTCGGATCTCTCGGAAAGATCAATAAGGCAAGCTCCAAGCTGGAGCAGATTTACGAAAGGCCCCCTTCGGTGAATGAACTGGCCAGGGA
>Ga0182021_10008728_pt1 | contig 11997 bp, 10 predicted proteins | sample 612E3MmetaG_FD_120493 | JGI IMG/M metagenome (GOLD analysis project Ga0182021, IMG submission 120493) | Permafrost microbial communities from Stordalen Mire, Sweden - 612E3M metaG (Illumina Assembly) | ecosystem: Environmental > Terrestrial > Soil > Wetlands > Permafrost | place: Sweden...
GCGGGAGCGGCTTTGAGTTCTGGCGCATGCAGAATCGTAAAGTCGGGCTGGAAATCAGGCAAATCTTCCACGGGCGGGCGAATGAACAAGTTGTTAGCGAACAGATTCGTCCAGGCCATCTCGTCGATCAGGCGCACGCGCAAACGGTTGGAGGGTTCGGCGCAGGCATACACATCGCGCACAAAAACTTCGCGTTCGCTGAGGTAAGCTAGCGCGCGGCGATGCAGCGCATCGAACTGCGCTTCGCTCAACTCGCCATTCTTGGCCCACCAGATGTCCTGCTCGCTCGACGCTTCGCGCACCAGATATTTGTCATTGGGTGAGCGGCCCGTGTGCGGCTTGGTAATTACCACGAGGGGTCCGTCTTGTGTCAGTTGTCCCTCGCCGCGCCGTACCGCATGCTCCACCAATTCGGCCGGCGACAAATTCCAATGCACGGTCTGGGTCGGTCGCAATCCATGCTTTTCAAGTCCGTAGCTGCTGGCAAGTCCCATGCTGATCTCCTGAGCAAAGCGTGTAAGATGCGAAAACACCGTGAAGCGCACAAATCCGTGTTACGGTTCACGCCTCACGATCGGTAATGTTTGCAGGGGGTGGGGTAGATACAACACCTGCGCTGCCGCGCCGCAACGTCGTCGCGCCATCATCAGCGCTTCATCCATTGACGCAGCGGGGATCAGGTGGCACGCCTTGACAACTTCAGGGCAGAGACTGCCCGCCACCAGTACCTTATATTTCAACAACACCTGTGCGAGCATATAGGTGCGTTGTTCGCCCGCCTGACAACCAGCACGACGAAATTCGGTAAGCAGTTTTTGAAGATCAGATGCCTGCGACAGGGTTGTGAAAAAACGTTGTTCACCCCGTCCCAGTCCGGCACCTTCGGGACAACGGGCCGCCACTATTATAACGCCACTTGGAGAAATGGGGGGAGTGGCGCTCAGCCCGATGTAAGTTGCCGCCCGGCTGGCTTGATAGAGGTTCACATCTTTCGGTGGATCAACCTGGGCGATCACTACATCATACTGGCGCGGCACGGGCACTTCGTAAACCGATCGAGCCACGGCCACCAACGCCTCATGCACCGCGATCGGATCGCCGGCCTGCACGGCGATCGCCCGGCCTGCACCGTCGAGCACGACATTGACGACGAACTTCAACCCGATCGCGTGGGCTGCCTCGCGCACGAATTGCTGAAAAGGATTACCGTCGATCTGGCCCAAACGCACGCCGGGGCGATCCAAAAACTGCGGCCCGTGCGTCAACCCGATCGTCGCTTCACTCCCGCAGCCGATCACCACCGTCTTGCCGCCGCCTGAATAACCGGCGTATTGATGCGGCTCCACCACGCCCGTGGCGATGATGAGATCACTCTCTAGCAGCACCGCATTCACGGCTAAGTTGTCGAGCGGCGTCATTGCGAGGAGCGCATCCCGCCTAGCGCGCCGCCGCATTGCGGACACGGCGTGAGCGGAAGTCCGCGTTGTGTGCGGGCCGTAGTTGAAGGACAGCGACGAAGCAATCTCCGGACGATCGGAGCCGAGATTCCTCGCCTCGCTCGGAATGACACAGCCGGACGGATCATGATCGATCACCCGATAGCGCTCGACGACCGCCGCACCCAACTTGGCGATCGTCTCCTCACGCGTGCTGGGTCGATGCAGACCAACGGCGCACAATAAGGTAATGTGATCGTCGGGCACGCCCGCGCCCTCCAGTTCGCGCAAGAGCGCGGGCACCAGCATCTGATCGGGACACGCGCGGGTGGCATCGGTGAACACGATGCACACCCGCGTGTGGTTAGAGGCTAAGTCTCGCAGGCGCTGCGCTTGCAGGGGCCGCGCCAACGCCGCTTCCACGGCCAACCGCAGATCAGGCAGCGGCGCAGCAGGATTAGGCTCGATCGTGGTGAGCGACCAATCGGGAGGTAAATGCACGGCTAAAACGTGAAGCGTAAAACGTAAAACTGAAATCACGTTTTACGTTTCACGCTTTACACATTACCTCAGCGCCTTCATCGTCTCACGAATGATTCCCACCGACTTCTGCGTTAGCGCCTGTTCTTCGTCGGTGAGTTTCAGTTCGATGATCTGCTCGATGCCGTTGCTGCCCAACTTCACCGGCACGCCGAAGCAAATATCGTTGAGACCGTATTCGCCTTCGAGGTAGGCCGAGCAGGGCACGATGAGTTTTTGATCCGTCAGCACGGCAATCGCTATCTTGGCTAACGCGGCACCGGGCGCATAATACGCGCTGGTCTTCAGCAGATTGACGATCTCGCTGCCGCCTTTGCGCGTGCGCTCGACGATGGCACTGAGTTTGTCGGCCGACAGCCATTCGGTCAAGGGGACGCCGAAGACGGTGGAGTAGCGTGTGAGCGGCACCATCTCATCGCCGTGGCCGCCCATCACCACCGTCTGCACGTTTTCGATCGCGACGTTGAGTTCCTGCGCCACGAACGCCGCAAAGCGCGCGCTGTCCAGAATTCCAGCCTGCCCGATGACGCGATTCTTCGGCAGCCGGGAATGTTTGTAAGCCAGGTACGTCATCGTGTCGAGCGGATTAGTCACGACGATGACGATCGCCTTGGGCGAGCGGGGCAACGCGTTGTCGATGATGTCAGTAATCACCTGCTGATTCACGCCCACGAGGTCCTCGCGGCTCATGCCGGGCTTGCGCGGCAAACCGCCGGTAATGATGATGATGTCGGAATTCTCCGTACCATCATAGGAACCATTGGCCGTGCCGACGAGGCGCGAGTTGTAGCCCATGATTGGCCCGGTTTGCAGCAGGTCCAGCGCCTTGGCCACCGGCATCGTTTCGGCCTGGGGAACATCGACCAGTACCAGGTCGGCCAGATTGGTGCGCGCCAGCCACATCGCGCACGACGCGCCGACGTTCCCAACTCCGATGATCGAAATCTTGTCACGCATATTGTCTCCTTGAGTTGTGGGGGGTGTGCGAAAAAATGGGCTTGAGAGTGGTTTTACCTCAAGCCCATTTTTTCGCTTATGGAATTAGATATTCAGGATTGAGCGGACGATTCTGCTCGGCGTCCAGCACTTTCTTTAGCGCTTCAATGGCCACCTGCACCATCGTGTCGTCGGGTTCACGCGTGGTCAACTTTTGCATGGCCAGATTGGGCGCGATGATGGCGCGCATGATCGGGCTGTCCAGATGCCGCGCCGAGAAGCGGATAAACTCATAGCCCAACATCGCCACTACCGGCAACAGCGCGATGCGCATGATCAAGCCGACGCCATACGGCAGCAGCACGTTCAACGGCGCGAACAAAAAGATCGAGAGGATGACCACCGTCAACAGAAACGCTGTGCCACAGCGCGGATGCTGCACTGTCTGGCGCTGCACATTCGGCACGGTCAGATCGAGACCGGCTTCATACGCATTGATGGTCTTGTGCTCCGCGCCATGATACGCAAACACCCGCCGGATTTCTTCCATCCGCCCGATCAGCCAGATGTAGCCGATAAAGATGAGCAAACGGATCACACCTTCTGCGAGCGCGCTGACCCACGGCCCGAAGGTCGGCTCGATCAAGCCGGCCAGCCCGCGCGGCACGAGCAGGAAGATGCCCAGCCCGAAGATCAACGCGATGGCCGTGGTGCCCCATGCCAGCGGGCCTTTGAACTCCACGCCCACTTCGCCTGCCGAGACATTGGCGGAATACATCAACGCCCGCATGCCCAGGCCGAGTGAATCCCAGAGCATCGCCAGGCCGCGCAGGAACGGCGTGCGTGAAATGCGCCCGTTATACAGCGACGCATTGACCGGTTCGGTATGAATCACGATGTGGCCTTGGGGATCGCGTACGGCCACCGCCAGGGCTTTGGAGCCGCGCATCATCACGCCTTCGATGACCGCTTGCCCGCCATAATTGAAACGTGGTTGAGGTGCTGTTGGTGAATATGCCATGCTTTGATTCTACAACGTGCCCCACAGGTGTCAAGACAGAAACTCGCGCGTGTCGTAGAAACCGGGTTTCTTATTCTGCTCTCAGTCCGCGTCCGCGCGGACGCCCGCGAAGACGCGGGCTTGGCGCACTTGTAAACAGACATGAACTGCGTTCACCACAAACCACGAAGATGCTCCGTTCCCCGTCTGCGGGGAACGCCCTCGGGGACGAGGGCTGCGAGCATTTTCAGATCAGTCACCAGAGAAACTTGCACGTGCTATAGAAGCCGGGTTGGCGACCAGCGAGGTTTTGAAGAACTCACACTGCGCGTTATACTAACGTTCAGGAGGATGCTATGAAACACTCGCTGATTCTGTTCGTCGCCCTGCTGTTGTTGTTAGCCGCCTGTGCGCCTGCCGCCGCGCCAGCCACGCAAGCGCCCGCCGCTCAAGCACCTGCGGCACCCGCGGCCACCAAAGAAGTCGTCGTGACCAAAGAAGTACAACCCGCCCCGGCGGCCCAACCGACCCACGCCCCTGCCTTTCCAACCCAGGCTCCTGCGCAAGCCATCCCGCCCACGGTCAGACCTCTATCCACTGCCCTGCCCGAACTCAAGGCGCCGCAATCGGGCGGTGTGTTGAATCCACCGACGTTGATTCCAACAGCCGCTGGAAACACATCGGTCACTTCCGGCCAAGCGCAGCCGCAAGTCTGGATCGACTATCGTGATACGGTAACGGGGCTGGCCTTTCAACATCCGCGTGATTGGCCCCTCACGCTGAGTCGCAACAACAAAGGAACGGTGGAAAGTATCGTCGTGGCCCGCGCCAATCAACCGATCACCAGCAGCGTCTCAATCCTGATCGATGTGCGGAAGAAGCAAGGGGATTTGCTGCCATGGTTGGGCCAACAACTGCCGATCGGCCTGCTGCTCATCGACGCAAAAACACTGGAAGGCGGCGCGGCCAGTTACAAGAACTACAACGCGCAGGTGGGAAACGCTCAGGCTGTGTTCATCTATGCGCCTGCCCACAACAAAATTGCCGATACTGCCGAACTGCATCTGGCCGACAATCAGTATTTCTATCAAATCACGTATCTGGGCGGCAGTCCTGACAGTCTCGATCATCGCGCCACATTCTTGCGCTTGCTCAACACCCTGACGCTTTCGGGCACAACTCAATCGGGCCTGACGCTGCCGCAAACAGCCTTCATCAATGGCATTGATGTCAGCAAGTTAAAGTAGTGTGGCTCTTCCGGGTTAAACGGGGTTGTGATTCGGAGTAGTTTCATCCACGAAGAAACACGAATACACCCCCTTCTTCGTGAACTTCGTGGATAAGAGTTTTCGAGAAAGTCTTATCTGAATCGCCCACCTTCGGGATACTTTAACGCTTCTTCGATCGCGAAGCGATGGCGCGGCACCATCGGCGGCAGGTGATTGACATCGAACCACTGCACGTCGAGGGTTTCGTAGCCATCGGGCTTGAGTTCACCGCCGACGATGTCGGCCAGAAAACGCGCGCCGGCCACTTGCACTTGATTGCCATCGGGATAAGCGTGCAGCGCATCCGCGCCGGTATACACGCCCAGCAATTTCTTCACGCGCACCTGCAAGCCGATCTCTTCGACGGTTTCACGCACCGCCGTGCCCGCCGGAGTTTCGCCCAGTTCCATCTGCCCGGCGGGGATGCCCCACAACCGATTGTCTCCGCGCAGCCCCAACAACACGCGCTGTCGATCGTCGAAGATCAGCGCACCAGCCCCCATCACGATGAGCGGGTCGGTGCCGATCGTTTCACGTAACTCCAGCACGTGACTGTGACTCGAATCGCCGCTGACGGGCGGATCGTAATAGGCGTCTGCGCGGGTCTGCCCATCGCGCACCATTGCCGCATACCACGGCGGCAGCGGCGGCGCTTCGTCTAGATCGAAGAAATGCTGCTGAACCACCTCCGCTTCATCGATCTGCGCACGACCGCCGGCGATGCGGCACTCCAACGCGACCGTGAACTGCTGTACCTCGTCGCCGTTGGGATAGCACACATCGAACTCCGGCGAAGCATACAACCCGATTAAGCGGATCGGCTCGACGTGATAGCCGGTCTCTTCCAACGCCTCGCGCTGCACGCACTCCGTAAACGATTCGCCCAGCTCCAGCAAACCGCCGGGCAGCCCCCACATCTCCTTAAAATCGGCGCGCTGCTGAAACAACACGCGACCCTGATCGTCACGAATCAGCGCCGAGGTATACGCCAGCAGCGTCTTGCGCGAACCGATGCGCGAACGAAGCCAGGTAATGTAATCGGTCAAGATAGATCTCCATGCTGAATGAAAAGTGAAGAGTGAAAAGTGATGACTGTGCACGCATCACTCTTCACTTTTCACTCTTCAGGCAATTTCACCAGCCACAAATTTTTATCGGCGCTATTCACAAACACCACGTACTTGCCATCGGGCGAGACGCGCCAATCGCCGTTGAGGATGTTCAAGGGTGTGACCGCGGCATCCGTCAGTTTCTGTTTCGCACCCGTCTCCGCATTGATCTGCCACAGTTCAAACGGCTGATCGGGCGCGGTACGAGCCGGAACCACTATCAGGTGTGAGTCATCACGCCATTGATACGCGCCCCACAGATCGATCTGGCGCGCACCCGATCCATCGGTACGCTGTACCCAGATGCCGTTGCGCTTCTCGTCGGGGTTGAACGAAATGAAATACGCCACCCAGTCGCCTTCGTTCGACAGCCGCACGCCGCTGATACGTTCGGCCGTGACCAGATCGGCGGCCTCATTGGTGCGCAGATCGAGCACCGTCAACGTGCTGTCGTGCGAATTCAGTGAAGGCCGTCCCAGGAACATGAGACTGAAGCCGCGCGGCAGCCAGTCCACGATGCCGCCGCCATAAACACGCGCCACTTTACTGACATCCTTGCCCGTGATGTTGGCGACGAACATCTCGTTTTGCCGTTCATCGTACGGGCCAGAGATCGCTTCGGCCTCCCAGGCCAGATGCTGATCGTCCGGCGCAAACACCACCGATTGCCCGTTGTTCGGAACGACCCAGCGTTCACCGCTGCTGATCTTCTCGACGAGGGTGCGCGTGTCTTGCGGATAGGCAACCAGACTGAGATCGGGCGAGTAGATGCCCACCCGACCGGCCAGCTGTGGGGCTTTCGATCGATCGGCAATGTCGATGGCGTACACGCCGGTTTCCACTTTCGGCCCGGGCTTATCGATGAACAAGATCTGCTTCGAATCCGGCGACCACGCGGGCATCACGCAGCAACCATCGGTCGTCAACTGGTGCAGCTCAGGTGTGGGCGTCGGCGTCATCGTCGGGGTTGGTTCGGGCGTGTTAGTGGGCTGCGCCGTGGGGAAAACCTCCGCCGTTGGAATTAACGGAGATTCGATCGGCGTAACCGGCACTGGCTCGCTGGCTGTGCAAGCCGCCAGAAGCAACATCCCGATCACGCACCACGCAACACGCAGTACATTTGGCATCCTGCCTCTTACATCTTGCATCCTGCTTCTCGCCTCTTGCATCTTGTTCACCTTCGTCGATACCAATCCGGCGGCCACGGCAGCCGATAGTTGTTCAACAATGGCCCGCCGAATTTTGTCTCAGGCTGGTCGTCGGGATATTGCCAGCGACGCGGATCTTCCAGGTCACGTTCGAAGCCGCGTTGATACGCGCCGACCAAAGCGAGCGAATCCCAATCAGCGTCGATGAGCGTAATCGGGTTGTAGGCCGTCAGATAATTGGGGCTGCGAATCTCCAGATGCAAATGCGGCGCGGAGTGACACGTGCCAAACGAATCGCCGCTGACGCCCACCACTTGGCCTTTGGTCACGCGATCGCCCACGCTCAACTTCGATCGTTCGAGCAGATGACCATAGAGCGCGGCATAACCGGCATCGAGTTGGAGCATCAGGTTGTGCGGCAGCGCGCCGTGTTCACGCGCATCTACTTTTGCCACGCTGCCAGCACCGATGGCAACCACCGGAGTTCCACACGGTGCGGCGAAATCCAGACCAAAGTGCAGGCCCTGCCCCGCGCGATACGTCGTATCACGTTGGAAGTAGGAACCGATCGTGTTGCCGTAGCCCTGACCCAGATACCACGTGTTGGGGCCGGATGGTTGTGCAAAAGGCAGGCCGAAAGGCTTGGCCGCTGGGGCTTGTGCCGCGATCGGGCGGGCTGCATTCGGCCCGACAACCAACGTCAGCGCGGCGATCAACAATATACCGATCAGACTCCATCGCTTCACAGCATCATCCTTAACTGGAGTTTAGCAGGATCCCACATTTACCGCTGGAGTCGAGGCTTTAGCCGGTTTGAGCGGCTGCCACCTTTCCGGCTAAAGCCTCGACTCCGGAATTTACCGAAGATGATCGTTGGGGCTGATTCTATCACGCTACTCAGAATCCCTCATCCAGAGTCAGAAACCGGGGTTCTCCATTTGTGACTGCAATTCCATCGTGTGTGAAGAAACCCGGTTTCTCAACTGATGGATCAAAAGCGCGCCGGGTGATGCGGCCCGGCGCGCTCGACTACCCGACTATCCGACTACTCGACTACTTTCCGACCGCTTTCTTCATCTCCTCGACACTGGTGAACTTCACGCGCGGACGACCGCAGGCTTTGCCGCGCTCCAACTCAAGTGCATCGAGGCACTTCCAATCGGCGTAGGAAAAATAATCGGGTTTGCGGGCGCCGATGAATTTCTCGGCGCTGGCCGCATCCCCGTGCGACGGTTGCAAGATCGATCCCGTGGAGAAATCTTCCAGCATGCACGTCACCGATTCCACCGAGTCGGGCTTGTTGGTGCCCACCACGCCGCTGGGGCCGCGCTTGATCCAGCCGGAGGTGTACAGGCCGATGATGGGCTGTTTGCTTTCTGGATCGATCACACGGCCGCGTTCGTTGAGGATGACGTACCAGCGATCGTGAAACGGCACATCCGGCAGCGGCTTGCCACGATAACCCACGGAGCGGAACACTAGCCCCGCTTCGATCTCTTCAAACTGATCGGTGGCCTTGGCGCTGAGCGATCCGGTTTCCGACGCCACCAGCGTGTTGCGTGCCAACTTCATGCGGGTCACGTTGCCTGCCGCATCGCCGAACAACTCAACGGGCGAGACCAGAAAACGCAAGTTCAAGCGGCGCGGCTTGGTCAACGGATGCTCCACGGCGAAGCTCTGCAGAATTTCCACCTTCGCTTTGCCGGCGCGATCGTCGGCGATGGAAGCCGCACTCAACTGGTCGAGCTGTGTTTCGTCGGCGCGTGTCACCAGGTCCGAGTCGGCCAGCTCGCCCACTTCCTTGATTTCAGGATTAGAAAAGGCGGCCTGTGCCGGACCGCGCCGGCCCAGCAAGCAGACGGTCTTGATCTGGCTGTGGCTTAACGCTTCCACCGCATAATCGGCGGCGTCGCTAGCCCACAACTCCTCGCGCGTCAGGGACAACAAGCGCGCCACATCGATGGCGACGTTGCCCACACCCACCACGGCCGCGCTTTCCACGTTGAGATTCCACTGTCGATCGCGATAGTCGGGATGACCGTTGTACCAGGCGACGAATTCCGTGGCAGGATAGCTGCCCGTCAGATCTTCGCCGGGGATGCCCATGCGCCGATCGGACTGCGCCCCCGTCGCGAAGAAAATCTGGTGATAGTATTCTTTGAGTTCGGCCAGTTTCACGTCTTTGCCAAACTCGACATTGCCAAAGAAGCGAAAGCGCGGATTGGCCGCGATGTTGTCGAAGACCTTGGTCACCTGTTTGATCTTCAGATGATCGGGCGCGACGCCGTAGCGCACCAACCCAAAGGGCACCGGCAGCCGATCGAACATATCCACATCGATGACAAACTGCTTCTGCTTGAACAGATGCTCGGCGGCATAAAAGGCCGCGGGACCCGATCCAAAAATTGCCACGCGCAGCGGTCGAGGTTCAGTTCCGACAGTCATGGCGCTTAGCCCTTCTCGACGCGCGTCTGCAGCGCTTCGATCTCGCCCTCGTACTCGTCGAGCTGCGCTTTGACCACGTCGCCGATCGAGATGATGCCGACCAGCTCGTGATGATCCATCACGGGCAGATGGCGGAAGCGCCTGACGGTCATGGTCTTGGAGACGGCCTTGATGTCGTCGCCGGGGCGCGCGATGATTACGTCGCTGGTCATCACGCGGCTGACGGGTTCGCTCAGAACCTGCTCGTTCTGCGTCAGTTCACGCATAACGTCGCGTTCCGACACGATGCCCACGGGGCGGCCGATCTCATTGATCACCACCACCGCGCCGATGTGCTTATCCACCAACAGCGCCACGACTTCGCGCACGAGTTGATCGGGGGTGACGGTAACGACGGTGCTGCCTTTCGTCGCAAGGATGGTACTGATCTGCATTGCTGGTGCCTCCGTAGAAATGAATTGGGTCTGGGTGTGTTCAATATACTGCGAGCGCGGGGTGGGGGGTCATCTCATCAACTCGCGCATGATGATGGTGCGCTGAATCTGCGAGGTGCCTTCGTAAATCTGGAAGACCTTGCAGTCGCGCATCAACTTCTCCACGGGGTACTCTTTCATGAAGCCATAACCGCCAAAGATCTGCACGGCATCCGTCGCGGCCTTCATCGCCGAGTCGGCCGCAAAGGCTTTGGCAAACGCGGCGAACTTCGTATTCGATTGACCCTGATCGACGAGCCACGCCGCTTTCAAAGATAACAGCCGCGACGCTTCGACGTTCATCGCCATGTCGGCCAGCATGAAACCGATGCCTTGATGTTGAATGATCGGCACGCCCATCGTCGTGCGCTCTTTGGCATACTTCACGCTTTCATCCAAGGCGCGCTGCGCCAACCCGACGGCTGAAGCGGCCACCGTCGGACGTGATCGATCGAAGACCTTCATCGCGATCATGAAGCCATCGCCTTCCTTGCCCAGCCGATTGGCTTCCGGCACGACCACGTCATCGAAAGTGATCTCAGCTGTGTCTGAGGCGCGTTGGCCCAACTTATCGAACTTCTTGCTCACGCTGAAGCCGGGTCGATCGCGCTCCACGATGAAGGCGCTGATGCCCTTGTACTTAGCGACTTTGTCGGTATAGGCGAACACCACGAAGAACTGCGAATGCGAGGCATTACTAATGAAGGTCTTGCTGCCCTTGATGACGTACTCGTCGCCTTTCTTCGTCGCTGTGGACTGCATACCCGCCACGTCCGACCCAGCGGCGGTCTCCGTCACCGCATACGCGCCGAGCTGTCCGCCCGTCATGCGACCCAGCCATTCTTTCTTTTGCTCCTCGGTGCCGGCCACAATAATCGGGATGGCGGCCAGATTGTTGATCATGATCGTCGTGCTGATGCCGGTGCACCCCCACGCCAGCTCTTCGCACACCACCGCCTCTTCCACCAGCGACGCGCCGCCGCCGTCGTACTCCATGGGGATGTTCGTGTTGATCAAGCCCGCTTGCCGCGCCTTCTCGATGATGGGCAGCGGGAATTCAGCCGTCCGATCGTAGTGCTCGGCAACCGGGGCGATCTCATTCCGCGCGAAGTCGCGGGCCAATTGCTGCAACATCTTCTGCTCGCTGGTCAGTGCAAAATCGATACCGTCGCTCATGGTTTAGCCTCCGTGGGGAATTGGGATTAAGGGCTCCTTTAGTGTATGACAAGATGCGTGATAAGGCAATTGACAAATGTCACGTGTCGGTGGAAGCGTTCAGGAGGAAGAAAGACCTCGGGGGTTAAAGCGAGCATGGTTTGGAAATATCGAGTTTGAGTTTGGCCATCGATCAGGCCGCGATGGGCGGTCGATAGAGGTATTGCTGAAAGCCCACGAACACTTTGCCAATCTCGTCGGGTTGGCCGAGGTCGGCTACGGCATCAGCGAGGGCGTTGTGGTACTTCAGCCGCAGCAATGGCGCGAGCTTGTCCGGCGCGAGTTCCTCCACACCCACCTGCACATACTGCGCCAGCACGAAATCGATGAAGGCTTGCTGTTTGGCGGTGAAGTGCGTGCTGATCTCAACCTTCGCCGTCGTGGCGCGCGCTGCGCGGCTGACGGTGGGCAGCGCGTAGGCCACATA
>Ga0182021_10008729_pt1 | contig 11996 bp, 13 predicted proteins | sample 612E3MmetaG_FD_120493 | JGI IMG/M metagenome (GOLD analysis project Ga0182021, IMG submission 120493) | Permafrost microbial communities from Stordalen Mire, Sweden - 612E3M metaG (Illumina Assembly) | ecosystem: Environmental > Terrestrial > Soil > Wetlands > Permafrost | place: Sweden...
AACTCTGAGAGAAAACACGGGTATTAATTACGAATTAAATATCGAGAGCCCATATAACGAATTCACGGATCGCACGCGCCTCTAAATCATGCTTATCTACAAAATTATCGTGGAAACCATTCACCACTAAACAGTTGATACACGCTCACTGAGGCTCTTCCTCATCTTCTTCGCGCTCTTCCTCTTTTTCCTCGGGAGTCTCCACCGAATAATCCTCCTCTACCTCCCACTCCTCCCGATCCTCTTCATCCTCCTCCTGCTTCTCCTCCTTATCCCTCTCCGTAGAGGCACCCTCGTTTTCTTGTTCAACCTCTGCCTCGTGCTCAGCGTCACGATCCTCCGAATCCTTACCTGAGTTGCTCATAAGCATCTTCTCGGGTGAATCATCGTCTTCGTTGAACTTTAATCATCTCTGCTTCGACTCTTGCGAATCTAAGGTATAGATGTTGAATCTTCACATTAAGAAAAATTGCTAAGTCGATGAATACTTTGCAACCCACCTTACGATGAGAACCACAATAAAAATCGATATCCCAGAGAACACGACCATTGGGCCTGGGGGCAGCCCCAGGTAATCAGAGACCGTGATCCAAGAGAAGGCGCTCAGAGCGCTGGAGAGAGCGTGTTTAGGTTACTTCAATCAACTAATTTGATCGCGTTCGATTTTATCCCTTTCTTTTCCTAATCCCTTCACGATTTTATCTCTCTCAGCATCTATTCCCATCTTGATTTGCGCGGCACCTTCATTTAATCCAGGTGCTAAGTCTCTTCCTGCGTCATCCACTTTGTCTCCCTTATTCTTTTTAGACAAAATACATCTGTTAAAAATCTAGGAAGCTGAGAATATAAACCGAACTTACAGTCGCGTTCCAATCTCGCGTGCTCGTTTGAGATGTACTCAGGTTACTCCCATTGGCCCTCGGGGGCACCGTGAGTCAAGGCGTCCCTGAAGAGCTGGTTCCACACGTCCTCCTCAAAAATCACCTCCCTCTTCACAACCATCCTCGTCAAGTTCCTCAGGAGAAGGTTGTGCCTAACCTCATCGCTCTTTATGTGATCAAGCATCATCCTGACGCGATCATCCTTCGTGTCGGCCAGAATTTCGTTAACGCTCTTAAGCATATTTTTCTCGATGTCCACGTGCTTCTCAAGGCTCTCAACCAGCTCCCTATACCTGTCCTCAGTGATGCTTAGACTATCCCCACCCGTTATGGCAGCGCACGCCTCGAAGAGCCCCGCGTGCTTCTTACTGTCAACAGCGATCGACCCGACGATGCCTCGAAGAACCTCGTTCCCGTAGCCACGAACCTCGCCCTCGAGCTTCACGGCGTAGTCGTTCTCAACCATGGCCAACTCCTTGAACCTCTCCGACATTTTAACGTCTTTTTGGCTCATTTATAACATCCAGAAGCACTTGGGAAACAATGAAAATAAACCTTAACTCCGGGGATTCACCAACGCTTTTGAGGATTAGCGTGTCGTGGATATTGCACTATTTACTATTCACATAAGCTTATTATCAAACGGTTCCTTCAAAACAAACGGGTAGTTAATATGTCTAAGGAGAAAAAAGGAGCCCTAGCCGTTAAGAAGGAAAAGAAAACAGTGCCAGCGGTTAAAGAACCTGAACCCGAAACTATTCAGGATTTCAACCAGATGTTAGATACGCTTCGCAGTGAGATAGTGTGGGATCCCTTCAGGGGATTCGAGTGGCCCGTCGAATACGAGCTCCCCACGAGGATACCCTACGTTGATGTCATTGACTCCGGTAAGGAGTACGTCGTGAAGGCTGAGCTTCCGGGGTTGAAGAAGGAGAACGTGGAGATTGAGGTCGGGTCGAATGAGTTGATGCTGATCGCTAAATCTGATGTTGAGAGTGAAGAGAAGGGTAAAACCTACCTTCATAGGGAGAGAGCCTACTCGTCTTTCCGTAGATACATTGGGTTCGCCGAAGCTGTAGATGCAGGAAAAGTATCGGCAACGATAGTCGACGGCGTCCTTGAGGTTAAGCTTCCTAAACTCGTGCCTGAGCCTGAGCGGAAGAAGAGAAAGATCAAACCCCAATAAACCCTTTTTTTAATGAACGCACATTATGTAAACAGTACCTGACTAGATGTTCAAGTTCCTAGCGGCTGAGATGACGGCCCGGAACTTGATATCCCAAAGGAGACACTGAGACAGATAATCTTTCAGATGATGATAAAGAAGACTGAGAAGGTGGAATAAGTGAAGGTTGAAACAATTGGCGTAAAATTCAGGGGAAAAGGTGAGGAATTCTATAAAGACGATGACGACGATAGTCGGCGCTGGTTGTTCTATCTGGAGATAGAGCTTGATGCCCGTGAGATGGACACCCTCTTCATACACTCAAAGGAAGGCTCACAAGAACATACTGATGCGGGGGATAAAATCGTCAAAGAGTTAGACAGGGCGTGGGAAGAACATTATAAAATCAAAGTGGCTTTGGATATGTATGAACAGGGAAGCAACGACGAGGATGAGGATAAAAACGATTCAGAGAATTTAGGAGAATCTAAAGACCGCTAGCGCGCGATGAGGATGAAGGGCGCGCGCGAGCAGATCCTTTTCATCTCTTTACAGACGTGGAGATGCGTGAAACCCCTCAATTCGGTTTTAATCTGCCCCCCAGCTTCAGCATCCTAAACACCCTGAAGGTGATCCACTTACTCTCCCGCCCTTTTGAGCCAAAAGGCGCGTCTACATTCCCCGGCACGTTGTCGAGCACCCACCTCCACGCCCCGTTCCTCTTAGATAGAACAAATTCAACCGTGTCGTTGACCATCTCACCCCCGACGCCCAGCTTCAGCATCGTGGTGGCTATCTCGATGGCATCGTGATAGTATGTCAGGGGAGCTGTCAGCCTCTGTGGGCGGGTGTTCTTCGTCGCTATCGGCCTCGTCGGCTCGTGGCTGCTCCAGAGCAGGCGGTGGGCGAGGACGAAGTCGATGCCCCTCCTCTTCGCTTCCTCGGCTTCAAGCGACCAGAACCCACTGGGGGCCACTGTCATCGCTCTGAGGAGATTTGTCACGCCCCAGTAGCAGGTGTGTCTCCCCCAGCACCTCTCTCTCGTGCCTCTGTATGGGAACTCCGTCGGCGGCCTCCAGTCGCCGTCGTCGAATCTCTGGTACATTACGAGCCAGTTGAGTGCCGACCTCACCTCGGGGCGAGAGCCTAGGCCGAGCCTGCTTAGGGCCCAGATCATGTTCCCCATGAAGCAGGGCATCATATATAGAGGGCCTCCGTGGAAGCTCACGCAGAACGTCCCCTGCTCCTCGCTGTATGCGTTAGCGAGGATGTTTTCACCCAGTTTCCTGACCTTGTCGTTCTCGGGATCCGCACCCAATTGGGCTAGGAAGAGGAGCTTCCATGCCCCGCCTTTGTAGCCAGGCTTGTAGCCCGCCTCCACGGCCGGCGCACCCCACTTCGCCACCGCCGCGCTGTTCGAGTATCCACCCTCGACGTTAAGACCGGCGATTATCCGAGAGATGGGTGGAGTCGCCATGGCCTCGGCAAGAGCCTCCCTAACTTCGCCACTGGATCTTGGGGCATCGAGTAGATCGACTAGGGTGTTGTACCTGATCCAGGGTTCACTCGGCTCCAGAAGCCACTCCAGCGTTTCGGCGTCTGTCAATTCTATCAGAGAATGTGCGCTGGTGGCATATCTTAGCTTCGTGTCACCGCCTCGAAGGCTAGGATGGCTATGAAGAGGCGCGGAGAGACTCAGAAAGGGTTCCTAAGCAATTTTAGAACCTTTTTCTCGCCGCTTATTTTAAAAACCCTCACGGTAACAAGTAGATGTCCCCAAATGCCCCTAAATAAGGAGCGCGCGAAGCAGGTCATGGAGAGGGCGGGCGTCGATGCAATCCTCGCCGCCTCCCCGGCTAACGTCTTCTATGTATCCGACTACTACAGCGCGGGCACGCAGCTCGGGTGCGGGACCCAGGGCTATGCCCTCCTCCCCCTCGACGCGGAGCCCGCCCTCATGGCACCCCTCGCCGAGGCCGACCTAGTCGCCGAGAGTCTCAGCTGGATCAAGGACGTCCACTGGTACGGGTGTCTCAAGGTGAACGCGTCAAAGAACGATAATGTATCCGAGATAACCCAGGCTATAATCGAGGCGACGAAGGCGAAAGCGGAGCAGACACCATGCGACTCTCTAGTCATAGCAGCCACGAATCGGGGGCTCGCGAAGAAGACGATAGCGGTCGACAGCCAGGGCGTCAACTCGACCCGCTGGGAGAACATCAAGCGTAACCTCCCCGACGCAAAGATAGTCGACGGCTCACACCTCCTTCAGGAGATAAGAGCCGTCAAAACCTTAGAGGAGATCGAACTCATTAAGAAAGCCGTCGAGGTGACGGAGAAGTCGATGGAAGATGCCCTCGAGATAGCGCAGCCCGAAATCATGGAGCTCGACATGAGCAAGATGTACAGCTACAGCGTCGCGGAGGACGGAGGTTATGTCGTGAGCGACAACTTCGGCTTTGGGGAAAGGAGCGCGTACCCGAACCCGATCCCTACGACGCTTCAGCTCAGGAAGGGGGACCTGATCAGGATGAGCCTCGGGGCATCATGGGAGCACTACAATGGGAACATAACCCGTACTGCGGCGATGGGGAAGCCCTCGGCGGAAGTAGAGAAGAGGCTGAAGACGGTCATTGACGCGCAGGAGGCGGCGTTCGACGCGTGCCGCCCGGGCGCTACCTTCGGGGACGTCTATGCCGCAAGCCAGAGGGAGCTGGAGAAGGGGGGTGTGAAGGAGTGTAACATGAGCCTAGGCCACTGTATAGGGGCGGAGGTGAACGAGCGTCCCTGGGTCTGCCCCGGCGACAAGACTAAGATCGAGGAGGGGATGGTGCTGAATATCGATGTGCCATTCCTTGACTTGGGTTGGGGCGGGATTGAGATGGAGGATGCGGTCGTGGTGACGAAGAAGGGGCTTCGCCTCCTCACGAATACGGAGAGGACGATCTATCTTCTCTAGGCGGCACGCCTGGCTATCATGAGTACGACTCGTGAGGCGTGGCCCAGGCCATTTTCCTCTATCTCTTTGCCATACTTCTTCCAGACCTCCTCAAATGTGAGGGGCTCAACGTCGTGGCTCTTCGCGTTCTCTATGGCAGCCTCGATCTCGAGGCGGGCCTGCGCGGCGCGTAACTTCTTCCCAGTATAGAAGACCTCCTTCTTGACGAGGGTGAAGCCAGCCCCCCTGAGGTACTCTTGGTATCGGATGGCGGGTAGCCATTTGGCGCCGCAGGCGTGAGCGTAGACCTCCGCTTCCAGTTTCTGCGCCGGTGTCTCTGCCTCCCCTGGGGGGATGATTGTGAAGCAGAAGTAACCGCGTGGTCTGAGGACGCGCGCGACCTCGTGGAAGGCCTGTCTCACTCCCTGGTCGCCTCGTGTCATGTCGACATCGTCGAGGCCCATGAAGTTGACAGCCATGCCGAAGCTGCCACCCTGGAACTCGAGGCGGGTAGCGTCCATCTTCATCGTGGTGACGTGTGGGTCGAGCCACTTCTCCCGTATGCGGCGGTCGGCGATCCTGATGGCCTTGTCCGAGACGTCTATTGCGACTATCTTTAGACTCGGGTCCCGCTTGGCGAGCTCTATGGCGAAGAGTGCTGAGCCGGTGGCGACGTCGAGTATTCTCATCCTCGGCTCGAGGGGGAGCTCCATCACCATCCTGGCCCTGAGTCCGTCGAGCCTGGAGGCGTAGTCCTCGTATTCCTTCTCGGGGACGTAGACCTCATCGGGTGCCAAGGCGATCACTGTTTAGACGGGTTACTGCTGTTAATGCTTTCCTTCTAGAGGCTTGCTATCTCGCTGATCTTCGACTTGATCTCGATTGCACGGGTCTCGAAGATGCGAACTAATTCGACGGCCTCTTCGGGGCGGGGCTCCTCTGCATGACCGGCCTTGTAGTCGAGCCAGGCCTGATAGGCACGCATGTAGACGCGGCCAAACATGGCGCTGCTGACTGAGTCGATGAGTCCGCGGTTCATGAAGGCTGTGAAGACGCCGAAATTACTGCTCAGCTTGTCCTCGCTGAGCTCCTCGTCAATTACCTTCTCGATGATGCCCCGCAGAGCTGGCTCCATGACGACTCCTTAGCCGCATCCACTTATTAGGCTTATAGTGGGCTGAGGTTGCCCGGATCGATGAACAATCGACGAAAAGTGTTGGATATTTCACAGTTGCAGTGTGTCCCAATATTAAATAACTCTTTGAATATGCGGATCGCTTTTAATATCCAAGCAACTTCGTAGATTCAGGGGGATAACCGTGGACACTGGTACATTGATCCTAATTGTCGCAGTCGTAGTCATCCTGCTGGCTATCGCGTGGCTCTTCATCTCCGCGTACAACCGCCTCTTCCGCTTTAGGAACGCCGCGGAGGCTTCCTTGGGGCAGATCAGGGTTGCGATGAAGAAGAGGTTCGACATGATCGAGGAGCTCCTAGGTGCCGTGCAGGGGTACACAAAGTTCGAGAGGGAGGTCTATGAGAAGGTCGCGGCGCTACGCGCTCAGCTGGTGAACGCGGGGCCCACGAATCTTGCTGACATCCAGAGGGAGAGCGCGAACCTCTTCGGTAGCATACGCGCTGTCGCGGAGGCGTACCCCGACTTGAAGGCATCCGAGACGGTGAAGAAGCTCATGGACGCCGTAGCAAGCCTCGAGGAGGAGATAGGGCGCCAGAGGTACACCTACAACAACGTTGTGCAGGAGTTCAACACGATGGTGGACACGATCCCCACCAACTTCGTCGCCGGGTTACTCGGTATGAAGAAACTAGAGTACCTGAAGTTCGGTGACGAGATCGAAGCTCCTCCGAAAGTAACGGGGGTTGGTCCGAATGGATGAGAGCAGGCAGATAGCAATCATAGTCATCATCGGGTTAGCCTTAGCCGTCGTCGGCGTGGCGGCGACCATGACTCTTAAGAACATCGGGTTGACTGGGCCCGCAGTTGTGAGCAGCTACGAGGCCCACTTCACCAGCAACGGGACCCTCACGGAGGACTACACTTACACATTCACGGTGCAGCAGTATAGGTTCCTCTATCGAAGCTGGGAGGCACCCGTATCGCTGACAGCGCTGGGACAGCCATACATCAAGCCTGTTCAAATCAACCCGCCACCTGACTCGGTTGCTTATGTGAAGGACGCTTACGGGGCCGTCACGATCGAGACCCCGAACGCAGGCCCGTATGTGGAGGCCACGATCGACAGCCTCGCCAATTACAATGAGGTGGGCTGCTTCTACCCGCAGCAGTTCACACCGGGGGACTGGCACATCGGATACACTTTCAACGTCTACCCACCGATCGAGTACGACTCGAGCTACGACCACCTCAACCTCCAGTTCGCCAGCGTCCACATCCCCTACAGTAGCGTGAAGATAGTCATCGAAAACGCCTCGTATGTTGCGGCCGTTTACCCACACCCCCCGAGCCTCACAGTGACACGTACCGGTAACCAGATCATAATAACGGGGAGCGCGGCACAGGACGAGTTGCTCGAAGTGGAGCTGCTGATGACGCCGGGGACTAGCCACTTCAGTGCCTTCCGGACCCAAGTCTCGGACATCAAGGGCAAGACTGACAGTGCCAACTTCTGGTACAGCCTCCAGTATAACGTGGCGACGCTGCTCGGCTATATTGCCATCATCATCGTCTTCGCGGCACCCCTCACGCTCTACTGGGCTTACCTGAGGTTCGGGCGGGAGGAGGACGTGACGGTCCCCACCTACCTGAGCACGGTGCCGAACAAGGAGCGTAAGGCCTGGCTCGTGAACCTCATCTTCAGGAAGGACATATTCGACTTCGACGAGGACGGGTTCTACGCGACCCTTCTTGACTTCCACCTGAGGAAGAAGGTGAGGCTTGAGCCGCGTGAGCACGGTATGAAGATATACATTCTAGATGCGGCCGTGGACGACCCCTACGAGGAGAAGGTGATGGCATTCATCCAGAAGCAGACGGTTAACGGGGTTTTCGACACAGACACACTCCGCGACCTCGCCCATGATATACGCAGCGGTAAGGGAAGCTACGCGCGGGGGCTCGAAGTAAAGGAGGATCTGGACGGCCTTATGCACTACTCGAACTCCAGCACCGTGAAGACGTTCGCGGTAGGTGGACGAGGCAAGATAGTGCCAACCATTCTCCTAGGCGTGGCAATCTTCGCAGCGGCTATAATTCTCCTCATCTTCGCGCCGATAGTCGGGTACCTGCTCGTCGCGCCATTCCTTTTGGGGGCAGTTGTGATTGTGCAGTGCGTAATCGCTCTGGCCTTCCCCTCGACTCTCTTCGGGAAGTGGCGCCCCGGCATGTTCAAGGAGAAGCTGGAATGGGACGCATTCAGAAACCACCTCGGGGACCTCGTACAGATGCGGAAGTACCCGACGGAGGACCTCAGCATGTGGGGTGACTGGCTCGTCTACGGGACGGCCCTCGGTGTCGGGGATCGCGTGGCACAGGCGATGAGGGAACTCAACGTCAACATCGACGTAGCGAGGTTCTACCCGATGATGCCTCTATGGTTCCACCCCATAATGGTTGCGTCGCCCCCACAGGCCCGGAGCAGCGGCGGAGGCTTCCATGGTGGAGGCGGCGGAGGCTTCGGAGGCGGCGGGGGCTTCGGTGGCGGAGGCGGTGGAGTCCGCTAACCGCTCCGGGGCTATTTTTAAATTGGGGCAGTTACTAGGTTAGGCGGGTTCGCGGACCCGTAGCTCAGCACGGATAGAGCACAGGCCTCCTAAGTCTGGGGTCGTGGGTTCAAATCCCACCGGGCCCGCCAACTTTACGGTTCAGAACACTATTTTGATAGTGGTATCAAATTCCCTTTAATGAGATATTGTAACACCACGCTGCTCAAGGGAGGCACACGCCATAAAGTTAAAACAACATTATGGGGTAAAGATAAACTGGTTCTAATGAAGGATGAGAAACAGGGGCCAAAGAAGGCAGCTAACAAGGCGAAGGAGCCGCCACGTAATGCAGCAGATAGTAAGCGAATCGACTTTATCGTGACTTACGAGGTAGAAGGATCTAGATCGAAGAAGCAGAAGGTGCACGCCTATTCGAAGGAAGAGGCGGAGGAGATACTATCCGCGAAACTGGGGGCACAGGTCTCAGCCGGGGAGATCAACAACTATAAGATACTCTCTATAGAGAAAGAAAATTAACTTTTGCCTCATATTAGTAACTCTTGCTTTCGATATTTATGGAAAGCCATCGTTCTTAAGCGACCCTTAATGTAATAGACGTGACGGGATGCTTTTGTGTATTTTAAGAGTAAGCACGGTAAAGAATTGTAATAAGTGCAAGTCCGGGATCAGAACTTATTGTACGATCAAGAAGAACGGAAATAAGACGGGTTACAGGAAGTAAAATATCAATCGCGCTTCGCGAGCGCGTTTTTAGCTTCGGGACGGACAATACTTCTTCGGCTTTCGTCTTCAAGGCATCCTGAAATTTCTCGTCCCGCTTCTAGGATTCGGTCAGTGTTCTTTAGCCCTTCTTCATCTCTCTCGTTTTCTTCAATATCCTGCGCGCGCGACTCACACACTTTTCACTCGTGCGCGTTTGTACGTCAATTCAAATTTAATAGGACATTGAATGTGCTCAAGGGAGGTTGACTGTGGTTGGCATAGGCACCATTCTTAGTAAACTAGTTCGATGTCGACTGGTTTTCCGTCTCTTAGCACGTTGAACTTGATCTTTGTACCCTGTGTATGGTACTGGATGAGGTAGTTCTTCATTTCCTCTATATTGTTGAGGGGGGTGTCTTCGATTCCGCTGATGATGTCTCCACCAAGCATGCCATTTGTCCCACCAAACACTGCGGGTTTGGTACCGGCTCTTAGCCCCGCTTTCTCTGCCAACGAGTTCGGGAGTACTCCAATTACTAGTACACCACGTATACCTTTTTCTAAGCACATGTCAGAAGCTATTTCGTCATTTAATGTGTATGTGATTATTCCAATTCTGTTGTTTACTGGTATACCACTGCCTACATCTAGGTCGTCTTTGTGTTCGTCGTGTACAGCTGTGCCCAGGGGGGTTTCTGGGGCGCCTTGTCTGCGAGGGAAATAGACGGGTATACCCATCGGTAGTTCAGAGGTGTCATTGTGATCTGAGTTGGTAGGATTTTTATCCGTCTGCACGTGCGCGTAGCCAATGAGCTTAGCTTTTTTTAACGGTGTTGGTTGTTCCTTCCTCCTAGTTTCTGCTTCTGAGACAGGCTTTGCTTCCGGTATGTCATCCAATTTACTCGCGTCTTCGACGTGAAGAGTCGCCGGGTTAACTTTCTCGTTAGCTGTGAATGCGTTGGTGATAGAATTAATGGCAGCAGGGAGGACAGCTTTGAATATATTCTGATACGTTTCGTTAGTCTCCTTTCTGGTCCTCGCCAGCCTCTCATCGGCTGCGTCGAGGTCCCTCATCGTACTTAGGAGTGGATCGTTGGAGAACCTGGTGTAGGTCTCACCCTTCAGCGGATCCCACCCGAGGGCTGGCAGTAACTCTCCTCGTAGCCCTGAGATCCTGTGAAGGATGAGGGTTGGGTTAAGTCCCAGAATCGAGTCCAGGTCGCCCTTGAGTATCTCCTCACGTAGTCGGGCGACCCGCTCCCCAAACTCTCCATAGTATGTGTAGCGTTCGACCCCGCTGTCGATCTTATTCGCCCAGCTATCCCCATATGGGTCAAGACCTATTCGAATGCTTGTGTCTGGCACGACGCTTATTTCGGATGAGCCCATGGCATTAGTCCTAGAATGCACGAGGAATATACCTGTCAGGGAGGGAATTAGGGCCAGTCTCCGGTATTTTTCATCAATCCTCTGAACGATCTTATCAACAGCCTCTACGGTCGCCTCCCTCTTGCCCTTATTCGACCTAAACTCCACTGCTCTGTCCAGCCCCTCGACGACGCTGCAGTTAGCGAGCAGAGCCCGGAGATCCTGTATGAGGACCGCGGAGTCGATCACCTAAACCCCCCTGAGGTAACTGTTCAGATTGACGACCACGTATTCGACGTTACTCCTCACAGCCGCGATAATCTTCCTATTTTGATCAGGCGACGCCTCAGCACACATCATGAATCCAGTCAGGAAGGAGACCCCTATCCGGGCTAAGGCAGGCCCAGGGATCCTGGCGCCCTGAGGGTCAGTCACTATGCTGGCAATGTCCTGCAGGTACTTGCTGTGCCTATACTTTTCCTCGATCTGACCCAGAAGCTGGTTAGCCTCGGCGATCCGGTTGAGTGTGGACGCATTCTCCAACTGCAGCTTTTTCACCCCAGAGTCCAGGAGTTGAACTCCCCCTTCTTGCCCTCGACGCCCACGTTTATCTCCTTGATGTCATTGTATCTGTTCACGGCCCCGATGGTGCCCGGGGCTGAGCCGTACTTCTCAGCCGCCTTCAGCAGCTCGTTGCAGGCATTCAAGTCAAAGCCATTCTTCATGAGGGTCTTGGCGACGTTTACAGTGCCTCTGTATGACACCGTCTCGTTGACCAAGTTGCTGAGCTCAGTTCTCTGCGATGCTATTTTCCCAGCGTATTCGTCGCTCTCCTCCTTCTGAGCAATCACCTCAGTCATAATTGATCTGAGGCTTTCGGTAGCCGCTAACCCCTTCAACACGGCCTCACCGTCACCGTGTCTATTCGCGGCTTTGTAGATCTCCTCCTCAACCTCAATCTTCAAGCCCTTGCCGTCGAGGTTCCTCCTCAACTCGTTCGTTTTAATGATGCCTTTAGCGGTCAGGCCGGTGTCCGCCAGCTCCTGATGCAGCTGTATGAATTCCGGAAGCTCCGCATCCAGCTTCTTCAGGTTACTTACGAACCTTTCACACTCGGCGAAGGTCATGGGCACACCTTCTAAGATCTTCTTCGCCTCCGCGTACCCGCTGAGATCTGAGACCCTGTGACCATTCTCCACGAACGCCCTAAGTTCACCCATCAGCTCATCTTTCCCCG
>Ga0182021_10008730_pt1 | contig 11996 bp, 10 predicted proteins | sample 612E3MmetaG_FD_120493 | JGI IMG/M metagenome (GOLD analysis project Ga0182021, IMG submission 120493) | Permafrost microbial communities from Stordalen Mire, Sweden - 612E3M metaG (Illumina Assembly) | ecosystem: Environmental > Terrestrial > Soil > Wetlands > Permafrost | place: Sweden...
AAACAACGCACCCAAAGTCGCAGACATACCCAAAACAGGCGTAACAGTGAAGAAGGGTCCGCTTCTTGACGGAATCGGAGAACAAACCAAAGCTGTGGTGCAAGTCAGCAAAGCAGCCGACGCAGATGTAGCAAAAGAACTTAAACAATCGGGCGCGGAAATCGTCATTAACCTGCTTCCCAGCGGCGCCGCAAAAGCCTCAGAATTCTACGCGGAACAAGCAATCGCAGCCAAATGCGCGTTCGTAAACGCCACGCCAAACTTCATAGCAAGCAACTCAGACTGGGCGAAACGCTTCTCAGATGCAAGCTTACCCTTAGTTGGCGACGACTTAGTAGACCAGGTTGGCTCAACCGCACTACACCGGACCCTGCTGCAGTTGCTCGCTAGCAACGGCGTAAGAATCACCGAAACCTACCAGCTAGATGTGGGCGGAGGAACCGAATCCATGGATACAATGGACCGAACCCGCGACGCGAAACGAGCCATAAAAACCGAATCAGTCGCTTCAACGTTACCCTACAAAACTGAAGTTGTTGCTGGCTCAACAGACTACGTGGATTTCCTGCAGAATAAGCGAGACAGTTACTTCTGGATAAGCGGCACCTACTTCTGCGATGCGCCCATGAAGATTGACCTCAAATTCAGCACGGTAGACGCCCCAAACGCGGGAAGCGTACTTTTCGACATCGTGCGCGCCATGAAACTGGCGCAAAACAAAAAGTTGAAGGGTTCAATTGAAGCGGTCTGCGCTTACGGGTTTAAGCATCCCCCGCAGATGTTAACACTACAAGCCGCGGAAGACGCCTTCAAGAAATTCGTGGCGGCAAACTCTTAAGCGCTATTTTGTACTTAATTTTTCGAGTTCCCCAAGTATTTTCTGTTTTACTCCGTTTTGCTCCACTTTCTCCTTCATCACCGTGACAGTCGCAACTGGTGTTGGATCTTGTTTGCGGAGCATAGCCAAGTACACGCTTGTATAGTCGCCTACAAGGATGGTTGAGAGCATTTTGGCTAGGTTGCCTTTGCCCTGCGCCCAAACCTCGTATATTTTGGGCAGGTTCGGCTGCATAAGCGCCTTTGTTGTTTCGATTCGACTCCGAATTTCAAGGGGCTCCTGCTTGTCTCTGAGGAGAATTGCGGCGTAGCATTTGGCGAGGGCTTTTGGGTTTTCCCAGCCCATGGTTTCGTTGTGGTTAAGTTCACTGAACGTTTCCCATTTCGCCGGCACTTTAGCATTCTCGTTGAACTGCTGCTTATAACGGAGCGCCACGCCACGGTAAATGCCGAAGCCATAAATTGCCGGAGCAACGCCGTCTAGGTTTTGGGCTAGGGTTTTTGCGAAGTTATCGCATGCAGGCTTCTTTGGCGCATTATCCCCGCTCACCTTTTCAAGAAGCGATACTGCCTCTAAGAAGTCGTTTGAGAATTTTGGCCCCAGACTAATTTTTTCCATGCATGTTAGAAGAGGCAGAAGCATGTGAGGCATTGCCGCGCGCGGAGGCATTTCACCTTGAACTTTTACGTAAGGCACGCTCAGCTTCTTTGCATATTTGACCAGGTTTCCGCCTGAACTCACACAGAAAACCATGCATTGACGGTTTAATGCGTCAACGAAGCTGCTGAGGGTTTCCTCGGTGTCTCCTGAGTAACTTGCCAAGATGACTAGGCTTTTTTTGTCTGCGTACGCGGGCAGATGATATTCCCGGCTGATTTCAATTGGAACCTTCACGAATTCGCGGGTGTAATCTTTGAGGAGTTCGCCTCCGATTGCCGAGCCGCCCATACCCGCGATTACGACGTTTTCAGGGGTTGGGTAGTCAAGCTTGATGGTTTGGGCGTTTTGTGCTGATTTCCGGTAATGGTCAGCGGCATTTATGCAGAACCCGAGCATGTTTCTTTTGTCCAGTTTCTGCATTCCTTCCATGTCGTCAAGGATTTGGTTTGGCAACTTTTCTCCCCTGTACTTATTTGTGTGCAGGTTTATATTTGATTTTTCACTCTCTATCCTCAGCACCTAACAAAACGGAAGAATTCCCAGTCGAAAATGTGACATTCATGGTTAAGAAGCATTTGTCTGTGGCGATTCCCGCTTCAGTAATTGCGGACACGCCTCACCTGCGAGAAAAAACTTCAAAAATCGGCTACATAGGACGAGCCGCCGCCATATTTCGAGTTAACGAAATTATAGTTTACGCCGACAACCCCAAAGTTGACCAGAACCCAGACCTTGACCTGATAGCAACGTTGTTGGCTTACATGGAGACCCCGCAGTACCTACGCAAGCACCTATTCGGTCTCAAACCTGAACTTCAGTACGCTGGGATTCTGCCTCCGTTGCGCACTCCTCATCACCCGTTGGAGGGAAGAATCCGCGACCTTAAAGTGGGCGAGTACCGCGAGGGAGTTACCCTATCCAAAACCGAAGACGGCGCACTTATTGACGTCGGCGTCGAAAAGTCCGCTATAATACCAAATTCACAGGTCGAATTGAATAAGCGGGTAACGGTGAAAGTTACCAAAATCGGAAACGAAGTTGAAGGAGAAATTTCAAATCGAGACGAAATCCCACAGTATTGGGGCTACCTAGTTTCGGTAGAGCGGCGTTCAATGATTGCTCTGCTGGAAAGCGGAGAATTTGACTTAACCGTTGCCACTTCCAAACTTGCTTCACCCTTCAAAAAAACAGCTGAAAGGCTGGAACAGAAATGGAACAAAGCCAAAACGCCGCTAATTCTTTTTGGAGCTCCTACAAGGGGGCTTTACGAAATTGCCAAAGATAAAGGCGCAAACCTAAACAGTCTAGTGGATTTCGTTTTGAATACAGTTCCCAATCAGGGAACAGAAACTGTTCGGACTGAAGAGGCGCTTTTGGCAACATTGGCTGTCCTCAATATCCAGTTTAGCCACTAAGTCAGCGAGAGCGCTTAGTCCTCGTTTTACGGAAGCAAATATTACGCATTTTTTCATTCGACACCGTATCATTTTTCGTTTAGGTAATGAGAAGGTTTATGTTTGCCGTGAGACTTCCCAGTTGATGATAATTGAAAATTTAGTTTTTCAATTACCCATTAGAGTAAATCGAGGTGAATTAATGTCACAGAAAACAATGTCTGAAGCCAAATGCACCAGTTGCGGCAAAGCTTGCACCGTACCGTTCAAACCTACCGCAGGAAAACCGGTTTACTGCAGAGAATGTCTAGCTAAACACAGAAGTGAGCAGCCGCAAGCACCTGTTAGGAGCAACGCACCGATAGTTATCGGCAAAGAAGCATGGGCGCACAGAAGAAACACTGGTCAAGCAGTCAGGGAAGAGGCAACTGAAAGTGTCTTCCACAAGTTTACACAAGCATCTTAAAGAAAAACAGAAATCTGCCCTTTGCAACTTCACATTCCGGGCAGCTACGTGAGGGTTTGTGTACGAAGACTCTGAAAGGATGGAGAAGCCTAAGCCACGACCGGGGATACCAGAACGAGGCAACAGGACAGATCCTTATCGTCAAGAAGAAAGAGTTCGGAGAAAAATACGTAGTGTGGCTTTTTCCAGATCAAACTGACGACGATACGCAAGGCAAAAAAATCTCGCCCGAGTTCGTCACCCAGCCCAAGGCGTCGGCATTCGCGGAAGATTGGATGCAGAAAAATCCAAACGGCGCCCCGTGAAATACACCAATTCTTTGTTCTAAATCCTCAATAAACGCGTTTAATGCGTTTTTTGTTGATTTCATGACCAAAGCATGGTTTTTCTTCTGCGATTCAAGTTTCTTGATGGAAAATAGCTAAACTTGCACAGGATAATAAGGCCATTTTATGGATAAGTTTAAACCTAAGCGTGCAGGTATTGGCTTGTGCAAAACCGCGTTTTGCACCAAATAAAACAGGAAGTGAAAAAGAGAATGTCATATCCGAGAGAGATGCACAAGGCAACCTGTGCTGACTGCGGAAAGGAATGTGAAGTTCCATTCAAGCCAGACGGTACTAGGCCAGTTTACTGCCGCGAGTGCTACGCAAAACGAAGACCACCACGCCGATATTAAGCCTTCAAGCTAATATCTTTACTTCGTTTCTAAATATCCTTTTTTCGATTTTATTTTTTTAATTTCTCGTTGAGTGCAGTCGAGTTGTTCGACATGCTAACGGTTTCCTTGGTTTTTGGGTAAAGGATTAAATGGCAGGGTGAAGAGTTTGTTTTTATGAATTTCGACCTCCTCATGCCGTTATTTTTGTTCTCTGTTCCGCTCGCCGCCGTACTTTTGGCCAGACGGTCAGAGGACAAACTGAGATCCACAATCGAGGGGAAGGAATTTGGAAACAAAGACATCGCCTTGTTCGCTGCACTGATTGCAGTGGCGGTGTCTGTCATAATTTTTGTTCCAAGCTTAACGATTCTTGTTCTTTTCCTCTTCTCGTATTCGTCATTGCTATTCACGTTTTCTTACACTTACTCAAACATGCAGGCAAGAAACATGAGGCTCTACTGCGGCACTTTCATCGTAGCCAGCGTACTGGCCGCCGTTGCAGGTTTCTCAGGAGCCATTCCCTCCGATTTGCGGATTTACGGAATTTTAGCGTTTGTAGTCTTGGCAGCGTGCTCGCTTTTCGCTTTGTTTTATGCTCAGAAGAAAGCGGATGCGAAGCAGAAGTGGTATCTTGCAGGATTGTCGCCTGCGCTTTTTGTGCTTCTTTTCGTATTCTACAACCAAACTCGCCTATGGTTCCCGTACTTACTTGACGTTTATGCGGTACTGTTTGCCATGCTAATCATCATCTATCTTGCGCCCATGTTTAACTGGAAAATTATGTTCGTTTACGCCCTCGCTATAACCGCTCTTGACATCTTTTCAGTCTGGGGACCTGGACACGTTATGTACCAAGCAGCGACCACCCTTACTAACTTGAATTTGCCTGTCCTCGCTTGGCTCCCCAACATCCCTATAATTCATCTAACCGAGGGGATTTGGCTGAACGGTCTTGGGCTGGGCGATTTGTTCTTCACAGGTGTCCTTTCTTTCCAAACCATGAAAAAGTTTGGGCAAAAAACCACGTTGGTATCAATGATTGGGATAGCGCTGTCCTTCGGCTTGTTTGAACTCATCTTACTCAACCCAGGCTCAGCCATTTCTAAACTTCTCCCAGTGCAAGCTCTCCCCGCGACATTGCCGATTCTCATAGGCTGGATACCAGCCGTCGCTGTCAAAATGCTCATTGACCGAAGCAAACCAAAGCCTGAACTACAAACGCCTGCAACCCGACCGTAACCTGCAGACGTCTCCATTTTAGATGGAAGTTTTAGAGAATCTTCTTATTGAGAAAGAATGAGAAATTGTGATAATATAGGATGAAAATTAAAAATTAGGGTTTTGGCGTTTACCCGAATAGGGCGCCTAATCCTTCGAGAGCTGCTTCTTCCTTGGCTTTTTCTTCGTCTGCTTTCTTCTTCTTGTCTTCTGGTGCTGCGGCTGCTGGTTTCTGTTCTGCTGCACCTGCTGCTGCTATTGGGGCTGCTGCCATCATGGTTGGTGCTGCTTTGAGTGCTTCATCAATGTTTACTTCGCTGAGGGATGCAACGAGTGCTTTAACTTGAACTGGGTCAACTGTGACGCCTGCTGCGGTGAGAACTGCTGTAACTGTTTCTTCGTTAATTTGCTTTCCTGCCTTGTGAAGGAGCATTGCTGCGTATATGTTTTCCATATCTTTTCACCTCTCTATTCGGGTATTTTAACCTTTTCAGTTTACACAAAACCCGTTTTCCACCGTTAAGTGGCTCTTGGTCAGTGCTTAACTGTGATTTGGAGCGGCTATTGCCGTTAGGAAAAAGACCCAATCACTTAAGAACCTTTCGACGCATGGGTTGGCGCGTTTCCGTGTCAATTCCTCAATGGTGTATTTGCTTCAGGCGTGAGTGTGCGGTGTTGAAAATCAGCTGAATTGAGAAAACAACCGCCGTTTCATGTAGCTTCCAATGCGGGGGATTGTTTTCAGAAAAGCCTATAGGCGGATTCACTGAGAGTTAGCTGAAAACTGGAGACAAATGCGTTGTCTAAGCCTTGGCACGCGTTGAAAACGGGGGAAGTCTTGGAGGAGCTCAAAACCAGCGAAGAAGGGTTAGGTTCTCAAGAAGCAAAAAACCGCCTCGCAGCTTACGGACCAAACGAACTTAAGAAGCAGAAGGGCAAATCTCTTGTCAGGCTTTTTCTCGACCAATTTGCTGACGTCCTCATGATTATTCTGCTCATAGCGACAGGGCTTTCATTAGTCATTGGCGAAACCGTTGACGCGCTCATAATTTTAGCCATAGTTATAGCTAGCGCAGCTTTGGGTTTCACGCAAGAGTACCGTAGCGAGAAAGCTGTAGAAGCTCTCAAACGGATGACGGCACCAACCGCGATTGTTCTGCGCGACGGAAAAGAAACCAAGGTTCCAGCCAGCCAGCTTGTTCCAGGTGACATCATTTTGCTCTACACAGGAGACAAAGTCCCTGCCGACGCCAGGATTCTGGAGGCTTTCAACCTTAAAGTTGACGAAGCCGCATTGACTGGCGAATCCGCGCCCGTCGACAAATACGCCCACGAAGTGTTGCGAGAAACACAGCTTAGCGACAAACCCAATATTGTTTTCACTGGCACAATCATCGTTTACGGCAGAGCCAGAGCCATCGTCACAACCACAGGTATGCAAACAGAATTTGGTAAAATCGCACAAATGGTTCAAGCCACCAGCGAAGAGGAAACACCATTGGAGAAGCGGATGGCGAGTGTGGGCAAGTGGATAGCCATTCTAGCTGTAGTTATCTGCTTAGGGGTCGGAGGCGTGGGCATAGTTGTCGAGAGACGGCCCATCGTGGATATGATCCTTTGGGCAGTTAGCCTCGCGGTTGCAGCCGTTCCTGAGGCGTTGCCCGCCATCGTGACGGGCGCACTTGCAATCGGCATGTACCGAATGGCTAAAGTGAACACCGTTGTAAAACGGTTGCCCGCCGTGGAAACTTTGGGGAGCACAAGCGTCATCTGCAGCGACAAAACAGGAACCATGACCAAAGGGGAAATGACGGTTCAACGCATTTACGCCAACGGCGAGGCGCTTCGGGTTTCGGGAATCGGCTACAACCCGGAAGGCGAATTCCAAATTGTCGATAAAACAGTCGCTTTGAGCGAAGAGCTCAAGCAGCTGTTGAAAATCGGGGTTTTATGCAACGATTCTACTTTGGAGAAAGACACTCAGACGGAGAAGTGGACAATCAAGGGCGATCCGACCGAGGGTGCCCTGCTTGTGGCCGCTGCAAAAGCGGATTTGTGGAAGCAAGATTTAGAGGCAAAGGAACCGCGCATCGCAGAAATCCCATTCAGCTCCGAACGAAAACACATGACCACCATCCACCTCGCCGACAACAAGAAAACAGCGTACATGAAAGGGGCGCCAGAAATTGTCCTGCAGAAATGTACAAACATCCTCCAAGCAGGCAAAGTCAAGAAGCTGACAGAGGAAAACCGCGTCGCGCTGCTTACGGCGACCGAAAATATGGCTAGCGAAGCATTTAGGAATCTTGGATTTGCTTACCGCGAGTTGTCCCCCAAGGAAACAGAGTTTGGCGAAGACATCGAAGAAAACTTTACCTTCGTAGGTATAATTGGCATGATTGACCCGCCCCGCGCTGAAGTTAAAGACGCCATCGCCCTTTGCAAGAGCGCAGGAATACGAGTGGTAATGATTACTGGCGACCACAAACTCACCGCCACTGCGGTGGCAAAAGATCTTGGTTTGCTGGGCGAAAACAACGAGGGCAAAGTGCTCACCGGAGCTGAACTTGAGGAGATGACAGATGAGCAACTACTGTCAAAGGTCGAAGATGTCGTTATCTACGCGCGTGTTTCGCCCGAACACAAGATGCGTATCGTGAAAGCTTGGAAAGCGAAAGACCAAATCGTAGCCATGACTGGCGATGGAGTCAATGACGCACCAGCTCTGAAGATAAGCGACATAGGCATCGCAATGGGCATAACTGGAACCGAAGTCACCAAGGAAGCGGCAGACATGGTTTTAGCAGACGACAACTTCGCATCCATCGTCAAAGCCGTGCGAGAAGGCAGAGAAATCTTCGGCAACATCAAGAAATACCTAACCTATCTGCTGCAGTGCAACATCATGGAAATCCTCGTCATGTTTATCGTCGTCGTATCCGTGCCAACGCTTGCAAGGATCATATCGCCTGGCTCCAACATTGACGCAATAAACAGCTCCGCCATTGCGTTAACTGCAGTGCAACTGCTATGGTTGAACCTAGTCACCGACGGATTGCCCGCCATCGCATTAGGCGTAGATCCAGGCGACGCAGATTTGATGCAGCAGAAACCCCGCAGTCCCAAGGAGAGCATCTTCTCTCGAGATGTCAAAACTTACCTTGCGGTTATGCCCGCTTTGATGACGACGCTTCTGTTGCTGGCTTTCTTCATGTACAAGCCTTGGACGGGAAGTTTCCAACTGCTCGAAGCCAGAACCCAACTCTTGACCGCCATGATTGTCATGGAGTTGACTGTTGCCGTTTCGTGCCGTTCGCTCAAGTATCCAGTGTTCAAGGTGGGTATATTCAAGAATAAGTTCCTGTGGCTTGCCATTTTGTCGTCCTTCGCTTTGCAGCTTTTCATTCTTTACACTCCAGGGGTTCAAACCGTCTTTGACGTGCACTCACCTGAACTCGTCGACTGGGCAATCGCAGCCCTGTTCGCCGCCATAGTGTTCAGTGTACTAGAAATCGGAAAGTTCGTTGCATGTAAACGTCGAGGAAACATGTTGCATGACCAATAAGGTTATATGGTAAAACCTTGCACAAACGTCTAAATCATTGAAAAATTGACATGGTGTAAAAAGATGAGTGACAAACTTGCTAAATTAGCGAATCCCGCCCCGCTCGGACTACTCGGCTTCGGCTTAACCACTGTTCTGCTTAACTTGGCTAATGCAGGCGTCTTCCCCATTAACAGCATGATTCTCGCAATGGGCATAGCTTATGGAGGGCTAGCACAGATAATCGTCGGTGTAATGGAGTACAAGAATGGCAACACATTCGGCATGACAGCATTCATGTCGTACGGTTTGTTCTGGTGGAGCCTCGTGCTTCTGATAATTTTACCCAATACGTCGATTCTGGCTGGAATCCCAGGAGCAGCAAACGCCAACGCAATGGCAGCGTACTTCTTCATGTGGGGACTGTTCACGTTCGCAATGTTCTTTGGCACCTTAAAGGCAAATCGGGCACTACAGTTCGTCTTCATGAGTCTTGCAATTCTGTTCTTCCTGCTGATGGCACATGAGTTAACTGGCAACGCGACGCTAGGAACCATAACGGGCGTTGAAGGCGTAATCTGCGGTCTAAGTGCAGTCTACTTGGGTATAGCGGAAGTCGTCAACGAAGCAAACGGAAAAACAGTTCTGCCAATTCTTCCAGTAAAATAAACCACCCAACTTTCCTTTTTATCTTTTTTCAGTTCGACTGTTCACTTGTATCTGTTGTTGTGTCAACACAGTCACAAGTTTTAATAAGTAAACACAGCGAAGTGACTATTTAGTGTCCTGAAGCCATCAAATGTTGCACCAAAGTTTGGCGGGTCAGGAGTCGACGAAACGCGGAAATTTCCCCTCAGTCCCAGTAACATTTTCAAGTCCGCGCCAAGTTGATGAACCGAGACCCGCCAATCCAAAGTTTTGGGCAAAGTCCTTCGGATCCCCATTCGAAGATAGATGTTATAATTCGGGTCCTTTGCGAAGGCGAGTTGACAATTCACCGTAACTGACTTCTCAAAAAACATTAAGTGAAAAAGCAGCAATTCAATAGATAACCAAACAAAGCAGGATAATAAATTTCCTCAAAGATTAAGGAGTGATTAGAATAATGACTCATGACGATTCATGCCCCAAATGCGGAAAAATCGGTACAAAAACCGAAATAGACCCAAATACCGGGCAAGTCTACATAATTTGTTCGAACAAGGCTTGCCAGTCTCTGCGTGCAATAGCATGGTTCTAAAAAACCTGCATCTTAACCAACTCGAAGCCGCAACAGAAAGTAGACTTAGAACGATTATTCCCAGTTTGAAATCGCAAGGTTAGAGCAAGGCTATTTCTAATCTACGTCTGGGAAAACGTTAAATCTCATTTAGCTCTTGCTTACCAACTATGGCGAGGAAAGCGTTCATCTCCGGACCCATCCAGGGCATGGAGTTAGAGCAAGGCTACAGAGATTCTATAACTGCAATCTGCACCCGGTTAGGCTACGAAGTTATTGACCCTTGGCTCCGCGAAAAAATAATTTATAACCGAGAAGAGCCATGCTGGTGGGATAAAGTTCCTGCATCAGGATTTGTTCAAAGGGACTTAGACGACGCCGACCGATGCGATGTCATGATTGTTTACTTGCCCCGCCTCTCCGCTGGCGCGTGCATGGAGCTTTTCTACGCTAAACGCAAAGGCAAAAAAGTCATAGTGGTCTCGGATATGCCTTGTCTGAGCCCCTGGATTGTCGTCCACTCAGACGCCATACTGAAGCAATTTGAAGACCTTGAAAGTGCATTAAGACAAGTTTTCGATGAATAAAACGAAAAATGCCAGGGTAGGTCCGCAAATACCTACCGGACAAGGCGGCGTATTTGACGATTTTCTGGTTGCTATCCCTGCAGAATTTTCCCGTTTGTTCTCTTCTTTTTTGTGGCGATTGCAGCAACTGCAACACATGCCATGATGGCAACTAATGACAAAGCTAGCGCTTGGCTGGGAAATTCTGGAGCTGGTGGAGGGGATGGTTGAGCTAACGTAATTGAGCCAAAAGCGTACACACTATTGTCGTATGATCCTACATAGACAACCCCATTGGCGACTGCGGGAGAGGAATCGACAAGATTCCCGGTGCCATAGGTCCATAATGTGCTGCTTGTTGTAGCGTTTAAAGCGTAAACGTTGTTATCGTCTGAGCCAACGTAGACCACGCCATTGACAACCGCAGGAGAAGACTCTACTTCATTGCCCGTGGGGTAGCTCCAAATTTTGCTGCCGGTTGCCGCGTTCAAAGCATACAAATTGTTGTCCTGTGAGCCAACGTAAACAACACCGTTAGCGACTGCTACACCTGAAGCCACGTAATAGCCTGTGCCAAAACTCCATATCTTGCCACCAGTTCCAGAGTCCAAAGCGTACACATTGTAATCGTCTGAACCGATATAGACCACACCGTTGACAACAGTGGGAGAGGAATCCACTTGATCACCAGTTGGATAACTCCACATTTTGCTACCACTTGCAGCGTTTAAGGCGTACACATTGTTATCCTCTGAACCAACGTAAACCACACCATTAACAACCGCAGGAGACGAAATCACATAGTTACCCGTAGAGTAACTCCATATTTTACTGCCGTCTGCAGCGTTCAAAGCATAAACCTTGTTGTCGTCTGAGCCAACGTAGACCACGCCGTTGACGACTGCAGGGGAAGATTCCACCTTATTGCCAGTTCCGTAACTCCATATTTTAGCGCCAGTTGTAGCATTCAAAGCGTAAACCTTGTGATCCTGAGAGCCGACATAGACTACACCGTTGGCAACCGCAGGCGTAGAGACCACTGCATTGCCAGTCTTGTAACTCCAGATGTACGCGCCGGTTGCGGCGTTCAAAGCGTAAACGTTGTGGTCATCTGAGCCAACATAAACTACGCCGTTTATGACAACAGGAGAGGCATAATCTATGGAGTTGCCAGTTGTGTAATTCCAAAGAAGTTGGTTGGTGAGTGGCGCCTCAGAATTGGAAGAGCCTGCGTGAGTTAGGTCATGATGAAATGTGGGCCACCAATCAACGGAAGATTCTTGCGCATTGATTATTGGTGTGAAAGATAAAAACATCGATAAACACAAAAGCCCTAGAAGGATCACGCTTTGTATTCTCTTCATTTCTGCTCATCCCAAGAAATTTGAGGTCAACGTAGTTAAATCAAGATATGCTTTTAAGAATTTTCA
>Ga0182021_10008731_pt1 | contig 11995 bp, 11 predicted proteins | sample 612E3MmetaG_FD_120493 | JGI IMG/M metagenome (GOLD analysis project Ga0182021, IMG submission 120493) | Permafrost microbial communities from Stordalen Mire, Sweden - 612E3M metaG (Illumina Assembly) | ecosystem: Environmental > Terrestrial > Soil > Wetlands > Permafrost | place: Sweden...
CAAGCACGATACGCAGTTTTTCCTGGCTGGCCCAGATCCGTTTTTTCATGGCAATAGCCTCCTTTCTTAAGGAGCCTATTCTAACTTAAAATGCTTGTCTTGTTAACTAGTGGCAGTATAAAAGTTTCCTTATGGTTTTAATACTCTTACTTATAAATTCCGTTTTTATTTCAACAAATTATGATTTTAGTCTAAGCTGATAATTATTAAAATAACTTCTGAGACATCACACTAGATAGCATGGAGAATTATGATGCCCAAAGCACCAGCAAGACCAGAAGAGATTTTTGAAGATTTTTCGAGTGACTATCGAGAAGCTTTCGGTTCTGATCTCTTGAGCATTATCCTTTATGGGAGTGGGGCGCGGGGGGAATATATCCCGAAAAAATCGGACCTTAACTTTATGATTGTTCTTTCTGAGAGCGGCATGAACCGACTCAGCAAAGCCATACCGCTAGTTTCCAAGTGGCACAAAAAACGAGTTACCACACCGCTTTTCCTGACCCCAGCCTCTATTGCCTCTTCACTTGACACCTTTCCCATTGAGTTTCTCAATATCAAAGCGGCCCACAAAGTAGTTTGCGGAGAAAATTTTTTAAAAAATTTAGCTTTTGATAAAAACTATATGCGGCTTCAGTGTGAGCAGGAAGTAAAGGGAAAGCTTATGCAGCTGAGAAAACAATTCCTAGAAACCGAGGGAAATTGGCGCAAGACAGAAGCACTGATTTCTGCATCGCTTCCCACCTTTTTCTCCCTCTTTCAAGCAATCATGTTTTTGAAGGATAAAGAGCCGATTGCCGAAAGGCATACATTAGCAACAACAGTCGCCCAGGAGACAGGCTTGAATCAAGACCTTTTCTTGGAACTTCTGACAATCAGGGAAGGACGGAAAAAGCTAACTTCAAGCCAGGTAATTCCCCTCATGGAAAAATATATTGGGGAGATACAAAAGCTTTCAACCTTCTTAGATCAATTGAAAATAAGATAGAAACGCTTCGAAGGGTCAAAAAAAGCATCTTTTGGTAGCCGCAGGCTTTACTATTTCTTATTTTTTTTGTTACTTAATAAGGGAGGGCTTATTCATGAAGGTAAAAAGCAAGAATAGTTTAGTGGTTATTATAATACTGTTGTGTTCTTTCATTTTTTCGGGTTGCAGCACCTATAATAACCTCGTGACACTGGATGAGGGAGTTAAAGAAGCGTGGGCGCAGGTTGAGACGCAACTGCAGCGCCGCTATGACCTTATCCCGAATCTGGTGGAAACAGTAAAAGGATTTGCATCCCAGGAAAAAGAAGTCTTCATCAAAGTTACCGAAGCACGCTCTAAGGTTGCCGGAGCTGGAACCGTTCCGGCAAAAATTGAGGCGAACAATCAGCTCACTGCTGCTTTGAGCCGTCTCTTGGTCGTCGTTGAGCGGTACCCGGAGCTAAAATCCAATCAGAATTTTATTCGCCTTCAGGATGAGCTTGCGGGAACAGAAAACCGTATTGCGGTAGCGCGAAGGCGGTACAATGAAGCAGTCAAGGTCTATAATGTGGCGATAAGAAGATTCCCTTCCAACTTAATTGCCAAAACCTTCAAGTTTGAAAAAGCTTCGTTCTTTGAAGCTCCAGAGGCAGCAACCGAAGCGCCGAAGGTGAAGTTCTAAAGCTGTGAGAGCAACGCCATCCACGTTGTTACCGTGGCAATGCTGGAGGAATGTATTGGGCAGGCTTTTCACCTGATATAAGCACAACAGTAGTCGGTAACGGTTTTAACCTTCGGGCTGAAGGTGGATCGGGCCGGAACCTCAAAAGAATCTCCTTCTTTTACTGTTTCCCAGCCAGCCGATCCGGGCAGTAAAACCTCCAGATCACCAGCCATGATTTCCATGACCTCCTTGTCTGCGGTGCTGAATTCGTATTCCCCGGGAAGCATGACACCGAGCGTCTTCTTTGAACCGTCCGGAAACATAACCGTGCGGCTGGTCACCTTGCCGTCAAAGTAAACATTGGCCTTTTTAATTACCGTAACATTTTTAAATTCCGGCACAGATTCCTCGCTTTGCTAATGTTTTTGCCATAAATTGTTTTATCTGCTCATGGTCATTATGCGATTATCTTTTTATGGTATCTTCTTGAACTTTATTCTCCTGAGGTTGATATGTTTTTGTTTCTGGTTGCCCGACAAATTGAACTTGTTCTTTCCCTTTTAACATTTCAGGGGTAATAACATACGTGCCCCGTAGCGAAGGACTCCAGATTTTTTGGGCAACATCCTGGTTACCGCACGTAACCAGGAATGCCATCCCTCCGGTAAGCCCTCCAACAAGAGCATAGACCACTTTTACGGGCGAATATACGCATGATGCTAAAATAGAGCCCGCTCCGTAACCCATATTGCTCCAAGTCCCTTCTGCTTTGGCGTTGTAAGGGGTAAGTAAACACAATGAAAACATTACAATAACAGCAGCGATAAATTTTTTCATAATGCAGCCTCCTTAAAAAAATAAGATATGAATTTCTTTTCATATCTATCTTCAAAAAAGCACACCGTTATCGATCTCTCAACCGTGAGTGCTCTTTCAATCTTTAGGGAATAAAAGTTTGCTAGACGAGGCGGGATTATTTTTTTGCGATACTAACACGTTAACTTCATCTCCTTCCCGCAGCAGAGTAAATCACAGGCAACCGCGCAACCGCAAATAGTATCTACCGACACCACCAGTCCGCACTTTTCGCATACTAACTTATCGTTCTTATTAACTTTCTTATTTTTTGTCGTTTTTTTAGGAGCGGTTTTCTTGGTAGTCACTTTTTTAGGTGGCAAGAATAATCACCTCCCTCCGTTTTGATTTATTTTCTGCCCCCGCTTCGCCTAGCATTTATATTATAACGAATTTTTTACCAAAGTGGAATTTTTTTCCTTTTTTTTATAAATACGACCCAGATTATATCCAAAAGTTTTCCTTATTGAATCAGACATGCTTCATGGTGTATGATAAAGCCGTATACGTTAATCATTATGAGGGTTGACAATAGAGAGGATTTAGCGAACAAACATGCCCTTGGATAGAAAAATCGCCTTTATTGATCTAACCGCTGAGAAAATCAGGGTTAAGCCGATCCCCATTGTGCTTCGGAGAAAATTTCTGGGAGGACGAGGAATGAACATGCATCTTCTTTCCCCGCACTATACTCCTTCCTTAGATCCCTTTTCCCCGAACAACCCCCTTATTTTTGGAGCTGGACTTCTTACGGGATGTTTAAGTTTTGGTTCGCGGATCTCTATCACGGCAAAATCGCCTGAATCAGGCCATCTGGGTGACTCAAACATGGGTGGGGATTTTGGCGCCGAACTTGTCAAAGCTGGCTTTAGTCATGTGGTCATTTCAGGTAAAAGCCCCAAGCCGGTCTACCTCTTAATCACCGATAACCATATTGAAGTTCGCGACGCGAAGAGATTAACCGGGCTTGATACCCTTGAAACTCAGAAAAAACTGCGTTCCGCGTTAAAGGATGATAAGGTTCAGATTGCTTGCATTGGCCCCGCAGGAGAGAACCTGGTTCGTTTTGCGGCTATCCGCTCGGGAATGAAAAGTTCGGCGGGAAGAACGGGAATGGGCGCGGTCATGGGATCAAAAAATGTAAAGGCATTAGCCGTTCGGGGAACGCGGGACATAAAACTCTCTGACCCCAAAAAGTATTTACCCTATTATCTTGCCACAATGAAAAGTCTGACAGGCACCAAATGGGCTCAGGCGTTAGGAGAATATGGCACCCCGCTTCTTTTCAGCAGGGCGAACGCCCTGGGTATCCTCAGCGTCCGCAATAATCAACACACCAGTGTTGGTGACCAGGGTTATCGGTTAGCAGCTGAGGCACTGGAACCTTATTCCACCGGCATGCTTGCCTGTTTCAGCTGTCCGGTTCACTGCCGGCACCGCTTTGTCATTGAAAAAGGGCGGTATCAAGGAACCAGGGGAGAAGGCCCGGAATACGGCTCCCTTGGCTCTCTGGGGAGCAAGCTGGGGAATCTGGATCTGGAAAATAGTATGTATGCGATTGAACTTTGCAACCGTTATGGACTTGACACCATTTCTACCGGTTCCTATATCGCGTGGGCAATGGAACTTTACCAGCGAGGAATCATCGATCAGAAACTAACCAAACGCCCCCTTGTCTGGGGTGATCGGGAAACCATTACGGAAGTTATTCACCAGATTGCTCATCGAAAAAGTTTTGGCAATATTTTAGCAGAAGGCCCTTTTGCCCAGAAGGTTTTCGGGGCAGCATCCAGAGATTATCTCATGGAAATTAAAAATTTCCCCATTGAAATGACTGACGAAAGGCTCCCGAAAAGTTTCGCTCTCGGGATGGCCACGGCAAGCCGTGGTGCCTGCCATATGAGAAGCCGTGCGTCGATAGATGTGCTGGGTCTTCCTGAAGAAGTCCTCAAGAAGCTCTATGGCGGCCCGGTAAGCAATGATCTTGCCTCGTATGCCGGCAAAGGAAGAATGGTCTGGTGGCATGAGGTACTGAATGCGGTAAGCGATTCATTAGGAATCTGCCGTTTCCTTACCGTCTTTTCCAGCCCGCACGCCCTCCAGTATCGGGAGTTTTCCCGGCTGATTACGCTTGCCACCGGACTTGATTTTTCTCCGAAAGAATTAAAACAAATTGGCGAAAGGATTTGTGCTCTCGAAAAAATGATGCTGGTTAAGGATGAGCTCTCACGAAAACACGACACGCTTCCGAAACGGTATTTTGACGAACCCATTCCCGAAGGGCCCGCGCAAGGAGCGTTCATCTCGCGGAATGAATTTGATCACATGCTGGATGACTATTATCGTCTTCACGGATGGGGGAAAAATGGAGTCCCCAAAAAAAATACTTTGAAACGATTAGGGCTTAAGGCATGAAAATCACGGTTGACCGAAAGAGGTGCAGCGGCTGTCATCTGTGTGAACTTGTCTGTTCTCTCTTTCATGGCGGAAGCGTAAATCCAGAAAAATCAGCTATTCGAATCAAAAAAGATGACCTCAATACCAGCATGAATATGCCGATCCTTTGCCGGCAATGCAGGGAGATGAAGTGCTTACCGGGGAAAAAAGCAGAGGGAGAAAGGGAAAAGAAAAAATTTATCTGGGGCAAGTCCCGCGCTGAACGCTGTCCTTTTGGTGCTTTACCTGTCTTTGGCAATAAGGCTTATCACTGTGACCTCTGCCAGGGAAAGCCTCAGTGTGTGAAGGTTTGTACCACCCGGGCGATTGGTGTGCGTTAAAAGTTTTTCTCCGGCCAAAATCCTAACCTGTTTAAAACCCGGCAGGGGTTTGTTTGAACTAAATTATGAAAATCCTCAAAATTCCTATCCCTGCAGCAAGCTGCAGGGAATTTGCAAGTTAAAAAATTTTTTTAGAAAAATTTTCATAGTATGGAAAAACCCCTTATTGCTGAAGTTGTTCTGGCGTTACCGTTAAATAAGAGCCTGGATTATCAGGTTTCTCCCCATTTGCGCGATGTGGTTGCAGTGGGAAGCAGAGTACTCGTCCCCTTAGAGAAAAGAAAGGTAACCGGCTATGTCGTGGCCGTAAAAAATTCATCGGAGATTGAAAATATTAAGCCTATTGAAGAGGTGCTTGACCTTCTGCCTTTGTTTGGCCCGTCTGACCTTATCTTTTTTAAATGGATTTCCTCCTATTATCTTGCTCCGTTAGGGGAAGTGATTAAAACCGCCCTTCCTTCTGGGATCAATGTAAAAACAAATCACTACCTGTCCTTAACCCTTCAGGGGAAAGAGCGCTTGCAGAATTCAATCCTTTCCCCGGCGGAGAAAGAAATTTTATCCGGTTTGGCAGAAAGGCACAAAATCGGCCTTCAACCCTTTCAGAGGACCCTAAAAGATAAAAAGACCTTTTCTTTGCTTTCCTTGTTGATCAAAAATGGTCTCATCTCCCTGAGTCAGTCCCCGGGTTCTCGAACCGTAAAGCCGAGAGAGGAAAAATTTTTTCGGGTTAATGAGGATCAAGTATCTCAGTTTTCTTTTTCCGGTTTGAAGCAGATGCTCAAGAAGGCTCCCCGGCAGCTCCAGGTCCTTAAACTCCTCCGCGACCAGGGAGAGTTAAGTCAAAAGCAGATTTCTTCTTTGCGGGGAATAGGGAGCGTTGTTTTAAAAGCCTTGGAAGAAAAAGGCCTGATCACGAGTTCTTTTAAGGAGGTGTACCGGGCGCCTTGGGCAGAAGAGGAACAGGGCACGGATTCTTCTTTTGAGTTAACCGCTGAGCAAACCGAGGCCGTAAAGAAAATCGTCTCCACCATCAAAAAACAGCAGTACGCTCCTTTTCTGCTTCACGGGGTAACCGGAAGCGGCAAGACCGAAATCTACCTGAGAACCATCAAGGCTACCTTGGAGGCAGGCAGAGGGGCACTGGTGCTGGTCCCGGAAATTGCCTTAACCCCTCAGTTAATTGCTAGGTTTAAAGCCCGATTCGGGAATCAGATCGCCCAGCTTCACAGCGGGCTTTCGCAGGGAGAGCGTTTTGATGAATGGAGAAGGATCCTCAAAGGAGAGGCGCGCATAGTAATCGGAGCCCGCTCCGCTATCTTTGCCCCCTTGCCATCGCTGGGGATGATTGTGGTTGATGAAGAGCACGATACTGCCTATAAGCAAGAAGACCGAGTACGGTATAACGCCCGGGACATGGCCTTGGTTAAGGCCAAAATGAATAGTGCGGTCGTTGTGCTCGGCTCGGCTACTCCGGCAATCGAGACCTATTACAATACGAGGATCGGAAAAATAAACTACCTGCACCTTTCTCAACGGATCGAAAACCGCCCTCTCCCTCAGGTAGAAGTCATTGATATGCGTAAAGAGGAACCCGGGGTCATGTTATCCTCGCGGCTTAAAGAAGCGATAAAGGAACGCTGGGGGCGGGGCGAACAGACCGTGCTCTTTCTTAACCGCCGGGGGTTCTCCCCTTTTGTGATCTGCCGGGAATGCGGTTTTACTGCCCGCTGTCCTAACTGTACGGTCTCGTTAGTCTTCCATCAAGAAAAACGACTGCTGCTCTGCCACTATTGCAATTTTTCTCAGCCCGCGCCAGAGCGGTGCCCTCACTGTCAGGGACAGAAGATAGGAGTTTTTGGGTTCGGCACGGAAAGGCTGGAGGCTGAAGTTCGCCGGCTTTTTCAGGATTTAAAAGTGGGAAGGCTTGATCGGGATACCACGACGAAAAAAAATGCCCTCCAGCAGATATTGGGTCAGTTTAGAAAAGGAGAGACTGAACTTCTGATTGGCACGCAGATCGTCGCCAAGGGCCATGATATTCCCGGGGTTACGCTGGTGGGAGTAATCGCCGCCGACCATTCTTTAAACTTTCCTGATTTCCGGGCCGGAGAAAGAACCTTCCAACTGCTTACCCAGGTCGCGGGCCGCTGCGGCCGGGGCCAAAGCCCGGGAGCGGTCATCATCCAAACGTATAATCCCGAACATCCGAGCATCAGACTGGCCAGGGGCCAAGATTTTTTCCCTTTTTACGAACAGGAAGTTGCCCAGCGTGATGAGCTTCAATACCCTCCTTTTCACCGAATGGTAAATTTCCGGATCAAAGGCAACAGCCTTCCCCGGACTCTTGATGGCGCAACTCGGTTAGGGAAATTAAGCCAGGAGCTTAAGAAAAAAGAGAAAATTTTTAAGGATGCCATCATCGATATCCTTGGACCAGTAGGGGCTCCCCGGGAAAAGCTGAAGGGCAAATACCGGTTTCAGATGCTCATCAAAGGCCCGGATTATCGGGTACTCCATTCTTTTACCGAAAGGGTAATCGCCAGGATTCTCCCCCACCTTAAGATCCCGGGGGTGAAGATAACCGTGGATGTAGACCCAATCGACTTACTGTGATTCCTTGCCTGCCACATTCTTGTCCAAAATAAGAAGTACAAAATAAGAAGTATGTAAATAAAATTTTGCCACGATAAAAATCCCCCTTCCATCCCCCGTTACAGGGCAATGTCGTAATTTCCCTTTGATCCCCCGCCTATGGCGGGAGGCGACGAATCTCATTGCTAAAAACCCATTCATATCATGACGCTTAATGCTTATTGTGAACACTATCCTATGTGGCTCATCGAAAAATCGCGGAATAAACCTGGATATATCGTCATAATGGAATATTCTCTTGCGGGTAGATAAGGAGGTCGGTGAGAAAGCAGGCATTGAGTTGAGCAGCCAAACAACAGCGCCCTCTCCTGAGGGGAGAGGGCGCTGTTGTAAAGGAGGCAGCCAAGGTAAATGGCTTGCCTTAAGCTCTTGGGGGAGGTTGATGTGTTTCTCCCCTTGTTTTTTGAAGGGGAGGAGTCATCGCCTTGGAAGGCGACAACTCCTTTAACAGGTTTTAGAACAAGTATTTTAAGTCCATAAAGAATGAGGTGTTCCTCGAGAATTCTCCCAGCTGAGTACCTCTTTTGATGTTGCCAATATCAATGGCGTCATTGTTATTCGGACCCTGTGGCCCCCCTGGGAACCAATACCCCTTACCCACAAAGGGGTTGATTTCGCCTGCGCTGGCTTGACCAAAGAAGTAGTTGTTTCCCAAGGCAAGTGACCAGTGGTCGGAAATATCAAAGGTAACCTTAAACCGGTTCCACCCATCGTGTTCCGACGTGTTCCAGACGATGAGGTCTTCCGGCTTGATCCTTTGGTTCATAAAGTCGGTGTTAACAAAAAACGTCCAGATTACTTCATCCGGATACTGTTTGGTGAGCCCCACATTGGAGATGTATTCCCCATAGTGCTTTCCTTTATTGGGGTCTCCAGGATACGCACCGGGGTCTGTAATGTCACTGTGGTCGGGATAGTTAAAGATATGCTCCCAAAAAGTCTGGAGACTCAACAGCCAGGCGTGCCCCAGAAAAAAGGCATTTTTGTCCCAGCCGATGCACGTCCGAAGCCGATTCCTTTCGGTAATAAAGAGGTCTCCTCCCGGAGAAAGGCCATAAATTGAAGGACCGATACCGCTAGCATAGTCAAAGTTCTTATACGTGCCGAAAAATTGGTCCTTGTAGTAGAAGGCAGCCTCGCCCCTCATCACCAGGTTGGGCAGAATACAAAGGAAGTTATCAAACACGTGATTAAAGGATCCGCCGTAGATGCGCTCAATCGCGGGGTTGGTCTGAAATTGGAACACATCGAGATCGCTCGCATAGTAAGGGTTATTTTTGTTATAGTAAGTATCAATAAACACATTGTTTTTCTGGTGGGTGTAAAAGAAGTTGAGGGTGTAATCCGTGTTGGTACCGATGGTCCCCTTAAACCGGCCGGCAAATTCATTCTGATTGGTCGGCTCATGATAGGTTATGGTACAAGCATTTGAAGCAACTGAGTATGGTGCGCCATGGTTTACGATGTTCAAGGCGTCAAAGTGATCATAGAAATAGATCAAATTAACGCCGTCAAACGCCCAGGCTGATCCCGCCGGGGCCTGGAAGTTTTCCGTATACCAAGGGATCCATAGGAACTGGAGGTTATAATCTTTGTTAAAGTAATAGGTGATATTGGTCATAAACTCGGGGATTTTGGTGTCCTCCATGCTGTCAATGATGAAATGGCTGTAATCAGTGGCATTAATGAAATCAAGGAGCTTCAGCCCGTCAGTCTCACCCCAAGTCACGATCTGTTTTCCTATTTTCACCTGCCATTTTTGGTCTTGGTAGAGGCCCCATGCTTCACGCAGAAACGAGTTATATAGCCAATAGCTGGTGTTCATATTCGTCGAGAGAACATCATGATCCGACACATGACCTCCCACTCCGGTATCGGTCCCATAGGAGCCGTAGACATGATTACCTTTGGGTCTCCAGGAATAGTCAGAATTATTAATTCCCATGACTCCCCGGTCGGAATTGTTCAACCCGTTGCTCATGTCATAAGCGCTATCAATAAACGGGCGCAATTCAAGATAGAATTGAAAATGGGGGGAGGGTTTGTAATCAGCGTGAATATCAATGCTGTTGTCGAACCTCATGATATCTTGGGGGGAAGCGGCCCGGATGTCGGTCTGATTCCGGATATAGCCGCCGATTTCAAGTCCCGGAATGCAATCTGTGGTAAAAGCCGCCCACCCTGGTGCACTGAGCAGCAAAACCAGGGCGGTGCTCATCAAAATAATCAATCCTTTCTTTTTCATCATAATTCCTCCTCCTTTTTTAGGAGATTAATCTTGTAATACCCAGCGTTCGCACCAACTTTAGACCATCATCGATTTAGCGAGTTCCGGTCATCATGAATTTCTGGGAAACATAATCATCGGAATATCCAACGTCATACCAGAACACATACTGTGACCAGTCGCGTTTCTTATAGTCCAGAACCTTGTGGCCTGCCTTATCAATTTCCGGCAGATACATCATGGATTTATGGTCAGTGCGGAGGTCATGGGCATACCAGTCCCCGTAGGTCCAGTAGATGGGCTGTTTGGGATACATGTGCGCCATAAAAGGAAGAAGAATCTTTACTAGCTTGCCGCCTTTATCATAGGTCTCTTCGTAGTACCACGTACCGCCTTTCTTATCATAGTAACAAACCTCTTTGGATACCGGCCAGTCTTTGTTCCGGGGGGTCATTTCCACCACCACGCAATTTTTTCCCTCGATTAAAGCGCGATGCGCCTCAGATCCAAAGCATTTATTGAGCGGAGCTTGATCCACATGGAGAGTTTTTTCTCCGACAATCTTCGCATCCCACATACCCGTGGCCCGGTCAATCTGGTCATTGGTCATGTCCGTACCGCCGAAAGCATCCATCTTCTGGGAAGCGGCAATCCGTCGCACCCTCCGCAATGCCGGAAGATAGATCCAGTTGTCATCAGCCTGCTGCTCGTCCACAGGCTTCCATACCAGGATGGACATTCCCCGAAGGTCCGACGGTTCATAAAAGTACACCATATTTTTGTATCTCATCCCTCCTTCACCGTAAAAGCCCTTCCGGAATTGATAGACTTTCCTGGTCCGGATCCGGCCTTCCTTGTCAATGAGGTCAAACTGGAAATCTCCGACATAGTCCTTCTGGGGTTTAATTGCCATCCCCAAAAAGCTCGTTTGGAACTGAACGTAACACCGCGCGTTCCACGGTCCGCTGGTGGGCAGCTCATCACCCGGAGCAACTTTGACGCTCAAAGAGGTCAATGGTTTTGACGTATCCACTGCAGCTTCTTCAGGAGTAATATCCAGCCCCATTTTTTCATCAGGATAACCGAATACGCCGACCGCGCCCTTCACGTCAGCGACACCCATAGGAACCCGGTCATCCGGAATCTGCACTTCCTGCCAGGAAGCGACTTTCCCGCCTGGACCCATTACCGGTTTCTCGGCTTTCCAGGCAAATGAATCACTCGCAAGAAAAGCACCCACAGCCAATGAAACCACAAGACCTAACACCAGCAAACATTTCTTTCTTACCATATTTTCCTCCTCTCAAATGTGAGTAAATATCTTTTTACCTTTTAAGTCGTGACTAATATGAATCTTTCGCACCACCTCCTCACTATGTAAAAATTTTGGTCTAAATACCCCTAATAATAAAGGCAGAACATAAGGGAGCAAAGTAAGTTGAATATCTGCATCTCAAAGGATCCTAACCCCAAGAAAACCCAAATTTTTTCTTATCATTGTTCCCTCCTCGCGAATGTGACTATCTTTTTTGCATCTTCTTAGTCGTGCTTGATATGAAGCCTTCCTACGGTCTCATCACTAGTTAAAAATTTTGGTCTAAATACCCCTAATAATAAAGGTAAAATATAAAGAGAACCAAATAAGTTCAACATCAGCATCTCAAAGGATCCCAAACCCAGGTAAGCCCAAAAGGTATTCGTAAAAAACAAGGGGGCATAAGCGATTGAGAGTGCTAAACCTGAAAACAACACTGCCTTCCCGGTGCTGGTCCAGGCATTTTCTATGGCCTTTTTCATATCTTTTACCAGAGCATACTCCTCAAAATAGCGGAACAGGAGATAAACATTGG
>Ga0182021_10008732_pt1 | contig 11995 bp, 8 predicted proteins | sample 612E3MmetaG_FD_120493 | JGI IMG/M metagenome (GOLD analysis project Ga0182021, IMG submission 120493) | Permafrost microbial communities from Stordalen Mire, Sweden - 612E3M metaG (Illumina Assembly) | ecosystem: Environmental > Terrestrial > Soil > Wetlands > Permafrost | place: Sweden...
CCAACCTCGAGGGAACCGACCAGATGCACCTCGGCGAATTCGGTCAGGCGCTGCAGGGCATCGCTGAGCAGGCGCAGGCCCTTGTTGACCGAAAGCATGCCGAGGACGACGATGCGCAATTTCTCGCCTGCCACTGCTGTCTCGCCGCCGATGGGCGTCAGGCGACCGTCAATACCGTGCGGAATCGCCACCCAGGAGGCGTCGGCGAGGACGGGAAACAGGCGCAGCAGGTGATCCCAGACGGTTCTGCAGGGCACCACGACGGTCACCGCACCGCTGCCGACAATGTCGAGAAAGCGTTGCCGTACCTGCAAGCGCTCCTCGGCGGGATACAACAGGAAAGGATTGAAGTCTGGATTGTCCTTCGCGCAAGCGATCAGCCGCTTGTCGGGGCACGACTGGCAGACGCCATCGAAGTAGAGGTTGATCGCCGGGCAGGCAGGAAAGTAATCGTGGCCGATGAAGGCCGTCGGCAGGCCTGTGGTCAGCACATCCAGGGTGTGGCCGATCAGTGACGAGACCAGTATGGCCTGGACGCCGTAGTCGGCGATGATCTGCCGGACCACCGCTGCATATTCGCCATGGCTGGCAGCGGTGACTTCGAATGGCGAGGCGAAGATCCAGAGGGCGACGGGTTCCGGGTCGTCGATGGCGGCGAACAACATCAGCCCTTCACCGGCGGCGTGGCCGCGGCAGAAGGGTTTCAGGATCAGGTTGCGGCGCCGGCTGTCAGCTCGGCAGTAGTCGCGGCACCAGCGCTCGACGCCGCCGGCAAGATCGTGTATGACATGCAACTGCACGGGGCGGTCGTCCGCGTCGGCGAAGGGACGCTTGCAACTGACGGTTGCCGCGTCCGCCGGCAGCGGCGCCTCGGCTGCCGTGGGCGTACCACTCTTGCGCCGCTGACGGGCCAACTCGATTTCTACGGCCCGACGCAAAGCTGCCGGCGGGTCGTTGCGGATGAAAGCGCGGACGTCATCCAGATAGTCGGGGTGCAGCACTTGCAATATTGCTTCGGCTGCCTGAGCCCGCTCTGCGCGCTCACCGCCGAAACTGGCACTGCCGGCGTGGAAGACGAAAACGTCGGTGGCGAGAACGCTACGCCAGCCGGCCCGCAGTGCCCGTCGACAGAAGTCGTTCTCCTCGCCGTAGCCACGGCCGAAGCGTTCCTCGTCGAGCAGGCCGATCTGCTCGACGCAGGCCCGGCGGACGTACATGCAGAAGCCGACTGCGGTGGGCAGGTCTACCGTCCGCCCCTTGTTGATCTCCGCGAACAGACGATCCAGCGCCTCGGTCGACACGGCTGCGGGCAATGGGTTGTCGGCGCAGAGCACAGGGAAGCTGCAGATCGTGGCGTTGTTGGAGAACGGCGTGACTGTGCCGATGTCCGATGCCGAGTGCGCGCAGGCAGTCAGGCGATCCAGCCAGTCGTTGGCCACTTCGGTATCGCTGTTGAGCAGCACGACGTCCCGATCAGCGTGTTGACGCAAGCCGCGGTTTGCCGAGCCGACGAAACCCTGATTGATGGTGTTGCGCAGCAGGCGGATTTTGCCGTCGGCGGCAAGGCGATCGAGATAGTCGATGGTTTCGGCGTCGGTACTGGCGTCGTCAACGACCACCAGTTCGAAAGGCGTTAGCGGTCGGCAGGCGAGAACGCTATCCAGGCAGCGGCGCACGACGACTCCGCCGTTGTGCACCGGGACGACGATGTCGACCATCGGTGTTTGGTTCTTGACGGTTGCGTCGCGGGTATGGAAATCCGGGCTGTTCGACATACCTAACTCTTTCATGGTCCGTCAGGTCCCCGGCAAACGCGTGGCCGGGAACGGCAAAACGACGAATTATAGGCGTGCCTGGCAGCCGATCGGCGAATCAAGGCTTGGGCTCCGCAGCGGGTTGCGCGATGGGGACGAAGTGCCATTCGACCTCGCCGATACGGTAGCGCGCGCCGCTGGTTCGTTGTGCTTCGATCGAAACGGTCGCCGAAGCAAGCCCGAGATTGGCCAGGGATAGGGGCAGTTCGAATCCGGGACGGTCGACATTGCAAAGGGGCAGGGCGGCAGCTACGTCGGGACGCGCCAGGCTTGGCACCGCTTCAGCGATCACCTGCCCGTCGCGCACGGCAACCACGCGGCGGACGCGGTCCGTTCGGCTCCAGTCATGGAGCCAGCCGCTCACTCGTGCATCTGCCTGCTCGCCGCGCAACTGCCGCGGACTGTCTACCGCGCCGCGCTCGGTGCATTGTGCTCGGGTGGCAGCATCGGGCCGCCAATAGATTTGACCGAGAATGACGACGGCGAGGATCATGCTGCCGACCAGGGCCAGGCCAGGCCAGGGAAAGCGAATGAAGGCGGCGAGCCAGCGGCCCAGACTATCCTCGGGATGCGCATCGCGATAGTGCAGGAACGGCCGTTCGCAGAGCCACCACGACAGGGCGGAAACCAGCATGACCGGAGCGACACTGTACAGGGCCACCCAGGCAATACCTGCGGCTCCGCTGAGTTCGGCAAATGTGCCGAGCGATGCCAGCGCCAGCAGGATGACGATGTTCCACAGATAGATGCTATAGCTGATTTCCCCCAGCCAAAGCATCGGTCGGTTGCCGAGCAGGCGGGTTGCCAGCTTGCCGCCCAGGGTGGTGCCGGCAATCACCATCGCCAGTGCCAGCGCCATGAACAGGTGCCACGAATAGAGCAGCCAATGGCCCTGCCAGTAGACGTCGGCGCGCCACCAGATCAGGTAGGCAAGTCCCAGTGCCGCCAGGCTGCCGCCGATCACCAGCCACGACGAAAGACGGCGTCGCGCCGAATCGGCAAGACGTGGCCGCGCCTGCATCGTGCCCCAGGCGGTGGCCATGCCGATGGCGAACTGGTCGATGCGTCCGGGTAGTTGCTCGATCAGCCAGACGCGATAGTCGATCGACCCCTGGGGCGAGTAGTCATGTATCCAGGCCATGGCGCCGATCCGCCAGACCACGACGAGGGCGATCAGTGTGGGCAGTACCCGCCACGGGTTGTAGCGGGCGAATGCGGCCAGCAAGAGGGGGAAGACCAGATAGAACTGCCATTCCACCGGCAGCGTCCACCAGGCCTTGGGCAACGGATCCCACCACGAGAAGCTGAAGTTGTGGACGAACAGCAGGTGGGCAAGAGTGTTGGCAATCGACGGCAGTTCGTCACTAACACCGACGGCAGCCAGTATCATCAGGATGAGGAATTGCGCGTAGTAGGCTGGCACCACTCTCAGTGCCCGGCGGTGCATGAAGTCGGCGAAGCCGACGCCGTGCTGCGCCTGATCGACGTAGTGCCAGGTCAGGACAAAGCCCGAGAGGACGAAGAAGAGATCGACGCCGGCCCAGCCGCAGGCGAGCAAGGGCGTGAAGTCGATACCGCCGAGCTTCAGGACGGGGCCACGGGCGATCTGCCAGATATGAAAGCTGAACACCCAGCAGGCGGCAAAGCCGCGGATGCCGGTGAGCGCGGCGATCTTCACCGGTCTCGAGGCAAGCCCGGGTAGGCTGCGCGTCAGGCTGTCAGCTGGCGCCAAGGTGCCGCCCGGCGAGCGCCCGGTAGTCATCCGACATGGGCCAGCCAAGCCGCACGACGATCCGCGAACCGGGCGGCAGGGTTGTCAGCGTCAGCTCGGGAATCGGCAGTTCGAGATTAGGGTCGTCGCCGGTCATTAGCAGGACGATGCCTTCGGCGGTCGGCAGGGAGGCAGCAAGCGCAAGCTGGTGCTGCGCTGCGGTGGCAAGCGTTTCGCCACGCCCGTCCCATTGCCACAGCGGCGTGCCGTCCGCGCTCTCGAGGCGGATGACGTGCAGATGCAGGTATCCGGGTCGATCGGCGGGATCGAGACGCAGACGCTTGATGCCGGCGCTGTCCGGCAGGGCAAAGCGAAATTCCTCGGCCTCGTCGCCGACCTTGCCCCAGGCAACCACCTTGTGCTGGTCGCTGTAACCGCCTCCCGCGTGCCAATAGATGGCCACTGAATGATCGGCGATGGCGTCCGGAACGCCAACGTCGAAACCCTTGTTCTGCGCCGCACAGGCATCGGCTGTGGCCTGCGCTGAAACGACGAACTGGTAGGTGAGGGCGTCCGGCAGGTCGAGCAGCCGGCGCTGGACGGCAATGGGCAAACCCGTCAGCGGCGATGCGAATTCGGAAGCGCGCAGCTCGAGGGTGATCGTCTCCAGGCCGGTCACCTGCCAGCCGGCGTCGCCGAGCAGTTGCAGGAGCGAGCGGCGGGTGAAGAAGCGCAGATGGCTGGCATCGAGCAGCCCTTCCTGGCGGTAACGAAAATCGCCGTGCAGCAGTTCGGCGATCAAGCCGGCGTAGGCGACATTGGGTACTGACAGCAGAAGCCTGCCGCCATCTTTGAGCAGGCGCTTGGCGGCGTCCAACACGGTACGGGGTTGGCGCAGATGCTCGAGGATGTCGGCACAGACCACGATGTCGTACCTGGCGTCGGCGAACAGCGCCGCCACGTCGCTGACCTCGATGTCGGCCACTTCGATCCGCCGATAGCCATCCGCGGCGACCGCCGCTTCCTGCGCATTGTGGGTCACGCCGTCCACGGTGCACGCCTTGCGTCGGGCCAGGTGACGTCCCAGGGCGCCGGTACCGGTGCCGATGTCGAGCACCGTACTCCCGGTCGGCACCAGATTCGCCAGGACGGACAACGACGTTCGCTGCCGGTCGTCGATTTCCCGCAGGTAGATGTGCTGGTCGCTACTTGCTGTTTTGCCCGCCTCACCGGCAGGAATGCCGGCGATTCCTTCCACGCTACGCATGGGCAAGCTCCCGCGCAATCGCCGCGGCGGGTTCCCACTTCGCAGAGCGGCTCGATTGCGCCGGCTCGTCGTTGGGCTTTAGCTCGTACTTGTAGGCTTGAAGCCGTTTCATGAAAGTATTATATTTTGGTCTATGCCCGAACACAAAGACATTCGACACGGACGACACTGCGAGTTCAAGATGCACGTTCACTTGGTCTTTGTGGCGAAGTACCGCCACAGTGTGTTCGATGCGGATGCCGTCCAGCGACTTCGCGCCATCTTCGGCAAGGTCTGTACTGACTTCGAGGCGCACCTGATCGAGTTGGACGGCGAGGATGACCATGTGCACCTCCTGGTGGAGTACCCACCAAAACTCGCGGTGTCGGCGCTGGTAAACAGCCTGAAAGGGGTATCCAGTCGCTTGCTGCGGAAAGAGCGACCTGATATTCGGAATCGGTACTGGAAGGGTGTACTCTGGTCGCCATCCTATTTCGCCTCATCGTGTGGGGGTGCGCCTATCGGCATGGTTCGCCAGTACATCGAACAACAACAGACTGCGCATTAAGGCCAAGGCAGGAACGCCCGCCGCGTTCGCGTTATCCTTCCCCGCTCAAGCCCGTCAGCTTCGATTGAAGGTTGCTACCCAACCAGTTCGATTGGACGTGGCTTGTCGCGCATCCGGTCAGGCCGGTTGTTGGGCCGTACTTACTACGGTAGCGTCCTGACCAGGCGGAAGCCAACGCCGCTACCGTGGATCAGTGCCACGCCGCTATTCCGAGAGGCCGCGCGGGCGTTAGCCGGGGTACTGAGCCAGGATGCACTGCGCAAACCCCGGTAATGGCAGCTGCCCAGCGTCGAAGGGCGCCCATCGGCCGGCGCTCGCCCGTAACTGTTGGTGCCGTCGCAGTCCTCGACCCATTCCCAGGCATTGCCGATCATGTCGTACAGGCCGAAGCCATTGGGCTTGAAGCTCATCACCGGGGCCGTATAAGCGTAGCCGTCATCGCAAGCATGCGAGTCCAGCTTTGCGGCACCAGAAACCTTGGTATTGGTCGTTGCATCCAATACGTTGGCAAACTTGCAGGCCTGGGCAGCATCATCGCCCCAGTGGCGGGACGTTGTCGTGCCCGCACGGGCCGCGTATTCCCATTCGGCTTCAGTCGGTAGTCGATATGTCTTGCCGGTCTTCTCGGACAGCCATTTCGCATAGGCTTTCGCATCGAACCAACTGATGCATACGGCCGGATGATTGTCTTCTTGCGGAAATCCCGGATTGCGCCAGTCGCGGTTAATCCGATCGTTCCATTCGCCGTTTTCGAACGTGTAGCAGTCGTTATCGGTCTTGTGATTCGTCTCGGAAACGAATGCCGCGAATTGGCCACGCGTTATCTTGCTCTTGGCTAGCGCGAAAGCGGCAATGGTGACCCGACGGACCGGGCCTTCGATGTCCGATCGGCCGGCCTCGTCGGGCGGCGAGCCCATACTGAAGGCACCCGCCGGAATCGATACGACTTCCGGGCAGTTAGGGCAATCGCGGAAAGCGGTCGGGGCATTCCCTTCCTTCAAATTCACCGTGGACACGGGAACGGCAGCGCCGCCACTCGGCAGCCTGGCGGTGTCCTGGTCTTGTGCCCCGCAAGTGGTCACGTTCGCCAGGATATTGAGTACGCTGCTGCCCGGCACCGTGCATTCGGCAGACTCGACAAACGTCGCGAAGCAGCAGCCACCCAAGAGTACAAGAACCCCAGTCAGACGGCGAATCGCAGGTGCGCGCACTGCCGCCCAAATTAGTCTGGTCCGGATGGCGCCAGGTTCAGTGGGTGAATGCTCACGCCGAGCTCTTTTCGCCATACCCAACATTGATGTGTGTCTTCAATTCAAGTGAAAGTGGCGCCCATGATAGATCATCAGCTCGCCTGAACTGGGCTTGTCGCGCTCCCGGTCGAGCAGGGAAGTCGATTATACTTCGCGCGCTCGGCCCGCCGACATGGGATCAAGCCTGCCTGTACCTCCGGCGTGCGCTCAGTCCCGCCTGATAGCGATCACCCCGCCGGGCTCACTCAGAACGAAAGAATCAGCTGATGACACAAGCTACGCAACCCAAGATTTCCGTCGTCATACGCACGATCGGGCACACGTCGCTGCCGCGCGCCATCGACGCGGCTCGTAGCCAAACTTGGCCGAACCTGGAAATCGTACTCGTCAAGGCCAATCCCGATGTGGACACGCAGGCTTGGCCTGCCGATGGCCGCATCGTACTGGTCTCGACCGGCGCGGCCCTCGATCGCCCCCGTGCCGCGAACGCGGGACTGGAAGCCGCCACCGGCGACTGGTTGCTCTTCCTTGACGAGGACGATTGGATAGACCCGACGCATCTGGAGAGCTTGTATTCGGCTGTCGCGCCGACCGGATTGCTGCTGGCCTATTCCGATCAGCAGGTGCACCAGCAGGATGCGCCATTCCAACGCAGCGTTGGTTACTGGCGACAAGCCTTTACCGACAAGCCGGTTTTCGCTATCCATTCCGCACTCTTCTCGCGCCAGCTGTTGGACCTAGGCTGTCGGTTCGACGAGGCATTTTCGCTGCTCGAAGACTGGGATTTCTTCGTCCAGTGCGCCGAGCATACGGACTTCCTGCACGTGCCGGTCGCCAGCGCCCACTACGATCCGTACTCGGGAACGTCGGGCGGTGGCATGGGCGTGAATCGCGACGAGCAACGCTTCAAGCCCTACCTGGATGCCCTGACGGCCAAATGGGGCCAGCGCTATGCCGGCATTACCGCCCAGGCCGAAGCCGCTCTCCAGCAGGCCGACGAAGCTATTGGCCGCCAGGACTTCCTGACTGCCAGGCAAGCAGTCCAGGCCGGACTGGCCGTTGATCCGGGTAACCCGCTGCTGCTCAATCGTTTGGCCGCCTGCGAGCGCGTAACGGGCGATTTGACGGCCATGGTCATGGCGCTGCGCCGAGCTTGCGATAGTGATCCGGATGGCTTCCGCATTCACCTGGAGCTGGCAGCGATCGAGCACAGGCTGGGCTTTGCCGACCGGGCGCGACAGTTGGCTGCTCGACTGGCGCAAATTGCCAGCACTGACGACGATTGGCGCCGTCTCATGGGCCTGCAGGAATACCTCAGCCAGCCACGCACTGCCGCACGGTGATTGGTGCGCGTGAAACGGTGAATCGCCTGCCTGCCTGCCGATGAAGGATCTGCCGGACCTGACGCTCTGCGCCGTGGACTGCATCAATCCGGTCCTGGCCCTGCGGGCGCTGGACATATCGATGCAGCAATGCCGATTCGGCGGCGCGGTCTTCCTGTCCGATAGCGCGGATCAATATGAATTGCCGGGTTGCCGGATGGTCAGCATCCCGCGTATCCGCTCGCGTGCCGAATATTCCCATCTGATGTTGAAGGAACTGGGGCGACATTTTGCGACGTCCCACGTCCTGGTCATCCAGTGGGACGGCTATGTCATCAACGGCGCGACCTGGCGGCCGGAGTTCCTTCAGTACGACTACATCGGCGCGCCGTGGGCCTTCCATAGCGACGACCATCGCATCGGCAACGGTGGCTTCTCGCTGCGTTCCCGACGCCTGCTCGATGCCTTGCAGGATCCGCAAGTTGCCGATCTCGATCCGGAAGACGACGCCATCGGCCGCCGATACCGTGATTTGCTCGAGACTCGTTACGGCATTCGGTTTCCGAACGAAGATCTGGCGCGCGCGTTTTCCCTCGAGTCCATGCCGCCCATCGGCCCGCCTTTCGGCTTTCACGGTTTGATGAACATGTGGATGGTCCTGCCGCCCGCCCAACTTGCCGAGTTCGTCGCCACTTTGGCGCCATCCTCGGTGCAGGGACCGCCGATGTTGCGCCTGGGCGAGAACTATCTGCAACTCAAGCGCGCGGACGAAGCGATGCTGGTCCTGCGCCGTCGGTTGGCGGTGGTGCCGGACGATGCCCAGGCACAGCGGATGTTGGCGCAAGCCGAGGCGATGGTCGCAAGCCGCGCCAGTGCATCGCCGCCATCGTCAGCGGAACGCGAAAACACCCTGCTGAGTGCGGCAATGAGACGGCATCAGGCGGGGAACCTGGACGCTGCCGAGGCGGGCTATCGCGAAGTGCTGAGGCTGAACGCCGACAATGCCATCGCCAGGCAGTACCTGGGTGTTCTTCGCATGCAACATGGCGATGCGTGCGGCGGCGAAACCTTGATTCGCGAAGCGATTGCGGCCATGCCCGGCATGCCGGACTTCCACAACAACCTGGGCCTCGCCCTGCGTCATCAGGGCAGGCAGGGGGAAGCCGTCGCCGCCTATCGGCAGGCATTGACGCTCAAGCCTGATTTTGCCGCGGCGCTCAACAACCTCGGCCTCGATATCCAGGCGTTGGGCAATGTCGGGGCGGCTATCGAATCCTTCGAGCAAGCTGTCGCGGTCGAGCCGGAATTCGCCGAAGCACACTGGAACCTTGGCCTGGCGCGGTTGACGCTCGGAGAATTTGCTGTCGGTTGGGCGGAGTACGAATGGCGCTTGCGCTGCCAAGAGTTCAAGGATAGCTTGACGCTCAGTCATGTGGCGCCATGGCAGGGGCAGTCGATCGACGGCAAGACCATCCTGGTGCGGCGTGAACAGGGGGCAGGCGATACTCTGCAGTTCCTGCGCTTCATTCCCGAACTGCGCCGGCGCGGTGCCCGTGTTCTGCTCGACGTGGCCGATGAGCTGGTGGCGTTGGCCGGCACGGTCGATCCAGGCGTCGAATTGATCCATGAGGCACCGTGGACGGCCGCCGATTACTACGTCAACCTAATGAGCCTGCCGTACTGGCTCGCGATCACCGGCGAAAACCTGGCGGCGGGCACCCCCTACATCACGGCCGATGAAGGGCAAATGGCGACGTGGCGTGGCCGCCTGGCGGCGTACGACGACCTGAGGGTCGGTTTGGTCTGGGCCGGCAACCCGAAACACAAGAACGATCACAATCGTTCGTGCAGCCTGGCGCTCCTGGAGCCCTTGCTGGCGATGCCGGGTGTGAGTTGGTTCAGCCTGCAGAAGGGGCCGGCGGTGCGGCAACGAGAAGACCTGGCGCGGTCAAACCTGATCGATCTGGCGCCTGAACTTGCGACCTTTGCGGACACTGCCGCAGTACTGGCCTCGCTCGATCTGCTGATCACTGTCGATACGTCGGTTGCGCATCTTGCCGGCGCGCTTGGGCGGCCGGCCTGGGTCATGCTGCCCTTTGCTCCGGACTGGCGCTGGCTGCTGGAGCGCAGCGATTCTCCCTGGTACGGCGAAATGCGCCTCTTCAGGCAGCAGGCGATCGGCGACTGGCCGCGTGTTGTCGAGCAATTGCACGCAGCGCTCGAGATAGTGCGCGACGGTGCAGAGCGGCATAGGGTGACGGCATGACGATGGCAGATGAGGTGAAAGATCGTTCGGCCTGGCGAGTTTTTGGGCTGACCATGGCAGCCTGCTTTCTCGCCTTGTCGTTGTGGCCTCTGGTTTCGGGCCGCAACCCACACCTGTGGGGGTTGGTGCTTGCAGCCGTACTCGCGGCGTTGGCTTTGCTGGCGCCCGCTTTGCTGCGCCACCCTCATCGCTACTGGCTTCGCCTGGGCGACCTGTTGCACCGGATTGTCAGCCCGATCATGCTGGCCATCGTCTATTTTCTGGTCATGACGCCGATCAGCTTGCTGATGCGAGCGACGGGACGGTCATTCTTGTCGGCGCAACGGAACGGTGGGCACGGCAAAGACACCCACTGGATATCCCGTGAGCCGCCCGGGCCAGCGCCGGACAGTCTCAAGAAGCAGTATTGACGCAGAAGAGGAGCGATATGTCCCTGATCAAAGAGTTGTGGGGTCTGATGCGAGAGCGCAAGAAGTTCTGGTTGCTGCCCATCCTGCTCGTGATGCTGATCGTCGGCGGCCTCATCGTCTTCGCGCAAGGGTCCGTACTGGCGCCGTTCATTTACACCCTGTTCTAGAGTTGATGCTCGTTCTCGGCATATCGGCCTACTATCACGATAGCGCCGCGGCGTTGCTGCGCGACGGCGAAATCGTCGCGGCCGCTCAGGAAGAACGCTTCTCGCGGAAGAAGCATGATGACTGCTTTCCATGGCGCGCCATCGAATTCTGCCTTCAATTTGCCGCCGTTTCGGCTGCTGAGATCGACTACGTCGTCTTCTACGACAAGCCGCTGTTGAAGTTCGAGCGCCTGCTGGAGACCTATATGGCCTTTGCGCCACGGGGCTTCCGCTCGTTCAAGGCGGCGATGCCGGTATGGCTGCGCGAGAAGCTCTATCTCAAAGACTTGCTCGCCAAGGAGTTGGCGCGCTTCGATCCACAGCGGGCGTGGAAAGATCGCTTGCTGTTCAGCGAGCACCATTTGAGCCATGCAGCGAGTGCTTATTACGCATCGCCATTCGATGCAGCGGCGGTCTTGACCCTGGATGGCGTCGGCGAGTGGGCGACCAGTTCGGTAGCCATCGGTCGTGGTTCCAGCCTCGAAGTGATCCGGGAGATTCATTTCCCCCATTCACTTGGCTTGCTCTATTCCGCCTTTACCTACTACACCGGGTTCAAGGTGAATTCGGGCGAGTACAAAGTCATGGGGCTTGCGCCCTACGGGCAACCGCGATATGCGCAAACCATTCTCGACCACCTGATCGATGTCAAGGCAGACGGTTCCTTCCGGCTCGACATGCAATATTTCGATTATTGCACTGGTCTCACCATGACCAGCCAGCGGTTCCACGACCTTTTCGGTGGCCAGCCGCGGTCCGCAGATTCGCCGCTCAGCCAGCGCGACATGGATCTGGCGGCGTCGATCCAGGCGGTGACGGAGGAAGTCATGCTCCGCCTGACGCGTTCGCTGGCGGTCGACACAGGGATGCGCAATCTGTGCCTGGCCGGCGGCGTGGCGCTCAATTGCGTCGCCAACGGCAAGGTCTTGCGCGATGGCCGTTTCGATCGGATCTGGGTCCAGCCTGCGGCGGGTGATGCCGGTGGTGCTGTTGGCGCGGCAATGGCCGGCTACTACCGCTATCTCGGCCGGTCGCGTCTGCCGGCGACCGGCGCCGACGCGATGAAGGGCTGTTACCTCGGGCCGGAATATACGCAGGCGGACATCGAGAAACGCCTTCGCGAAGCGGGCGCCAGGTTTGATGTTCTTGCCGACGCGGATCTGCTGGCCGCCTGCGTCGATGGTTTGGCCGACGGTCGGGCG
>Ga0182021_10008734_pt1 | contig 11993 bp, 7 predicted proteins | sample 612E3MmetaG_FD_120493 | JGI IMG/M metagenome (GOLD analysis project Ga0182021, IMG submission 120493) | Permafrost microbial communities from Stordalen Mire, Sweden - 612E3M metaG (Illumina Assembly) | ecosystem: Environmental > Terrestrial > Soil > Wetlands > Permafrost | place: Sweden...
ATGACCGTGCTGCATGCCGGCGCGAAATTCGGCGGGAAGACTTACCAGGTCTCCGGCGGTCTGCACGGCGTGGGCGCTTCCGTGGTGAATGCCCTTTCCAAGTGGGTCAAAGTCTGGGTCAAACGGAATAATAAGCTTTATTTCCAGGAATACCACCAGGGTATCCCCGTTGTCGATGTGGCCCTGGCCGGGAAGTCGGAAGGCACCGGGACGACCACCAGCTTTTTGGCCGATGACGAAATCTTCGGCACAATCAAATACGATTTCAATACCCTGTGCGAACGTGTGCGGGAAGTGGCTTACCTCAACAAAGGGCTGGAAATATCCATCACCGACGTCAGTCAAGATAAAGAACAGACCTTTTATTTTGAGGGCGGCCTGACCAGTTTTGTGCGTCACATGAACCATAACCGCCCGGTTATCCACAAACAGCCGATTTATGTGTCGAAAACCAATAACGGCATCGGGGTAGAAGCCGCGCTGCAATATAACGACGGTTTCAGCGAATCAATTTTCAGTTTTGCCAACTGCGTCAATACCGTCGACGGCGGCACCCACCTGACTGGCTTCCGCTCCGCGTTGACCCGTGTTTTCAACGATTATGCCCATAAAAACAAGTTCCTGAAGGATGAAGACCCGAACCTGAGCGGGGACGATGTGCGCGAAGGCCTGACGGCGGTGGTCAGTGTCAAAATCGGGGAACCGCAGTTCGAAGGCCAGACGAAAGGCAAACTTGGTAATGCCGAAGCCAAACCGGCCGTCGAAAGCGTGGTCAGCGAGGGCCTGGCTTTATACCTGGAAGAGCACCCCGACGATGCCAAGGCGATTATCGACAAATGTCTGCTGTCGGCCCGTGCTCGGGAAGCTGCCCGCAAAGCCCGCGACCTGGTGGTCCGGAAAAACAGCCTCGATACCGGCACTTTACCCGGCAAACTGGCCGATTGTTCGGAAAAAGACCCGACGCTGTGCGAACTGTACTTGGTGGAAGGTGATTCCGCCGGCGGTTCCGCCAAGCAGGGACGGGAACGGCGTTTCCAGGCGATTCTGCCACTAAGAGGTAAGATTCTGAACGTGGAAAAGGCTTCCCCGGAGAAGATGCTGGGCGTGGCCGAAATCAGGTTTATCATTACTGCCCTGGGGGCCGGCCTCGATGAGGGATTTGACTCGCTGAAACTCCGCTACCATAAAGTGATTCTGATGACTGATGCCGACGTGGACGGGTCGCATATCCGCACGCTGTTGCTGACATTCTTCTTCCGGCATATGCCGAAGCTGATTACGGAGCAGCATCTTTTTATTGCCCAGCCGCCGCTATTCCGGATTAAGACCAACAAAGAGGAGCGCTGGATTTACTCCGACGCGGAAAGAGACGCCACTCTGAAGGAATTAAAGGACAAGCGCGTGGAAGTGCAGCGTTACAAGGGCTTGGGCGAGATGAACAGCGAGCAGTTGTGGGAAACCACGATGAACCCTGCGACGAGAACGCTGCTGCAGGTCAATGTGGAAGACGCGGCTAAGTCCGACCAGATTTTCCAGGTGCTGATGGGTGATGAAGTGGCGCCGCGCAAGGCTTTTATCACCGCCAATGCACAGTATGTGAAGAACCTGGATGTTTAGGATTTCACCCTCACCACATTTGCCTCGAAAAACTCAGCAAAGTACTTCCGTCTGCGGACTACAGCCTGACCCTCTCCTTGAGGCTCGTCGAGAGCCGAAATACTTTCCGTAGACCTTAAGCCGGAGGTACTAAGCTCATTGAGCTTACGTATGCTTTTAAAGCAAAATGTAGAGGAGAGGGAGACAGAGGGTGAGGCGAACAATATTGTTGTATCACTCTCTCCTATCCTCTCCCTGACAGGGAGAGAGAATTAGGCTTTACTTTTTAACTTGTTTTATGTTAGCATCTAAAAATTAACCACTTGACATTATTATTGAGAGGAATCGGTGAAGTATGATTACTCTGGAAGAAATGCGGGGCGTTGCAAAAACTTACAAACCTGAAAATGTGCATATTGGGGTTATCGGGTCTCATTCCGCGCTGGCGCTGGGCATGGCAGCCAAGGCATTCGGTGCGAAAACATTGATTGTGGTAGAAAAAGGCCGGGACGCATTGTATGTGCGTGAACACCGGCACCTTTACGACCATATCATTACCGTGGACAAATTCGAGAATATACTCAAACCGGAAATACAAGCGGAGTTATTAAGTTATAACACGATTTGGATTCCGCACCGCTCGTTCTCGGTGTATGTCGGAGTTGACGGCATCGAAAATGAATTCAAAATACCCTTGTACGGCAACCGGAAGATGCTCCGGACGGAAGACAGGAACGCGGTGAAAAGCCAGTACTACTTTTTGGAAAAGGCCGGGATAAGATTTCCCAAACAATTTGAAAAACCGGAGCAAATCGACAGGCTGGTGCTAGTCAAGGTGCAGCGCGCCGATAAGCCGCTGGAAAGGGCATTTTTTTACGCCAATTCACCGGTGCAATATTATGAGCAAGCTGAATTATACACGAACAAAGGGCTAATCAATGAAGAATCTTTGAAGAAAGCGAGGATCGAGGAATATGTATTTGGATCCAGGGTCAATGCCAATTGGCACGCCTATGCCTTGCCGGACAAGATGGGCGATTTGGACCTGGTCGGTTTCAGCGATAGAAGACAGGTGAATCTGCAGGGATTTTTGCAGTTGCCGGCCCAGCAGCAGCTGCAACTGAATATACCCGTGACCAATGAAGAAGTAAGCCATTACGGTATTACGATGCGAGAATCGTTGCACCCCATGTTCTGGGAGGCGGCGCACAAATTTATGGCAACGGTTAAAAAAGAGGAACCACCCGGCATGATCGGGCCGTTTGGTCTGCAGGGGGCGGTTGCCTATGCACCGGATGACCCGCGGAAGCTGGAGTTCGTGGTGTTTGATGTCTCTCCCAGAATTCCGGGCGACCCGGCGATCGGACCGAGTTCTCCCGAGATGCGCAGCCTTTCGCTAAAATTCCATGATTTGTTGAAATCAAAGTTCGAGGGACGCCAGATTAACGACCCGTTGGATTTAGTCGTCATCGATATCCTGGAAGCGGCAAGTCAAGGCAGGCTAAGTGAGGTCGTGACATGATGAATAAGAGTGTGCAAGCGGTACTGGATTCATATAACGCTAAACAGATTACCATTGGCACGATTTGTTCTCATTCCGCGCTGCAGATTCTGTACGGCGCCCGGCTAGAAGGATTTAAGACCGTCGGGATAGTAAGACCGGACAGAAAAGTGGCTTATGATGCTTATCCGGCCGCTAAACCAGATTATTACATCGAAGTCAAGGACTGGAGCGAAATACTGAGCGAAAGGGTGCAGCAGGAATTAATTGCCAGGAATACGATCATGATTCCGCACGGTTCTTTCGTCGAATATGTCGGCCTTTCCAACATGATGGGAGGATTTTATATTCCCGTAATGGGCAACAGAAATACGCTGGAGTGGGAAAGCGATAGAGTCAGCCAGCGGCAGTGGCTGCAAAAAGCCGGGGTAAGATTACCGCGTGAATTTGATACTCCAGATGAAATCGACCGTAAAATATTTGTGAAGTTCCGGGGCGCAAAAGGGGGTAAAGGCTTTTTCACTGCTTCCTCAAAAGAAGAGTTCTATCAACGCCTGCGGGAAAGAATCCAAATGGGATTAATAAAAGAAGAGGATGCCGCCCACTTCACCATCCAGGAATTCCTGCCGGGCGTGCGTTATTATCCCCATTATTTCTTTTCTCCATTGAAAAACAGCATTGGCTATAAGATTAATAACGGGGTACTGGTACATATGGGATTTGATAAACGCATCGAACCCGTGGATGAGGTGTACCGCGCCTTGCCGGACGTACCGGTTGAATTCATGGATTATACGATTACCGGTAATCAAAGAGTAACTCTCCGCGAGAGCCTGTTACCCGATATTTTCAAAATGGGGAAAGGCACGGTCGAGGCGTCCCAGGAACTGATGCCGCCGGGGATAATCGGACCGTTTGCCCTGGAAACTTTTTATCACCCGAATACAGGATTTACCGTGTTTGAAATTTCCGCCAGAATCGTAGCAGGAACCAACCCCTATGGCGAAGGTTCCGAATACTCGATCTGGACGTATGGCAAGCCGATTTCAACCGGGCGCAGAATCGCCATGGAAATCAAGGCTGCCGTCGAAAGCGGAGAGCTCAATAAAATTGTCTCCTAACTATTTAGATGGATTCACGTACTTTGCATGAGCAAAGTATCGTCGGCCTCCGGCCTACGAGGAATGACAAGTGGTGTATATTAGACTCCAGTTTTATTGGAATCTAATATTGTTTTTGTCATTGTCGGGCTTGACCCGACAATCCAGAAGATTTCTGTTTCATTTATCGCACTCCAATCCGTATAATGAATGATGAGAATAATAAATGCTGCGTGCCATTGATATCACAAAATCTTATGCCGACAGGGTGCTCTTCGCCAATCTGAGTTTTGATATCGGCAATAGGGATCGGATTGCTTTAATCGGGGCGAATGGCTCCGGCAAGACCACATTGTTCGATATCGTTGCCGGTGAGATTCTGCCGGACTCCGGTCAAATTATCAAGCGCAAAGACGGCACTATCGGCTATTTGCGGCAGGACATCAATCCCACCTCATGCAGGCCTTTGCTGGAAGATGTCGAGAGCGCCTCCAGGGAAATCACCGACATCGCGGACAAACTGACCGATGTCCACAAAGCGCTGGAAGACACCGACACCACCAACCATGATAAGCTCTTAAATCAGCTTGGTGAACTACAGCACAGCTATGAACTGGCGGGCGGGTATGACGTCCACCATGAAGCACAGGCCATCCTCTCGGGGTTGGGGTTCAAGCAAACGGATTATGTGCGCCCTTTGAGCGAATTCAGCGGCGGCTGGTTGATGCGCGCCGAACTGGCCAAACTGCTCTTGATTAAACCCGACCTATTATTACTGGATGAACCGACGAACCACCTCGACCTGGAAGCGCAAATCTGGTTCGAGAAATATTTATCATCTTACCGCGGCGCGGTAATGGTGACATCCCACGACCGCGCTTTTTTGAATCGGGTGGTGACGAAAGTGCTGGCCATCGAGCCGGGTGAAGTGGTCCTGCATCATGGCAACTATGACAGCTACGTTATCGCGCGGCAGAAAAGAATGGAAATGCTGGAGGCTTCGGCCAAGCGCCAGGAAAGACTCATCGAGAAAGAGACGAAGTTTATCAACCGTTTCCGTTCGCAGGCGACCAAAGCCAGCGTGGTGCAAAGCCGGATTAAACGACTGGAAAAAATACAGACTATCGTCATTCCGCGCACGACGAAAAAGATACATTTCTCCTTCCCCGAGCCGCCGCACAGCGGCCGGGAGGTCATCAGTCTGCGCCATATCCGCAAAGCCTACGGCGACAAAGTTGTTTATAACGACCTGAATCTCACGATTGAGCGCGGTGACCGCGTAACGCTGGTAGGCCCCAACGGCGCCGGCAAGACCACCTTGTTAAAAATATTAGCGGGCGTTCTGCCATTTGAAGAAGGCGAGCGCGTCCTGGGAGTGGGTGTGGTCACGGCTTATTATGCGCAGTATGTCCTCGACCTGCTGAAGCCGGAAAACACGGTTTTTGAGGAACTGGCGAGGTCGGCGGCCGACCAGATAGAACAGAACCTGCTGCGGGTCCTCGGCGGGTTTTTGTTCAGCGGCGATGATGTCCGCAAAACTGTCGCTGTACTTTCCGGTGGAGAAAAGGCGCGCGTCGCCCTCGCTAAAATATTGATGCAGCCGAGCAATTTCCTACTGATGGACGAACCAACCAATCACCTTGATATTGCCTCGCGAGAAATCCTGACCGATGCGCTGGAGGCTTACCGGGGTACGATTTGCCTGATTACCCATGACCGCACTCTGATTCACCAGACGGCCAACAAAATCATCGAAATTCAGGCAGGCGTGCCGGAGGTATTCCCCGGCGATTACGCCGGTTATCTTTACCGCAAAGAGCACGGGGCGCCACCGCCGGTAGCAGAAAAAGCCCCCGAATCGGAAGCTGAGAAAACTGAACAGGAAGAAGAGGAATTTGACGATGGACGCGGCTGGATCGCGGTCAGACGGCCGCCCAAACGTAAGCCGAAGTCGCCCGCCGACCCGAAAATCGCCATGCAAAAACGGCTTATACAGGAAAGCAAGGACGTTGCCAAACAGCTTGCGGACAATGAAACGCAATTGGTTGGGGCTGAAGCGCAATTGGCGGAAATTGAAGCGGCTTTTGCCAGACCGGAGTTTTACAAAGACAGCGAAGAAGTGCAGACGACGATGGAGAAACACCATCAGTTAAAGATAGATATCCAGCGCCTCACCGAGGAATGGGAAAAGCTGACACTGGAAGCGGAAAGAGTACAGGGTGAGATAGCCGAAGTAGAGGGGAAGAGCTAATCCTTTCGGAATTTATCATTATTTTCACATTTAATTGATTTCATGTTTTTATTATCCTATACTGTTATTATAATGAATTCCAATTTCAACTTTAATGTGAACGCTACTACTTTCGCAGGTATTTCACTTGTTGGTTCTATATTTTTTTCTTCATAGGTCAATCTGGTTTAGGCATTCTCTTTCTAATTGTAGCCATACTCGCATTCTTGGTTGGTCGTGCTAACAATGACTGATTACTTACGCTCAAAATCCGGAATACTAACCCAAATATTTTACTTCCTACTCTAATACTAAAAATTTGCCGTAATTTCAATCCCCATATTGACAATAATGACCTTTTAGGTTATCATTTCTGTAATTTTATTTTTACAGTGTTGATTAAATGACATACGAACAATATAAATGGGCAGAACCTCTTCCTAGTGGATGTCCACCAACAAATGCTAATATTCCCCGCGGGGAGGAATATTATCGATTGGTAGGGGTATTCCCTCCAATGCCGAAGACTTCTATTCCCACAAAAAATTGCATCCGAATAAACAATCTCCTATTGGTGAATGCAGGGCTCGCTCAATTTCTTTAGCACCCACCCCTGACGTATGTAGGAACTTAATGTCGCTACCTACATTACGAAATAAAACGATAATTTTCTTTTATATTCAAACCGCCATCGGGATGTTCATCCTGCGGTGCGCAGGATTGATTGATACCGTTTGAGTTTGTGATAAAATGAAAAACCTCGATTATGAATAAGTGTTTGTTAGGTTGATTATGGCTATTAAATATCGCGCGGGTAAAGAAGTAGAACCTAATAGCCTTAGGGATCTTTTCCTTTCGGTAAACTGGCCTCGAGGATACCAACTTGACAAACTTCGACGAACTTTCAGCCGCTCAGACCAAGTTATCACGGCCTGGGACGGGGAAAAACTTGTTGGCCTAGTCAACACGATTGCCGATGGATCAGTGGCAGCCTTCATCCCTTATCTGCTGGTCAACCCCGAATACCAAAAACAGGAATCGGGGGGACACTAATCGGGATGATTGTATCTGCGCATGAGGGTTATGAACGAATCGTGTTACTAACTGAAAAAGATACGGTTGATTTCTACAAGAAATGTGGTTTCGTTGATTTTCGAGGAATCCATTCTATGATGATCACTCACCAATAAACAGAAACCTCTCTTACGTTGGACACCCTGAATTATCCGAATGTATTTATCATTGAAAAAGCATCGGGATCATTGTCCAGTGGTAAGAACAGCTACTTAATACCATTCTCATTTTCAGTAAATGTAACAAAAGAGTAAATGTGAAATTTAAATTTACCGATTTGCCTGCGCTAATCGTTTTAGCAAGTTCAATTCCATTTTACCTTTAGCCACGGTAAACCTGCTAAAGTTTTGTCGAGGTGAGAGCCCGATTCGCCTACCCAATCCGCTACGACTGCATTCGTCCCATAATTAGCCTGAGCTTATTTGAACCAACGGATGTTCTTCTTTGGGATTTCTCTAACCTGTGGCGCCGGTTCCAGCTTTTGTGTTACCTTACGCGCGATATAACTGATGGGTTTTGTAATTGGCTTCATTATTCCGAGCTTGTGGCCGAAGCTTTGGGCCATGAGGTCGGTGTAAAGACTAAATGTTTGCGCTACGGTTAAATAATCGACGCAAATGAGTATCTCTTCGGCCACCCCAAAGGGCATGCTCGCTGGAATAAAACCGCGTGCGTATTCTACCGCCCACACGCCGTTAGTGAAATTCATGGCGCGTGCCTGTCCCGGACCGACATAGATACGATCACCCGGTTTATAAATTGTCTTCTCGAATTGACCTTCACCGTAATACCATGTTTCTCCATCGATGACCGTATCCCAGAATCCGGTGAAATGCCGCCCGGAATGACCCTCTGACCCGATTGGCGTTCCCCAGATCATTATGTATTCGCTTGTGGATGCGTAATAAAGTTTCATTTGAATCATCGCTCCTCCCGCGATACTGAATATCCATGGTTGCGAGAAATCAAGCACATTTGGATAATGTACCGCGAGGGCATTGGCGAAAGCATCAAACATCTCCGGCTTCGGTTTGCCCAAGCATTCTAAAGCACATTTATGCACGATATCAGGATCAAATCTGGCCATTAGAATAACTCCTTTCTTTTTTAATTCACAAGACGTCACCGAACGGCCCGAACATCTTATCCATCGATCCGCTGATAATACGGATAGCACTTTTACGGGACATCATTTTACCCACGAAAAAGTATCCTAGCCGATTAGACCTCCCAGCAATGAGACTTGGTCTTTTCCCCAGTGCCTTCAGCGCCTCAGCAACGGTTGGCTTTACATCCATCACCTTCACGAACCGACCTGGCTTCGGTGTGTTGGCATCCCAGCCGGGAGTCTTCGTCGATCCAGCCATGAATCCGAGTACATCAACTCCATACCGGCCTAGCTCGTACCACAGGCTCTCGGCGAGTATCAGGTTGTAGGCTTTTGTTCCAGCATAATTAGCGGAGTAGGCAGTCCCATACATTGCAGAAGCAGAAGAAAGAAAAATGATACCCCCACGCCCCCGCTCAGCCATCTTCCTGCCAAAATGATGGGTGAGAATAAGACCTGCTCGCGCATTAACATGGAGCTGCTTCACAAGTTGGTCAAGGGTCAGATTAAGAAAGGGAGAGACTTTTGACAAACCCGCATTATTCACCAGAAAGCCGATCTCCAAAGAGTCGGTGATAGGAGTAATCTCCTGCAACATATCATCCCGGTTGAGGTCAAGCACTATCGTCTTGACTTCTACATTGTAGTCATTCTTAATCGAATCAGCCTGAACGTGAAGCAAATCAGCGTTTGTGGCGACTAGAACAGTATTTAGGCCGCGTTCAGCACATTGACGAGCGAATTCGGCGCCAAGCCCCCGCGAAGCGCCAGTAATTAATGCCCATGGACCGTATTTTATTGAGAAGGAAGCCGCCTCTATTTCCTGTTTGCGACTCTTAATTGTCTTCTTTTCAACAGCCATATAATCCTTATTTTTTCGCTATCACCATGTAAATTGAAGTGTGGCTCCCCTTGCTAGTTTCTGAGATAGTTATACACGTTAGAAATATTAACACTTGAATTAACGTGTTTACAAGCTTATCAGTTTATGGATTCCAATTTAGAACCAAATAGGTTGGTTTACACGATAATCCTGAAACGGAATTGATAACATACTATATTTGGATGGTGATAATCTGGATACCTTAATCCCCTAGACAAGCAAAGTGATACGTTCACTTAAGTGAAGTATACATTTTCTACGAAAAGTACTTACAACTTCCAACTGCGGTTTTCAGCCTTCGGCATCTGCTTCGTAACCTTACCCCCCTCTCTCTAGCTCTCCTCACAATGCATTTTGACTTATACATCAGTTCGTTGAACTGAGTACCTGCGGGGTCAAAAGTATTTCGGCCTACGAGCCTCAGGAGGCGTACATTTCGACTGCTGTCGAAAGTATTTCGTCCTTAAAGGACTCAAAGAGGACTAACCGGGAGAACCGAGGCCTGGGGACTTCCGCCGGTATGGACAGAAGGAAAAAACAGGTTACCCTTGAAATGCAACATGATTAATTATTTCAAGAATCGTCTGACCAGGCTCAGTTTCCTTTCAGTAGAGGGCGGATATATCATATCGGCAAATAAATTGACCTTTCTGTTTATGATGCCTTTCTTGTGCGAAAAAGTTTCAAAGCTGCTTCTACCGTGATAGGAGCCTGTTCCCGAGGCGCCAACCCCGCCATAAGGTAAGTACGGATTACCCAAATGAATAAAAGTATCATTAATACATCCGCCGCCGTAGGATATATTATCGATAATCTTTTTTTCCACTACTTTGTTTTCGGTGAACAGATATAATGCCAACGGTTTGGGTTTGCTGTTAATTTCCTTTATCACTGTTTCCAGACTGTCAAATTCTAAAACAGGCAAGATAGGCCCAAATATTTCATCTGCCATCACGGGGTCATCCCAACCGACACCGTCTAAAACCGTCGGCGCAATATATTTGTTTTCGATATCAAAATCTCCGCCGAGAACGACTTTATCCCGGTCAATCAGCTTTGTGAGCCTTATTGTGTGCTTTTCGTCTACGATTCTGCCAAAGTCCTTATTTTCCTTGGGATTGACGCCGTAGAAACGCTCGACATATTTTTTAAGATTATCAAGGAACTGTTTTTTTACCTGTTTATGAATAAAAACATAATCCGGAGCAACACAGGTTTGTCCCGCATTGGAAAATTTGCCCCAGGCAATTTTTTGCGCGGCTAAGTCAAGATTGGCCGTTTCATCAACGATACAGGGACTTTTTCCCCCGAGTTCCAGCGTAACCGGAACTAGATTTCTCGCCGCGGCTTGCATGACCGTTTTACCCGTACTCACGCCGCCGGTAAAAAATATATAATCAAAGGGCGCATTGATGAGCTCCACTGCGGCCGTCCGGTCACCTTCGATAACCCGAACGTAATCTTCTGCGAAACTCTCTTTGACAATTTTGGCAATGATTTTCGCAACATGCGGGGTCATCTGTGACGGCTTAATTACGGCACAATTTCCGGCGGCTATGGCTCCGATTAACGGTTCCAAAACAAGGTTCAGAGGATAATTGAACGGTCCGATAATTAACACCGTACCATACGATTCGTGATATATGTAACTTTGCCCGCCGAAAAAAACCAAAGGCGTGGGGACCCTGCGGGGTTTGGCCCATTTTTTTACGTTTTTGATTAAGAGCCGGATACTGCTATAAACAACTCCTATTTCCGTGGTAAATGCTTCATATCGGGATTTGTGGAGGTCCTGATACATGGCGGCAATGATAGATTCTTCATTGGCTTGAATCGCTTGCCGGAGTTTGCGCAGTTGTTGGATGCGGAAATCGATATTTTTTGTTTTTCCGGTTTCGAAAAACTTTTTATGTTCATCTAAAATTTTTAATACTTCTTCATTATTTAGCTGTGTCATCTTAGGGGTACGCTCCTTATATCATTTTCTGATGGATTAAAATATTGCATAACCGATGGCTCTTATTAACTTCGGGAAAAATCTATTCTGCCCCGAGTAGTCCAGAATATGATTATTGTATCCGTAACAATTTACTGTTTTTAAAGTGTTAATTAAACCACAACACCTCATTTTAACCTCACCCTCTGGCTCCCTCTGTGACTGTGTACTCTTGAGTTTGAATATCAGGCAAGGGAATTGTGGATTTGACTTCTATTTTATCTTTAAATACGACCAACTGCAATTGAAGCAAGTCAAACCACTCACGAGGGGTTGTCGGCAGTTGTGTTTTCTCAGATAAATCTTTGTTGCCAGTAGTCAACAGGTTTTTAATATACTTATGAGGTTCTTCCACCGACTTAATCATTCTGCTTTCTTCAGTCGTTTCATCTTCCAGGTTCCATGCCATGAGGTCAACCAGTTCTTGGTAACGTTTAATATATTCCCTAATTGAATTTAATTCTGATAATTGATTAGGGTCGCAATCTTTTCTTAAAGTTGATAG
>Ga0182021_10008735_pt1 | contig 11992 bp, 7 predicted proteins | sample 612E3MmetaG_FD_120493 | JGI IMG/M metagenome (GOLD analysis project Ga0182021, IMG submission 120493) | Permafrost microbial communities from Stordalen Mire, Sweden - 612E3M metaG (Illumina Assembly) | ecosystem: Environmental > Terrestrial > Soil > Wetlands > Permafrost | place: Sweden...
AGCTTGCCGGGAGACGATCCCCATCGAAAAAGATCGGATCCGGCGTCGGCAGGGCCACGACTTCGGGCCTTGAACCGTCTTCCAGCCGCAGATCCTGGATCCGCTCCCAGTTTTCCGCGAGAGAACGGTGGTTTGCATCGCTAGAATCCTCATTCTTGATTAGGACGATGGTTCGGGGATTCACGAAGCGACAGATGTCATCGACGTGGCCATGCGTATCGTCGCCTGCCACGCCGCCCGCGAGCCAGAATATGTTTGAAACCCCGAGATACTCCCGGAGCGCCGTTTCGAATTCGTTCCGGCCGAGGCCTGGATTGCGAACCTGAATTTCCTGATCGAGATAGCACTCGGAAGTCGTTAGCAGCGTCCCGCGGCCGTTGACCTCTATGCCGCCTCCCTCAAGAATAAACTCGCGCGATCCGGCGCGGGCATGAAAGAGCCTCTTGTTAAGAAATCTCGCCGCGGCCTCGGGCACTTTGCGATCCTTATGCCAATCGGGATATTTTGCCCAGGCATTGAAATGAAAATGAACGATTGCAGTCTCGGAGTTCCTGCCGGATCGCCGCCGCACAAAGACTGGGCCGCTGTCACGTGTCCACCCACGATTCGTCTGATGAATGACGAATTCGATTTTCCCGAGGTCCGCGTTCCCGCGGACGAGAAGCCGGCAGGCAAGCTTCTCCTCGGTCTTGGAATCGACCAGGATGCGGACGCACTCTCCAGGCGAAATCTTGCGCACGATTTCGCCGTAGACCCAACGAATCGTGTCGAGTTTGTCCGGCCAGTCCGTCGGGTTATGAGGCCATCCCAGCCAGGTGGCTTCATGGAGTTCCCATTCCGCGGGCATTGAAAAGCCAAGCGCGGCTGGCGGGTTTTTCTCAGTCGGTCTGTGTTTCATCATAAGGATTTCGATTCCCTGTGCTAGTCTAATTCGGCTCGGAACCTGTTTACAATGAAAGCGTGATCATTTTCTGTCAGGGAGGGATCGAAATAGGCCATGGCTAAAGATACGAAGATGCACCGCCGGTATCGTGAAGACCTTTCAGAAACGCCCGAATGGCTGAGAAAGAAAAAGTGCCCGCAGCGCGACAGGTTTATGGCCGGACAACGCATTCTTCCCAAGAATCTGACAGGTAAGGAAAAGCTTGCGGACATCGTGGACGATGTGTTTCTCGCGTACAATGCGGCCCGGCTCAAGGAAGGCTGCAAGCTTTTTGTGGAGAAGATGCTGGCTCCCGACGTAACCATCGGCATGAGCCTGTCAGGTGCGCTCACTCCCGCGGGTCTTGGCTGCTCCTCCATTGTGCCTCTTATCAAAGCCGGATTCGTGGATTGGATCGTATCCACGGGAGCAAATCTCTACCACGATCTCCACTTTGCTCTGAATTACCCGGTGCGCGTAGGAAGTTTCAAAATGGACGATACGGAGCTGCGCGACAACGACATCGTCCGGGTGTACGACGTTTTGCTCGGTTATAGCGACTGTCTGATGGCGACGGACGAGATTCTGCGCAGCATTCTGATCAAGCCTGAATTTCAAAAGGAAATGGGATCGGCTGAGTTGCATTATCTGCTTGGAAAATATGCCGCCGAATGGGAACGCAAATCCGGCCTAAAGGATGTATCCGTTTTGGCTGCGGCCTATCGCGCTGGAGTGCCGTGCTACACCTCCTCGCCGGGTGATTCGACCATCGGCATGAACGTGGCGGGCGTCGAGTTGCGCGGCAACAAACTGCGCGTAAATCCGTCCATCGATGTCAACGAGACAACGGCATTTGTTCTGGCCGCGAAGCGCTCTGGCGGCAAGAGCGGCGTTGTTCTGTGGGGCGGAGGCAGTCCCAAGAACTTCATGCTGCAAACTGAACCGCAAATCCAGGAGGTACTGCGCATCAAGGAGTTCGGCCAGGATTACTTTCTTCAAGTGACGGACGCGCGGCCCGATACCGGCGGTTTGAGCGGGGCCACTCCGAGCGAGGCCGTGAGTTGGGGAAAGGTGGATCCGGATCGCCTGCCCGATGCCGTGGTCTGTTATACCGATACCACCATTGCGATGCCGATTCTCACGCACTATGCGCTCGCAAGGCACGGGCGGCGGAAGCTGCGCAGGCTTTACGATCAGCGCGCCCCGATGATCGAGGCGCTGACACGCGAGTACTTTCTCCACAACAAGGTGAAGAGAATCGACGGTTCTGATCCGGTTTTCGATTAATCGTCCGGATAGCGGAGGCTTTCATGCCGACGACGAAACAGCTCCAAGCCATCGCCAGGAAACATGGGACACCCGTCGTGGTGATCGATCACGAGATCATTCGGCGCAACTACGCCAAGTACAGGAAGCACCTGCCCAAGGTTCAGGCGTACTACGCGGTGAAGGCAAATCCCGCTCCGGAAATCATACGTACGCTGTTCAACGCGGGCGCGAGTTTTGACGTGGCCTCGCTTCAGGAATTCATGCTGGTGCACGAGAACATCAAGGATCTCCCGCCCGCGGCGCAGCAGGATTTCATCTGGGACAAGATCATCTTTGCCAATCCGACCAAACCCAAGGAAACACTTGAGGCGCTCGACCGTTACAAGCCGCTGGTCACCTACGACAACCGGAACGAGCTGCTGAAAATCAAGCAGTACGCCCCGCATGCGGGCGTGGTGCTGCGCTTGCGCGTGCCGAATACCGGGTCGATGGTGGAGTTATCGTCCAAGTTCGGCTGCGATCCGGGAGAAGCGGTGGACCTGATTCTCGCTGCCTTCGAGATCGGATTGGAAGTCGAAGGCCTGAGCTTTCACGTCGGCAGTCAGTGCACAAACTTCGAAAACTTCGTGCAGGCGCTGAACATGGCGGCCGCCGTGTTGAACGAGGCGAAGACGCGTGGCCACGAAATCAAGATCCTGGACATGGGCGGAGGTTTTCCGGTCGCCTACGACAGGCATGTCAAGCCCTTCAGCCTTCTGGCCTCGAAGATCAATGCCGAGATTGAAAGACTGTTTGCGGATGACATTCAGATTCTTGCCGAGCCAGGAAGGTTTTTTGTGGCCACGGCTGCGACTCTGGTCGCGCGCATCATTGGCAAAGCCGTGCGCGACGGCAAGACCTGCTATTTCATCGACGACAGCGTATATCACACGTTTTCCGGCATCATCTTCGACCACTGCCAGTATCACCTGAAATCATTCAAGAAGGCCGAGACCGAGGTGTGCGCAGTCTATGGACAGACCTGTGATGGCTTGGACACAATCTCCCAATCCGAACAGCTGCCGGACCTGGACATCGACGACTTTGTCTATTCCGAAAACATCGGCGCCTACAGCAACGCTTCGTCGACGTGGTTCAACGGCTTCCCCCCTGCCAAGGTTGTTCACGTGAATCAATAGAAGTCCCCACCGTAGGACCTTGGCATGGTTCCAGCTACGCCTGCTTTTTGAATACCTGCGTGTACGCGAATGATTCGGGGGACAGGCTACGCAACTCCCGAAATTACTCCAACGAGTGTGCGAATTGTTGCCGGTAGTTCGGGAGTTGCGTAGCCTGTCCCCCGAATTACTCGTAGCGCAATGCGATCAGGGGATCGACACGGGCCGCGCGTCTTGCCGGAATGATTAAGGCGAGCAATGCCACTCCGGCCAGCACCAGGGACAGGGTCGCAAAAACCCATGGATCGGTCGCCGTGACCTCGAACAGCAAGGTTGACATCAGCCGGGTCAGGCCCCAGGCGGAACCAAGTCCGATCACGAGACCCGCAGCGGTCAGCATCATTCCCTGGCGGACGATCATCGCGAGGACATTACGCTGCTGTGCTCCCAGAGCCATCCGAACGCCGATCTCGTGCGAACGCTGGACAACGGCGTAGGTCATGATCCCATAAAGACCCACGACGGCAAGCACCAGGGCCAAGGCCGAGAACAAGGCGATCAGCATCGTCGAGAACCGGCGCTGCGCCGAGGAATCGGCCACAATCTGATCCATGGTTGTGACCCGGAATACCGGGAGGTCCGCGTCGAGCTCATGCAGAGCCTTTCGCACCGGCGCGGCCAGGGAGGCCGGATCCACAGCGCCGCGGACTACGAGCGCCATCGCGCCCAGCGGACGCTGCCGGTGAGGGAGATAATATTGAACCCGCGACTCACCCTCGAGCCCCTTGTGCTTCACGTGGCCCACGATCCCGACAATCTCTCTCCAAAGTGGTTTGTCCTCAGTGCCTTCAAATGTGATGTGTTGACCGAGCGGATCCTCCTGCGGCCAGTACTTGCGGGCCATGGTTTCGTCGATGATCGCGACTCCCGGCGCTTCGACCGTATCCTGCGCGGTAAAATAACGGCCGCGCACCAGCGGAATCTCCATGGCCTGGAAGTAGCCTTCCGTGACCGCCCAGCGATCTCCGTGCGGGATCACTTCACCGGACTGGACCGCTCGCCCTTCGATCCTGAAACTGCCGCTCGAGTTCTGTCCGCTCATCGGGAGGATGGACGTCGCCCCTGCTGCCTTTACGCCTGGCAGACTGCGGATCGAATCGAGCGCCTGCCGGTAATAAGCACTGATCTGGCCTGCGTCCTTATATTTGGATGCCGGCAGCGATAGCTGCATCGCAAGAACATGATCCGGGCGGAACCCCGGACTCACCTGCTGCACCCTGAGAAAGCTCTTTATCAGCAAACCTGATCCGATCAGAAGCACCAACGCCAGCGCCGTCTCCGCAATCACGAGCAAGTCCCGCATGCGATGGCGGATTCCGCCGGTGCCTGTTCTTCCTCCCTCCTTCAGGGCCTCATGCAGGTCGCTGCGGGACGATTGAAGCGCTGGAGCGAGACCGAAGAGAATCCCCGTAAACAGCGATATCCCGAGAGTGAATGCGAGCACGATCCCATCCAGCCGGATTTCGTAGGCTCGAGGGATGCCCAACTGCTCCAGGGACGACAATAGACGGACTCCCCACAAGGCAATCGCCAATCCTACGCCACCGCCCACGAGGGATAGAAGCATGCTTTCCGTGAGAAGCTGGCGAACCACCCTGCCCCGGCTGGCTCCCAAGGCAGTGCGGGTTGCTACCTCCTTTTCTCGCACCGCGGCGCGCGCCAGGAGCAGATTGGCCACGTTGGCACACGCGATCAGAAGAACGAAAGCCACCGCCGCTCCCAGAATCATCAAGGCCGGGCCGATGTCCCCGACTACCAGCTCACGCAGCGGCTGCAGCGTGAGTCCCCAGGCGCTCCGATCCATCCCGGGCATGTACTGTCGCCTCAGGTCAGTGGCGATGGTGTCCATTTCCGCTCGGGCCTGTGAGAGCGACACTCCCGTCTTGAGGCGCGCGAGCACGACGAGATATTCATTGGTCAGGTTGCGCGGATCGAGTTGCGTCTGGGTGAAGGCGATCGGCGCCCACAGGTCGACTTGCCGTCCCAACTCGCGTCCGAATTCAAATCCAGGCGGCATGATGCCGAGAACTGTGTATGCTTCCCCATTGAGGGTGATCGTCTTGTTGAGAAGAGCTGGATCGCCGCCAAAGCGCCGGTGCCACAGCCCGTCGCTCAGCACAATCTCGTGATTGCGGCCCGGCTGGTCCTCGTCCGCCTGGAAGAGACGTCCACGGACTGGCTGCACTCCCAGCGTGGCGAAGAAATTCGCGGTTACGGTATTGGCTTGGATGCGCTCCGGCTCGCCGGCCCCGGTCAGATTAGCATTCCATCCCGTCAGGGCAGCCACACTCGAGAACGAAGCCGTATGATCCCGATAATAGGCGTAACCGGGAGCTGACACCGAAGCCTTGAGGTTCAGCTTCGGGTAATCGTGATTGATGAGAACCAGGCGGTCGGGATCATGATAGGCGAGCGGCCGGAGAAGAACCGCTTCGATGACGCTGAAGATCGCTGTGTTTGCGCCGATTCCGAGGGCAAGTGTAAGAATGGCAACGGCAGCAAACCCGGGGCTGCGGAGCAGCATTCGCGCGCCGAAGCGCATGTCCTGCATCCATGATTCCATGGTCTTTTCTCCCGGCAAAGAACCGATTCCGCCCCGCGTCGAGGTCGACGTCTCAAACTGATTGAAGTATATACAGCCCGGCGGCCGGTTCAATATCCAGGCATATCCGCGTAAATCCGTATCCAATAATCTTATAGCTTGGCTATTGCGACACTACGATTCCTGAACGCGCGCTGACAGATTGGAAAGATCGTTATAATGTCGCCCATTGGATGGTGCCGATCGAACAGATGAGCGAGATTGCACAGGCGCTGGCACTGGTCCTGGAAATCTGACACCGCCGCCTGGCGCCCGATCTATTTCCGCTTCTCCACAAGCAGGCTGACTGCTGACGTGTGGTAGACGCGCTCGGTCGCTTTTTGAAAGTCCGAGGGTTTGGCTTTTGGAATCTCCACGAACTTCTGTGGGTTGCGGTCGATGAGCGGGAACCAGGAACTTTGCACCTGCACCATGATCCGATGACCCTTCTTAAATGTGTGGCAGATGTCGGGCATGACGTATTGAATCGTGGCAATCTTGCCCGGCACGAACGGTTCGGGTTTGTCAAAGCCGTTGCGAAATTTGCCCCGGAACGGTTCGCCGCGCACCAGTTGCTGATAGCCACCCATGCGAACGGCGGTTTGTGCCGGACGTTGCGGCTGCGCGGCGCCTGCGCCTCCAGCCGGTTGAGCTGGCGGCATCGGGTTCACGTAGTCGCCAGGATAAACATCGATCAGCTTGACGACGAAGTCGGAGTCAGTGCCCGTGGTGGAGACGTTCAGCCGCACGGAAACGGGGCCTGCAACCGTCATGTCTTCCGTCAGGGTTTCGGATTGATATAAGAGCACGTCGGGACGTTCCGCGGCGAACCGCTGGTCTTCGGTCATGTAATCGCTGGTCATCCCCATGGCGATGGAACCGAGGTAAGGCACGGGCTTGTTCGGGTCGCTGAGATATTCGTCAAACGATTTCGCAGCGTTGGGTTCCGCTCCGGGAGTCAGCTTGCCTTGCGCGGAAAGATAGAAAGAAACCGGTGTAGCGTCCTTTGGTGGCCAGACGTCTTCTTTCCGCCACCAGTTGCTTCCCGTTTCAAAGACAGAAGCCTTTGGAAGCGGCGCCACATTCCCTCCTTTCAGATGCGCCATGAAAAACGGAAATTCGATCGATTCCCGATAGAAAGCGCCAGTCTTCTCGACGAAATAAAGGTTGCCGAGGCGATCGCCGTCGCCGCGCGAGTAACCGCCGTGTGACCAGGGTCCCATTACGATATGGTTATCGGGCTGTGCGGCGTTGTTTTCAATAGTTCGAAAAACATTGAGCGGCCCGGCCAGGTCCTCGGCGTCGAACCAACCGCCCACCGCCAGCACCGCGGGTCCAACCTTTTTCAAGAACTGGGCGATATTGCGTGCTTGCCAGAACATATCGTACACCGTGTGCTCGAAGTTCATGTTCCAGTATGGATTTTCGTTGTGATAGTAGAGGGTATTCGAGTTTTCAAGCGACCCCATGTGCAGCAGTAGGTCGTAGCCGTCGGGTGTGCCGAGATTGATGCGCGGTGAATTCGAGGAGGGCGCTGGGCCACCCTTACGCTCCGCGAAGCTCAGGTAAAACGTGAAATTGGCGGCAAGCATGAAGGCGCCATTGTGATAAGAGTCGTCGCCCATGAAATAGTCGGTGACAGGTGACTGCGGCGAAGCTGCCTTCAACGCCGGATGCGCGTCGATCATCCCCGCCGTCACATAAAAGCCGGGGTATGAAATTCCCCACATGCCGACTTTGCCGTTGTTATTGGGCACGTTTTTTACCAGCCAATCGATGGTATCCCATGTGTCGGTACTCTCGTCCGCCTCGTCCGGCCGATGCTTGGTTGGCTGATAGGGTCGAACTTCCTCCCACTCTCCCTCCGACATGTAACGACCACGCACATCCTGGTAAGCAAAGATGAAGCCCTCTCGCGCGAACAGCTCCGAAGGTCCGAGCCGGGCGGGTAACCTGTCCGGTCCATAGGGAGGCACGCCGTAAGGAGTACGTTCCAACATGATGGGATAGCTGCGCGACGTGTCCTTCGGTGCGTAAACAGCGGTGTGCAGCTTTTTCCCGTCGCGCATTACAATCTGGTACTCATGCTTCGTATAGTTTATCTGGATATACTCAAGTCCCTGGGCAGCAAGGACAGTCGCCACCGCCACCATGAGGAGGGTGGAGAACAGAATAATGCGAACCGTGCGATGGATCATGATCACTCCTGAGTCGAATGACGCATCAATGATAGATGTCTTTCTTCAGAATTCCGATGTAAGGGAGCGCCCGATAGCGCTGGTCGTAATCGAGGCCGAAGCCGACTACGAAGCGGTCCGGAATCTCGAAGCATTTATACTTCACGGGAATGTCGACCAGCCGCCGCGTTGCTTTGTCCAAAAGTGTGCAGACCGCAAGGCTGCTGGGCTGGCGGCCGGCGAGGATATTGAGTAGATAACGCAGGGTCAGGCCCGTGTCGACGATGTCCTCGACCACAAGCACGTCCCTTTCGTGAATGTCGAGGTCGAGGTCCTTGGAAATGCGGACCACGCCGGGCAGTGCTCTGCCGGGTGAAAAGCTCGCGATTCCAAGAAAATCGATCTGAACCGGCACCTCGAGCGCTTCTGCCAGATGAGTCAAAAAGAAGACCGCTCCCTTCAAGACCCCGACGAGCATCAGCTTGCGATCGCTGTAATCGCGCGAAATCTCGGCAGCGAGTTCGCGGATACGCTGATGAATCTGGTCTGTGGTGAAAAGCACTTTCTCCACATCTTCGTGCATGAGGCCGTCCTATCCTCCGACGCTCTTGTTGCCAAACTTGAACAAGAGGTCCTCAAAGTCCTTTTGATAAAGAAGGGTGATCTTGATATCAGGATAGAGTTCTCGAAGCTTGCGGACCTTCCTGTTTTTCTTGGTTACGAGCGACTGCTTCATGGTGGTCAACTCGACGTACATGTCGCTCTCGGGCAGGTAGAAGTCCGGCGAAAAAGCCTCGGAAATATTTCCGTTATCATCGAAGGCGAGTGGAAAGGTGCGCGGCTCGTATTCCCACCGGATCCCGTAAAAATCGAGCAGGCGCGCAAAAACCATTTCACTTGGATGCGCGAACTGCATAAGAGATTGGTTGCGCTCGATCGCCAGCTTAGTAAGGGAGCGCACCAGGCGGATCTGGTTCCGCATGCGCTCGCGCTCGGTGATTTCGTCGGAGACCATGCCAAAATCGGCCAGTTTTTTTTCCTGTGCCGCGAAAACGGCCAGCTTCACGGCCTGTTGGATTTCGAAACCGCCGGCGTTGACAACGAGATCGTAGCGTTCGGGCGCCTCGCTGGGCCGCCGGAATGTGGAGCGCAGAAAACGCTCGGTGCGGCGATAGTGTTCTTCGATGTCCTTCAGGGCCTGGTCAAAAGAAACGCACTGATCCTGCATGAGATTGTGCGCCCGAATATCGCGTGCCGCCACCACGCGCACGTGCAGAGAATTCGGGAAGGCGCGGAAGATGAACTGGCCGCCGCACTCAAGTACGACAAGGTCTTCGAGGACCGCCATGTCGGTCAGAACCGCTGAAATCAGGTTGGCGAAAATCTTACTGGTGTGCTGCTCGCGAGGGGTTTGTCCAATTTCGCCGGACAGCGAATAATCCAACTGATAGCGATCGCGGATGATCTGATCGACTTTTGCCGGTGTGACGAGACTGTAACCCAGTTGCCGTGCCAACTCGGTGGCAATAGCCTCGCCGCGTGTGCCGTACTGGTGTGAGATCGTGATAATTGCCAAAGGATGTGCCGTCCGGGTCTAGCGCGCTCGATAAAAAAATCATCATAGCATAGAGTCCTCTCTAGACCCTCTTGTCTCTCTCCGATCTGTGGTTCAGACAGATCACTGCCGGCGCACAAAATGGTCGTCTCAGCGCAAACAAGAGCCGATTGCGATAGCCCTTGCGATCCCGATAGCGATGCCGACCGAGAAGGGTCGCAACGACTGCAGGGATCTCGGAATCGGCATCGGTCCTGCAATCGCAATCGGTTCTTGCTCCCCTCGCTATTTTTCAGTGTCTGAATCGCAGCTGTCTGATTTCCCCTTGTGCTCTCCAACAGAAACGTTTCTTAGACGGAAGTATCGCAGGAGAAAGGGAATTGCCAGGGCCGGGGCAAGGAGCAGGAGCGTGCCCGGTTCGGGAACATCGGGGATTGTCGGGAGCTGTTCGACTGGGATCACGACGGCCGGTGCGTAGGGTGGAGGGAGATCAGGCTGGAACCACCCACTGTCGGTGGGCTCAGTGCGCGGCGGCGGCAATGGCTCGGGTAAAGGTGGCAGTCCGAGGATTTCCATAAATGTCGGAAACTCGAGGTCCAGCTCGGGGATGACAATTTCAGGCGGGGTGTCGACGATTGGCGGCTCAGCCAGATCGGTCGGTTTTTGCGGCTCAGCCAGGAATTGGATTTCGAAACGTGAACTCGGGGTAAAGAACAGAAGCGTCCTCTGCTCGGGAAGACCCGAAATTGTTGGCATCGACTCACCTGGACCCGCGAAAAATGGTGCATAGGGCGCAGGGATGTGCGGCAGGAGCCATCCATCGTCGATGGGCACAGCGCGTGGCGGCGGCAGTGCCTCGAGCAAGGGAGGCAGCCCGGAGCTTTCCATCAATTTCGGTAGGTTGAGTTCCAGCTTGGGGATGACGGTTTCTTGCGGTTCGTTGACAATCGGTGTTTCAAAAGACTCACTCGGCGGCTCAACCGGAAGGGTCGGTTGCCGTGGGTTAGCCGAGATCCGGTTTCCGCAGCGTGCCCGCGCCAGTTCCTCTCCATCGGTAACAAGTTCCTCGCCTTGCGGCAGTCTGACAGTCTTGGCGGTCCAGAAGACCTTGTTATCGACACGATATGAAACATACACCGGCTTGGCGTCTCGCGTCCTGACCATGCGGGCTTGTGCTGTATTGAAACCGGCATAATGGGCCGCGACGACTGGATCGCTGCTCACTTCCTTGACCAGCTCAGCACGATTCCGAACCCCGCCTGGAATAACGGAATACGGATATATCGTCCTCTTCCCATCGGTCTCAGCCGGCAGGGAAGAGGGCTCTCTCGCAAACTTGAAGTTCTCGGGCAGAGTACGGATGACGCGGGCTGTGCGTGCGTTTTGCGCCGGCTTTTCGAACAGGCCCGCCAGCAGGCATGCGCATATGCAGACGAGCGCCGCGCCAGCGCTCGCGCGTCGATGTCTCCTCGTCCGAACTCTCACTCCAACGCGTTTCACATCCGTCATGCGCACTCACACAGATAGTTTCCTCGGATTCGGTTCCCTCCGCGTCGTCCCCGGCTGCTTTTGAGAGCGGCCGTTTTCACACACCGTTCACACCTCTAACCCTATGAGACTGTTCGGCAGATCAATGTCTCTTCTTTAGAGTGTTTTGAAACGCCTGGAGTGCGTTGCTGGTGATGTTGCACTCCGTGGAGCCCGTAAGGAAGAGGCGACGCGAGAATCGACAAGCGGGTCGAGGGTTTGGAGCCGAGGAGCTGTGAGGGGCGGAGACTTGTCCACGCAGCTATAAAAACAATTGCTTCCACAGACGCCGTGGTCGTAATTCCGTTAAGGTAGACCGCCGCCTCTGGCGGTAAGACACGATAATGCTCTGCTGTTCCAGCGTTGGCCAGAGTTGCAGAACTTTGTAAACCTGCGTTTGACCGGTGTCGATCGTTTCACGCCCTGGAAGGGCGCAAAGAGAATAGCTCCGGGCAAGCGAAGCGCAGCCAGGAGTTTGGGAAATCAATGGAGTGAGCCCTGGAAGGGCGACAGACTGTCGCCCTTCCAGCATCAAGTCCACCTGCCGTGCTCCCAACGGGAAGGGAACTTAATTTTGCCCATGAGCCAATTTTGGGGCTATCTTATTGATAAGCATCAATATCGGCCATATAACTTAACTTGGGTATCGGGTTGAGTCAAGTGGCCACAAGATGTAGTATTTCGGTTCATGGACGAGGATTACCCGAGATCGCTCCGGGAGCTCGAGACGCGATTCGCTACGGA
>Ga0182021_10008737_pt1 | contig 11990 bp, 9 predicted proteins | sample 612E3MmetaG_FD_120493 | JGI IMG/M metagenome (GOLD analysis project Ga0182021, IMG submission 120493) | Permafrost microbial communities from Stordalen Mire, Sweden - 612E3M metaG (Illumina Assembly) | ecosystem: Environmental > Terrestrial > Soil > Wetlands > Permafrost | place: Sweden...
CGCCAGTCGATCGCCCGCATCAAGGCGAGCCCGTTCATTCCGAGGAAAGACTCCGTGCGAGGCTTCGTCTACGACGTGAGCAACGGGCGCCTGCGCGAGGTCGGACCGGCCTGAGCCCGTCGATCCCGGCAGGGCGCCTCCGGCGGTGACGCGCGCAGCCGGTCTGGCCGGGCCGGACGCGGTTCGCCGGGCGTCCGGGCGTATTCTGCTCCGAGGTCCGGAATCGACGGGGGGTAGGCGATGGCATTGAACATCCGCTTCCAGGCGGTGTGCGTGGACGCGCGGGACCCGGCGTCGATCGCCGGCTTCTGGGAATCCGCGCTCGGTTGGCGGCGCACCTATGAGGATCCCGATGAGGTCGTCCTCGAGCCGCCCGCCGGCAGCGCCGAGGACGGTGTCGCGCCCGACCTTTTGTTCTTGAAGGTGCCGGAGGAGAAAAGCCTCAAGAACCGTCTCCACATCGACCTGCGACCTGTCGACCAGGCGGCCGAGGTCGCGCGTCTCGAGTCGCTCGGCGCCCGGCGCGTCTCGGTGGGCCAGACCGACGAGGCGACCTGGGTGGTGCTCGCCGATCCCGAGGGCAACGAGTTCTGCGTGCTCAGGGCCCTGAGCGAATCGGAGCTTGCCTAGAGCACAAATCCGGGTGCGGGATTACCCGGCCGAGGCGTGTGCTTGCTCCCGCCGGCGGGCGAGCACGCGGGTGGCGGCGCCGACCAGGGCCACGAACACGGCCGGGTTGTCGTCGGCCTCGGGGTGCCACTGCACGCCGATCACGAACGGCCTCGTCGGGTCCTCGATTGCCTCGATGGTGCCGTCCTCGGCCCATCCGACGGCCGAGAGGCCCTCGGCCAGGCGGTCGATGCCCTGATGATGATGCGTCGGAACGTCGCGGGCGTCCCAGCCGAGCAGCGTTGCGAGCCTGCATTTCGGCTCGATCCGGACGAGATGGGTGGAGAACACCCCCGGTGTCGGGTTGTGCTCGTCGTGTCCGACGACCTCGGGCAGGTGCTGGACGAGCGAGCCCCCGTGGGCGACGTTGAGCAGCTGCATGCAGCGGCAGACTGCGAGCACCGGCAGCCCGCCGCGCTCGGCGGCGCCGATGAGGGCGAGCTCGCGTTCGTCCCGGCTGCGGCGAGGAGGCTGGGCGCGCGGGTGCGGCTCGGCTCCGTAGCGGGCGGAGTCGACGTCGGGGCCGCCCGTCAGCACCAGGCCGTCGAGGCGTTCGACGAGGGCGTCGAGGACGTCCTCGCTGTCTTCTTGCACCGGGAGGATGACGGGGGTGCCCCCAGCCTCTGCCAGCGAGCGCAGGTAGTCGGAGGGCACGAGCGAGGCTTGCGTGTGCCAGTGGCCCCAGGTGGCCAGCTCGTCGTAGGCGGTCACCCCGATCACGGGGCGCTCGAAGCGCTCGGCGGCCATCAAAGGGGCGTCACGTAGGCGGCGTTGATGCCGCCGTCGACGAGGAAGGTGCTGGCGGTGATGAACGAGGCGTCGTCCGAGGCGAGGAAGCAGGCGGCGGCCGCGATCTCCTCGGGCTCGGCGAAGCGGCCCATGGGGATGTGCACGAGGCGCCGGGCGGCGCGCTCGGCGTCTTTGGCGAACAGCTCCTGCAAAAGCGGCGTGTTCACCGGGCCCGGGCAGAGGGCGTTCACGCGCACGCCTTGGCGGGCGAACTGCACGCCGAGCTCGCGCGACATCGAGAGGACGCCGCCCTTGGAGGCGGTGTATGAGATCTGCGAGGTGGCGGCGCCCATGAGGGCAACGAAAGACGCCGTGTTGATGATGCTCCCGCCGCCGTGCTCGAGCATGATCGGGATCGCAGCCTTGCAGCACAAGTAGACGCTCGTCAGGTTCACTTCCTGCACCCGTCGCCAGGCGTCGAGCTCGGTCTCGAGGATCGAGTCGTCGTCGGGGGGCGAGATGCCGGCGTTGTGGAAAGAGATGTCCACGGTGCCGTACGCCGCGAGAGCCGCGGCGAACATGGCGTCGACGCTCGACGGGTCTGTCACGTCCGAGTGGACATAGATCCCGCCCACCTCGGCTGCGACGGCACCGCCCGGACCCTCGGCGAGATCGGCCACGACGACACGGGCCCCCTCGCGGGCGAACCTGATCGCGCTCGCGCGTCCGATGCCGCTCGCGGCGCCGGTGATGACAGCTACTTTTCCTTCGAGCCTTCCGGGCATGTGCATTCTCCGATCGTACGCGGTCGAAAACGGCCCGGACCCCGGCGGTCATGCATCGGTGGCAACGAACACGTTCTTGAGCTCGGTAAAGGCCTCGAGCGCATCCGGGCCGAGCTCACGCCCGATTCCCGAGCGCTTGAAACCTCCGAACGGGGTCCAGTAGCGGACCGACGAGTTCGAATTGACCGAGATCGTCCCGGTCTCCACCGCGCGGGCGACCCGGAAGGCGCGCCCGATGTCGCGGGTCCAGATCGAGCCCGAGAGCCCGTAGACGGTGTCGTTGGCGATGCGGATGGCGTCCGCCTCGTCCTCGAAGCGAACGACCGCGACGACCGGACCGAAGATCTCGTCGCGGGCGGCCGGCGCCTCCGGCGGGACCGGTGCCAGCACCGTGGGCGCGAACCAGAATCCCGCACCTTCGGGGGCGCTCCCCCGGAAGGCCACCGGCGCGCCTTCGGGCACGAACGCCGAGACGCTGGCGTGCTGCTCGGCGCTTATCAGCGGGCCCATCTCGCTTCGCTCGTCGGAGGGGTCCATGACCTTGACCGCCTTCACGGCCTGTTCGAAGTGCTCCATGAAGTGCTCGTAGGCGCTCTCTTGCACCAGGATTCGCGAGCGGGCACAGCAGTCCTGGCCGGCGTTGTCGAAGACCGCGTACGGTGCCGCCGCGGCCGCCGCCTCGATGTCGGCATCCGCGAAGACGATGTTGGCGCTCTTGCCGCCGAGCTCGAGGGTGACCCGCTTCACCTGCTCGGCGCACCCTGCCATGATCCTCTGGCCGACCTCGGTCGAGCCGGTGAAGCAGACCTTGCCGACTGCCGGGTGGGTCACGAAGCGCCAGCCGACCACCGACCCGCGGCCCGGGAGGACCTGGAACACGTCCTCGGGAAGGCCGGCTTCGAGGGCGAGCTCGCCGATGCGGATGGCCGTGAGGGGCGTCAGGTCCGCCGGCTTCAACACGACCGTGTTGCCCGCGGCGAGGGCCGGGCCGAAGCCCCACGACGCGATCGGCATGGGGAAGTTCCAGGGCACGATGATCCCGACGACCCCGATGGGCTCGCGGAAGGTGATGTCGATTCCTCCCGGCACGGGAATCTGGCGTCCGAAGAGGCGCTCCGGTGCTCCGGAGTAGTAGGCGAGCACGTCGCGGACATTGCCCGCCTCCCAGCGGGCGTTCGCGATCGTGTGGCCGGAATTCTCCACCTCGAGGCGCGCCAACTCCTCCCTCGCCCCGTCGACCACCTCAGCGAAGCGTCGCAAAAGACGCCCCCGGTCACCCGGGGAGACCGCCCGCCAGGCCGGTCCGACGGCGACCGAGCGGGCGATCGCCTCGTCGACTCCCTCGGCATCGACCTGATCGACGCTGGCGACCACCTCCTCGGTGGCGGGGTTCACGACGGCCCGAAGAGCGCTCATAGTCGCTCGAAGCCGCGGTAGCGCTCCCAGTCGGTCACGGCCGCCTCGAATGCCTCGAGCTCGACGCGCGCCATGTTCGAGTAGTGGGCGACGACCTCGTCGCCGAAGGCCTTCCGTGCCACCGGGCTGGCGGCGAACAGCTCGGCCGCCTCGCGCAGCGTCGTCGGCAGCCTCGGCTTGTCCGACTCGTAGGCGTTGCCGATGAACTCGGGCTCGAGCTCGAGGCCCTCCTCGATCCCGTGCAGGCCGCCCGCCACCATGGCGGAGAGGGCGAGATAGGGGTTCACGTCTCCTCCGGGGACCCGGCACTCGACCCGCAAGGCCTTCGGGTGATGCCCGATGACCCGCAGGGCGCACGTGCGGTTGTCGTGGCCCCAGGCAAGGGCCGTCGGGGCGAAAGAGCCCCGGACGAAGCGCTTGTAGCTGTTGATGTTCGGGGCGAGCAGGAGCGTCAGCTCGCGGAGAGTCGCGAGCAGGCCGGCGATGAACTGCTCGAATACCTGCGAGAAGCCGTGCGCGCTGTTCCCGAAGAACACGGGCTCGTCCGAGTCGTCGCGAAGCGAGATGTGGACATGGCAGGAGTTGCCCTCCCGGGCGTCGAACTTGGCCATGAACGTCAGGCTGTAGCCCTCCTGGCCGGCGATCTCCTTGGCGCCCATCTTGAACAGGGAGTGCTCATCCGCCTTCTCGATGAGGCCCGTGTACCTAAAGGCGATCTCGTGCTGGCCGAGGTTGCACTCGCCCTTGGCCGACTCGACCCACATGCCCGCTTCGCCCATCTCGTTGCGGATCCGCCGGAGCAGGGGTTCCACCCGCCCGGTGCCGAGGAGCGAGTAGTCGACGTTGTAGAGGTTCGCCGGCGTCAGCGACCGGTAGCCGGCCTGCCAGGCCTGTTCGAAGGTGTCGTTCAGCACGATGAACTCGAGCTCGGTGGCCCCGAGCGCGTGCCATCCGTGAGCGGCGAGACGCTCGGCCTGGCGCTCGAGGATCTGGCGCGGCGAGGCCACGACCGGGGTACCGTCGGCCCATTGCAGGTCCGCCACGCAAAAGGCCGTGCCTTCGTGCCAAGGCAGCAGGCGCAGAGTCGACAGGTCCGGCACCATGACGAAGTCGCCGTAGCCGCGCTCCCATGACGACATGGCATAGCCGAGGACGGTGTTCATCTCGACGTCGACGGCCAGCAGGTAGTTGCAGCCCTCGGTGCCACCGGTCATGACGTCCTCGAGGAAGTGCGCGGCCGCGAAGCGCTTTCCCTGCAGGCGCCCTTGCATGTCGGTGATCCCTACGACCACCGTGTCGATCTCATGAGAAGCGACGAGCGCCGCCAGCCGGTCCACGCTGAGGGCAGCCGTTGCTTCGGTCAATCGATTGCCTCCATCTAGTTGCCGCTCGACAGGTGGGCCTCGATTGCCTTGAGCTCGTCCTCGCTGCCCTGCACCTTCGGACCGGTGAACCACTTGCGGGCGGACAGGAGCCAATACCCACCCGAGTAGAGGAGGACCACGCCGACGGCGATGGGGGCGTAGTTGAAGGTGTTGTGGTTGATCGGGCTGAACTCCGGCAGCATGAACAAGATGGCGATGAACACCACCCAGATGATGCCCACCCAGCCGATGATCGGGCTCCACTTGCCGAGGCTCCAGCGCCCGCCCTGGAAATTCGCGCCCTGCATCCGGCGCAGCACCGTCGGGAGGATGTAGGCGATGTAGAGGCCGATCGTGGCGATCGAGGTGACTGCCGCGTAGGCGACGCCGCTCCAAAGCGACGGGACTGCCAGCAAGAAGGCGAACACCACGCAGAACCAGATGCCGTTAGTGGGCGTCCGGGTGCGGGGGTTGATCTGGTGCCAGTACTTGTGGCCCGGCACGGCCCCGTCCCGGCTGAAGGCGTACAGCATGCGGGAGTTGGCCGTGACAGAAGCCATGCCGCAATAGGCCTGAGCCATGAAGGCGATCACGAGCAGCAGCTCGGCGCCGTGCCGGCCGATGGCATCGGTCCAGATGAGCACCGGAGCAAACTCTTGGAAGGCGTAGGTGGTGTAGGTGGTCATGTTCGTCGGCATCACGAAGGTGATGGCGAGGATGAGGATCCAGCCGGCGATGAGCGAGACGACGATCGAGCTGACGATGCCCCGCGGGTCGGCGAGGTCGGGGCTGCGCGTCTCTTCGGACATGTGCGCCGAGGCGTCGTAGCCCGTGAAGGTGTACTGGGCCATCAGGAAGCCGAGCAGGAACACGTACCACTTCGAGCTGAACCCGGACAGGTTGATGAACTTGGTGAAGACGAAGGAGGCCGAGGCGTGGTGGCTCGGGGCGAAGACGAGCACCAAGGCGATGATCGCCACGCCGAGGATGTGCCACCAGGCCGATACGTCCGACAAGAAGGCGACCACCCGCACTCCGAATGTGTTGAGCAGGCCGTGGACGATGAGGATGCCGGCGTAGACGACGAGAATCCAGCCGCTGGTGTTCTGGAAGCCGAACACCATGTTGAGAAAGGCCGAGAAGAAGAAGGCGAACCCGTAGTCGATGCCGGCCGTGACGGCCACCTGGCCGAGGAGGTTGAACCAACCGGTGAACCAGCTCCACGCGCCGGCGTTCTTCTTGGCCAGTTTCGCGGACCAGTAGTACAGGCCGCCGGCGGTCGGATAGGCGGAGGCGATCTCGGCCATCCCGAGGCCGACGATGGTCGTGAAGAACCCCACGATGATCCAGCCCCAGACGATGTCGACCGGGCCGCCTTCTTCCATCCCGAAGTAGAAGAGCGTCAGGCAGCCCGACAGCACCGAGATGATCGTGAAGGAGACGGCGAAGTTGGAGAAGCCGCCCATCCGGCGGTGGAGCTCCTGGGCGTAGCCAAGCTCGTGGAGCTTTGCTACGTCCGCATCAACACCACCTGGCACCGACCCGTTTGTTGCCGCCATCTGAGCCCCCCATCAACGACGACGGCACGAGCCGCCATACGGTGCGGACCATTGAAGCAACGGCGCAGGGGCAAGTCAAGGGCCAGATCTGTGGTGCCGTGCCCCGTCCGCGGCGGACTGCGCCGGTCGCGGCACCCGGCTTGGCGGACCGTCTCCTGGCACACTGAGGGCCGATGAGCGCCGTGCCTGAGGTCGTCGAATTCCTCCTGAGCTACCCGCCGTTCAGCGCGCTCTCGCGGGCCGAGGTGGAGAACGCCGCGGCCTCGGCCGAGATCGAGTTCCACCTCGCAGGGACGGAGATCTTCTCCCAGGGGGCGCAGGCGAGCGAAGTCCTGCGGGTGATCCGCGCCGGGGCGGTCGAGATCGTCCACGACGGCGCCGTGCTCGACCACATCGGGGTAGGGGAGATGTTCGGGCACGCCTCGATGCTCTCGGGGCTGCCGACCGGTTTCGCCGCCCGCGCCGCCGAGGACACCCTCACCTACAGGATCCCCGCGGACGCCGCCTACAGGTTGCTCGGCCAGCCGGCGACGCTTCGCTACGTGACGCGGTCGCTGCTGCAGGACCGTTACGGCATCCGGCAGGGCCGGGCGACCGAGGTGGACCGCAATCACCTCAGTCAGCCGGTCGGCGCCCTGATCCGCTCGCCGGCGGTGATCTGCCCGCCCGAGACCCCAATCCGCGACGCCGCCCGCGAGATGAGCGCCCGCGGCGCGACTGCGGTCATCGTGGAGCTCGGCTCCTCGCTCGGCATCCTCACCGACAGGGACCTGCGCTCCCGGGTGGTGGCCGTCGGGCTCTCGCCGGATGCGCCCGTCTCGGAGGCCATGACCGCGCCGGCAGACACGGTTCCCGCCGAGCGGCCCGCCGGCGAGGTCCTCCTCGACATGCTCGACAGGGGCTTTCGCCACTTTCCCGTGCTCTCGCCCGTCGGGGAGGTACTCGGGGTCATCGGCGACTCCGACCTCGTCGAGATCCAGACGCACTCCTCCTTCTCGCTCCGCCGGGCGATCGCTCGCGCCCTTGATATCGACGAGCTGGCTGAAGCCGCTGCGGCCCTGCGGCCGATGATCGTCAGCCTGCATCGGGCCAGCGTCGCTCCGCTCGATATCGAGGCTGTGTTCTCGATCGTGTCGGACGCGCTGACACGGCGGGCGCTCGAGTTCGCCGTGTCGGAGCTGGGCGAGGCCCCGGTGCCCTTCGCCTGGCTCGCGCTCGGGAGCCAGGCCCGGCGCGAAGCCGTCCCGAGCTCCGACCTCGACAGTGCGGTCGTCTTCTTGAAAGGGGACGACCCGGCCGTGTCAGTGGACGAGGTGACGCGCCCGTACTTCGCCCGTCTCGCCCAGCGGACGACGGAAGTCCTCGTAGCCTGCGGCTTCCACCCCGACACGCACCGAGCCAGCGCGTCGGACCCGCTCTTCGTACGCTCGCTCGAGTCCTGGCAGGCGGCGGGCCGATCCTGGCTCGAGGACCCCACGCAGGACAAGGCGCTCGTGCTCACGTCGGTGCTGGTCGACAGCCGCCCGGTGCTCGGGGACAAGGTCGGTGAGATGCTGTCCGAGACGTTCCGCCCGGCCCGGGAGCACCCCGACCTGCTGCGCATGCTCGCCCGCTACTCCCTTGCGCACCGGCCTCCCACCGGGTTCCTCGGCGGGCTCGTCGTCGAGCATTCCGGAGAGCACCGCGGACGGCTCGACCTGAAGGAGGGAGGCGTCCTGCCGATCGTCAACCTCGCCAGGTGGGCAGGCATGGCAAGCGGGGTCGTCGGCGCCTCGACTCCGGCGCGGCTGCGCGCTGCCAGCGAGCACGGCGTGCTCAGCCATGCGGACGCGGACACGCTCATCGAGTCGTTCGAGCTCGTCTCCGAGCTTCGGCTCGACCATCAGACCGCGCAGCTCATGGCCGGGGTCGAGCCCGACGACTTCGTGGCCCCGTCCGAGCTGAGCGCGCTCACCCGCACGTACCTGAAGGAGGCGTTCCGGGCGGTCGCCGCCGTGCAGCAGGGCATTTCCAGCGACCTCTCCCTCGGCGCCCGGTGAGGACCTGGGCCAGGCTCGGGCGACCGCCGGCGCCGGCCGCAGAGGGCTATGCCCGCGCCCGACTGCCGCGAGGGCGCACGCCTTGGCGCGAGGCCCGTTACTGCGTCGTCGACCTGGAGCTGAGCGGGCTGGACCCGAAGACGGGCGAGATCATCTCCTTCGGGGCGGTGCCGATCGACGGGGGGGTCATCGGCGTAGGGCGGAGCCTCTACGGCCTCGCCCGTCCGACGCGCCCGCTGAAGCAAGCCTCCGTCGTCGTCCACCACATCCGCTCGATCGACCTCGACGGGGCGCCGCGGCTGGACGACGCGATCGCCCCGTTGCTCGGTGCCATGGCGGGCCGGGTCCTGATCGCCCACTCGGCCTCCGTCGAGAGGACCTTTCTCGGCGCCGCCCTCCGCCGCCAGGGCGTCCGACTGCGTGAGCCCGTGCTTGACACCGCCCTGCTCGGGCGACTGCTCCTGGTCGAGCGAGGCGAAGCGCCGCCCCGACCGGTGTCGCTCGGTCAGCTCGCGGCGGCTCTGGGGCTTCCCGAGCACCGGCCTCACCACGCCCTGAGCGACGCCTTGACGACGGCGCAGGTCTTCTTGGCCATCGCCTCGCACCTGGACAAGCACCGTCCCGAGACAGTCGGGTCCCTGGCGCGCGCGGCGAGCCGCCTGGAGAACGCCCGGCACTACTCGCCTAGGCGCCCGGGCGCCTGAGCCGTCATGCGGGGTAGAGAGAGGCCGCCGTTCCCTGGCACCCAGCGGGTGGGCCCCGGGCTCAGGTGATGATGTTGACCAGGCGCGGCGGCCGGGCGATCACCCTTTGTGGCGCGGCACCTCCGAGTGCCTCTTGCACCTTTTCTGACGCAAGGGCCGCTTCGGTGGCCGCCTCCTCCGAGATGTCGCGGGGAACCTCGAGGCGGTCTTTCACCTTGCCGTTGACTTGCACGACCATCGTCACCGTCTCGTCTGTGAGAAGACGCAGGTCGGCCACCGGCCACGGCCGGGTGTGGACGTTGTCGCCGTGGCGGTGCTCGTAGGCCTCGGCTGTGAGATGGGGGGCGAACGGGGCGAGCAGCTCGAGCAAGGTGTCGATGGACTCCTCGACGAGGGCCCGCTCGGTGCCTTCGCGGACGTGGCGGGAGATCGTGTTGGTCAGCTCCATGCAGGCCGCGACAGCGGTGTTGAAGGCGTAACGGTCGATGTCGGCCGTCACGCGGGCGATGGTGCGGTGGACGGCGCGCTTCAGCTCTTGGCCGCTGCCGCTCGGGCCGCTGCCGTTCGGGCCGCCGTCGCCCCCGTGCCCGGTCGGCTCGGAGGGATCGGTGGCAAGGCGCCACACCCTGCCCAGGTACCTCGCGCATCCGTCGAGGATCTCCTCGGTCTGCTCGCTCCAGTCGACGTCGTCGACGGGCGGTCCGATGAACAGGTGGAGCAGCCGCAGCGCGTCGGCTCCGACCTTTGCGAAATATTCGTCGGGTGACACGACGTTGCCCCGGGACTTCGACATCGCCCGGCCGCCGAGACGGATCATCCCCTGGCAGAACAGCTGCGAGAAGGGCTCCCTGACCTCCTTCGGGCCGAGACCGGTGTCCGCCAGAGCCCTTGTGTAGAAACGGGCGTAGAGCAAGTGCAAGATCGCGTGGGTGATGCCGCCGATGTACTGGTCGACAGGCATGTAATGCCGGGCGGCCGGGATGTCGACCGGGCCCGTCTCGTCCCGCGGGTTGCAAAAGCGCAGGAAGTACCACGCCGAGTCCACGAAGGTGTCCATCGTGTCCGTCTCGCGACTCGCCGGGCCACGGCAGATCGGGCAGGTCGTGTTCAAGAAACCCGCGTCGAAGCGCAGCGGCGACTCGCCCGTCGGGCGGAATTCGACGTTCTCGGGCAGGAGGATCGGCAGCTCTTCTACCGGCACGGGTGCCATGCCGTGGGTGGGGCAGTAGACAACGGGGATCGGGCAGCCCCAGTAGCGCTGTCGACTGATCAACCAGTCCCGCAACCGGTAGTGGACCTTGCGCGCGCCGATGCCTCGTTCCTCCAGGAATTCGATCGCCGCCCGCTTCGCTGCCGGCACGTCCAGTCCGTTCAGGAACCCGCTGTTGATCTTGGCGCCGTCGCCCGCATAGGCGCCGCCGGCGAAATCCTCCGGTGGCTCGACCGTGCGCACAATGGGCAGGCCGTAGGCCTCGGCGAAGGCGAAGTCCCGCTCGTCCTCGGCGGGCACGGCCATGATCGCCCCGGTGCCGTAGCCCATGAGCACGTAGTCGGCGACGTAGATCGGAACCAACTCGTCATTGAAAGGGTTGACGCAGTAGCTGCCCGTGAACGCGCCCCGTTTCTCCAGCGATCCTTCGGAGGACTGGCGCTCGATATCAGTCTCCTGCTGGGCCCTGGCGCTCAGTTCCGCCACCGCTTCGCGCTGCGGCTCGGTCACGAGCTCGACGACGAGCGGGTGTTCGGGGGCGAGGACGGCATAGGTCATGCCGAAGCTCGTGTCCGGCCGCGTGGTGAAGACCTCGACTTCGATCTCCGGCCGGCCGGCCACGGCCATGCGGAACTGGGCACCTTCGGACCGCCCGATCCAGTTGCGCTGCATGGTCTTCACGCGCTCGGGCCAGTCGAGACCGTCGAGGGCGTCCAGCAGCTCCTCGGCGTAGTCGGTGATGCGGAAGAACCACTGCTCGAGGTTGCGACGCTCGACGATGTCGCCGGACCGCTCGCAGGTGCCGTCCGCGAGGACCTGCTCGTTGGCGAGCACTGTGTGGCACCCTGGGCACCAGTTGACCGGTGCCTCGGCCCTGTAGGCGAGGCCCGCGCGAAGCAGCTCCAGGAAGATCACCTGGTTCCAGCGCATGTAGTCCGGGTCGTGGCTGCGCAGCTCGCGTCGCCAGTCGTAGACGGCTCCCAGGCGTCTCACCGACGCCTTCAGCTCGGAGATGCGTGCCTCGGTGTAGACGCGCGGGTGGTCCCCTCCCTTGATGGCGGCGTTCTCGGCCGGAAGGCCGAACGAGTCGAAGCCGAAAGGGCTCAGCACGGCGTGGCCCTGCATGGTGCGGTGCCGGACGAGGACGTCGCCGAAGGTGTAGTTGCGGATATGGCCCTGGTGGGCCGGACCGCTCGGATAGGGGTACATGCTCAGCACGTAGTAGGGCGGCCGGGGGTCGTCGAGGCCGACCCTGTAGGTGCCGTCCTCGTCCCAGCGCCGCTGCCAGCGCTCCTCGACCTCGCGAAAGTCGTATCCGTCCACGGACCACAGGCTAATCGGGTGGCCCGAAAAGCTACGAAGTGGCCCCTGCGCTGCTCGGGAGTTTGCCGCCGTCCTGGGTCGGATAGAGTGAGACTTCCCTCGGGGGCGTAGCTCAGTTGGTAGAGCGCCTGACTGGCAGTCAGGAGGTTCGAGGGTTCGAGTCCCTTCGCCTCCACCCGAAAGTCCTGGTCA
>Ga0182021_10008738_pt1 | contig 11988 bp, 10 predicted proteins | sample 612E3MmetaG_FD_120493 | JGI IMG/M metagenome (GOLD analysis project Ga0182021, IMG submission 120493) | Permafrost microbial communities from Stordalen Mire, Sweden - 612E3M metaG (Illumina Assembly) | ecosystem: Environmental > Terrestrial > Soil > Wetlands > Permafrost | place: Sweden...
CGGAAGACTGAGCGAGCTATGATCATGGCCGCGCTAAGTTGAGAGCGGTAGACCGCAGGTCACCCCTACTCAAACGCCGTGTGGCCGTGCGGGGCGGCCGCAGGTCACCGGCCGTTAGAGGGGCATGCAAGACCAAACCGGCAACCCCCATTTACCCAATTAACGGGATACAATGGCTGGGTGCGACCCGAGTCACAGGAATCCAAACGGAAAAGCCCCCGTATCGAGGTCTACGCCCAGGCGGAGGTCAAGAGTTGCGAGATCCGCATCATGGACGTGCGCAACCTTTCCGCGGGCGGTGTCTATCTTGTGGGCACCCCTGAGGAATACCCGGAGTTGCGGCCTGGGGCCAATTTCGGGATCGTGATTTTCGGCTCGGAAGATGGCCTGGGCGATGATCCCGATTTCAATGTCGCTTGCCAGGCCACCATCATTCGCATCGATGAAGGCAGCCCGGGCAAACGGCCGCCCGGCTTCGGTGCCACGCTCCACCCTATAGACGAGGACAACCGCACCCGACTGACCAAGCTCCTGCTGCGCGCGGACAGCTATCGCGTCGGCGATCCGCGGCGCTAGTCGATCTGCGGCGTCAGTCTACAATTCCGAGGTTCGTTAGCCGCTCCTTGAGCACGGCGTTGTGGCCCTTCTCGGCTTTGAGTTGGTCGTGCAAGTGGGCGACCAGGGTCTCGTATTCGTGGATCTTGGCCAGAGTGGGCACGTCGTGCACGTGCACAGCCAGCTTGCGCGTGATGAAGAGCAGCAAGCCGAGCAGTCCGAAGATGAGCAAGGCAAGGGGCGCGAGGAACGCGAGAGAGAGGCCGAGGGTCTTGGCAATTCTGGTGTAGTCGCCACGCAAAGACACCAAGTCGCGCTGGAGCTGTGACTGGGCGTCGCGCGTTCTGGCCAGCTCCCCTTCGGCCGAGGCCTTGTCGCGTGCCAGCGCCTCGCGGGCAGCGGCCAGCCTGCTGTTCTCCTGCGCAAGCGCCACCACTTTCGCGTCGAGATCGACCCGCCGGTCGGTTTCCTTGTTCAACGCCTCCTCAAGGGTGGCGATCTTCTGGGCAGGCGTCATGGCGTTGCTCACCGCGATCTGGCCCCGCACGGGGGGGCGCGGGGCAATGCCCCCGCCCGGTTCCTGGGCGAGCGCGAGGGGAGCAAAAGCGAGAGCCGCGACGAGGACTATTGTCGGGCGCATCCACTGCCTCGGCAGCCTACGTGGGAGGCAGCGCCCACCGGCATGACGCCGGGCGGGTGCACTGTTTCCTGACAATTTCATCCTACCTATACCTTCGTCTGATAGGCCTTCCAGGTTGAGTCGTGCTAGACGCTGGGGCCGTGCATGTCCCTGGGAACACTGCGCCCCTCGCCAAGGCTGTCTTTGCCATCGTGGGTGGCGCGATAGCCTTTGCCTCGCCGTCCCCGGCCGCGGAGGCTGTCGCTGAGGTCGGCCCCGTTGCGCCCTCGGTGGTACTCCCAACCGCGGCGACGGCTGCGGGCGTCCCCCTCCCGTCGCCGCCCGACAAGCCCGCCGACAGGGGCTCCGCTCGGGGAGGATGGTACATTGGCGGTCACGCCGGCTACGCTCGCGGGAAAGCAAACACAGCCCTCTCAGACTCGGCTCCGCCAAGCTTGACCAGCTCGCCTGGAAGCCTGTACGGCGGAGCCCTGGTTGGCTACGCTGTTCGGCTTCGCTCAAGGCTTCTGCTCGGGCTCGAGGCCGATGTTTCATTTCCCAACTTCCTCGATGACGATGACCTGATCTCATCGCGCACGACCTCCGCTGGCAACCTGTCTGAGAGGCTCGACCTTCTCGGCCGCGCGCGCGGCCGACTTGGCTATGCATTTGATCGGTGGCTAATCTATGGAGCGGGCGGTTTCGCGTGGTCACTGGGGCGGTTCATTCAGAGTCCGGGCGCGACCCAGACGCAGGACGAGAGCCTGCATTTCCGCCCGGGCTGGACCGTGGGAGCCGGCGTGGAATTCGCCTTTTCTCCACGCTGGGCCGCGAGATTCGAATACGTCTACGACCGGCTCGAAACTGCCAGAGCAACGTTTGCCTCGGGCGCGAGTACCGAATCGACGATGGCCCTGCACGGCGTGCGGCTGGCGCTCAACTGGCAGATCTACGCGCAGGATGCCGATGCCCGTCGAATCGAGTCCATCACCACCTCAGGTGGCGATAGACGCAACTGGAGCATCCATGGGCAGTTCACCTACGTCGAGCAGGGCTACTTCGGCTTCCATTCGCCCTATGAAGGTGCGAACAGCCTCTCCGGCGCGAGCCAGGTGCGCAACACCGCAAGCGCGACCGTGTTTCTGGGCAGGCGCTTGTGGTCCGGCGGCGAGATCTACTTCAACCCCGAGCTCATGCAGGGCTTTGGCTTGAATGATGTGCATGGGGTGGCCGCTTTCCCCAATGGGGAGGCGCAGAAGTCGAGCTTTCGCTACCCTCGGTTCAATGCTGCGCGACTGTTCTTGACCCAGAGCTTCGGGCTGGGCGGCGAGAAGGAGGTCATCGAGGACGGCCCCAACCAGCTTGCCGGTGAGCGCAGTATCTCGCGGATCACGGTGACCGTCGGCAAGTTTGCCGTGCTCGACTATTTCTTGGTCAACCGCTACGCCGGCGAGCCTCGCACGGCATTTCTCAACTGGAACGCCTATGGCGGCGGCTCGTACGACTGGACCATGGACAGACTGAGCTGGACGTGGGGCGGCCTGGTCGAACTGAACCAGAGGCGCTGGGCTCTCCGTGCGGGATACTTCCTGCTTCCGGACGTATCCAATTCCAACCACTTCGACACCCATATCCCGGAGCGCGGACAATACACGGCCGAACTGGAGCTGCGATATGCGCCATTCGCCAGGCCAGGCAAGCTGCTGCTTTTCGGATGGCTCAGCCATGGAAATATGGGCAGCTACTCCGACGCGCTCGCTGAGCCGCCTGCGACTCCTGGCTATCCTGACATCACGCTCATCCGCCGGACGCGCGACAACTACGGCTTCGTCGCCAGCGCCGAGCAAGCGATCAGCGCTGACCTCGGCGTTTTTTCGCGTGCGAGCTGGAGCCCCGGGCACGTCGAGATCATGGGGTGGACCGATTGCGATGAGAGCCTCTCGGTGGGCGGCGCGCTGAAAGGAACGTATTGGCGGCGGCCCAACGATACCATCGGCGTGGCGGGCGTCGCCGAGGGACTGTCAGCTATCAGCCGCCAATACTTCGCTGCCGGCGGCATGGGGATCCTCATCGGCGATGGCAAGCTCAACTATCGGCCCGAGATAGTCATCGAGACCTACTACGCGCTCAGCCCGGTGAAATGGGCGGTACTGTCTCTCGACTACCAGCTTGTCGTTGACCCCGGCTACAACGCCGACCGTGGGCCGGTTTCGATCTTCTCCGGTCGCATTCACACGGCATTTTGACCTTGCCAGAGGGCATCACTGCTTCATCGCCTGAGTTTCCCCGGCTGAGTCGTGCTAGACGCAGGGGCCGTGCCTCTCCGCAGAAGTATTTCCCTCTCTTCCAGGTTCGCGCTTGCCACGATTGCAGGTGCGGCGCTTGTCGTGACGCCGGCCTGGGCCGACCCGCCTGCACCGGAAGTGAGCCCCGAGCCACCCTCCGAAGTCCAGGCTGATCGACGTCCCGCGTGGCTGGCCCGGGCCTTGCGACCCGAAGACTGGAACGCGAACTTCCAGGCGACCTACGTCTGGCAGATGCACCCGGACTTCTCGGCCGCATACGACGGACCTCACAGCCTGAGGCCGCAGCACGAGACCGGCTACACGCTCACCGCAACGCTGTTTCTGGGACACCGGCTTTGGCGAGGCGCTGAGTTGTTCTTCAACCCGGAGATTATTCAGAGCGCTCCCTTGTCCGATCTGCACGGTCTTGGGGGCCTGAGCAACGGCGAGAATCAGAAATCGGGGGACCCCACGGCACGCCTGTACAGTGCAAGGGCCTTTCTTCGCCAGACCATCCGGCTGGGCGGAAACGAGGCGCCCGTGGAGGCAGGGCCGAATCAGTTTGGTGGTCAAGTGTCTTCCCGTCGATTGGTCGTGACCGTCGGGCAGATAGCGCTCATCGACATCTTCGACAACAACGCCTTCGCGCACGACCCCCGCATCCAGTTCTTCAACTGGGCCTTGTTTGCGCATGGTGCTTCGGACTATGCCGCCGATGCGCGCGGCTACACCGTGGGTTTCGCGGTCGAGTACTATCGCGACGTCTGGGCCTTCCGGTTCGGTCACTTCGCGCAGCCCAAGGAATCAAACGGGCTCGCGCTCGACTATCGGCTGTGGGCTCATTTCGGCGAGAATCTCGAAGTCGAGCACCAACACGCCCTGTGGGGACGCAAGGGTAGTGTGCGTCTGATGAGCTTCCTCAACTACGCCAAGATGGGCGGCTTCAGCGACGCGCTTGCCTACGCCGCCGCAACCGGTGGCACTCTTGAACTCGCCAACGTGCGCCGGGATCGAGCCAAGCTCGGTCTTGGGGTTGGATTGGACCAGAACCTCACCCGGGACCTCGGTCTGTTTGGCCGCTTTAGCTGGAACGATGGCCGCACCGAAACCTACGCCTTCGCCGAGATCGATCAGTCGCTGACCACGGGCCTGGCCATGCGCGGGCGGCTGTGGTTTCGCCCGCGGGACACCATCGCGGCCGCGTTCGTGCAGAATGGCCTCTCGGATCCCCACCGCGACTACCTGGCGGCGGGTGGCTTGGGGAACTTCCTCGGCGATGGACAGCTCACCTACCAGCCCGAGCGGGTGTTCGAGGCGTACTATTCGTTTAGCGCCTTTGCCGGCATGTGGCTCACGCTTGACGGCCAGTATGTGATGAATCCCGGCTACAATGCCGATCGCGGGCCAGTGACGCTCGTGGCATGCCGGCTTCACTTCGAGTATTGATCATGTAGAAGGAGGACCGATGCCGCGCGACCTACCGATTGGGAACGGCAAAGTCCTGGTGGCCTTCGACAGTGACTATCGGTTGCGCGAGCTCACCTACCCGCATGTGGGGCGCGAGAATCACGTGCACGGGGCGCTTTGCCGGTTCGGCGCCTTCGTCGACGGGATCTTCACCTGGATCGAGCGCGCCCAGGGCTGGACTCTGATGATGCGCTACCAGCCCGACACCCTGGTCACAGACGTGCAGTGCCGGCACGCGGACATGGGTTTGCTGCTGTCCTGTTCTGATTGCGTGGATTTTCACGAGAACCTCTATCTGCGTCGGGTGGTGGTACACAACCAACGATCGGTGGCGCGCCAGGTCCGCCTCTTCTTTCATCAGAACCTGGCCATCAGCGAGAGCGACGTGGGCGATACGGCGGTCTACGACCCGGCTAGTCGCGCCGTCGTGCACTACAAGGGGCCGCGCTTCTTTCTGGTGAATCTGCGGGTGGGCTCGCAAGCTGGTGTCGAGCACTGGGCGATTGGACAGAAGAATCTGCCCGGCAAAGAGGGGACGTTCCGCGACGCGGAGGACGGCGAGCTCGGCCGCGGTCTGGTGGCCCAGGGAGCGGTCGATTCGGTGGTGGCGGCCTGCTGCGACGTCGAACCGGACGCCACGGCTGAGATTGACTATTGGATTGCCATGGGGCCGAACTGGAAGGGGAGCTGGGACGCTGTGCACGAGCTGAACGCCAAGGTGGTCCAGCGCGGCCCGCAGAGTTTCCTTGCGCGCACGCGCGACTACTGGCGGCTGTGGGGCAGGCGGAATGCCGTCACGGGAGTGGGACTGCCCGAAGGCGTGGCTGATCTCTACCGGCGGTCGCTGCTCATCTTGCGCACGCACATCGACCAAGGCGGGGCAGTGATTGCGGCCGTGGACAGCGACATCCTGAGTTTTTCGCGCGACACCTACGCGTATTGCTGGCCACGCGACGGGGCCCTGGCGGCCCGTGCGCTCGACCTGGCTGGATTTCAGCAGGCGCCCTTGCGCTTCTACGAGTTCTGCGCCGATCGACTGACCGCCGATGGCTACCTTCTTCACAAGTACACCGCCGACGGGCAACTCGGCTCATCCTGGCACCCGTGGATGGGGCCCGGCAACGCCGGCAAGGGATGCGACGGCGCCAGCGCCCGCTCGGCCGGCGCAGGCGAGGCGCCCGCCGGCTACGAGATGCAGCTACCCATCCAGGAAGACGAGACCGCCCTCGTGGTGTGGGCCCTGTGGCACCACTTCCAGCGCTGGCAGGACGTGGAAGCCATCAAGGGGCTTTACGGCCGCCTGGTGAAGAAGAGCGCGCGCTTCCTCGCCAGCTACCGCGATCCGATCACGCGCCTGCCCGGACCGAGCTACGATCTGTGGGAGGAGCGGCGGGGCATCTGCACCTTCACCTGCGGCGCTGTGGTGGCAGGCCTCGACGCGGCGGCCGAGTTCGCGCGCGCCTTTGGTGAAGACGGGTTGGCCGCCGAATATGCGGCCGCTGCCCTGGAGATCCGGCAGGCGATGGGCCGCTATCTCTACCGGCCGGAGCTGGGCCGGTTCGCGCGCATGATCACGGTGAACGACGCCGGGGAGGTCAGCGTGGATGCGACCCTCGACGCGTCGCTGGCCGGGGTCTTCATGTTCGGCGCCTTCGCGGCCGACGATCCGCGCGTGACGGCCACTATGAAGGCGGTTCGTGACGGCCTCACCTGCCGCACGCCGGTGGGAGGCGTGGCGCGCTATCACGGCGACTACTACCATCAGGTGTCCCGCGATCTCGACAGCGTCCCGGGCAACCCATGGGTTCTCTGCACCATCTGGGTGGGCATGCACGCGGTGGCCTGCGCAGGCAGCCTTGCCGAGCTCGAGCCGGCCCGGGACGTGCTGCACTGGGTGGAGGCGCACAAGCTGCCGTCGGGCGTGCTTCCTGAGCAGCTCGATCCCTCGACCGGCGCGGCCCTGTCGGTGTCGCCGCTGGCCTGGTCCCACGCTGCGCTGGTTACCCTGGTCGAGGAATATCGACGCAAGGTCGAGCGGCTGCGATCGAGCGGTGCCCAGGCACACCCGTGATTCGCGTTCGTCTGGCCCTCAAAACAGCCGAAACTGGCGCGGCTGCGCGGCCGGTGCTAACTAAGTCAAGGTGTTTCGCCTTTTGAAGTTCGCCTTGGTCCTGGGCCTGCTTGGCGTAGGGGCCTTCTACGGCATGACGGCGAAATTGGGCGAGCGAACTCTCTTTGAGCACATCCGGGCCATCTGGGAGACCAAGGAATCGCAGGAGTTGCGGCGCGGAACCAAGGAGAAGGTCGGCGGTCTGGTCGACGAGGCAACCGACCGAGTGGTCAAGGGCGTGGCCAAGAATGCCCCTGGCAAGGTGGTCATGCGCGGCGGCGGCACAGCAGTGGATACGGACGCTGTCCCGGCCCAACCGCCGCAGGAGAGAGTATCGCCCCAGGATCGCAAGGCCCTGCGCAACATGATCGGGCAGGGTCGCTACAAGCCGAGCGAGTGAAGGTGTGTCGTGCGGCGGCGCGCTCTTGTTCTGGGGAGCTGCACAAGGCGATGGACGCGTTCCTTGCCGGCCAGCCCGTGCCCTTGCCGCTCCGGCGCGACGGTGCTGATTTCTGGCGGGCGCTGCCCAGACAGTAGGTTGTAAAGTAGCGCAGACCATGGAAGAGAAGCTGTATCGACAACTGGTCGACGACACCTTTCGCCGCATCGATGCTGCATTCGAGAACGTCGATCCCGACCTGGCAGAGTCAACATTTTCGCAGGGAACGCTGACTATCGTGTTTCGCGAGCAGCAGGAGTTGATCCTTTCACCGCAGGCGCCGACGCGCCAGATCTGGGCAGCGTTCCGCGATCGCGCCTGGCACTTTGGGTTGCGCTCCCAGGCTGACGGCTGGGTCGACGACCGGGACCAGGGGATCGAGCTTTTTGCCTTGATCGAAGATCTGGCCCGCACCGCCGCGGGCGTGACCGTGACGATCCGGTAGGGTCGCCGGGACCCTACTTGATGGGCTTCCAGACCGCCTGGAAATCCGTCGCCTTGAGAATCGGATCCTCCACCGAGAGGATGTAGTCCACCCGGCGGTTGCGTGGCTCGTCTTTGTTATCGGGCGTGGCCACCAGCAGCGCGAACTCGCCGAAGCCTTCGTAGGCGATGGGGATGCGCAGGCCGTTCTTGCGAAACCAGCCGGCGATGGACTGGGCCCGACGGCGGGAAAGGTTCAGGTTGTAGGCGGCAGTCCCCACGGTGTCGGTGTGACCCGCGATGTAGAGCTTGATGGGGCCGAGATCCTTGTGCTTGGCCAAAGCGTCGGCGATCTTGCTCAGGCTGGCCTGCAGTTTCGGGGTCTCCGCGCGGTCGATGCTGGCCGAATCGGTCGCGAAGTTGACCTCTTCGTGCGGGATGTAGACCGACCAGGGGAAGAGGGCGAAGCTCTTGAATGCGCCGCTGGCATCGGTGACCTTGAGGTCGACCCGTCCCACCTCGGTGCCCTTGGGCAAGGGTTTCCAGGTGACGAAAAGCGGAACCGCGGGGTCGTGGTCGGCAAAGTCCTGCTCGTGTTCGAGCAGGGCAGGGCCGCCCGACGCGCCGGAGATCCGTAACTCCACCTTGCCGTCCGGGCTGGAGACCAGGATGGGCATGCGGCCCGCGCTCAGTTCCACCTTGCTCTTGTCGACAAGCACCGTCAACTCGCCGCCCACCAGGGTGTCGAAGTAGACCTGGCTGTCCTGAGGCGCGCCGTCGACGACGCAGGTAACGCGGCCACTGTAATGGTGCTTGCCGGGTTTTCCATCGAGAAGCACCTCGCGCTTCTCGCCCACACCCATGGCGCCCAGGTTCTGGCCGACGTTCTTGCCATCTTCACGGTTGAGCATGACTTCCACTCGTTCAAGATTCTGCAGGGCGGTGATCTCCAGCTTGGGCTTCTGGCCCAGCCCGACTCTGGTGACCATGCGGAATTGAATGGCGTCGGCCTGTGCAGCAAGGGGAAGGCTGCACAGCAGCAGGAGAAGGATGCAGGCGAGGAGACGTTGGCTGGCAGTGGCAGAGCGCATAGACACCGATGCTACCGCGAAAACCGATGCGGAGGCCCAGGAAGACAACTGGTGGCCGGCGTGGGGCCGCAAGCCGTGCGCGAAACCGGGAACAGCGGCGGGTCGCCCACGTGCGACCCACCCTCGGTAGTCGGCATCTAAGGATGCAAGAGATGTTGCGAACCACTTCGATGCGGTTGCTGGGTCTGGCGCTTGTTCTTGTGGGCGCGGGTGGGGTCGTCTGGTTCACGGCGTCCAATGGGGCAAACACCATGGCCAAGGCTGACGAAAGTGGAAAACCCAGGAGCAGCGAGTTGCGCAAGCGGCTCTCGTCCCTGCAGTATCACGTGACGCAAGAAAGCGGCACCGAACCCCCGTTTGAAAACCAGTACTGGAACAACCACGACGACGGCATCTACGTCGATGTCGTGTCGGGCGAACCGCTCTTCTCGTCGCGCGACAAGTACGACTCAGGCACCGGCTGGCCCAGCTTCACGCGCCCGCTGGAGGCGGCGAACGTCGTGTCCGAAACCGACGATTCTCTGGGAATATCGCGGGTAGAAGTCCGTTCGCGCCACGCCGGCTCGCATCTGGGGCATGTCTTCGACGATGGACCCGGGCCCACGCACCAGCGCTACTGCATGAACTCGGCAGCCATGCGCTTCATCCCGGTGGATAGTCTGGAGGCTGAGGGGTACGGCAGGTACCTGCCTTTGTTTGGGCGCAAGCCGGCCAAGGTCGCCAGCGATGACAAGGCGGCACCAGTGGCGCAAACGAAGACCGAAGTGGCCACGCTCGCGGGCGGCTGTTTTTGGGGTGTGCAGGAGCTGATTCGCAAGCTACCCGGAGTCATCGAAAGCACAGTCGGCTATACCGGCGGGAACCTGGCCAACCCGCGCTACGATGACGTTCACACCGGGCGCACCGGCCACGCCGAGGCCGTGCAGATCGTATTCGATCCGCGCCAGATCAACTACGAGAGGATTCTGCGCTATTTCTTCCGGCTCCACGATCCGACCACACTCAACCGGCAGGGCAACGACATGGGCTCGCAGTACCGGTCAGCGATATTCTGGAACAGCGACGAGCAGCGGCGGACAGCCGAGCGCGTGAGGGCCGAGGTTGATCGTTCCGGCAAGTGGGACAAGAAGGTGGTGACCGAGATCGTCAAGGCGGGCCCGTTCTACCCGGCCGAGCAGTACCACCAGGACTACCTGCAGAAGAACCCTGGAGGCTACACCTGTCACTATCTGCGCGACTGACGGGCCAGATAGTCTTCGGGTCGAAGCCCCGGGTACGTCGACTGCCATAGCTTCGCGAAAAGCTCCGCGAGGACTGCGTAGCGTGGTCCATCCTTGCGCAGGGCCAGCCCATAGGTGAAGGCGTCGGGATAGAAGACGTAGTGCTGCCACAGCTCATCGCTGTCGAGAATGTCGCGTAACATCTGGGTATGGTCGGGGTGGGGCATCCAGATCGCGTCGGGCTGGCGGCGCCACAGCTCCGCGGCCGAGAAGCCGTTGCGGGCGAAGATGCGATCGTGCAGGCCGAGCAAGTCGATGATCACCGCGCGGGAGGCGTACGCGCCGACCATGCCGTGCTCGGACATGGCGAAGCTCGTGCCGGGGGGAGCGTCGGCTGCCAGCCGCGCGATTTCAAGTGAGGCTTGCCACGAGTCGAGGTCAGGAAGGGGCGCGGCTGCCGGAATACGGTAGCCACCGAGCGAGGCTAGAGCCTGGGTCTGGGCGCGGGCCTGGTAGGCGCGCCCCGCGGCCTGCAGAGCCTGGGCGCCGCCCAGCAGCGCGAGCAACGCGCAAGCCAGGCGGAGCAGCAGCGATCGAGCAAGACGAGGCGCGCTCTCAGGGGAGCGAAGTTCGTCGGGCAGCCCCTGCACCCAGCGATCAGTAACCAGCGCACCCGCCACCACGAAGAGCGGCAGAGAGGGAAAGTAGAAGCGTCCCAGGTGGCCCATGATCTGGTTGACGGAGAACAGGGAGGCGAGGGTGGCGGCGGCAGGGATGAACAGCACGAGCAGCAATCGGATGCTTGCCCGTCGAGCAAAAAGCAGCGAAGCGACCAGAAAGGGCGAGGCGGTCGCCAGCGCCACTTCGAGAAACAGGAACGGATTCCAAGTGAACTCGCCGACGAACCCCCCGTAGTACCGGGGCTGCTTGGCGTAGAAGGCGAGCGGCAGGGGCGTGCCGAGAAGACGCCACTTGAGCGTTAGGTCCATCAGCACGACGCACGCGAGCGTCCCGGCCCAGACCAACAGCGGGCGCAGGCGGGGCCCCGGTGCGAGCAGCGCTAGGGCCAGAAGCGGACAGAGAGTTGCAATGATCACGTTGTCTGGTCGTGCCTCGATGGCAAGCAGGCCCACGCCTGCTGCGGCCAAGGCCCGCGTGGACGACGGCTTCTCCGCCAGCCAGAGCGACGCGAACACGACGGCGGTATTGGCCAGCGCCGCGAGCATGGTGTCCATGCCGGTGTGGGCGTGAAAGAAGAACGCCTCGCGAAGGCAGACGAAAGGCAGCAGCACCGCGCCCCAGAGCAGGAAGTTGCCGCGTAGAAGAAGGTCCCTGGCGAATCGCGCGCATAGCGTGACCAGGGCGGCCAGCAGCCCAAGGGCAGCCACGCCAGACGCAGTCTGCAGAACCACGGCGTGGCGGTCCGGCAGCAGCCCGCTGACCAGCGTGACGAGAAGAAAGTGGAGCAGGCTGGTCACGCCATAGACCGGCGCCTCGCCCGGATTCCAGGCCAGCCACTGGCCCGCCAGGGCGTTGTGAGCGTAGCGCAGGTACATGTACGCGTCGTCGAAATCCGTGGGCCCGGCGTGCAGCAGCGCCAGCAATCGTTCGAGGACGACGGCCACGACCGCCAGCGCAAAGAGCAGGCGCAGAAGATTCGGCGTTCGCGCGCGGGCGGGCAGCACGGGCCGAGTCTATGACATGGGCATCGATCGAGGGCAGTCAGTTATGGGACCATCGCGGGAAGGTATGGAAACCCTTCCAGGGTTTCCATACTAG